>Ga0207971_100033_pt1 | contig 189133 bp, 181 predicted proteins | sample LakWasMet56_HOW8_2_FD_183890 | JGI IMG/M metagenome (GOLD analysis project Ga0207971, IMG submission 183890) | Freshwater sediment methanotrophic microbial communities from Lake Washington under simulated oxygen tension - Sediment Metagenome... | ecosystem: Environmental > Aquatic > Freshwater... | reverse complement strand
AAAAAAAGTAGTTTTTAATGAAAATTGGAGGTGGTCATTTTGCTCCGAAATTAGGTGGTCATTTTGAATTGGAATCAGGTGGTCACTTTAAATTGGAATTGGGTGGTCAATATCACTGGAATTTGCAATTTGATACGAGATCCTTATTACGATAATTATGCTGATTTTTATAATTCGTTAATTTATGCTATTAATAATGGTGAGCCTGAAACCGTTTTAATGGAGATATACAACGATTTACTTTTATCATCTCAATTGTTATTAACTTATATTTATGAAGTAGGTAATTGTAAATGTAAAGTTAGAAATTGTACGACTTCATTTCAAGAGGTGAAATGGAAAACAGTTTCTGAATATGAATTTGAATTGACTATACCAACACAAGAAGCACAAGATGCAGAAAATGAAGCATTAGTTGAATCAATTTTAAATACGGTACAACCTATTTGGAGACCTAATACATCTTATTACATATCATTTTCTTTAAAAGATACAGTTAATGATGGGGCTGTTACAGGATTAAAAAATTATTATTACGGATTTAAAACTGCAGGTCCAGTGGGGCATTTTCATGATGCCGATGGTGTAGTTTATGGTAACGAGTATAATTCAAACAATACTATCATAAATAGAAAGAATAGAGCTGATGTATTATCAGATTTAGGTAAATTAACTAATCCAGACAAATACACTTTGACTTCATTACGTAAATATTTGGACTATAAGCGTTCTTATCCAAATGTTGATGGAAATCTTATTTTATCTAAACCGATGTACTATGAAAATGGAGAATGTAAGATTACATTAAATTTTGTTACCCCTTTAGCATATCATATGTTTAAAACTTGGGCATCTTATCAAGGGTTAGATGAAGTTAAGGGTGCTTTAAATATTCAAATTAAAGATCCTGTAACTGAATTGGTTTTAAGTTATCCATTAGCTATTGATGAGACCGTTACGGAGATTGTACCTATTACTTCAGCATTAGATGGAGAAAGTGAAGAATGGGTTGGGAATAATGATCCTAGAATGCCAATAAGTATTCAGCTTTTACAAAATATGATAAGTACAGGTACGACCCCATGTAATTTTCAAATAGGTCAGCCTTTAGTTCCTAAAAGTTATTCTTACTCTGTTTCATTAACCCATTTGAAGCCACAAAAACTTTATACAGCCATTATTAATAATGCCTTTGATGTAAACGGAGATCAAAATGATTTTTATACAGATTATTTAGATATAAATCGAAATGTAACTATTAATGAGAATAAAGAGGTGCATAAGTTTGTTTTTCAAACTTCACGCTATAAAAATTTCTCAGCACATGTGATGAGTTATAAATTAACAGAAGATAATGAAAATTTCATTGATGCTATCTATGATTTTGTTTACGATTTTACATCGCAAATGCTTGAAGAAGCGCACGCTATTGTGAGTGGTAGTAATTTAGAAGTAAATCAGGATGTATTAGGGTATACGGATTTATTTGACAGAATTATTGAAGGTGTATTTAAGTTCAAGCCTTTACAACCTGTTCAAAATACGGAATTTACTCTCCTTAAAGATTTAAATCAAAATATAGTAGGAGTTTTAGTCAGAAGTTCAGAACCATTTAATAGTCCAAATTTTGATCGCTTGGTTTTAGAAGACACGATTAGAGTTGTTAAAAATGGAGCAACTGATGTAGATTATAGTGTACTTTATTCTAAAGATTATTCATCTTGTTTGATTATGAAAAATGGAATTTTAATAGAAGAACAATCTCTAACGATTCGATTTAAATACAAAGGATGGAATGGTATGCAGGTTGCTGAACTTGCTAACGAAACAATTATTATAGATTTATAAAAAAAATACGAAAATGACTTTTATCAATAGATACGTTAAATCAGATGCCTTTAATTATTACTATTCTGAGCAGTTTAATGAATATGGAGCTACTTTTATTTTTAGTGTAGGAAAGACAGAGAATGTTGGTCTTATTACAAAAGTAGATGAATCTGGAAATGTGATTTGGGAAAAATTTTTATCATTTGGAGGAGGGACTTTAGAATGCAAGAAAATTATCCAAGTTGAGGTTTTAAATATAAAAGAACAAGATACCTTCTATGTTTTAAATGCTGTAATTGATGGTAAACATTCTGTTATTGGAATTGAAAGTAATAGCGGAAGTATTTTGTGGGTAAGGGGCTTAGAGTGGGATGATAAAGACACACAATGTGAAATTATAAGTTCTAGAGATGAGATAGGATTTTATGTTTCTATTTCTAGTAAATCAAAGTTGGATTATAAAACAAATCCTATTTTATTAAAGTTTGATTATTATGGAGAATTGACTCATAAGATTAAAATTCATCCAGAAAAACCATTTTTGGTATCTTCAATAGATTCTGATATTAATGGTATTGTTATAGGAGGTATTCTTGTTACTGAAAATATTCAAGGTATTCTTGTTAGATTTACTAAAGAATTAAAATTTAAACATTCCATTCTAATAGAGGATATTGAAAGTTTCATACATAATATCAAAATATTTGATAGTAATAGTTATATTATTTCAGGGTATTCAATCAAGGATGATAATTTATTTATCTCTAAGATTAAATATGGGGAAAATTCCTCAAAATATTTTATTCTAAATAAAACTTTAAATTGTAATTCAAATATTGAAATTAATGGTAATTCAATTTATTATACGCATTATAATGAGCAAGACGGATTTGTACATAAGTTAGATTCTTTTTTTAATGTAATTTGGACAAAGACATTAGAGTTTCCTTCCAATATTGGTAATGGTCTTAAACTTGTTAAACAAAAAAATAATCGTTTAACATTTAATTGCTATAATGAAGAAGATGGTTCTTTGTTGGTACACTGTGATTTAAGTTTAAATACATGTAAAACAAAAATATTAGATAATCAAGTAATAGAAATAGCAACATTTAAGTTATATGATTTTAATTTTGAAATAGATAGCATAGAATTTAAAGCAACAGAATTAGAATTATATGCTTCTGATATATCTTCTGAAAAAATAGAATTTTGTAAAGGACCAGATAAAGGAGGTGTTCTCTTTTTATCAGATTCCATTAGTTTACAGTCGACTAATTTTGTATTAAATGTTGCTGGATCTACTGGTGATGATGGTTCTTCAAAAGGAGTTCATTTAAGATGGCTTTTTGGTGGTATTTTAGGAGATAATCATTTACCAAAAGGTAATTTTTATATCAATCAAAATTTTATATTTAATAAGCCTAATGATTTTGTAAAAATTTATAGAGCACCTTATGTGCCAGTAATTTCAACTTTAAGTTTTTCTACATCTCCAGAAGTTGTTGATCCAATAAAAAGACTTTGGGTTTATAAATTAAATAGTAAAATTATTTATGTTTATTTTAAAGATTTTCCTAAATATGATACCGTATCTAGCCAATTTAACCCTCTTATTGATTCAAGTGGTTTTATTGCTGCGTATGGTGATTCATTAATTGAGATGGAAAGTAAAAAAGATTTATTTTTTTCTGTAAGTTTTGAAATGTTGAGTGTTGTATCCACTTCAAAATTAACTACAGAAACATTATCTGTTGAAAAAAATGAATTATTGGCTCCTAAAATTACTTCTTCTAGAGGCAAGTATGGACTAGCTGATTTTAATGATTTCAAAATTCTTTCTGAAAATTGTAGAGGAATCCGATTTAAAGCTATTGATTGTTTAGTTGGTAAAATTTACTTTGAATTTTATAGTGATTTTTTACTGCAGAATAATGAGTTGCAATCTTGGCAACCATTAGGGGAATATTCTTTGTCATTAGATGACGCAAAAGTTTTATATGAGTTAGAACCATTTCAAGATACAATTCATGGAAAATGGCCTCGTTACAATGATGGTGAATGTGTTAACATAGCTAATTATATTGATAAATGGAGTGGTTTAGTAGAAGAAAATGATAAAAACATAAAAAATGTAGTTTCTAATTTTTTAGAATTGAGTACTGACATTAATTCGCCAAATCCTACTGGAATTGAAACTATCAGTTTTGATTTGAATTTGGAAAATGAGGATGGTACAACTCCAGAGCCTTCAGAAGATGATTATACAAGTTTACCACTTTTAGATGTATTAAATCTAGGAGCTTTAGATTATCATATTGCAAGAATGTTAGGATTAGGGACATTAGACCTTAGTTATGATGCACAGTCTGGCGGAGCTTATGTTTATATTTCTGAATACTTTACCTATGGTGATTTAGAAGATGGCTTAGGAGCAAGAGAAGTTCAGCATATTTCAATGAGTTTACCAACTAGCTATAAAGATGAGAGGTTACCAATTTCTGTTGATTTGGAGCAAATTGTTCCAGGAATTATAACTTCATCTGATGAAGAAGAGCCTGTAATGATGACTAATCCAGACGGATATACTCCTGATGGAAAGCATCGTTTTGTTACTTTAGAAGTTAAGGAGTTTGAAGAAGATCAATTGAATAAACCGTTTTACTGGGTTTCAGATTTATTTAATCAATCAGAATTTTCTTTTCCTGTTTATGCTGGTTTAGAATATAAGATAAACAATCAAACGGAATGGGTTAAGCCAGAATTAAATAATGACTCAAAATATCAAAATATTTTTCAGAATGATACTGGTAGTAATGAATCAATTCCATTAATGTTACCAGAGGATAATAATGTTCTTTACATTCATAAACAATCTCTTTCTGGTGATCATCATTATTTGACGTATGGCGTCAATATTTTTTCTCGTTCTACACTTAGTGAAAATATTCTTAGTATTCATACACTAATTAAGCCAGAAAATTTATTACAACCACCTCATAACATAAATGCTTTATTGGTTAGAAAAGAGTCACCTTTACTTTTAACTTCAATTGAAGAACAGGAGCGAATCGAACAAATTTCTAATACTGATAAAACATTAGTTCGACTTACCTTTGATTATAATTCCAATCAAGAATTAATTAGTTATTTGGTTGAAGATAATTATATACAATTTTCAGATTCTGATATAGAAAATGAGATGTTATTGGGAGATCCCAATCCAATTTATCCTGACGATAAAGAAATTTTTGCAGAAGAAATTGAGGTTTTTTTCAGAAATGAAGTTCCTAATTATGTGGTGGGAAAAATTTCTAATGCTGCAAATGATTTAACTAACAATTTAGTTTCAGTTTTAACCACTACAAGTTATTTATTGCCAAGTGCTTCTACATCAACAGATCCAAGTATACTATCTCCTTTGATTCCTGTTGGTAAGGAGTCTAATTACATTGGTGGAAGGTTAATAATGGGTGATTCTACTTATATTGTTCATGAAATTGATAATACAGGAAGTTTTCCAATAATTAAAGTACTAAAAAATCAGCAATTAGATGATGTTCAAATAATACAAGATGGTTATTTTCAATTAGTAGAGAATATGCAGAATGTTATTAGTTGGAATAATCCATACAATAGTGCTTCTATCAATAATCCTTCTTTGTTTAAGGTTAAAATTGGTATTTCTGACTCAGTTTATTGGAAATTACACCGAGAAGTTATTCATGTATTAGATGAAGAAGGCAATTCTTCTAGATTTTTAGAGAAGACCAGAGGTTTTTGGGATGAAGCTTTTGTTGAAGAAATACTTGAACCTGTTCAAGCGATTGAAAATGTTGATGGAACAATAACTTATCAAGAAGAATTTAATGGACTATATAAAGTCACATTTAATAATTTAGAATTACCTCAACATGAACAATTTTCAAGTATTGGAAATTCTGTAGAATGGTTTAGAGGAATATTAAGATTGCGCACAGAATCATCACATACTATTTCAGGAGAAAGGAAATCTTTAGATGTTGTTCGAATTCAAAACATTGGTAATGGTAATTTAGAGTTATTTATTTTTGATCATAATTATCCAGGATATAATGCTGAAATAGAAGTTTTAAATGCTTACGATAATATAAAAACAGGTACTCAAGAAGTTAATTATTATCCAGGTTATAAAGTTTATCTGTATGATGATGCTACTCTTAATTTAACAGAAACAGGTGTTTTGCCAGTATATGGTGAAGGTAATAAACATTCTATTTTTGCTCTTAGAAGTCATGACTTGTCAGTTGGATTTACAGATTACTTTTCTAAGTTTAGCATACCAGCTTTAATGTTTGCGCAAGAATTAGCTGAACCTTTAAAACCTCAAACCCCTGTAGGTGCAAGTTATGCTACACGCCCAGATTTTTATGGTAAGTCAACTTATACTTTTACAACTACATTTGGAATAAATGAAAGTTATAAACCTCATGGATTACAGTTCTTAAGAACAAATGATGATATTATTTTAAATGCATTATATAAATCAGAAACAGTTTTGACTATACGAGAAAATTTAAAAGTATTTGGAGGTAATGATGAGATTTGGTTAAAGAATCGATGGGATGATTTTTTTAATTTTGATTTTTACAGAAATGCAGTGGGAATAAGTGTTTATTATGAATTTCCTGATAATGAAGAAATAAAATACAGATTTCCTTTACCTGATAATGAGAAGTTTATTGCCGAAATTAATAATTTTATTCAATGGCATAATAATACAAATGGTTCAAATGTTGATGTGCCAATCTTTACAGAATCATTATCTTTAAATCAAATAATTATACCTGTAGCTAGTGGGGTTGAAAATGATGTTTTATTAATTGATTTTATTGAACAGACTATTAAGAATACGTTTGTACCTCTAACGGAGATTCCTGTTCTTTATCAATATATAAAGCCTAGTAGCTATCAACCAATATACAAGAAGCAAACAATTAGAGATATTAATGGTTTTATGCTGGAGCCTGAGCATGCTGATTTTGATATTTCTCCAATGGCAAAGCGTGTTTCAGAAACAACCAATTCTATACAGTTTACGGATTTTACTTTAGATGGAACGTCTAAGAATATTTATTTTTATTCTGTTAGAGAAGTTAGTAATCAAATGCAGTTAGGTGAAATGAGTTCGTTTCTAGGACCAATTAAATTAGTTAACACAAATGCACCAGAAGCACCAGAAATTAAGAGTGTAATACCAATTTTAGAAAATAGAGTATTAGGTGTTAGACCTTCAGTTCAATTTGAAATAAACTCCTATCCGGAAGAACAATTTATAAAAAAGGTATCTATATACAGATCATTTGATCGTTTAAAAGGGCAATCTATAAATTCGATGGATTTTGTTAAAACAATTGATTTAGATACTGTTTTAATTAATGGGATTTATCGCTTTTCTGATGATTTTTCCGATTTAGATGAGATTCCATTTGGAGACCCTATATTTTATAGAATTACAGTTTCAAGAGAAGTTGAATATTCTGAAGATGGAATAGGTTCTATTATAGAGTATGCTCCTTCATACCCATCTAAGTTATTAGCTACATTAGTTGTTGAAAATTTAATTCCAGATTCACCAATTTTAAGTAGTTTCTCAGAGCCTGAAAATGGAGGTTATTTAGATCATGTTAGTTTGAGTTGGGATAAAACGTGTTATAACGGAATTTATCATTTGTATAAAATGAATTCTCAAGGTAACTGGGTTAAAATTCATCAAAAACAGTCTAATGACTCAACCATTTTTGTTCATTTAGAACAAACAGATTTAAATGATGCCAATTTGAGAGTATTGTCAGATGATGGTAATAGAATTTATCATCATTTTAAAGTAATAACAGAAAATACCTCTGGGATGTTTAGTTCAAAAGAAAATATTTTAACCTTATTCAATGAAGTTACATGGCAAGAAGTAGGTGGAATTCGTGAAATGATAATTGGAGGTACATTTAGAATACGATAATAAATAATTTAATAATTAAAAATATTATGGCTACAAAAGATAGAGCATCATTGAAAGTTTATTTTGAAACGGGTAAGCGTCCAGTTCAACAAGAATTTGAAGATTTAATTGATAGTAATTTAAATATAATTGAAGACAAAGCTAGTTTAGCAGATGCATCAAATGATTCAATTGATGATAAGTTTTTAACTCCAAAAAGTGCAAAAGAGGCTGTACAAGCATTTACTCCATTAAAAAAAGTGAATAACATTTTACCTGATGCTAATGGGAATGTTGAAGTTCAAAATATTGCAGGTTCAGCTTCAACTATTACAGGAACAATCAATAAAAATCAAGTTGTAGGATTAGAAAATGATTTGGAAGGTAAGCAAGAGGCATTGGTCAGTGGAACAACTATAAAAACACTTAATGGAACATCTGTTTTAGGGAGTGGTAATATAGAAATTATAAGCGCGAAGCCAAAGCACATTGGTGTTTTATTATCAAATTTTGCTTTAAACAATTCAAATACTGAACAAAATGCTTTTCCATCTTTATGTGACCAATTTACACTAGCGGATAATAAAACCTATTTTTTTAAAGGAAAATTTTTAATAAATAATGGAACTGTTAGTCACATTACTTCTATGGGATGGTCAGTTGCTTCTGGTTTAGTTGTAACTTCTATGGAATACGTTGCTCGTTTATATACATCTGCAATTGGATCCACTTCTACAGCTATTTTTACAACACAAGTTTCTGGGACAAGTTCAAAGGCACTAAATAATACTAGTATAGCAGCTTCTACGACAATTGAATTTGAAGGGGTTTTGCGTTGTACTACAGGAGGTGTAATAACACCTAAAATAACATTTTCAGCTGCGCCAGGAGGAACAAATATTATGTGTATTGGAAGTTTTATAGAGTTTACTGAAATAGGTTCTGATACAGTTCAAACAATCGGTTCAGTTAGCTAACTATATGAATATGATTGCTAATTAAAAACTGCTTACTAACATAAGCAGTTTTTTTATTTCAAAATTACGTGTTTATACGTATTTAATTGTATTTGTTAGAATTTTACTTTTATATCTTATTTGTTTTTAAATGGAAAAAAAGTACGGTTTTATAAAATTAACCCCAATTGAGTTTGAAAATTGGATATCAGCTATTAGAATTGGGAGAACTATATTAAAAATTCAACAGCATCATACTTACTTGCCTAATTATTCTCATTTCAATGGTTCTAATCATTTTGAGCGTCAATTGGCTATGAAACAACATCACACAGTACAGAATGGTTGGCAAGACATTGGACAACATTTTACTATTTTTCCTGATGGGAGTATTTTAACTGGACGAAGTTTAGAAAAATCACCTGCTTGTATTACGAATCAAAATGCTCATTCCATTTGTATAGAGAATTTTGGAAATTTTGATAGTAATGGAGATAAAATGACTAATGCCCAAAAGGAAAGTATTTTAATTGTTACTGCAGCCTTATGTAAACGTTTTAATTTACCGGTTGATTCTAATTCAATAGTATATCATCATTGGTTTCGATTGGATAATGGATTGAGAACAAACGGTGGTGTAAATACTAAATCATGCCCAGGGACAGCTTTTTTTGGTGGTAATAAAGTTGTTGATTTTGAGCAAAATTTTAAGCCACTGGTAATTGGAAAACTAAATGGAACACAGCCTAAAATTGATATAGGTTCAGTTTTACGTTTTGTTTGTGTTACTGCTTCAAAACTGAATGTTCGTAGTATGCCAAATGCTACAGGCTCAATCGTTAAAGAACGTCCAAGTTTATCTATGGGAGCCATTTTAAGGGTTTATGAAATGCAAGATGGTTGGTATAAAATTTCTTCCTCACAATCCCATTGGATTTATGGAAAATACACTAAAGAGGTAAAAAGAGCTGAGGTAACTACTTCTACTTTAAATGTTAGAACAGGACCAGATGTGAAATTTGATAAACAGTATAGTCTTCAAAAAGGTGAGATTGTTTTTGTTTTTGAGGAAAATAATGGATGGTTTAAAATAGGTTTAGAGGACAAATGGGTTAGTGGAAAGTATTTAAAATTTTAGATAATTAGGATTATGAAGAATATTGGGATTTACATTTCAGGGTTAGGTCAATCTTTTCATCAAGAAAACGTGTTGAAATACGCTGAACGTTTTAAAAATGAGCTATTATTTAATGAGCGAGGAACTTCTTATGAATTGAAGAGTGAAATTATTACTTATTCAGGTAAGAATACTTCTAAGGTTGTAAGAGTAGTTAAACAAGGGCAAGAAAGTGAAGAAGTTATTTATACTTTTTATGAATTTGAATATCATGAATTATTGACTGAGCGCTTTAATAAACGTAATATTTTGTTGAAGAATTTATTACTTTTTTGGTTGGTTTTAAAAAAGTTACCACAACTTCTCAAGCGTGTTTTTGTTCATGATCATTATAACCGCCCATACTTAACATTTTATGCCTTTTCGATTTTGGTTTTAGTATCGTTAGCGGTTCTTTTTTTAATACCCGCTTCAATTGATATGGTAAATGATTTTCAAGTGGCTAAAAAAGCATTGGCTATTATAGAAAGTTCGACAGGTAATTTTCCTAATTATATTAAAGAGGCTTATAAATGGACGGTACCTTTGACTACTTTTGTTTTACTTGTAATTCCGGAATCGAAGACAATTATCACCTCAATTGCTACTGAATTTGCTTGTGCTGACCAATACTTAAATGATGGAATACAGAGTCAGTTGATTTCTGGTAATTTAGATTTACTAGTTGAATATATTTCTGAAAATGAACCAGAGTCTAAAATTCATTTTCATTGTTATAGTTTTGGTTGTTTGATAGCAACCGATTATTTATTTCCTTTAGGTACTATGCCATCTAAAAACGCGAAATTATTAACAGATGTTTTAATTACTATCGGTAATCCATACGAGTTTATTAATTCGTATTACAATAGCTATTTTAAGAATCGAAATTTAGTGATGGAACAGAAAATTAAATGGCTAAATGTTTATTCGATTTCCGATGCTTTATCTTCTAATTTTAGAAATGATTCTACACGAGGAGAGGCTTTGAATGGCATTCGAGATTCGTTATTAAAGCCGATTAATTTGAATTATGAAATCTCTCCAGACAAATCTCAACATTTTTTCAATTTTATTACAATGGATGGTATTCGTATGCATCGATTGTATTGGGACACTGAGACTAATGGTCAAAGTTGTCTTCGAATACTTTTTGATAAAATGGCTGAATTAGAAATTATTAAGTATGAATAGTAGGAATTTACAAGATAGATTAAGTACTAATTTGAGTTTGATTAGTAACAAAATAGAAATAGAAAATGCAAGCAATAATCAGAGTTTAAATATTATTTTAGAAACTCCTTTTTTAGAAGTTTTGAATAAGATTTTCAAATATAATCTTGTAAATACAAATAAATTAAGTTCAAATTTTCCGGGTGTAGACGGTATTGATTTAGAAAATAAAGTTATGGTACAAGTTACCTCTACTTTTAGTTATGAAAAGATAAAAAAAACTGTCGAAAATATAATAAAAGAAAAGCTTTATTTAAAAGCTAATAAACTTTATTTTGTTTTTTTAAAACCTAAAAAGAAGATTTCTAAGAATTCTAAAGATGAACTGATTAAGTTAATAGATAATAAATTTGAATTTAGCTTTGAAGAGTACACATTAGATTTAAGTGATATTAATAGAATTATAGGTAATGAATCAGATTATAATTTAGTTTTTGAAATAAATAAGTTATTAGAATCTATAATTTTTGATGTTGATATTAATTCTAAAAATAGTTTTGATTACATAGCTGTTTCTTTTGACAATGATGAGATTGAAAACGCGTTTTTTATATCCAATATGATAGCAAAAATGGGTTATAATGTAGTTGTTGATTCTGAGAATTTAAAACAAAAATTCAAGGAAAATAACCCTCGCTATATTGATAATTTAATTGTTTTAAAAAACACAAGTCGATTAGATTTTATTAAAAATTTGATTGTTATAGTTTCACCTAATCATATTAAAAGTTCAATAGATAGTGATAATCCATCTTGTAGAATTTTTAAATATGCTTTAGAAAACGAAATTAGACCATTATTATTGAATTTTTCTGATTTTTCTGATTCGATTATCCACAAAAAATTTAAAAATCCGAGAACTGCTACCACAACAAATTCTGCAAAAATTGAAAAACTTATAGGAGATTATTTAAGACCAAAGAAACATTTAAAATACAGTTTTGAAGAAATTGAAAAAGTTTTAACTAGGTTATTTCCAACCCATATTTTAAAAAAATATGAGCATGAAAAGTTGTTTTGTGTTTTTAATTTTACTTATGAAAATTCAAGTATAAATTTTTTAATTTTTAGCCATGATTTCAAAAGAAATGAAGTTTTAAATAAATTTGACACTGATTTTTCAAATAGTTATACTTCAAATTTTACAATATTAGTTCCAAAAGATTATAATCAAATCACTGATCTTAGAATAAAGTATATTCAAGAAAAATATAAAAGATATAAAAATTATAAAGTTTATTTTTTAGATGAATACCTTTATGATAAAAGTTTAAAAACTATAAACAGCTCACAAGAAAAAAGATTACATGAAAATGTTTTTATTCAACCCTTTTTTGAATTAGATGGCGACAAAGAAACCCTTGATGATATTTTTGATTGGTTGAAAAATGATGAATCTTCAGTTGCTTTTATAGTTGGAGGTGGAGGAGATGGTAAAACAACAGTATGTGAAAAAATTCATGATGAAATAATTGATGAGTTTGAAAATCAAATTGTAATATTTTTAGATGCCCAGACTTATATTGAGAGTATAAAAAAAAGAGAATTAAATGATACTTGGAAGTTTGATTTGCAGACAGTATTTGAAATTTCAAATAAACAAGTTAATGGAGTAGATTTGAATACTTTCAAGTCTAATTTTACTTTTGGAAACATTACTGTTATAATAGATGGTATTGATGAAATTATTTCTACATTACCAAACTTTAGTTTAATTGATTTTTTGGAAGATTTTAATCAATTGGAGGAAACAATCGGAAAAGGAAAAATTATAATAAGTTGTAGAGACATCTATATTCATGAGTTATTGAAAACTGATCATGAGATTTTTAAAAGATATAAGTTTTATCATTTATTAAAATTTAATAAATCATTAGCTGAAAAATATTTTAAGAAACATTTTAATACAAATTCGAATAGTGTTAAAAATTCGCTTAAACTGTTAGATGATTTCTATAAGAATATAAATTCAAACGAATTTATATATTCACCTTTTGTTCTAGAAATAATTTCTATTATAGTAGAAAATGATTTTGAGTTTGATGAAATTGAGTTTGATTTTAATTCTAATATTTTACTAAAAAATAATAGTAATGATTATTTGATATATAAAATTATTGAAAGAGAAATTGCAAAAAAAGAACGACATGGATTCATCATAAATCCTGATCAATATATACGCTTGCTGGGTTTAATTGCAATTGAAAAAAACGGAATGATAACTAAAGAAGACTTTAATCATTTGTTGAGAAAGTTATCTATAGATTTAAACTCTGAAAAAGTACAAAGTAGTTTAAAGGATAATCCATTTTTTTGTTATGAAAAAGAAAAATATCATTTTAGATTTGATTTCTACAATGCTGTTTTTAAATGCAATGCTCTTTACTCAAAATTGATTAATCCAAATTCATTTGCTATTACAGATACATTTATTACAGTTCTGTCTGAAGAATTTGTTTGCAATTCGGCTTTGTTTGAAGGATTAAAAGAGAAAATAAAAAGTTCTGAAATGAATTTTGACGACATATTAACTCAATTCTTAAAGTTAAAGAATGAAATTAATAAGTTAGAATTTAATAAAGAAATAGGATATACACATTTAAAGCAAAAAGCCATTAGTAACCTGGTTATTTTTTTGATGGATTTTAAAGATATTAAATTCAATTCTTATGAAATTATTATTAAGCTTTTTGGCGATGGTGAAATTAATAGTAAAGATTTGATATCAATAAGAGGACTTTACCTAATAGATGTTCCAGAGACAGTAAAGCTATTATTAGATTTTTCTAATATGTACTTTTATGATTCGGTAATTGAAAATTATAATGGGTTTTTAATCTGTTCCTTTAATGAGAATTCATTTTTTGATGTTTCTTGTAAAATTAGTAAAGTGAATAATGATTTTTTAAATTTGAAAAAATGTAGTGTGAAAAAGGCAAATTTTCATGATGGTATTTTTACATCAGATAATACTTTGTACAAAATGATTTCACTTATTGAGTCTGGGGGTGAAGATATAATGGGTTATTTTAGAAAATATTTTAGATCATTTCAAAGAGGTAGTAAATTAACTGAAAAAGTTTCGATTAATGATTTACCCAAGATTAATTACTATTCATTATCATTAAATAAAGTAAATGAGATGTTATTAGAGTTTAATATTTTGAAAGAAGTTAATAGGGATGAAATAGTCTTAAATTTTACTATGAAAACAAAAATCATGAAATTAATAAATCAAAATATTAGTTTTCCAGAGTTATTGAAAGTCAGAAAAGAAATAGAAAAGTTAGTTATTAATGGAAAAGTATAAATTTTTTAATACTCATACACATATTTTTACTATAGATCATGTGCCTAATAAATTTGGTAAACGTTTGATGCCATTAGGTTTGCATCATATTATTACCATGCGTTTAGTAAAATGGTATTATAAGAATTTTACCTCCAGAGGCAATTACAATTATAAAGTTTTTAGGAACAAGTTAACGTCTATAAAGTACAATATTAAAGAGTTTTTTAGAAAAACCATAGTTATTCATTTTCTATTCGGAATATTATTTTTTATTTTAGGATGGCTGTTCAAGATTATCATTAATTTTTTTAAGTTAGAAGTTGTATTTAGTAAATCGACAAGAGAAACATTTAAAAGATTTTTGACTTTAGGCCGCTATTCATTATATCAAGATCAGTCTAAAATTTTTGATTTGCTTTCTAAAAGTTATGATTATGATACTCGTTTTGTTGTATTGTCTATGGATATGGATTTTATGGAAGGAGGAAAGCCCGCTAAGCCTTATCTTGAGCAATTAGAAGAATTGAGATGTTTGAAGCTGCGAAAGCAAGAAAATTTGCTTCCCTTTTTATTTTTGGACCCGAGAAGAATAGCTGCTACTCGAAATGAAGTAAAGCATAAAAATTATGAAAATTATGCAAAGCATTTATTGCACTCACAACAGTTTGATGGAATAAAACTCTATCCTGCATTAGGCTATTATCCATTTGACAAGGATTTGATTGAAATGTATCTTTTTGCTCAAGAAAATGAAATCCCAATCATTACTCATTGTATTGAAGGAACTGTATTTTATAGAGGTAAGAAGAAGCAAGAATGGAATCAACATCCCATTTTAAAATACAATAAGAAAGATGGTATTTATGAACCTATTCCTTTACCACAAAGAGAAGGGTTTGAGTATACAACCAATTTTACACATCCTTTGAATTATCATTGTCTATTAAATAAGGATTTGTTAAATACTTATTTAGGTAATTTAGCTTCTGAAGCTATAGATTTGAGTAAATTAAAAATTTGTTTGGCTCATTTTGGTGGTGAGGATGAATGGAAAAAATATTTGAATGATGGATGGAATAACTACAATAAAAATATTACTCATGATAGTGTTGCAGATTATCATAAGAAAAAAAATACATTGAATCATGGTAATCCTAGAACTATTTGGTGGAATGCAAGCTGGTTGTCTGTCATTTATGATTTAATGGTTGAATATGATAATGTTTACGCTGATATCAGCTTTATACTTCATGATGAAAGTTTATTTCCGTTACTAAAGTTTATACTTGAGGATGAAAAAGTAAAGCACAAAGTTTTATTTGGTTCTGATTATTATGTAGTAAGTCAGAAGGATACAGAGAAGGATTTGCACATGAACTTGAGAGGTTATCTTGGAGAATCTTTGTTTGAGTTAATAGCTAATACCAATCCAAGAAAATTTTTGAGCACCAAGTTTAAGCAATATTAATTATTATTCATCTTGAATATAGGTTATATAGTCTTTCAGGTGATAAAGCTCAATTAGTTGATTTGAATTTGTTTTTAGTTGTTTGATTTTAAACTTTTGGATATTATTGATTGCTAAATCTTCACCTAAAAGATGTTCTATAATTATGTAAATTGATTGTTTTAGCTCTGGAATGTTTTTGTAAGCTAAGTAGTTTTTTATCCAAATAATGATTGTTATTTTTCTTTTTTTATGATTCCATTTAATCGGAGTGAAGTACATTTCACTAATTTTTAATTCCATTCCAAAAAATCGAAATGGATTGTCATTTCCAGATTCATATTTCTCAATATTTAATGTAGGTTTTAATAAAGCGGTGATTTTCCATCGTTCGATTTTTGGTGCATGTCTTACTATTTCAAAAGCATTTTCATAAGCTTCTTTATTTCCATTTGCAGTAATAATTAGTTCGCCTTTGTTCTCTTTTGTTTTGATGATTATATCTAAGTTTTTATCGTAGTCGTGTAACAGACTTGTAACTTTATTAAAATTAATTTGTACTTCTTCATGAGTAATTTCAAGTATGAAAAGGAATATGAAATTATTTTTTTGGAAGTGGTTCCAGAAGTTGGTTATTGTTTTCATGTGTTTTAAGTTGACGATTTCAAATTTTGCCACCCCGTCCTTCGGACACCCCTCCAAAGGATGGGAATATTAACGTTTGTCTTGTGCTGATTTTTCGAATGCAATTAGATTTACCATTTGTCTTAGTCGACTTCTAACTCTGTTTCCGTAATGGGTTTCTATTTCTGTAGCTGATAGGTTAGTGGTAATGTGTGTTTTGAGTTTTTTTGAAATGAATAGATCATATCTGCTTAATAGAATTTCTGCCATTACATTGCATTCGTTTCCGAAGTATTTTAGATTGTTTTCTGTACCTAAATCGTCAAAACAGTAGCTTCTTGGTCCAGATTGGTCTAGATTACCATTACTATATTTATGGATTACTTGGTAACCGTCTTGGATGAATTCAAAACTTATATCTCGACAAGGTTTTAAAAAGAATTTTTGTTCGGTAGGAGCGAGGTATTTCATTAAATTCATTAAGGAGGTTTTACCGCAGCCAATTGGTCCGGTTAGTAATAAGCCTTTGTTGAGGTTTATTCCATGTTGAAAACAAGTTGGCTCGTCTTTTAGAAAATAAGCAATTAGTTTGTAAACAATTGGGTAATCAGTTTCAAGGATTTTGAAATGATTGCCGTATAGTTCGATGCCTTTTTGTTCGAGCCATGTTATGACTTCTGAATAGCTGTATTGGGATTTTATTTCGTTTTCCATAGTTAAAAATTTAACCGCAAAGAGCGCAAAGATTATCGCAAGGTTCGCAAAGTTTTAAAAATACCTGACTGCCACTGGCTGTCCTCCTCTTAATATCAAATGCTCAGTGTGACAAAGTAAGGTTCGTAAAGGATGAGAGATACTGAAACAAGTTCAGTATGACAAAAAGGCTATAATGGTTCTGAATAATCTTTGTCGGTTGTTGTATTGAGTTGTTTTGGTCTGTTTGGTTGTTCTGCGTTTGGAATGAATTTTGGTGCGTTTAACATCCAATTTTGTGCTGCTGCTTGCCAATCTAACATTGGTGTTTTTCCACCGACTAGCCAACCGACGCTTTTGAAGTAGTTGAAGAATTTTTGAGCTTCGAGTTCTGGGAAGTGGTTTTTTTGGAAGTAGATTTTGACTTCTGTGATTGTAGGTTCAAGCTTTTCTTCTTTTTTGCCGGAACTTTTTTCTTCTTTTGGCATCTCGACTTCGCTCGATGTGACAATTTTATCAGATGAATTATTTATTTCTTCAAAATTTTTTGATTGCTTTTCCAAGTTTAAAACGTTTTCATCGTTTAAAATGTTTTTATTGTTTATATAGTTTATAGAAGGTACCACTGCTTGTTCACTACCTGTTTCACTACTAGTATAGGACTTATTCAAAGCTTGTTCATTGACCTGTTCAAAAAGAAGTTCAATTTTTGGTTTTCTTTCGGATTTAAGAGCTGGTTTTAAATCATCTGAAAAATTAAACAAAATGACGTGACTTCCTTTGAACGGATTATATGATGGTTGGTAGTTTATATAGCCTAAACTATGTAAGTTTTTCAGACATTTGTGGTAGGTAGCTTTTGAGCTTATTTTGCTTATTCGCATTACCTCATCTCGATTGATACTGATGGGGTTTTTGAATCGGTTGCAATTCCAGAATTGGAATAAGGCTATATATAAGCTTACGTGTGTAGGATTGAGTGTTCTATCTATGGCTACTTTTTCGAAGAAGCCAGTTAGGTGTTTGATGTAGTTCATGGTTTGTTGTTTCAGGTTTCAAGTTTAAAGTTGTGGTTTTAAGCTACGCTTAAAATAAAGCCTGCTTTGTAGGAGATACTTCGGCAAGCTCAGTATGACAACTTTTTGTGTTTTGTTTGCAGGTGCAAACTTCACAAGTGCCGTTGCAGGTGTTTGTGTTTTCTTGCATATTACTTTTCTAACATTTTTACAATATCATCGTATTTGTAGTAATTGATGCCACCGATTTTAGTGTAGGAAAGTGTTCCGTTGATGCGGAGGTTTTGGAGTGTGCCAGGGGAGATATTTAATAGTTTGCGGACCTCATTAGATTTGAGCCACTGTTTTGTTTTTTGAGAATTGGATTGAATGATTTCTTTTATATCATTTAATAAAAGACTTCTGAATTCGTTTAAGTCTTCTAGGGTAATAATTTCTACTGCCATAACGTATGATTTATATTGTTATGGAGCAAAAGTGGAGTGTATGGTTGGTTTTATTTCACAACTGTTTCACAAGTTGTGATGAAAAAATAGAAAAACGTACCTAAAAAGAATTAGGACATTTCATTTATTTTTTGAACGAAGTATGTAGGAGAAATATCGGTTCTGTTTTTGAATGCTCTTGTGAAATTTTGTGTTGAACCAAATCCAACTTCCTCTGCTAGCGCTTTATTCGTGTAATTTCGATATTTATTTTCAGTTTTTAATAACTCAATTACATAATCAATTTTTAAATCGTTAATATAATCGATTGTCTTTTTACCTCTATGTTTTAAAATTATTTTTGAGGCGTATTTGGTATTGGTTTTTAGATAGGCTGCAATCTTACTTAAATTCATATCTTTTTCTAGATATTTTTTTGTTTTTTCAAATTTTTCAAGATTTTTTAATGCTGTTTCAATAATTTCAGGATTAATTTCAAAGTCATTATCTGTAGTTTTTGATACAAATGTTTTTTCACTATTACTAGCGTTCATGACCTCTTCAAATTTTTGCTTATAGTATTTACTTTTTCTTCTATGTTTACGAATACCAATAAAACTAACAACTAAGAGAATTGTAGTAGTACCGTATGCAATGCTATTTCTCCAAATCATTTTATTTTCTATCTCTGTTTTGGCTTTTATTAACTTTTTAGCATCGTATTCTTTGAAAATTTTTTGAGAAAGGTTTTTGTAATTGTGGTTTATAATACTGTCAACTTCCAATAACCTATTTATATAGAGTAATTGTTTATTTGTATCCCCTTTATCTGAATAATATTTTATTAAAAGTTCGTAGCTTTCTCTAACATCTGGACGCATATATTTTTTCTCAAGAAAAGTTTTATCCACTTTTAATAAATAGGGGATTGCTTGATTCTTTTTGTTAAGTATCCAATGTGATTTTGCTATATAAAAGTTTGCTAGGGTGATATTGTCAAAATCACTTTCTTTAGTTAATAAAGGAATTATTTTTGTTAGGTTTTCTATGCAAGAATTGTATTCTTTTTTATGATATTTATTTATAGCTTCCGAATGTTCAAAATATTTTATCATTTCTGGAATTTCCCAATCATGACATAATTTTATACCCAATGAATTGTAGTAAGTAACTTTATTAAAATTGCTTATTTTCATGTTGCAAAGACCAAGTGCATGAATTGTATTCAGGTAAGCTCTGTCATTTTCTTCGATAAAAAATGCTTCCAATTCGTTGAAAATAATTATTGCTTCATCATAAAATCCTAAATAAAACTTAGTTTGTGCAATAGCATATTTTGCCTTACTTGAATCATATTGATTTTGCGATTTTTCTAAATAGCTTTCTGCTTTAATATAGAAGTTTAATGCTTGCACTAATTCTTTATTCTCATAGAATACAATACCTTTATTTAAATAGGCATTTCCAATTGTGTTTAGATTTTTAGTTTTAAGGGCTACAGTTATTATAGAATCGGCATAAATTTTCTTTATTTTAATAGGCTCATTGATCATCAATTGGCGGTAAGCCTTTATTTGTTCTGCATGATTTTCTTCATTTTTAGCTTTTAAAAGCCATGCTTTTTTAAACTTAAGATTCTTTTCGTTTTCATTCACTTTTCTTAAGAGAAATTCATAATCGCTTTTACTTAAATGTATAAGTGTACTATCTAACACAGGTGTTGCTTGTAGTAAAGCATAGTTAGTTATTACACTTATGATAGCGATTAATCTCTTCATTTTAAATGGGTTGTATTGTTTAATCTGCTGATGTTGTAGATTGGTAAATTTAGTAGGCTGTTAATAGCAAATTTAGTTTAAAAAAATATAAAAACTAAACAATAGTTAAAGTTGGAATGAAAAATTTGATTTTAAGTGTTTGTTCAATTCAAGAATTGACATTGTTTAATTCGGGAATTGAAATTATGATGGTTTGTAGGGGCTGGTTTTGTGAGATAGTTTTGCCTCGAATTCAAAAGGATTTATTAGCTGTAAATCCAACCTAGTTCAGCTTACCCGGGCAAGATGAACTGATGAAAAAAGTAATCAGTACAATCTTAAAAAACAAAATCATGAAACCATTTTATTTATGCATTCTTTCTTTATTTCTTTTATACTCGTGTGATGAAACTACAGATTTGGAATCTAAGTCTCAAACACCATCCAATTCATTATTAACTCATAGAACAACTGGTGAAGCTATGTATTTTGATTTACCAATAAATCAGAATAATCCCTATGATTATGTTGGACAATTGCATTATGAACTTTATCAAGATTATTATGGTACACAACCTGATAGTTTATTGTCTTTTGAACAGGTATTATATAATGTTGAGGTTTTAGCAAATAAAAACTCAAATTTCAATTCAATTGCAGGGATAAATTATTCCTTTTCAAATGTGATGGTTTTGGAGCAACTTTTGGGTTGTAAAACATCGTGTTTGGATACCGTTTTAGCAGAATCTTCTTTGTCGTTCATTGCTCAAGATGAAACAAAGGATTTCTTTGAAAATTTTAATGTGCTCTTTGAAAAGAATCTTGAGAGTGAACCCGTATTGGAATATATCATTCAATTTGAAAATGAAATTATTAGATCATCTACTTTATCAGTATCTGACAAATCCATTATTTTGAGTGCCACATCAATAGCACGTTATAGTACTTATGAAAGTAAGCGCAGACCAAAGAAGAATACAGACCCTGATTGGGATTCTTTGATAACTAGTCTTTATGGAGCCTTTTTAGGTGATGAAAATAGTGTAGGGGATAGAATAGTAGCTTCATTAGTTTGTGGTATTAAAACTAATGAATAATTAGATGGAAGCGGTTCTTCTAAGATAAAAGATAGCAATAGTCTATTGAAGTCGTTTATTTAGTTTTAGAAGAGCCGCTTATTATTTATCCAGTTGTATTATTTTTTTGTTTAGGTTTTCTTGAATTGTTTTTAAGAAATTTGTTTTTTCAATCGTTTTACGATTTCTTATTTCTAAAAATATTCTATTGTGTTGTTTAATTTCTGTGTTGAAAAAAGTTTCTGCCACCTTTACCAGCTCATTTAGACTAATATCTCCATTGTTTATTACTCTTTCATTGTGTAGGGCATAAATGAGTTCTACTAAAGCTACTTTACTAGCTGTCCATTTAATGTTTTGATTTACAATGTTATCTATTTTATTTTTCAACGCTTTGTTGAGATTTGCTTTTAGATAAGAAATGATTTTTTCATTGGCTATAATTTTTGCCCATAAGTAATCATGAGACGTTGAAAAATTGTTGTCTGATTGAAAATAATAACTTTCAAGAGTGAGTTTAATATCGTACTTTCTGATAGTAAAATATTTTTTGTCCAAATAATTGTTATTTGTTCTGTAGTACTTATATATTTCCGCATTTTTAGAAAAAAAATTATATCTTTTTCTAATTTCTTTCTTGTAGAAATTTTTTATTTGCTTTTTGTCTTCTCCTGTTGGTTTGTTGATTTCTATAGTATAGATATCATTGTAATAAATTAGTTTACTAGTAATTTTTGGTTTGATTTCTTTGAAGAATTCAATTTCATCTTTTTTATCTGTTATTTGATAATTTTTGAAAAAAGATTTTAATTTTTCTAATGCTATAATGGTACAATCTATAGCTTGCTCAGAATATTTGACTGGGTCTTTTTCTACTTGTTTAATGTTTTCTACTTGTTCTTCTAATTCGGATATTAATTTACTTGAAAAATTTTTCATTTCAATTTTAGTTAGATTTGGTTGTTTCGCAAATCTATGTTTGATAATTCATTAAAAGAAGTTGTTTTGTGTGTAATTCCCGAATTGAATACTAAAATTCCCGAATTATATTGTCCCTTTATTTGGTGCTTTATGACTGAAATTTAAACATTTAGCCTAATTACCTTTTTAATTATTAGCTACTCTCTAAAAGATATTTTTATTTCTACATTTGATAGCGTTTAGTAGTCTATTTTCTATTTTACGATTTTAAAATTTGTACTACTTCTTTTTCTTATAACGGTAATATCCGTTTTTATGCTCATAGATTTTACCTCTTAGGTAAGCGCCAACTATTACTGCAATAATTATAAAAGCTACTTCATACCATTTCATAATTCATTAATTTAGAATACTAAATTAACACGTTTTTCTAGGTAATTAAATACGTGTTTTTACTACTATTTGGTATAGTATTTGAAAGATAATATTTAATGTATTTATTTAAACAAATGTTTAAATAAATACATTAAATTAGCAATAGGAATATGTAATGTTAAGTGTTATTACTTATTCCTACTATTTCATTATATTTGTAGTGTCAAAGAAGTTAAATTCAAACTGTGTATTATGTCAAAAATAGTTTTTAGAAAAGATGTATCTCAAACCAAAGCTTTGGTTAAAGCGGCACGAGTTTCAGCTAAAAGAGCTTTTAGTGGTTCAAAGGCATTGGGTTTATCTGTTTCCTATATTAAAGATGGTATAGTATATGAAGAAGATGCTAATGGCAATACCATTGTTAAAAATCATATTGAGTCTTCAGTTGACGCTCCATTTAAAATAGAGAAAGGTTTAGTATTACATGCCAAGTAATAAAAAAATACGCATTTTTGCAGGTCCTAATGGATCAGGGAAAAGTACACTTTTTCATGAGTTCTCTAAAAATTACAATACCGGTTTCTTTATTAATGCTGATATTCTAGAAAAAAGATTAGCTGAATCGGGCTTAATAGATTTAAAAGAGATTGGTTTAGATGCTAACCAAGATGATTTAGATGCATTTATGACTTTAGATTCTTCTAAAACATTATTTAATAAAGCTGCTGAAGAAGGACATGTTATCGATGTTTTTGTCAAAGAAAATTTTATAGTAGATGCATCGAAAGAAACGCATAGTTATGAAGGAGCGTTTATAGCCTCTTTTATTAGACATCTTTTAATTACACAAAATAAGTCGTTCAGTTTTGAGACTGTAATGAGTCATACTTCAAAAATTGACGAAATTAAGCACGTTGTATCTTTAGGTTATAATGCTTATTTGTATTTTGTTTGTATAGATAGTCCTGAAGTAAATGTATCCCGAGTAAATAATCGTGTTGAAAAAGGAGGGCACGAAGTTGCTGAAGATAAAATTATTGATCGTTACTATAGAACTCTTGAAAACTTACATTTAGCACTTCCACATTGTTATCGTGCTTATCTTTTTGATAATTCAGGTAAAGAACAATTATTGATTGCAGAGGTTTATAAAGGTAGTATGGAATTAAAAACGGATAAACTGCCTAATTGGTTTATTAAGTTTGTTTTGCCTTATTATACGAGATAATTTTACTTTTGATTAAAAATATTAATTGCGATATTTTTTAATATAATCATGTCGATACTTTAACCATTCGAAACATTCTGAATTAAATGCTCTAGAATATAATTCTTTGGATATAATAACTTCAAGTATTGATTCAATTTCTTTGGTAAATTGTTTTATATTTATGATTAGGTCGATTTTTTCATGGTCATTTTTTCCTACTATCAAAAGATTTTTCCCCATGCCATGAATTGATGTTTGAGCAATTTTGAAAAAATTGGTTTCTCTTTCAGTATTTGGTATGGAATAATTAGTTGTATGTGAACCAATTTTATTTCTAATCTCAATTATTTTTAATGATTTTAAACGAGATTTAATTTCTTTTTGATTTGGTATGTTAAATAATCGTATTAGATCTAATATTGCACCTAATTGAAGGTATGTGGCATTTAATGCACCATATAATCTTAAATATTTTTCACCACGAGAATTTGATTTTGTTTCTAATCCAAATTCATAAATTTCTTTTATTGCAAATTGAGTATCTTCAAGTAAATCGATACAAGCTCTAAATAATTCGAAATCAGTAATTTTTTCAAATTTTAATTTTTTTGTTAACTTAATTTTATATTGAGTTTCATCTTGATAAGTTCCAACATCAGTATATCTCAAAATTCCCAAAAGAATTTCAGCATATATTTCGATAGTAGAGAATCTGTCAAGGTATTCTTTATCTGTCATAAATATTTAAGATTCTAGCCAACTGTAAATAGCTTATTATAATGAAATGAAAAAAGTAAAATTTGGATTAAGTTGTCATTGGGTTGAAAATTTCGATTCTTTAACGTAAAGCACTAACAAATCTTTAATTTTTATAAATTTTTATTTTAGTTAATGTTACACTTTTCAAATTTTTGTAATTAATTATTTAAGTTAGTTATTCTTCCCAAATAATGCTCAGTGCAAAATTTTTGTGTGTAATGCAATGTTCGTAGAATTTTTTATTTGAATCCTCACTTTTGACATAATCAAAGCAATCTATTGCCCAAATTTGAGCCGTCTTTGAAATTTCAGTTGCAGTATTATTAAAATATTCTCCCATTACAAATGAATCAGATATTTTTTTATTGTTTAAAAGATATCTGTACGGAAAATCATCACTATTATAAACCCATTTAATTATTCCAGATTCTGCATAAATAATCATTATTGGATGTGAACCAATTTGAGCAAATCGAAAAGCACATGCAGTAATACTTACATTATATTCTTTACTCAAAGAATTAATTAAATCAAAGCAAAACTTTTTTCTATAAATATCTTTTTGAAATCGTTCTTCGGGCATAAGTAAGCAAGAAGCAAAATAATCGGCTTCTCTTTCAATTTCATAGAATTGTTTTTGATTTGTAGTTGAATGATGTGGCTCAAGTAAACCCATCATTAATCCTATCCTATGAGTATCTATAATATAATGACCTAATTCATGTGCTAATGTAAATCTTCCTCTTGCTGAATCTATTCTATTTCCGTTATCAATATTAATGTGAATGTAAAATTTTTCCTTTTCGTATATCGTCATTCCGTCAAAAGTACCTTTCTCATAATTATCAAAATAAACCCGCAATCCTTCTGCTTTAACAATTTTTTCTAAAGGTGTAACTTTTTCATTATATTGCAAAGCAATAAATTCTGCAAGTTTTTTAATCTTTGATTTTGAACTATTCTTTATCATCTGAATCACGATGCTTATTTCTCATCTTATCAATAATATGCTTTGGAAGATTATTACTTTGCCCTTTTCTTGCAACCATTCTAAGGCTTTCGATTTCGTTATTAAAATCAGAACTTAAATTTAATGGTACAATTTTAGTTTTATTGCAAAGTGTGCCATTCAAAATTGATGTTACATCAATTGTTACATTATTTAGTTTGAAATCATAGTCCTCAAATAATTTATTAAATCTATCTAATTGTTTTTCATTTCTAGGATATAAAAAGCCAGTAGAGTGTAACCAATCATCTAAGTTATCTTCAGTGATTTTCCCTATATATTTTTTATCTATTGCCATTTAAACTTTTCAAATAATTGTTAATATGATCAGTTGATTCTTTTTTATAAACTTGAATAGAACTTTGTACTAAATTTAGTTTTTCTCTTAATTTTTTTCCAACAATTCTAGGAAGATTTTTTTTGCCATTATTTTCATAAGCTTTATAAGTCAAATATACTATTTTCTGTTTTTCAGATAATCCAAGCATTGCTCTTTCAATAATTTCCAATTTTATTTTTAAATCTTTTTTCTTTTCAGAGTCATCTCCAACAGTTAAAATAATTAATTCATCAATATTTTCAACTATTGATAAATCATTTTCATCAGGTTCTGTACATGTGTCTTGAATACCATATTTCATTAATTCATTAAAAACAATTGCGTGAAGCCAAATTTCGATTGCTTTGTCAACGTTTTTAGTTTTTGATTTATTTTTTTCAAATGAATGATATTTCCACACTTTAGCAAAAGTACAATTTGCTATATCAAGCGCAACAACTTCACTATGTCCATATCTGTTGGAATAAATTTCTGCGGTTTTAATAACATCGCTTTGAAATCTATTACAAAAAACTACAAATGCTTTTTCAGCTTCATTTGGAAATTCTTCTTTAAATGAGATATACTCAATTAGTTCGTCACTTGACAAAATTTCAAAGTTAATATCTGTATCTTTTAATTCAACTTTCATTTATATACAAAAAGCGTTACTAATGGAATTAGTATATGAGTAGAAGTACTAATTTTTTCAAAGTTAAAAAAAAGTTTCTAACGGAATTAGTATATAAATGAAATAGTTAGAGATTTTAGGCAAATTCTTTATGCCTTGATGTTAAAGAAATATTTTTAACCAAAAAATTGTAAAGCGATGGCAACGAACCCACCAAAAGACAATTCTAGAAAAGGTGCTGTTAAAGATCGAACTCAAGTACAAAATCCAAAAACTGGGCTTTGGACAAAGAGGGATTCTGATACAGGCAGATTTATGGATGTGAAAACATCAAGTCCAGAACCTTTTAAAGGAATTACTAAAGAGAAGAAGTAAACAAAATTTTAAAGAAAGTTTTAGGTCAAGTTTTCCCACCTTAAGTGAAAAGCATAATTAAATTCTATTAGAAATGATAAACAATTTATCAATCTCAAAAGATACTGTGAGTTTATGCTATAAAAATAGCTGTATTCATGCAAAAGGCTCAAATGCTAATTTGATAGCGGTAGGGGCTTTTGCAATGTTACTGCTTATAGGCATATCAGCATTATCAAAATCAAATTAAAACTATTTGGGGTGAAACGCCCCAATTTTAAACAAAAAATATTTAACTAATGGCAGAACTATTAACCACATTTTTAAAACCAATATTAACTAAAGGTGTTACTATAGCTTGGGAAAACAGAAATCATTTAACCACTTATTTTAAAACAAAAATTGGTGCTTACAAAAACAAGGATATTCGATTTTCAATTAGCTATTTATTTAAAATTCAAATTCCAAATTCTAACAAATATTTACTTGTAAAGAATAGAAGAATAGAAAATCAATTACAGCCTGTAGGAGGTGCATACAAAAGATATGGAGATGACTCACTTTTTAACAAGTGGGAATATAAACCTGATAATAATAAAAACGGATTAAATGTAGATGAAAAAAGTAATTCGGATTTACGATTTATGGTAAAAGGGAAATACGTAATTGAAGTAATGAATTGGTTTGAAACCATGAAAGAGAGAGAAACGGATCCTTACAGAGAATTTAAAGAAGAATTATTAGACACCCATATTTTGGATAAAAATATTTTTCAAAGTATAAGACATAAACACATAAAAAGGTTTTCTAAAAACTTAGCATGGAGTGATTTTTTCAGCTGTTATGAAATTTTAATTTTTGATGTTTTTGAGCTAATACCAAATGAGGAGCAAAAACAATTTTTAATTGAATTAGGGAAAAAAGCAACAAATCTAAATAATGATTACGCAATTGTTGAATGCGATAATATTGAACAATTAAGATATATGGAAAATGAAAAACAAGTTGCCAGAATCGGACAACATACAAAATTAATAATAAATAAAACTTTTTAATAATGATAGATATTTTTAAAGACTATATTCTCCAACGAGAAGAACTTTTGGCAAGAATTGCTCAAGAATTACAACTTGATAAAACAAGATTGGAACGAATGGAAACTGCATATAACGCTGTTGCAGAAGTATTAAAAAAAGACAATGATTTTTTCAATGATTTAGAAATTGAGGTTTATGCTCAAGGTTCTAAAAGGATTGGAACAACCGTTAAACCAATTAATAATGAAGATTTTGATTTGGATACTGTACTTCACATTTATGATGTATTTTATAATCATTCTCCCGAAAAAGTATATGAGGCTTTGGTAAAAGCTTTAGAAAAAGACGCATATTATAAAACCATAATGGAGAAGAAAAAAAGATGTGTAAGATTAAACTACAAAAGTGATTTTCACATGGATATTTTGCCAGCATGTATGCCAAATAGTTTTGACAAAGTAAATATTAAAATTCCTGAAAAAGCGATGAGAGATTGGTCTTCAGGTAACCCAAAAGGTCATGCGAATTGGTTTTTAACCATTGCAAATTCTGTTGAAAAGCCAATGCTTCGGGAATTTTCAACCGTTTTACTTGAAGCAAAAGTTGAATCAGAGCCACTTCCTGAAGAACTATATTTCAAAACACCTTTGCAAAGAGCTGTTCAGTTATTTAAAAGATACCGAGATGTTTATTTTCAAGATAAAGATTATCCTGTTTCAAGTATAGTAATAACAACTTTGGTCGCATCTTTATACCAACGTGAAAATTCTATTTTTGAAACAATTGATAATGTTGCAAGAAGAATTAAAGATAATTATTTAGAGTCTGTAAATAAAAGAGAAAAGTTTAAGGTGTTAAATCCTGTAAATACAGCAGAAGATTTTACAGATTCTTGGACTAACGAACATTATAAAAGTTTCTATGAGTTTATCACAGATTTTTACACCAAATGGCAAAATCTAAAAATATCATTTGAGACAGGAAAAGAGGATTACATTAAATTGTTTGGAGAAGGTATTTACAAACAATCATTAAATCAACAATTTAAAACATTTTCAAAATCAACAACCGATGGTTTTGCAAAATCAAGTGGATTAATCGTTGGTGGTAATGCATTAACTAATTCTGTAGGAAATATTAATCAAAATCAAGGAGTAAAAAATGAACCTCATCGCAATTTTGGAGGACAATATTAAATCGAACCATAAAAAAAATTGGTTGTCATTTTTGTTAATCGAAAAATTGTTTGTTGAAAAACATTTTAATTGGATTTATTTAAGAATAGACAATCAAAGTAAGTTATTAATTGGAAAAGGGATATTGAATGTTGAGGGCAAAGATTATGAAGTTTTACTCTCCTATTCTCCTTACAACAAATATAGATATGATAGGATTTATATAAATGACAAATCGATAGAATTTAATAATGAAATTCATTTATATGGAGATAAATCGCTGTGTTTGTATCACCCAGTTTTTGATAAGCCAAAACTAAATACTATTTCACTATATAAGATGATTCCATGGATAACAGAATGGATCGTGTTTTATGAACAATGGAAAAAGTATGGTGTTTGGCTTGGAGATGAAATTAAACATATATAAATAATATCAAATAAAAAAAATGAAAACATTTGTAGAAGATTTTGAGTATTTTAAAAAAGAATTAAGTTATGAAAAGCTTTTTTTAGAAGGTATGATTAGTGAGCAATGTAAAAAGAAAGAAGATGAAAGATTAATTCATTTTACTTTATTAGTAACAATTGTATTTTTAACACTTCTATTTAGCATGTCAAAATATCTTATATGGTTTGTACTAATAGCTGTTGTTGTTTCTATAATTTATTATTTGTTTGATACAAATCGAAAAAGAAAATTTTTGAAAAATAAGAAAGAAATTAGAATTCCAAAGCAGTTTTACAAATGGAAAAGTAAAGAACTAGAAATAAAACGATTGGAAGAAATCTATAAAGTCTACAATCAAACGGATATATCGATAATTACTAAATTAATTGAAATTGCTAATATTCAGTTAAAAAATAATTTTGAAGATCCGTTTGTGGTATTTGAAAAAACTGCTGGTTATTTTGGTGCCACTTTCTCAGGTTTCCTAATAGGCTTCTTTGCTGATAATTTTAAAGTTTATTTAGGAAATAATTTAGTACTTTATTTAAAATTTTTTGCTGGTTTGTATTTTATACCAATCATAATTATTGTATCATATTATTCTATTAAGAATGCGCATTTGTTTGATAAGCGTTCTGAAAAGGAACACTTACAAGATTATATTTTTGTTTTGGAAAACATATTATTAATAATGGAAAACAAAAAAACGAAATAATTTAAAATATCAATAATTGGAATGTATAATAAAAGAATTCAAAACTTTTACAGAAAAAGATTTAAGACTTACAAATCCATAGTTTTCTAATTTCCAATATTTTAGTCTTTTAAAAAAAACTAAAATAAGTTGTTTAAATCAACATATCAATATGTATAAATACAATTTTTGAATTTGATTTAAATAAAAAAGTAAACCAAGCACCTTTCTCAGTTTTATTATTGTTTATCTTGAGTTCATGTTATGCTATTTGACTCTATAATTCTATTTCTAAATTTTTAGGGTCAAAACAACGAACTGCAATACCTGTTCTGCGGAATAGCAATATTTTAATCCTTTTTCGAACTACCTGATAGTTTGGATTAATTATTATGACTTCCCGAATTGTTTTACTACTTGCGAATGTTCCGCCTAGCAGAAGGTTTAATTCTGCGTCCAGTGGATCGAGAGAAAGACCATAAAGTATAATACTGTTAGCATCCTTCAGTAACTCATATGTTACAAAGTGGGCATATCCTACTTTCTCATTTTCTGCATCAGTGCGGTAGTTTTCCATTGAGGTTTCTGAAGGTAGGTAGAGATGTTCATGTGCCTCGATGCTGCCATGAATATGAAACACTTTAGCACTTTTAATATCCATATACTTTTCTTTAACCCAACGGTTTGCTTCAGCATCAATTACAGTATCCCAATTTGTGGTTACAAAACCAAATAGGTTATTAGGATTACATAAAACAAACTTATCCAACACAGCCTTGAACTCTTTTCTGGGTTTTAGTATTCCGGCTTTTTGGGCTTGCTTAAGTGAATCGCCAATAACGTCCTTCATTAAGCTAACCGATTTCTGTTCTTCTATCAACTGTTTAGAGCCCCTATCTAATTTAGAATACAGTCTCAAAGCACAGATAGATTTGGCAAATAAGAAGTTGGCACTGTCCGAGTCAGTTTCATCACCATTTATCAATCGGAAGGCGTTCAGTATCGGCTCCCAGGCATTTTCAACTGCTCCTGCACCCACAAGAATGGCTATTTTAGTATTTGTGGTTGTCATAAAAGTACTGGATTTAAATTATGGTAAATTTAAAAATGAAGATTAAGTGTTTTTAGGTAAATATTATTTTATTTATATACATTTTTTCATTCAAAATAGATAGAATATTTTTATAAGATTTGCCTGCCAAGTCTAGTAAACTAATTGGAATTTAACTTGTAATCTTGGCAGAAGAAAAAACAAAACCATTTATTATGTCGAATTTTTGCTTAGTTCGAATTACAGATTAAAAGGGACAAAAGAAAAACCGATACTTTCAGTCATTACTTCTGCTTGATATAATGTTGCATGTTTATATTTTCTCTTTACAATGTCTATCACTTTTCTTATGTAGTCTTCTTTAGCGTGTAAACCTAAAATTATACTTCTAACAGATTCAGGATTGACTTTATGTTTCCCTGTTCCGGATTTAACTAAACGTACTTCAAATTCTTTTTCCCAAAGATTTAATTTCTTATAAAATAAATCATTAGTAACATGTGGATTGGTTATTGGTTCGAAATTCATTATCTCTAAATTTTCAACATAATCTACTCTTTGTGCACCTTTAAAGAACGATTTATCACGAGTTGTGTCATATTGTATACAAATTCCCTCGTGATTTGCATAATAAGCCCAGAGCACTACATGAATAGGTGTTACTGAGAAACATGCAATCCCATATGCTGAAATATATTTTTTTATACCATCGATTACGAATTCACGAAGTATATCCAGATTGTTTTCATAAGTTTTTTTGATGTAGGCTCTTGTTAATTCGTTAGGTGAGTCTTCTAAGATTTGATTATATAGCTTTTCAATTTCAGCATCTTCTTTAGTTAAACTTAGTGTGTTATGACTTACATCAAAAGGATCATTAAGTTCACAACTAGAAGGAAAATATATGTAACTATTTTCTAATTCATCTAGAGAAAACTCGTTTGCTTTACGATAACGAAAAAGTTGGTCTTTTGAATTTTTAATTTCTATTTGCATAATGTTGATTAATACTATTTAATATTCCTTCTGGTATTAATAACATAAATAGGAAATAAAGATATTAAGTCCTGTTATAGTTAGAATTCTATGTAAAAACACCAAGTTAATCTAATAATTTGTTCTTTGAAACTGCCTAAAGATATAATTGACTCAACTAATATTCTCTATGAAATTATACAAATCTTGGCTTACGCTCGCTGGATTTCTGCAAATTTCACTTCCTGAATATCTAATCACATCATATCCATTCATTTTCAATAAACGATCTCGTTTTCTATCGTTCTCAAAAGAATGCTTGCTATTATGAAATTGAAAACCATCACACTCTACAATAAGTTTTAATTTTTTATTACCCGGACACCAGACTAGAATATCAGGCCTGATACTTTTATTGTCTATTTTGATGTTTGGAAACTTAGGTTGCAAAGTAACATGATAGGAATTAAAAGTAAAATTCTTGACTATATAGTAATGGTTGCATATTTCATGATAATCATCTTCAGTATATTTTCCACAATCAATATATTTTTCTTTAAATGATTTTTCAAAATTCGTTAAATCCAAATCTCCTGTAACATCTTTATAACTCTTGATTAGTTTTAAAATACTTTTGTGATTAGAACGATAGTTTTTCATTCCTTCTTCCATATCAGGTAAATTTGGAGTAATTGTAAAACCAAGAATTCTATTTTTAATAAATAAAAGTAAAAGTGAGCTTATAAATATTCTTTCGATTGGAGATTGGCAATTTTCAAAAATCAAGTCAGCATTTATTTTTGCATAGTTCTCTAAAAAAGCAGAATGAAAATTAGAATAATTATGTTGAATTTCGGGTTGCTTTTCTTTGGCTTTAATTTCTTCAATTGATTTATGGATAAAGAAATTGAGTAAAGGTTGAAAACTCTCCTTGGATTCCAAGCTTCTTTTTAAAAGAGAAAGTTCGTCATTTTGCATCATAGTTATTAATAATTGCACCTAGTATTTCGGAGTTGTTCGAAATAGGTTGTTAAAAGACAGTTTTACTTATCAAAAACCAATTTTTAGTATGACTTCTTGACAAATTGCTGTAATACTTGCACTTCTAATATTTTCGGTCGGATACATTAAATATCCTGATTTTTGAACTGCTTTAAAATTATAATTACCATTATTTACATAGAAAATTTTTGAAGTTTTTCCCTGTAAAGTCTCAATAAATTTATTTCCTTGGTATAAATCATAAGGATTAGAAGAATGATTTTCTATTACGATTTTACCTTGTTGTCTTTTTTCACATTCAGGTTTATTAACTTCCTTGTTAGTGTTATTAAGAACGTTCCAAAATGCAATCAAATCTTCTTTGATTTTGTTTTCGTAATTAATTTTATTAGTATTTAAAATGAACTCAGTATTGTTACAACATTCGGTATTTACTGAACAATAAATATCTGAGCAACTTATATATCTTTGTTCAATTTGTTGCATTAAATCGTCTAATTCAGAACTGTATTTTTTGAATTTATTAATGATTTCAATACTTTCATTTTGGACTAAATTGATTATTTGTGTTGAAGCTTGTTTTTTTTGATATTCACTTACAATTTCATCAATTGATGAATTTTCAATCATATTGTTAATTAAAGCTTTGTTTCTATTCAAGTTAATTAGAAGTTCGTTTAGCTTTATGAGTTCCGTTTGTTTTTTAGAATCCCAAATTATACCATCAAGTCCATAAAGTGAAAAAGGAGAATAATAATATTGTGTAATTATGCTTTGATTTGGGTCTGATATATTTTTTATAGCACTGCCTATAATTTCTGATATTGCATTTGCTTTATTCGTTACTGTTCCGTTCAAAATGGAATTGATTTGATTTTGGATTACAGATTGTTCAATTGCAGGACCATTTATTTCAACAGTTACAGAGTAATTGTTGTTATTTAATTGGTTATTCACCCAATCATTGTTTTCTATTTCTAATGAACCTTTACCTTTAAAAGGAATATTTCCACCTGTATTTATATTAGTTCTGGAATTATATAAATAATTCTTTTCAGAATAATTCTTTTTTAAGATAACAACAATGTTACTTTCTTTTTTAATACCACTTATATAATGAGACCCAAAAAGTTTAACAAAATCTTGTAATTTATTTTGTTTAATTAAGCCGTTTGCTTCTTCTGTCAATATTGGTTCTTTGTCAAAAGAATAAATACCAAAATCTACATTAGCAGTAAAAATTAATCTTTCTTCTTCTTCAATGGAGGAATTTGAGTATTCATCAAGTTTCTTTCCATTCATTTCAAATAGATTAAGAAAACTTACACTCCCTGTATTACCTCGACTTTTATAGTTGTTATAATCTTTGTTAGTTTTCGTGTAAAAAAGTTTTATGCTTGTTTTCTTTCCACCAACTTGTTGTGAAGTTAATTTATTTGTACCATTTGTTTCGGATTTGAAACAGTTTTTAGTTTGTCTGTAAATATCATTAATATGAAATCCTTTACCAACTTTTAATGATGGTTCTGCATTGTCAGTATTAAAGTAGTTTGCATCAAATACACTTGTAGATTGAGCTATGGAATTGTAGCTAATCATTAAAATCAAAAATAGTTTTATTATTCTCAAATCTTCAAATTTTAATTATAGTTTTTTATAAGGTCTTCTAAAATTTCTTGTAATACAGTAGCTTGGAAAGATTATTAACTTAATTACCTCATATTTCCTTCTAAAGTAGAGTTTCTTATGAAAAAGAAATGTAAACTTAACATTTTTTTCATTTCTTAATAACCTCTATTACACTAGTTTCATATTTCAAATTCAGTTTTTTCTTCATAAAAATTATTTATAAAACTTTGTAAAGTCATTTTTTCATCGTTTTCTAACTTCATTAGATTCATAGCTCCTAAATGAATTGCTTTTCCAACCATATAATTTATAAGGTCTTTTGCTTTTGTATCTAAATTGTTTCTAGAAATGTCAGGAATAAATTTACGTGAATTAATATTTAAAACTATTGTATTAATCTCAAAAACAGAGGCCGAAATAGGAATATTAAAGCGAAAATCTTTGATTAATACACTTCTCATAAATAACTCTTTTCTTTTATCAGGAGTTCGCCAGAAATATAAAAAACTATCATTATCCTTAGTGTCGAAAGGCAAATACAAGTTGTTTTTTTGACCTTCAAACAAAGTAATTTTTTTTACAAAAGCTTTTGTCGTACAGAATTCTGAGTGCCCAATTTCTTCAAGTTGGTCTAAACCAAGTTTTTCAAAAATTGGGCTTTCAGATTTAATAACTTCATCAGAAAAATAATGGTCATAATCATTTCGAACTATCACGGAAATCCAATTAAGTTCCCTATCCATTTTATTGATTACTTCATCAATATCGTCGTTTGTAAATTTCATTCCACTTCGAAAATCTTCTTCGTTATGATCTTCTATAAGTGGAATTGACAGATAGTTAATTTCTTTCCCAACAATATAATCGTCTATACTTAAAGTCGAAAAATCGTTAACTTCCTGAAGCCCAAATTCGTCATCATATTTATATAACGTTCCTGAGAAATTTATATCTTCAAACTTTTTTATAAACTCGCTTTTTGGTTTTATTAAAGCGTATCCGTCAATATTTTTTATATAATTATTGAGTTCAATTTTAATGAGGCCTTTTTCAAGAGGAGTTGAAAGTATCACAGGATTGATAATTTTCAAAATATCTTTATTTGATTTGTCAATCAATTCGAAATCAACTCCATCTGTTAGAAAGTATTTATTTAAAAAAGTCTTCACGTTTTGTGGTTTATTTTCAAAAACCTCGATAAAATTTTTGTAGTCGAGAATAACTTCTGTACCATCAAAAGTCACATCTTCTGATTCTGTTAGCGATGTCCATTCATTATCCTTTTCAAGTTCAATTAAATACTTGTCTTTACCTTTGTAATGTCTTGTAATCACTTTAACGTTGTCAGATAGCATAAAGCAAGACAAGAATCCAATTCCAAAATTACCAATTGGTTTATATTCAAAATCTTTTAGTAAAAAGTCAGTTGAGCTATAGTATGAAACACCAATATTTAGGAAGTGCTTTTTTATTATGTTCATTGACATTCCAGAGCCATTATCTTTAATAATTGCTTGATTTTTTTCTTCATCTAAAATAACCTTAATTTTTGGCTGATATACATCTTGACCAAATTCATGTTTTAATTCTTCGGTTTCTTGTCTTATCCTACATGAATCAATCGAATTTTGTATTAATTCTCTAAGTCCCAAAGATTTACTTCCATATATTTTTTCACCCATTAGCAATGAACTAATAGCTTTGAATTCTAAAGTCATTTTATAATCAGAAAAGGAGTATCCTTCAGTTTGTATATTAACTTCTGGATTTGTATCATAAATTAAACTATATTGATTTGGCATAGAATTAACTAAAGAGGTAGCATTAGTTAATTCATTTTTTACCCAGCCTATATAAACTAAAATTTTTCTATGTATACTTGCATTGGTAGCTTTACCATGAAAAACTATTTTCTTTTGTTGTGTTTTTTCATTTATGATAATCTTATCATTATTGGAAATTATAAAGTGCTGTTTCCATTCTTCATCGCTTATTCCTTTGGGGGAAATTATTTTATAGAGATTATATGGAGTTCTATTTCCATCAATATCTAAAACGTCGGCAAGACGCAAAACTGCTGCTATGAATTGCGGGTTAAATGAATAATCACCGCGAACTTCGTTTGTTCGAAGATTTGTTTTTATCCAATCATAATCTTCTGTATGAGCTTGACAGATTAAAGCTAATTCTTTTGCAAAATCTAGATTTATTAATTTTGGTATAACTAATTTATCTTTAAGGTTTTCAACAATATATTTTCCTGAAAGAGATGCGTGAATTCTTCTAACATATTCTTGTAATGCTAAATCTTCATTGCCATTCATTATTTTTTTCATAGCTGAAAATTTCACTTCACAAAAAGGGAATGAGTCAGTTTTAATCAAGTTTACATCTTCTTCACTTACTGCCATTCCAATATCATGTAACAATGCTGAATAAATAAGTAATGTGATTTCAAGTTCATTTAATTTCGAAATATCATTTACTATTTTACTCATATACTGCATTATTCGGAATGAGTGCCCCGTATTATGTAATGTATAGTTAGGAAAAACGTACTGTATTCGAGTATTCAATATATCTTTTACTGATTCAAATACTTCTTGAATTTTTGGAAGAAATGGACTGTCAACACTTTTGAGGTATTTAATTAATGTTAGGTCGTCCATTTTAAAATCGGTGTCAATATTCATATTTTTTTAGTTGATTTTTATTATAATTGAAAGTTTTCCGTAAAAAAATGCTAGTAACTTGTATATAAATAAACCTTCATGTATTAGCTCAAATACAAGGAGATTGGCGAAGGTTTCTTTCGCTTTGTAATATGTTATCAAATTGGAATTTCTTCTATTGCTCTTGGTGGAGTGGGATTGCCATAACTTCTTATATTATTGATAGCCCTTACAACTTTATTAAATTCTATAATATATCCTTGAGCATCTAAAGTTGTTCTTACCTCTGGTGATGGTTCGTGAACAGTTCCCTCCCCTGAAATTTTATTGTGAACGTCCATTAAAATATTATAATCAGCTTCTTCAATATCCCTCATTTCTCTCCATTCCTTTATCAAATCGTTGTTTTTATAAACTTTCCTTTTAATATCATTTAAAACAAATCTTTCAAAAAAATCATTTATAGATGTTCTTAAGTGTTTATCAACTTGACTTAGGTCACCTGCTAAAAGATTTTTCTTTATTATTTCAAATCTTTTTTCCCAGTTTAAAGTAAGGAAAATAACTTCTTCATTAATATGACCAGGCTGAAGAATACTATTAATGGTGTAGTAATTTGAACATTTATGTAAACTATTTGTAGTATGATTTAATCCAATGCATTGATTTATTTCAGTTTCATTGTTACATAAATCACATTTACCTTTTTCAATAGTTCCGCCACCTAATGATTGCTGAACTAATCTATGATAGAATTCAAAATTGTGTGAAAAGACTATAACTTGATATGTTTTACATAATTCAATTATCTTTTCTACGACTTTGTAAATGTTAACTTGGTCAAGACTTGTTATTGGATCGTCAAATACCAAAATGTTATTATCATCATATTCTAGTTCAGTAAGCCAATCGCAGAAAGAGTATACTTTTGCTTCACCCTCACTTAAAATTGAGTTAATTGCAAAACTATCTCCACCACTTTTGATACTAACATCTACTTTGCTTTTACCATCAGGATTTGAAAATGTCCTATCGATTTTGTCTCGTTTCGGAAGTTCAAAGAAATCTAAGTTTTGATTAAAGGTAACTAAATAATCCGCTTGTATTAAACGTCTTTCAACATTTCCTTTTTCTCGAGATATTTTGGTCTTATAAGTTGAAAAAAATCCACTTTGTATTTTATACTTTGAATGATTTACTAAATCGTCTAAAGTCTTTTTAAATAATTCTTTTTGGTTAAAACAAAACTCTATATCTGAGAGTTCATTTAATTCTTTTAATGCCTTTGCTTTTGTTTGTTCAATATGTTCTAATTCTCTATTAGCTACTGAAAGTTCTGTTTTAAGATTGTTTTTATCAGATAATGCGATAATTGATAGCAGTTCGATAAGTTCTATATTTAGAGTAAAGTCAGTTGTGATATTTAAATCATCTACTTCATTTTTCAAAGTAGATAAATCAGAATTTTTCAAAACATTTTCGTGAACATCCTTGATATCGATAATTGTCTTAGATATAATGGAATAAATTTCACTAATACTTTTGTATTCAAAGTCAAAGAATTCAAAACTAATTCTATTTATTTTAGTTTTGAATAACTCAATTTCGTTTGATAATGTTTCGATTTCAGTATTAACTTCATTCCCAACAATAGAATGAATTTCTTGAATGAGTTTTAAATTTTCTTCGGGTAAGACTTGATTACAATAAAAACATTTATCAAAATCATTTGGATAATTTATATAATTAAAAGCAAGTGCTGTTTCGGTGATCTTTTTTATTAATTCAATAAACTTGTCGTTATTTTCATTGGGATTAAATACTAATTGATATTGTTCAAATTTTGAAAAATCTAAACTTTCTTTCAATAGTTTTAAACGGACAATTTTTAATTTTATACTTTCTATTTCATTTAGTAATTTACTTTTCATTTCACAAAATGAAACGATTTTATCTAAACTAGTGATTTTTGATTTTAATAATTCAATTTTTGTTGTAAAATCAATAATTGATGTTGTTGACTTTCTTTGTGCCGTTTCTTTTTTTTCTGCATGATTCTTCTCTAATTCAAGTGGATTAAGTTCACATAGTTTTGTAGTCAGTAATTCAAAGTTATTTTGATTTACTGTAAAATATGTTTTTATAGAATTTGGCTCATTGGAAACCAAGCCATTTAAAATAGTTGTTAAATTAGAAGTATAAGAAGTTGATAGACTGTTAATTTTAACTGTTACTTTTTCTTCAACTTTTATTACAGCGTCTCTTAAAATATCAAAATACCCTAACTTGTATCTATCAACGCTCCATCCTGCCTCTTTCTTAGATAAAGAACTTCTCAAGATTTCACTATCACAGAATTTAATCTTTGAATAGTGTTGTGTGCCAGCAATCCAATCTACAGTTTCAATATCATCTGAATTAACATTTATCCCTTTTTTTTGAAGTTTTAAATGCTCACTTTTTTTAGTAAAATCAAATTTTGCTTTTGATGCAGCACTACTACCGTTATATATATTTCCTTTGATGTGCTGATTGCTGTGAAAAGCATCTTTTAAAGCCCGATAATATGTTGATTTTCCACTACCATTTTTTCCGTAAATTAGAGTGAATAATGGACTAAAATCAATTTTTTTATTATCATATAATCCGCCTATATTTTGATTTTCATAAATACTTAAAATTGTCTTTTCAACCACAGCATTAGTAGAATCGGAACTCAATATTTCAATATCTTCTAATTCAGTTTCAGAAAGAATTTTATCAAAAGCTGTTTGAATGTCTTCAAGTTCAAGTTTACCATTTTGACAAACCTTGTTTTTAAGTTCAGTGATCCATTCTTTTTTATCAAATGATAATCTTGATAAATCCTCTATAGCGTTCGCCATTTTGTATAGTTTTATGTAGTTTTAATATTAGATTTTCCAGCATTATGTTTGATTGACAACTTTAACAAACCAGTCTACTAATTTTTTTTGATGTGGTAATTAAAATTTATGTTTTTTAATTGTACCATTAATTGAACAAAATGTAAACAAATTTATCACTAATAAAAACAATTATTTTACGGCTTTCCACATTCTAATAATTTTTTTTATAAAAAAACCAAAGTAACCCTTTTACACCACATTATCAATACGTATAAATACCTATTTTTAATTTTCTACAAAACAAAAAAAGATGCCTAAGCATCTTTCCCCAGTGGTATTGGACAAAATTTATAGTATTCCTTATTTGCTCTCTTCCTCCAGCTATCATTATTATAGCTACTTTCATGAAGATATTAAACCTTTATAACTATGATATGGTCCCGTTCAACACAGTTTTCATTGTTCGTACAACGCACACAACGAACTCTAGCTGTTATATGCAGGCATTATAGGCTCATTAACACTTCCGGATGTTTATAATTTCTAATTTCGCGCTCGAAAATCTTAAACTTTTCACTTGTTAATTTTCCATTAGCAATTTTAATTTTTTCTATAAATTCCCTAACAGTTTTATCATTCCGAATTTGTAAAATACAATGAAAATTAGTTGCAATGAAAAAATAACCTTCTTCATCTTGACGTTCAATAAATTCTACAAAATGCTCTGATAATGGGATTACTTCGTTGTTTATCTCCGCAAAACCATTTTGATGTTCACTGTAGGATATATGATGTTGATTATCTACAATTGCGGTATAATAAGTTTCTTTACCATCTATTACAAAAGGTTCACTCTTATCATAGTGTACTAATATAAAATCATTGAAAATGCTATTGTCATAATGTATCCACAATTCTTTAATAGTATATTCGCTATCACCAAACTTCCATATTCCTACTCCTTTGTTATTTAATTTGAATTCAAAATTACCTGAACCATCGTGCCACCATAAATTATTATCAAATTCTTCCTCCTTGTCCTTAAAAGACTGAAATAATTTATCAATTCGAGATTTATTTTCAGTATGAATTGTTCCTGTCTCATTTTTGGGAAAATTGCTAACAATGACATGCCCAAAGTCATAAATATATTTCCAAATGTTTTTTTCTTTCTTTGATAATTCTTTTAGTAAATCTCTTATTTCTTTGATTGTTTGAAATCTGTCTTCAGGATTATTACTTAAACATTTTTCAATCATATAGTCGTAATCTTCTAAATCTTCAAATACCGATTTTATTTTTTTCCTATTTGTTCCTCTGTGTGTTTCTCCTGTAGCAAACCATTGAAGAACTTGTCCAATTGCATAAATATCCATTGTTGTATGCGCAGAAATACCGCTGTTTTCTTGTTCTGGAGCAGAAAATAGTCGATTTCCAACTCTTTCCTTCGCTTCAGTTTTTGCCCTTAATTCAAATATTTCGGGATTGTAATTTGCGATACCAAAATCGGCCAAAACATATTCGAATTCATCAATAAGAATATTTTCAGGCTTAATATCTCTATGAATAATGCCTTGATTGTGAATAGATTCAACTGTTGTTAAAAGGAAGTTTGATAAATTTATAAAATCATCTGAATTATTAGCTTTTTCTTTTGCTAAAGATTTGTTATATAGTTTCATTAAAATAACAGGAAGATATAGAGTACCTTGTTCATCTTCAATTTTTAAGATATCAAAATCAATATACCTAACAATTCCTTTATTTTGCTTTAAAGTGACAACATTAAAATACTCGGCTAAAAATCGTTGTTTTTTAGTTAGTAATGTATTTCCTGTACTATCTGAAAGTAAAAATTTTATGGCAAATTCATTATTCAGGTTTTTTCCAGAATAAACTATTCCATTACCACCTTGACCAATTTTTTTTGTTAGTTCTACTTCGCCAATTGACAAAATAATCTTTAAATTGTTCTTTTTTATATATTCTGTGAATCTTTTTAAAATCATAAGATGTTGTTGCTAAGCTTGCATATAACGTTTGGTAGCTAACCGAAGCTGCGGCTCACGAAGCTGAGTCTTCTCTGTTACCGCAGACGAAGTTATGAAAAAAGACGGTTCTATTTAATGAAAGCCAGCAGTTTCGATTAGGTGCGGTTATAGGGAAGCCTTAATAATAAAGCTTTGAAAATCTCTTTTCCAATTCTTCTTTAAATGTAATTCGTTTGTTATCGTTATCAAACTCTAAAGAATATCCGAAACCATCTTTTGTTTCGACATAATCGAAATCGTCAATTTGAGAACTGACAAACTTTTTAATTGAAGGATTAAAATTTTCCTTATCGATTGGAACAGTGAAAGAATAATGTGAAGCCATAATATTTATTTTAATTGAGATATTTTGTAGTAAAACGTTTCAAAGTTTGTTTATCAATATATTTTTTAATTGCAATTTTATCTGAATCTGAGCATCTAACTAAATCAAACATTACTCGGTTTATATGTTTACGATCAATATTCACGTCGTTTATTTTAAAGAAACTTTTTGCTGAATTATTTTCTACTCCAATTACAAAATCATATTTCTTCGCTCTGTTTATATTCAACATCCACGCTCTTTCAGTAGCTTGTAACAAAGTTTTATTTTTAGAAGTTTTTGAAATGTTTACAGCGATAATTTTCATAATCTTGTTTTTTACTGATTTGTCTTAAAAGGTTTCCTATAAGTAGTGTATATACGAAACAAACCTTAGCAAATACACCCAAAATCAGCTAGATTGGCGAAGGTTTCTTTCACTTTATTACCTATCAAATATATAGATATTTATTTACAAAATGTTAAATCTAATTTCAATTGTTTCTATAAAAAAAGATACCTCTCAGCATCTTTATCATTTCTTCTAATAAGAAGAATATAGATGACTTACACAACCCCCACATACAGCACGACCTATTTCTGCTGCCTTTTTTCGAGCTTCCTCCTCATTTAGACAAGAAAAAACCCGAACAGTATCCTCAGTAACTTTATTGACTTTACCACAGATACTAATTCGGCTAGAATTGCATTCCATATCAGATGTAAATTTACCCTTATAAATATGAATTTCTTCTGTTTCCCTGTATTTATAAAATGAGTACGCATCCTCATCTATATTCCTTTTTATTGCCATGAGTTTTAATTTTATAATTTATCAAACATAAGTTTAATTGTTGAAACTACTTTACGGCTTTCCACAATTTCATAAATATTTAATATAAAAACACCAAAGTAACTCTTTCACATCATCTTGTCACTGCTTATAAATAGGTATTTTTCAATTTTTTATAAAAAAGAAGCCTAAACTTCTTTAATACCTGTCTTTTTTCTTATAATCACGTCTATAATATCCATTTTTATGCTCATAAATTTTGCCTCTTAAATAAGCACCTACGATAATAATCGGTATAATTGCTAGAATTTCATACCATTCCATATTTTTTTATGATTAAGATTGAAGAATAAAATTATATTATTTTTGGTTTATTAGCAAGTTGTTGTTTGTACAATTCACGAATTCAACACTTTAATTATAGCCAAAAAGTAAAGTAAAGGTTTGGAAAATTTCTTTATAAATCAATAAGCTTAAAAAAATCATAAAGCTTTATGTTTCTAGCTTCACAAATTTTATTTAATGTTTTGACAGGAATTGTATAATCAGCTTTTTCTTTTTTAAGAGCAGTATTCTTTATTTTTCGAACAATACTTTCTTCTAAGTTATGATCTAAAGCAAAAGAGCGTTGAGACTTATAAGTTTCAACCCAGTTTTTATATATGTATGAACAAATTATGTAATTAATGTCTGTCATATAAACAAAGTAACATTAATCAATAAAAAATAATGCGCACGAAAATGCGCATTATTAAAAAAAATATTATATTTGTTTTATCATTACAATATGTAATGTAATTTTGCGATTCTTCATAAAAAAATTGAAGCATTCGCTTAGAATCTCGTTTTCAAAAACTGGTAATTTTTAAAAATGCACGAGATGATAAGTAAGATGCTCACGTCTATGGGCGTGGGCTCACTTATTCGTGCATCGGTATACCAGTACCTTGAAAGCGGATTTGTTGAGTTCCATGCCTTTTTTATGCTCAAAAGTCAACACTCAACATTCATTCTTAGCAACGCTTTTTTTAAGTTTCGCATAATAATCATTTGTCATTTTAGTTAGTTTGGAAGGGCACTGCCTAGATTTGGTTGTACATAATTGTGGGCAGTGTATCTTCTTTTTATTAATTTTTTAAAAGTAATGCCTATGGTGTAATCTAAATATTTATCTCTCGACTCCGTTCAAACGGAACAAGCATCCGCTCGAGACGACAGATTGCTTCGGATTTTATCCTTGCAATGACAAAAAAAGGCCCTCTAACTCTTCTTGGCGGTTGAATAGAGGACCAGGATTAACAAAACTAACGTTTCATTTAACCAAAACAAATGTATGAATAAAAATGCAATCTTTGTTTCTTGGGTAACACATCCGTTACCCACAAAACTGATGCTGGTATTATTACTATTCTCAGTTACATTACAAGCACAAAATAATTCGATTAAAGGAACAGTTTCCGATAATATAGGTTCACTGGCAGGTGTCAATGTTATTATTAGAGGGACTAATACAGGAACCTTAACAGATAGCGATGGTAATTTTCAAATTACTGCAAAAGCTAACGATACATTAATGTTTTCCTATCTGGGCTATAAAGCCCTTGAAATTCCTATCAATAATAGAAATACAATTAACGTTAAACTTCAAGAAGATACTACTACATTAAATGAAGTAATAGTAAATGCGGGATATTACACTGTTAAAGATAAAGAGCGTACAGGTAGTATTGCAAAAATGACAGCTAAAGAAATAGAGAAGCAACCCGTTACTAATGTATTAGCAAGCATGCAAGGAAGATTAGCAGGGGTAAGCATCATTCAAGATGGAGGTACACCTGGAGGTGGTTTTCAAATTCGAATTAGAGGACGTAATAGTATTCGCTCGGATGGTAACGAACCTCTTTATGTAATAAATGGAGTTCCTTACTCAAATGATGCTATCGGCTCACCAAGTACAACTACAGCTATGGCAAGTCAAGCCAGCCCTCTAAATAGTATTAATCCTAACGATATTGAGAGTATTGAAGTTTTAAAGGATGCTGATGCAACGGCTATTTATGGTTCAAGAGGTGCTAATGGAGTAGTGCTAATTGCTACCAAAAAAGGAAAAGCTGGTAAAACAAGTGTATCATTTACATCTTCTACTGGAGCAGGTTCTGTTACCAAATTTGTGGATTTAATGAATACAGAACAATATCTAGACATGCGTCGACAAGCATTTATTAATGATGGTATTCCATATGGAGCAACTGATTATGATATAAATGGAACATGGGATCAAACTCGTTATAATGACTGGCAAGAAGAACTTTTAGGGGGCACAGCTTCAATTAATGACATTAGAACTAGTGTGTCTGGGGGAAGCGAGTCAACTCAATTTTTGGTTGGTGCTAATTATAGAAAAGAAGGAACGGTTATTCCAGGAGATTTTAGATATATAAAAGGTGGAGTGAGTAATGCGATTAATCACGTTTCAACAAATAAAAAATTCAAACTCAACTTTTCAAGTAGCTATACTGCACAAGATAACTTGCAAGCTGCTACAGATTTAACATTAACAGCGCGTTATTTAGCGCCTAATGCTCCAGCCTTATATGATGAAAGTGGAAACCTGAATTGGGAAAATAATACTTTCGAAAATCCATTAGCAACTCTAAAAAGTACGTATCAGTCTAAAACTAATGACCTTTTAGCGAACACTTTACTTTCTTATGAAATCGTTCCGGGCTTAGAAATCAAGTCTAATTTAGGTTTCACAGATTTAAAAATAAAAGAATCGCGTATCCTTCCATCAACAATGTATAATCCAGTTTATGAAGTTGGAAGTGATAATTCAGTTGTTCATATGAATTTAACCAATAGACAATCATGGATTGTTGAACCACAACTTAGAGGATTCAAAAGTTTTGGTAATCATAAGTTAGATGTGCTTTTAGGAATGACGGCTCAGCAACAACTTACTGAAAGATTATTTTTAACTGGTATTGGTTTTTCAAACAATAATTTAATTAACAATTTTGCTGCAGCCATTACAAAAAATGTAACTAACAATGACATCTTTTTGTATCGATACCAAGCTTTCTTTGGACGTTTAAACTATTCCTATAACGATAAATATTTTATAAATATTACAGGTAGGAGAGATGGTTCTAGTCGCTTTGGACCAGGAAAACAATATGCAAATTTTGGAGCTGTTGGAGCTGCATGGATTTTTAGCAAAGAAAACTTTGTTCCAGTAGATAGTAAATTGAGTTTTGGAAAATTACGTATGAGTTTTGGAACTACAGGTAATGACCAAATTGGTGATTATCAATATTATGATACTTATTCAAGTACAAGTGGAAATTATCAGGGAGTTATTGGAATGCAACCAACGCGTTTATTTAATTCAAACTTTGGTTGGGAATCTAATCGTAAAATTGAATTTGCTTTAGAAACAGGTTTTTTTAAAGATAGAATATTCAATACTATTGCTTATTATGATAATCGTTCGTCAGACCAATTAGTAGGAATTCCAATGCCTGCAACTACGGGGTTTACTTCACTTAATTCGAATTTAAATGCATCAGTTCAAAATTCTGGATTTGAATTTACATTGAATACGGTTAATATAGATAAGAATAAATTTAAGTGGACGACCTATTTCAACATTGCAGTTGCAAAGAATAAATTATTATCCTTTCCAGGTTTAGAGGGCTCAACTTATGCCAATCGCTATGTAATTGGTCAATCATTAGATATCGTAAAATTATACAAATTCAACGGAGTCGACCCTGATACAGGTTTATATCAATTTGAAGATATGAATGGGGATGGAGTGATTTCATCTACAGATAAACAAGTTGTAAAAGATTTGACACCGAAATATTTTGGAGGAATTCAAAATCAATTCACTTTCAAAAACTGGAATTTAGATTTCCTATTTCAATTTGTTAAAAGAGAAAACTATGGTTTCATATCTAATGTACCAGGAGGCGGTCCGTATAACCAAAGTAATTCTATGACTAATGCTTGGGAACAAGCTGGTGACCAAACTAACACACAATTACATACAACTGGTGTAAATGGAGCAGCGGTTGCCGCTTATTATAGATACATCGAAAGTGATGAGATTATTACAGATGGTTCTTTTATTCGTCTAAAAAACATTGCATTATCTTATGATGTTCCCTTAAAAATGACAAAAAATCTTAAATGTAAATTATTTGTTCAAGGACAAAATCTACTCACTTTTACTTCTTACAATGGTGGTGACCCCGAATTTAAGTTTTCTGGTTTTCTTCCTCCATTAAAAGTAGTTAGTGCAGGTATGACTTTAAGTTTTTAATTTATTAATTCAATTAGTATGAAAAAAATAATGAATATTAGTACTGTAATGAAACAATTAAAAGTATTTCGTTTTATTGCATTTGTTGCACTTGTTCTTAGTAGTACATCGTGCGATGATTTCGTTGAAGTTCCATTACCTAACTCACAACTTACTGGAACAACTGTTTTTGAAAGTGAACTTACAGCTAATGCCGCCATGGCACAAATCTACATCCAATTACGTGATGGAGGAATATTAACAGGGTTGCCAACGGGTGGTTCTTTAAATTTTGGAATTTATGCTGACGAACTACGTGATTATACAACTTCCTCAATTTCACAACCCATTTATAATAATTCGCTTACCGATGATAATGCTACGGTAGGTTCCTTATGGAGGTTGAGTTATAGTCAAATTTATAATGTTAATTCCATAATAGAAGGATTAAACAATTCAACAGTTTTAACAGACCCTTTTAAAAATCAATTAAGAGGGGAAGCTTTATTTGTCCGCGCCTTAGTGCATTTTTATTTAATGCAGATTTATGGAAATATCCCTTACATTAAAACGACTAATTATGAAATAAATCGTCAACTTCATAGACAATCAACTACAGAAGTTTATGATGCTATTGTCGACGATCTTGAAGAATCTATAGAATTGCTTTCAGAAACTTATGTTTCAGCAGATAAAGCTAGACCAAATAAATTAGCTGCTAGAGCTTTGTTAGCTAGAGTATTTTTGTATATGGATAGAAATTCAGATGCTATAACACAAGCATCAAATGTCATCAGTAGTTCACAATATGTTTGGGAAACGGATTTGAATAAAGTATTTTTAAGAAATAGTACTACTACAATTTGGCAATTTGCTTCTGCAACAGCTGTAAGAAATACGAATGAAGGCATAACCTTTATTTTTGTTTCTGGACCTCCACCAATATGTGCGCTTCAAAATGAATTTATGAATGCTTTTGAAGTTGGTGACCAACGTAAGGTAAAATGGACTAAGACAGTAACTAGTGGTGCTAATTCTTGGAGTCATCCATTCAAATATAAATTACGTACTTCAACAAGTTCGTCTCAAGAATATTCTGTCGTACTTCGATTAGCTGAACAGTACTTGATTCGTGCAGAGGCACGTGTAAAAGTAGGTGATTTAACAGGAGCTATTTCTGATATTAATCTAATTAGAAATACAGCGGGTCTTCCAAATACAACTGCAATTAGTGCTAATGATATTTTAACAGAAATTCAAAAGCAACGACGATTTGAATTGTTTACAGAATATGGACATCGCTTTTTTGACTTAAAGCGAAGTGGAACAATAAATACTGTTTTATCAGCTGTTAAACCTGGTTGGAATAGTACCGATATTTTATGGCCAGTTCCTCAGTCAGAATTAAATGCAAATCCAAATTTATTACCTCAAAATGCTGGTTATTAAAATGAAGAGAGGTATAAACTTTATAGCTAAAAAATCAAGTTTCATAAATAATGTTGTATGGAGTTTGTTTGTATTAGTATCCTGCCCAATTTTTGGGCAGGATTTCTCCAAAAAAATAATTACTGAAGCTGACTATGAAAAGTGGGGACAGTTAGAAAATAAAAGTTTATCCACTGAAGGTAATTGGGCTGTATTCGAAATGCGTTATGATAATGGATTAGATACACTTTTTGTTAAGAACATTCGAAAAAATATAACTCATTTTTTTCCAAATGGTTCTAATTTTAATTTAGGTGGTGAAATTGCTTTTGGATGTTTTGATGTCAATAAAAATTTGACGATTGTAAATCTGAAAACAAATAAGAGAAATGTTTTGACTGATATTGTTTCTTTCGATTTTGCAAACAAGGGTAAACTATTAATTACTAAAACTAATAAGAATGTTCTAGAAATTAGAAATGAAAAAAATGTGATTCTATTGAGTGTTTCAGACGTAGTTGAATTCAAAATCGATGAAATAACAAATGCAATAAATTACATCACTAGTTTTGAGGGTAAATATACTTTGGGTAGTATTGATTTAAAAACATACTTAATTAGTGATAAGTATACTGCAACAAAGAAGTTGTATGGATTAACTATTGCTGATTATGGTAAGGGGCAATTTATATTTGAAGAAGGCAATAATTTTACTGAAACTAAAGTACATTATTACACTAGCAGTTCAAATAAAGGAAAAATTTTTAATCCTCAAATGATTGCAAATTTCCCTGAAAATCATGGTATTGTTACAAGAAAGTCAATTAAAATATCAAAAGATGGAAAACGTATCTTTTTTGGTATTACGAAACAAATAAATGTAAAATCAAATGATGAAGTTTCAGTTGAGGTATGGGATACAGATGATCCATTGATTTACCCTAAAACTAAAGTCGATAATCCGGAGCAATATTCTCGATTAGCCGTTTGGTTTCATGAAGAAAATCGTTTCTTGGAGGTAACTAATAGTGAATTACCTTATGTTCAACTTAATGGTGATAAAACAGTTGCACTAATTTATAGTCCAATAGCTTATGCGCCACATTTTAAAAAACACGGTGAAACTGATTATTATCTTTATGATTTGATGAAAGGAACAAAATCACTTTTTCTAAAGAAGCAACCAAGTGAAAATTATTTGATTTCATTTTCTCCAAATGGAAAATACATTACCTATTTTCGAAATCATAGTTGGTGGTTATATGATATTACAAATCAAACTAGTTTTAGTATTGAGCCAACAAAGGGAACACAGTGGGTCTCTAATGATTTAAAATATGGCGCGAGACCACATGTTTTTGGGATGAAAGGGTGGAGCAATGATGGCACTTCTTTGTTTTTACAAGATGAATATGATATTTTTCAGTTTAATATAAAATCCAAATTACTCAAGAAACTAACTAATGGAAGAGAGAGTAATATTGTATACGCTTTAGATGAGGTTAATATAAATAATGTCAATACTGATAATTATAACGGTTGGGCAATTACGTCTGTAGATACTAGTAAAAATCTTGTAATTAAATCAAGAAATAATGAGAATAAATCACAACAATATTTGTTACTTACAAAATCAAATAAATTGATACCTATAACGAAAAGTATTTCGAAAAATGATGAGATAAAGAGAGCAAATAATGATATATATGTTTATACAGAACAATCTTATAATTTGTCCCCAAGATTAATTTGCTCTAATAAAGGAATTAAAAATGTGTTATATCAGAGTAATAATCAGGATAGTCAGTATACTCAAGGTAAGGTTGAATTAATCACTTTTTACAATTCTAAAGGAGAAAAATTGCAAGGGGTATTGCATTACCCTATTAATTATGAAATGGGTAAAAAGTATCCAATGATATTGAATGTTTATTCTCAAATGTCAAATACGTTACATAATTATTGTCTACCATCATTATACAATGATACTGGATTTAATATTAAGCATTTTAACAATCTAGGATATTTTGTTTTGTTACCTGACGTATATTATTATGAAGGAGAAGCAGGACAAAGTGCATTAGATTGTGTTCTTTCTGCAACTAGCAAAGTCGAAGAAACTGGAATGATAGATTCAAATCGTATAGGGTTGATTGGACATTCATTTGGAGGTTTTGAAACAAACTACATCATTACAAAAACAAATAAATTTGCCGCAGCAGTTTCAGGAGCTGGAATATCTGAAATAGTAAGTTGGTATTTCGGTGTCTCAAAAAGTTTACACATTCCAGAATTGTGGAGAAGTGAGACCCAACAATGGAGAATGAATAAATCAATCTTTGAGGATGAAGAGAGATATTTAAAAAACTCTCCGATTCTTTTTGCAGATAAAGTAAATACACCACTATTATTATGGGTTGGTAAGCAAGAAACAAATTTACCTTATGAGCAAAGTGTCTTTTTTTATAACGCGTTAAGAAGAGCTGGTAAGAAGGGAAAATTACTGTTATATCCTAATGATAATCATGTAATATTCAACAAACAAAACCAAGTAGATTTAACTTTACGGATTACAAATTGGTTTGAAACCTACTTAAAGAAATAATAAACAAGTGCAGTATAAAATACTGCACTTGTTCTTTTAGTTAACGGCTTTCATCTCTGTATAGAGGTGTTGTACAAGTAGTTTCACTTTCTTTGTCAAATACTACTGATGGTCCACTCATACATAGTTCATCACCAAACACATCACAATTAACTGTAACAGGACTACAGCTATTTGGTAGCGGTGAATGGATGTAACCAGTAATGATTGGCTTAGCGGTTTTGCTTACTTTTGCATCATTTGTAGTTACTGCAGCTACACTAGCTAATGAAAATGCTACTACTGGTAACAAAATTACTTTTAAAAAATTTGCTTTCATAATATAGAATTTTTAATAATTAAAAAATTTTGATCTACTCTTTTTTACAGGTTTTCGATCCTAACCCTGATACTGGCCAGTATATTTTTAATTTCATTTTTCTAATTGTGTAAGTATGGTTTTACCGTAATTGTATTTAACAATTCGATGTCCAATTATTGCATATATTGCTTTATCAGTAGCCATCATATCATTCATTTTCATTTTATTCTCATTGTAAATATAAAAGCTAGAAATGTAGGTGTTCTGAGTGATGTCATATATATCAATTATTGAAGCTTTTTTCCAATTTTCTGAACTTTCGTAGCGACCTAGAAGCCCGGATTGATTAAAAAGAAATTGGTTATAAATTGTACTTTTTATGTTAACAGTTTGTGGGGGAGCTGCAAGTTTTGTATCACCAGACTGTTTTATGGTGACCACCTTTAACTTAGCTTGTGAAGTGGTATCTATTGTGTTGCCTCGATGTATAAGTCTGAGATTAGTGTCGGCTACTATAAATTCATTTCTGTAGAAATATGTGTAAACAATTTTTTTTAAACCTTCACTGTAGACCAAGGTTCCATCAGTGTCAAATAAACCATCTATTTGTTTTTGCAACAATTGATTTTGCTTTTTTATTTTAAAACTATCTTTTAATTTGATGGTACCTAGTATATTTTCACTGGTACCTAATTGTTGCCCTCTAAAAACAAAGAGATTAGTATCAACTGGTTGTAAAAGTGTAAAATAGGGTTTTTTAGTTACCCAAACTTGAGCTTTCCAATCTGTTAGTAAACCCCGATAAATAATGGGAACTGTCCCATCATAAAGATAAAAATGATGACCTATAATCTTAATTTTAACACTTCTGAAAGGGTGATTATCGTCGCTTAATTTGATAGTATGTTGCTTTTTTCGTTTTAATAAACTATCAAATTCTATTATTGTCAATGGCGAATTTGTATTTCCTAAATATATTTTTCCATTTTGTTGACCAGCGAAATAAAAGCCATAATTATTTAAATCTTTAGTTATTGTTCTTTCTGCAGTGTTTGGTGTAAATCTTCGAATAAAAGGATTCTGTTTTTGTATTATATCATCTGATGATTGAAATAGTAGTATTATTAATACTGAACTTATGGCAATTAGAATCAAAAGTGTTATAACACTTTTTTTGTTTAACTTATTCATTAGTATTGCTATTATCCCAATCACAACAAAAAATAAATTAAAAATCAAATGTTCAGTCCAACCTAATTTTTCTAAAATACCACCACATGAGCAAGGTATAAATGTGCTGAAATTCAAAATTAGGATTATATAGGTTGTAAATGCAGTCATCAATCCAACGGATAGATAGAGACCAATAGTTCGATATTTAAGAATAGCTAAAAGTATTGAAAGCGCAATTTCAGTTATGATTACCAGATAGGAAACAATACCAGCATATGCACTTAAAAGGGGGGATTGTCCAATTTGAGTTTGAAAATTTTCAAAATCTAATATTTTGCTAATAGCAGCGTAAACAAATAAAAAGATGTGCAAGTAACTTATTAAAATAATTAAGTTCGCTTTTAATTTATTTTCCATTATACTTATTTTATTTGCGTAAAGTTTTGAAAAACAAATCGTTGTAAGTAGTTAAATCGGGATTTAGTTTAGTTAAAAAAGTATGGTTTAATAAATGTTAATCTTCTTCATCTAGCCCTCTTTGCAATTCACTAGGGACATAGGAGTACTTTTTTTTGAATGCTTTGGAAAAATTATTGTAATCATTAAATCCGCTTATAAAAGCAATTTCTTTCAATGGAATATTTGTTTTTTGAATAAGATAAGTAGCTCTTTTTAATCGTTCATCCATATAACATTTATAAATACTTACATTAAAGTATTTTTTAAATTCAGCTTTTAATCTAAAATCATTTGTTCCAAACATTTTTGCTAATTCTTTTGCAGAAGGTAGTGGTTCTTCAAGATGATTCATTATATAATCATAAACATTTTGAACGATAGCGTTACTATCAATTTTTTTTGAGGATGATAAATTATGATTAGCAATATTGTTATTAGTATAATCTTCGATATTTGTAGTTATTCCTGAAATGATAATTTTATTAGAGTTTAACAAAGATGATATCGTAAAGTAGGAGGGGTAGATTTGATTGTTTTTATCTAATAAATTTAGTAATAGTGTAATATGAGCTTTGTTATTAGTAGCAATTTCATTTTCTATAATCTTCCAATCGTTAAAAGATTGATGTGCAATTATTTTTGAAAATTTCAGTTTTATAAGTTCCTGTTGATTTAGTTTTAAAGTTTCTAAAACACTTGATGAAAAGCTCAAAATGTATAATTCTTTATCTAAAATAAAAGTATGTTGTACTAAGTTTTGATATGTAAATTGTGGAATTACATGACCGAGTTTAAGAAAAGTATTTTTAATATTATTTGAAATTTCATTAAGCTTAAGAACGATTTGATCAATTTCATCTTCTTCGTCTAAATTAGCAATTTGAAAATGAAGATTTCCAGAAGCCATTTCAAATAGCATTTGGTATATTTTTCTAATTCGTTCTTGCTTATTTTGCTCTGACATGATTTGTTTTTCTGTAACAAAACTATATAAGCTTTTAAAAGGAATCAAATAGTTTAGTATTCAATTCTTGAATTGAATACTAAACTTATTAGAATGTTATTGAATGAATTAAGAGCTTTTTAATTTTAATTTATTCGAAAATTTCTCCTTTAAAATTTTCATATCTTCACTTACTTTTCTGTCTAAAACTTTAGCGTAATGTTGAGTTGTTCTTAAATTTTTGTGACCAAGCATTTTGCTCACACTTTCTATTGGAACTCCATTAGTAAGTGTTACCGTAGTAGCGAATGTATGTCGGGCAATATGAAAAGTTAGCTCTTTATCAATTTCACAAATATCTGCTAGTTCTTTGAGATATGCATTCATTTTTTGATTTGATAAAATAGGTATAAGTCGATTTTCGTTAATACATAGTGGATGATTTTCGTATTTATCAATAATCATTTGTGTAACAGGAAGGATTGGAATTTTTGAAGCTGTTTCTGTCTTTTGTCTGTGAGTTGAAATCCATTTTTCGCCATCTATACCAATTACAACATTAGATTTTGTTAAATTGAAGACATCAATATACGCAAGACCAGTGAAACATGAGAAGATAAACATATCGCGAACTAACTCTAATCGTTTTATTTTAAATTCTTTATTAAGCAAAGATTCAATTTCATCTTCTGATAAATAAGTTCTTTCAATTTCTTTTACTTTACCTTTATAATTTAAGAAAGGGTCTTTTTCAATCCAACCATTTACATAACACTGCTTAACTATTTTGCCAAAGTTTCTAATGTATTTTATGGTTGAATTGTTATTGCAGTTTTTAGTGTTTCTCAAGTAGAAATCAAAATCGTTGATGAAAGCAATATCTACTTGTTTTATAGAAATATCATTAAGGTTATATTGATATTTTAAAAAATTTTTAGTGTGACTTAATGCTGTTTCATACTTCTTGTAAGTGTTAATTGAGAATTCTTTTCCAACTAGTTCTTTCATTCGTTTGTTATGGTCTTCAAATATTACTATTAGTTTACGCTGTCTTTCCTCAACTCCTAAGAATTTATTTTTGAATGTTTGAGCATTAATTTCCAGGTTATTGTTTACCATCCATTTCTCAGTTTCATATGCTTTTGCATTTAAAATGTCTAGGTAACTATTAATTAGTCTAGCTTCTTCAGAATTACCTTTTATTTTACCTGCTGCAGTATTCCATTTTGTTTTTTCTACAAACTTTGAGGTACTTAATTCAATACGAGTGCCGTTAATTGTTATTCTTTGATAAATGGGAAGTAAACCATTTTTTGATGCTTTAGAACTTTTCACGTAGAAAAGTATTGACATTTTGTGTTTCATTTTGTGGTGACTTTAATGTTATTCAAAATAATTATTTAATCCTTATTTGTCAAGATGTTCATCTTTTGAACTGCTTGCTATCATTGGTTTTGCGAGAAATTCGGTTACCCTAATTTTACTTTTTTTCGGGTAACCGATTTTACCACCAATGGTTTGAGATTTAATAGAAAATTTGAATAGTAGTCAAAACGAAAAAGCCTGTAAATCATACGATTTACAGGCTTTTAGTCTGTTTTGAATTTGTTTTAGTGGAGTCGCCGAGAATCGAACTCGGGTCCAAACAAGCAATCAAATAGCTTTCTACACGCTTAGTTTCATCTTAGATTTTCGACAAAGAGCAAGGCTAGAAACCGCCACTCTTTGCTTAGCTCTGTCAGTGTCAGAACGGATTTAAAGCATTACCGTTCCTAGGTCTACTTTTACGGTTCTCCTAAACCAACCGCCATAAACCAAGGCTTTTGAGGAGAATCTAGCTTTCCTACCTGGTAGGAACTAGGCAAATCTTACTATAATTCAGATTAAGCAGCTAAAGCGTAATTATTTTCGCCGTTTATAGGTTTGTACATTTGGATTTACGAGCTAAACATACAATGCTCGACGTGCTTACTAATCAATTCCACTCGCTGTCAAAACCAGTCGACCCCAATTTTTGAGTTTTCAGTCTGCAGCCTTTTCACTTGTAATCAAAAAGTGAGCCAAAATTACATTCTTTTTTTCAATTAAAAAAACTTTGCATAGTCGCTTCTTTAAAGTTATATTTGTAACATTAAATCGACATTCAGTTAAATAAATAGTTGACTATGAAGTTTGGAATCATCAAAGAAAGAAAAAATCCACCGGATAGAAGAGTAGTTTTTACTCCAGAAGAGTTAGTACGCTTACAATCAGAGCATCCCGAAGCGGAAATAAAAGTCGAAAGTTCAGATATCAGAATTTTTTCAGATGACCAATATCGTAATTTAGGATTAAATGTTACTACAGATATGTCCGATTGTGATGTCCTTTTTGGTGTAAAGGAAGTTCCTGTTGATGCTCTTATTCCAAACAAAAAATACTTTTTCTTTTCACATACAATTAAAAAACAACCGTATAATCGTAAATTATTACAAGCAATTTTAGCTAAAAATATCGAATTATACGATCACGAAACGATTGTAGATGCTACCAATCACAGATTAATTGGCTTTGGTCGTTATGCTGGTTTGGTTGGTGCTTATAACGGTTTTAGAGGATTCGGAATTAAATATGATTTGTTTACTTTACCAAAAGCGGAAACATTGAGCGGTAAAGAAGATTTAATCGCACGTTTAAAACGTCAAACCCTTCCAAATATCAAAATTGTACTTACGGGACATGGTAAAGTAGGAATGGGTGCCAAAGAAATTTTAGACGGAATCAAAATCAAACAAGTTAGTATTGAAGATTTCTTAAACAAAAAATATACTGAACCTGTTTACACCCAAATTGATGTGTTAGATTACAACAAACGCAAGGATGGGCAGGTTTTAGATAATAATGATTTCTATAAAAATCCACAAGATTACGTATCAAATTTCGAGCGTTTTGCGAAAGTTGCCGACATGTTCATCGCTGGACATTTTCACGGTAATGGTTCGCCAGATATCTTAACTCGTGAAATGTTGAAAGCACCAGATAATAAAATTCAAGTGGTTGCTGATATTTCGTGTGATGTAGATGGTCCAGTGGCGTGTACTCTTAAAGCGTCAACAATTGCAGAACCATTTTTCGGATATTTGGCAAGTGAACATAAAGAAGTTCCTTATACACATCCAGCTTCAATTATGGTAATGTCGGTTGATAATTTACCATGTGAGTTGCCTAAAGATGCGAGTGAAGGTTTTGGTGAAATGTTTATGCAACACGTAATTCCAGCTTTCTTTAATGGAGACAAAGATGGAATTTTACAAAGAGCTAAAATTACCGAAAATGGTCAATTAACAGAACGTTTTAAGTATCTTCAAGATTATGTTAACGAAAAGGAAGAAGCTGTAGCTTCAAAATAATAACAAGCCCGATGTTTTCATCGGGTTTTTTGTTTTTATAATAAAACGTATATATTTGTTAAAACTAATCACTAACTAATGAACAATCAAAACAAAACCAATTATCCTGCCTTATATACGCTAATTACAGTGTTTTTCTTTTGGGGATTTATCGCGGCTGGAAACAGTATTTTTATTCCCTTTTGTAAAAGTTATTTTTCATTAGATCAATTTCAGTCACAATTGGTTGATTTTGCATTTTATACAGCTTACTATATTGGAGCTTTATTGTTGTTTGCCTTAGGCGATTTATCAGGAAAAGATATCGTTGGAAAATGGGGTTACAAGAAAAGTATTGTTTATGGATTATTGTTTTCTGCACTTGGAGCAGGCGCCATGATTATTGCCGTTGAAGCAAGTGTTTATGCTGGAATGTTAGTAGGTTTATTCATTGTGGCTTTAGGTTTTTCATTGCAACAAACCGCAGCCAATCCGTTTGCTATTCTATTAGGAGATCCAAAAACAGGAGCGAGTAGAGTAAATCTTGGTGGAGGAATCAATTCTTTTGGAACTACCATCGGACCTATTGTTGTAGCATTAGCTTTGTTTGGTACAGCCGCATCTGTCTCAGATGAACAAATTAAAGCATTAGAACTTAACAAAGTAGTATTGTTATATGTTGGTGTTGGGTTGTTATTCGTAGCTGCAGCTGCTTTATTTTGGTTTTCAAAAAAAGTACCGAGTGGAATTGCAAACGAACCAATGGAAAAAGCCAACAAAGCATTAAGAATATTAGTTATTATGACGGTTTTATTGGCAGCTTGTTTTGTGCCAATTTTTAAAACCTATCAATTAGATACTAGTAATTATTCTGCAGTAGATTTTTCAGATTTAGAACAATACAGAATGCTTTGGCTTTCAGGTGCTTTGTTAGTAGTAGTGGGCGGTTTGATGTTTTCATATTCATCAGCAAAAAAGAAATCAGAAGGTTGGGGTGCTATGCAATATCCACAATTGGTTTTAGGAATGTTGGCTATATTTACGTATGTTGGAGTAGAAGTTGCTGTTGGAAGTAATTTAGGTGAATTATTAAAATTAGATGAATTTGGTGGTTTACAATCTTCCGAAATTGCACCTTACATTTCAATGTATTGGGGAAGTTTAATGATTGGAAGATGGGCTGGTGCTATTAGTGTTTTCAATTTACAAGGAATGAAGAAAACATTGGCTTTACTTATTATTCCAATTATTGCATTTGGTATAATTTTAGGCGTAAATATCATTTCAGGTAAAGATATGAAACCTTTGTATTGGTATATTGTTTGCGTAATTATTCAAATTATAGCATTCTTTTTGAGTAAAGATAAACCAGCAAGAACCTTAATGATTTTTGGAACATTTGGAGTAATTGCTATGCTAATTGGATTATTTAGCACGGGAACAATTGCCATTTATGCCTTTTTATCAGGTGGATTGGCTTGTAGTATTATGTGGCCTTCTATTTTTAGTTTGTCAATTATTGGATTAGGAAAATATACTTCGCAAGGTTCTGCCTTTTTAGTTATGATGATTTTAGGAGGTGGAATTATTCCTCCATTACAAGGAAAATTATCCGATATCATTGGAATTCACCAATCCTATATTGTAGCGGTGGTTTGTTTTGCTTACTTAACTTTATTTGCCATTTTAGTAAAAGGCTTATTAAAGAAACAAAACATTGATGTAGATGCTATTGAAGTAGAAGCAAGTCATTAAAAACTATAAAGTAAAAAACCTCCGTTAGAATTATTCTAACGGAGGTTTTTTTTATTTGTTCCGATTAATCGATTAAAAAAGGAAAAATAGTTGCTGAATAAAACCATGAAATCAATCTGAAATCGGGTTTATATGTCATTAAATTCTAAAAATACCTCCAACGGCAACAATTCGTTGTAAGAACCAAAAATGTTGTTCTGCAGAATCTGCACTACTTTTAGTTGTTCTAATATTATTCATTTCAATATAACCTCCTTTTAATTCAGTTTGAATAAAGAAATGTTTAAAGAAAGTAAAATTTAATCCAGCTTTTGCTGAAATACCATAGCCTGCAATATTGAAGTCATCATGACGTTCTTTTCCTAATAATGTGGTATTTGTTTTTGGATATAAAAAGCCTCCACCAATTCCTTCTGTTAAGTTAATTTGAAATTTATCTGTATTGGGTAATTTAAATAAATTTGAAATATCATCAACTCTAGAAATTTCAGAATTCACATAGTTCAATCCATCAGTATGTTCAAATAACAAAAAGTCTTCATCCAATGTTAATTCTCCATTTGCAGGATTCTCATTATAACTACCAGCATTAGGATAGTAACCTGAATAATCTACTCTTCTGTCGTTATACATTACATATTTCATGTGGTCAACACCAATAGAAATGTTGTAATGATTGGAGATGAAGTAGCCAATTCTTAAATTGGTTTGTGGAATGGTCATTCGAGCTGGATTTAAATAATCGCAATGCCATCCTTTAGGTTTGTCATGTGCTGCTACATCATAAATTGTAAAGTCGTAATCGGCACCTTTAAAACGAATGTCTGATCTTGAGTACGACTCTCTATTACCTCCCCAGAAGATGAAGAATTTACCTTTGTTATTGCTCGTGTATTTTTCAGGATTTTCTACTGTTTCTTGCGAAAAGGTGTACTGTGAAAAAACACAAAAAGTTAGTACAGCCATTAAAAATGGTTGCTTCATTAAAAGTTAAAAATATTAAAATTGATTTACGGTTTTACGAATAGCTACTAGTTTAGTCATTAATCCTTCAAAGTAATCTAAGTGCAACATGTTTGCTCCATCGCTTTTTGCATTTGCTGGATCGAAATGCGTTTCAATGAAAATTCCATCTACACCAACAGCAATTCCTGCTTTGGCAATAGTTTCAATCATATCGGGACGACCACCTGTTACTCCAGTAGTTTGATTAGGTTGTTGTAACGAATGTGTTACATCTAATACAGTTGAAGCGTATTGTTGCATAGTTGGAATTCCCCTGAAATCTACAATCATGTCTTGGTAGCCAAACATGGTTCCTCTATCAGTTACCATTACGTTTTCGTTTTGGCAATCCAATACTTTTTGAACAGCATGTTTCATGCTTTCTGGACTCATGAATTGTCCTTTCTTTAAGTTTACGGTTTTACCTGTATTGGCAGCAGCCACTACTAAATCGGTTTGACGTACTAAGAAAGCTGGAATTTGTAAAATATCAACATATTCAGCTGCCATTGCTGCATCTTCGTTAGTATGAATATCGGTAACGGTTGGAACACCAAATTCTCTTGATACTTTTTGAAGAATTTTTAATGCTTTTTCGTCTCCAATTCCAGTAAAACTATCTACTCTTGAACGATTGGCTTTTTTGAAAGAACCTTTAAAAACGTATGGGATTTCTAATTTATCAGTAACAGAAACTAGTTTTTCTGCTATACGCATTGCCATTTCTTCACCTTCAATGGCACATGGTCCTGCTAACAAAAAGAAATTACCGCTTTCTGTGTGTTTTATTTGTGGAATGTTTTTTAAATTCATTTTGTGTTGATTTTGAAGTTGCAAAGATAAAAAGAAAAACCTTTCCTACAGCAGTAGAAAAGGTTACTTATGTTACAGATAATAAAATAGTTTTTATTTGTCTCTAGCTGGAAATTTTTTAATTGAAAATCCTTTTGGACATAGGATTTTTCCTTTTTCATAAATATTAAAGTATAAGGTAATTTTTTTATCGCTTCCTTCAAATGTTACTTCATAAATGCCAATAGTTCCAGCTCCCATCAAACTGTTTTTAGTTGGAAAAGGGCAACAGGTATCTACTTTTTTATAGCTAATTTTCTCACCATTTGGTCCTTCCAATCCACTAAAATAATATTGAATGTTAATGTTTTCTTGTTTTTCATTAATGAAACCAATGTTTATGGGATAATCTTCATCATATCCATATTTAGCATCTGTAGCATATTCAGTAATTATGTAAGCTTGATCTCTTACTAATGGACGCAAAGCAGTACTATCAATATTTTTAATTGTTGATTTAGTACTTACACAACTGGTAAGAGTAAAAGCGATTAATAAAGAAAAGAAGTATTTCATTTTAGTTGGTTTTTGTTTTTAAAAGGTAAGCAACAATCGCGCCAATAACCACACCAAAAGATAAACTATCTGAAATGTTTTTCCAAATAGAACTCGATAAAGTTGTATATTCTTTAGCTTCTTCTAATGATAATTTTTTACTTTCAACCGTATAATTAATAGTATTAGTTAGAAAATTAGGACTTATAAATTCATGTAGAATAAATTGTGCAATCGGACTAAATACAACAATGATAAATGAGATTACAATAGCAGAAATGATGCCTTGTTTCCAATTCATAGTGCCATTATAAAATTTTATTTTCTTTTCTCTTAATGCCAAAAAGTAAAGGAGAAACAAAGGGAAAATATATAAAATATTAAATAAAGGTTCCCATTTAATTTTTTCAGTGTGAAATCCCAATTGCTTTTCTAAAGTCATCCAAGCTAAAAAAATAATTGTGGTAATGATAGCCCATTTGAATTCGATTGAAAACTTTTTCATTTGATATGCTTTTGTTTGATGCCTCAAATTTACTATAAAATGTAACAAAAGTTACAAATACCAATTTGAATTTCTATTTTTGTGGAAAATTGTAAAAATACTATGGAATTGATTTTTGGAACTTGGCATTGGGCCATTTCGGGATTTTTAATTGGTGTGACGATGCTAATTTTAACTTATTTCGGAAAATCTTTTGGAATGTCATCGAATCTTAGAACCATGTGTTCTATGGCTGGAGCTGGAAAATTTAGCGACTTTTTTAAATTGGATTGGCGCGAACAAAAATGGAGTTTAGCGGTTGTTTTAGGAGCTTTTGTAGGAGGATTTATCGCTTTTTACTTTTTGTCAGATGGAAGTGGTGTCAATGTAAATCCAGAGACTATTACGCAATTGCAAACACTTGGAATTGATGCACCAAATGGTAAATTAATGCCGGATGCTATTTTTAGCGTTGAAACATTACAATCTCCAAAAGGATTTGCTATATTATTAATTGGTGGTTTGTTAATTGGATTTGGAACGCGATATGCTGGTGGTTGTACTTCTGGTCATGCTATATCGGGGTTAAGCAATTTACAATTACCATCATTAGTAGCCGTTATTGGTTTCTTCATTGGAGGATTAGCCATGGCACATTATATTTTACCTCTAATCTTTAAAATGGCTTAATCATGAAGTTAGCAAGATTTTTTCTTACCGGAATATTCTTCGGAATTGTTTTAACCAAAGCAGAAGCTGTTTCTTGGTATCGTATTTATGAAATGTTTCATTTTCAATCGTTTCATATGTATGGAATTATTGGAACGGCTTTATTTACAGGTATTGTAGGATTACAAATTATAAAAAAATATAAAGTAAAAGATTATAACGGTTTGCCAATTAATATAATTGAAAAAGAGCGTGGTTTTTGGCGTTACATTATTGGTGGAAGTTTATTCGGATTAGGATGGGCTTTAGTAGGTTGTTGTCCTGGACCTATTTTTATTCTTCTTGGAACAGGAACTTACGCTATTGCTGTAGTTCTTACAGGAGCTCTTTTAGGGACTTATATTTATGGTTTGTTAAAAGACAAATTGCCACATTAAAGTTAAGTTAAAGTATCAAATATTGGGTTGTTTTGGTTGTATGTTTTGTAAATTTGGATAATTAAAATTAAGAGTTATGCAAACAACAATTCATATACAAAATTTAAAATGTGGTGGTTGTGCTAATACAATTACCAAAGGAATTTCATCTATTGAAACAATAAATAATATTGCTGTAAATGTTGAAGATAGTTCGGTAACATTTGATTATGTATCCGAAGAAAAATTAAATGAAGTTAAAGAAAAATTAAAATCATTAGGATATCCAGAAGACGGAGAAGCCAATAGTTTAATGGAGAAAGCCAAGTCTTATGTAAGTTGCGCTATTGGAAAAATGAGTTAAATAAAAAGTCCCGATTTAATCGGGACTTTTTTTATATCAATTCAGCACTTAAACCTGCATCTAATAGAGCAGAGCACTGCGGTTTTAATTCTTCTAAAGAACCTGTTTTAACCGTGCATTTTCCTTTGTAATGAACTAGTATAGCGCATTGTTCCGCTTGTAATTCATCGTGTTTACAAACTCTAATCAAGGTATCAATAACGTGGTCAAATGTATTTACATCATCGTTGTGTAATACAATTTCGTTATTAACACCAACAGCTTCTGCTACTAAAACTTCTTCTTGTACTTTTTCTATCGTGCTCATTTTCTTTACGTTTGAAAGTTCATTACAAAAATATTAAAAAATTGTTTCAAGTTCAAATTCAAAAATCAATTTCAAGATTTAAAAAAATTAAACTCCTAACTATTTTACAAACTTCAAAGCAACCCAATTGTTTCTTTCAAATTGTTTTACATAGGTTAATCCTTTTGAAGTACAACTTTCAGAAATCACAGGAATATCCTCAGTATAGAATCCACTTAAGAATAAAATTCCGTTTTCGTTTAAACAAGCTACATATTGTTGCATATCGTTTAATAAAATATTACGGTTGATGTTAGCAATAATTACATCATATTTTTTACCATCTAATAAAGAAGCATCTCCTTCGTAGACCGAAATATGTTTGCAATTATTTCGCTCTGCATTTTCAATTGAGTTTAAGTAACACCAATTGTCAATATCAATAGCGTCAATAGGTTGCGCGCCTTTCATTTCAGCCAAAATAGCTAAAATAGCAGTTCCACATCCCATATCTAAGGTTTTCTTTCCTACTAAATCCGTTTCTAACAAATGTTGAATCATCATGTGTGTGGTTTCATGATGTCCAGTTCCAAAACTCATTTTAGGTTCGATTACGATGTCGTATTCAGCATTCGTTTTTTCATGAAAAGGAGCTCTTACGTGGCATTTTCCATCTACATCAATAGGTTCGAAATTTTTCTCCCATTCTTCGTTCCAGTTCACTTGCTCAATTTCTTCAAATGTATAGTCAATTTTAAATTCTGGATTTTCTAAAATTTGGATATCCTCTAATATATTTTCACTCCATAAATCTTTTTGAACAAAAGCAGAAATACCAGTTTCTGTTTCAATGAAGCTTTCAAAGGCTTTTTCTCCTAATTCAGCAATTAAAATTTCACTTCCAAGTTCTAATGGAGCAATTGTAAAATGATATCCAATGTATATATTTGACATAACGTTAATTTTTTGCAAAGGTAATATTTACTTAACATACTTAACCTTGTTTTGATGTTAAGTTTGCACAAAATAAACAACAACATAACAAATGAAAAAATTAATTACATTTTTACTTTTAGTAACTACAGCATTTTCAAGTGCTCAGGACATAAAAGTATCTACAAAAGACAATGATTTAAAACTAACCTCGTTACCCTATTATAGTTTTGGTAAAGGTGTAGGTTTAACATCTCCAGATAGTATTTTCCAGTTCAACATTCGTTTTAGAATGCAAGACCGATTGAGTTATTATGATAATGAAGGAGCGGAACCATTTTATGAAGCTCAAGTGCGTCGTTTACGATTGCGTTTTGATGGATATGTAGGGAGTCCAAAATATTTATATGTGATTCAATTATCATTTGGTGCAGGAGATGTTGGACCAGTAAGAGCAAATGAAAACTTAAACGTAATTAGAGATGCGGTTGTATATTACCGTCCCAATATGCATTGGCAATATGGTTTTGGAGTTACAAAATTACCAGGAACGAGACAAGCTGTAAATTCATCAGGAGCTATTCAGTTAACCGATAGAAGTATAAATAACTCTCGATTTAATACAGACCGTGATTTTGGTTTCCATTTTGCTAATTTAAATGAATATGAGAATAAGTTTTCTTATAACTTTAAAGGTGCTGTAACTTTAGGAGAAGGAAGAAACTGGACTACAAATAGCGCAAATTCAACTTTAAAAGATAACAATGGTTTATCATATTCTGGAAAAATTGAATTAATGCCTTTAGGTAAGTTTAAGAAAGATGGTCATTATTTTGAAGGAGATTTGTTAAGAGAGGAGAAGCCAAAATTTATGATTTCTGGAGTTTACAATTACAATGATAAAGCAAGAGAATCGCAAGGTCAAATGGGTGATTTATTATATGAAACTAGTAATTTATCTACGGTTTTATTAGACTTTATTGGAAAATACAATGGTTGGGCTTTTATGTCTACTTACATGATGAGAGATGCTAGTAAAGCTATCACAACATCAGCAACGAATCCATTATTGAGTAGAGCGGTTTTTGTTGGAAACGGTTTTGATAATCAATTAAGCTACTGTTTTCCTTCAAAATACGAAGTTATCGGTCGTTTTTCAAAACAAAAAGTTGACAATGAAGTAAAGGCATTTTATCCAAATACAGAACAATTAAGTTTTGGTGTAAATAAATATATTTGGGAACATGCTTTAAAACTTCAAGCTGAATTTACAACAGAAAAACAAGAATTTTTCGACGGAACCAACAAACAAAATTGGTATGTTCGTTTCCAAGTAGAAATCGGAATTTAAAATTCTAATTTTAATACAATTTAAATCCAGTTCGAGTAACTGGATTTTTTTTTGTTTCTATTTGCTTACCTTTGCATCATATTTATTTCATTTATGTTACATATAGGAGAGTTCAATACGTTAAAAATACTGAGAGATACTAAAGTTGGTTTGTTTTTAGGAAGCGAAGACACACAAGAAGATGATGTTTTATTGCCAAATAAATATGTACCAAAAGAATTTACTATTGGCGATGATTTAACCGTATTTGTGTATTTAGATCACGAAGAACGCCCTATTGCAACTACTTTGAAACCTTATATCAAGTTGAACGAATTTGCGCATTTAAAAGTGAATTACATCAACAAATTCGGAGCTTTTTTAGATTGGGGATTGGAGAAAGATTTGTTTGTTCCGTTTAAAGAACAAGCGCGCTCTATGGAAGAAGGTAAGCGTTACTTGGTTTACATGCACATGGATGAAAAAACCAATCGTTTGGTAGCTTCGAGTAGAACTAATAAATATTTATCTAACGAAAACTTAGAGTTAGAAAAAAACGAAGAAGTAGATATTTTAATTTCACATATTACCGAAGGTGGAATCAATTGTATCATCAATCAGAAGCATAAAGGTTTGGCATATAAAAACGAAGTGTATGATGATGTAAAACCTGGAATGAAAACAAAAGGGTATATCAAAAACATTCGTCCTGATGGTAAAATTGATGTCATGTTACGTAAAGTTGGAGTAGAGGCAATCGAACCTTCTTCACAAGTAATTTTAGACGAATTAAAAGCGAATCGTGGTTTCTTACGATTAACCGATAATTCGCATCCAGAAGACATTAAAACGGTTTTGAAAATGAGTAAAAAGAATTTCAAAAAGGCCGTTGGAAATTTATACAAACAAAAACTTATCGAAATCAAAGAAGACGGGATTTATTTAGTATAACAACGTTTATAATGCCAATAATAGCGCAATCAAAATACAACGAACTTGTTTCGGGTTTTTACAAGAATCCTCACATTGCTACTATATATGCAGGTAAGTTTAAGCGTTTTAAGGCTCCCGATTATAAAAGAGAAAAAGTAGAACTTTATGATGGTGATTTTTTAACTGTTGATTATAAAATTACCAATCCAAATAAAGCCATTATTTTGTGCCATGGTTTAGAAGGAAATTCGCAAAGAACCTATATTAATAGTTGTTCGGATTATTTTCTAAAAAACAATTATTCTGTTTTTGCATGGAACAATCGTACTTGCAGTGGCGAAATGAATCGTTTGCCTCAATTGTATCATCATGCCTCAATAGAAGATTTAGATGCAGTTGTACAATTTGCATTGAGTAAAGAAATTAAGGAGTTGTATTTAATAGGTTTTTCTATGGGTGGTGCCCAAATTTTAAACTATCTAGGAAGAGAACCCCAATTAAATGATGCTATAAAAGCAGCTGTTTCTGTTTCTGTTCCAATTGAAATTCAAGTAAGTGCTGATGCTTTACACAAAGGATTTAATCAAGTTTACATGAAAAATTTCCTTATCGGATTAAGTGAAAAATTGAAATTAAAAGCCAAACAATTTCCAGAACTTATCGATTTACATCAATTAAAGAGAGTGAAAAATTTTAAAGATTTAGACGATAATTTCACAGCACCATTACACGGTTTTAAAGATCGTTTTGATTATTATTACAAAGTTTCTCCGGCAAGAAGTTTGGATGCCATTACAAAACCAGTTTTAATCTTAAATGCCTTAAATGATACTTTTTTAGGTGAAGGATGTTTTCCAGTTGATGTTGCTTCTAAAAGTTCGAATATCTTTTTAGAAACGCCTGTTTATGGTGGTCATTGTGCCTTTATTGTAAAGGAATCAAATTATTCATTTGCTGAAATGAGAGCTTTTGATTTTTTTGAATCATTTAAATAGTAAGTTATGAATTTAAAACCAATCCTCTACTTGATACTAAGTGTTGTAATTTTAATTATGACCTTTGTTGCTATTTTCCAAAATTTTGAAACCATTCATTTTATCGGTTTTGAAACCGAAGTCATTTGGATTCCTATTTGGATAGGTATTGTGATTTTACCTCTTTTAAATTTATATGAAATTGCTATAAATACTAATGATTACAATAAACATTATTGGTTAGCACTTGTAATCAATTTAATTTCTATTTTCTTCATTTTGAGATATTTCAAAATCGACTTACTTTCCTAAACTTTTCCTAAATTAGTATTTTGTATTCTTTTTATTATTACATTTGTATATACAAATATTAATTTATGAATCGCAAGAATTTCATAACTTTACTTTCAGGAGGAATCGCTATGGCAAGTATACAACCGTTCTATGATTGGACAAAAGGATTAGGAGAAGAAGAGGAGAAGATGCCCGTTTTATTCATCGGACACGGTTCGCCTATGAATGCTATTGAAGATAATATATTTTCAAAACGTTGGCAACAAATGGGGAAGGAAATCCCAACACCAAAAGCAGTTGTAGTCGTTTCGGCGCATTGGTTAACGAAAGGTACTATGGTAACCGCAATGCCAAATCCAAAAACGATTCATGATTTTGGAGGTTTTCCCCAAGCGTTATTTGAGGTACAATATCCAGCACCAGGAAACCCTGAATTGGCAACTGAAATTCAAAAATTAATTACCAATCCTGCGGTGGAATTAGATCACGATTGGGGATTAGATCACGGCACTTGGTCGGTAGTAAAACACATGTATCCTGATGCGGATATTCCCGTTTTACAATTGAGTATTGATTATTACAAACCAGCGGCTTATCATTATGAATTAGCAAAACAATTATTAGCACTTCGTAAAAAAGGGGTTTTAATTATCGGAAGTGGTAATATGGTTCATAATTTACGAATGGTAGCTTGGGATAAACTCAACGAACCTGAATATGGATTTGATTGGGCTTTAGAAATGAACGATGTTTTTAAAAATAAAATTTCAAACGGTTTTCATAAAGAGTTAATTCAATATGAAAAGCTTCATAAAGCGGCCACTTTAGCGATTCCAACACCTGACCATTATTATCCCTTGTTATACATTTTAGCACTTCAAACCGATAATGATAAAGTGGAATTCTTTAACGATAAAGCGGTTGGAGGTTCGTTAACGATGACTTCGGTGAAAATAGGCTAATTATTCGCCTTCTTCTGCATTAAACTTAAACGGATAATCGCCAAATTTTGGTGCTAAACGTTTCGTTTGATACGTTTTACGAGTAAACTTGTTGGATAAAGCAATAATAGTCACCGAATCTTTATGAAGTGTAACTAGAGAAGAGGTGTTTCCATGCCACCAACCGTTGTGAAAGAAGTATTGTTGCCCCGTCTCAAATTCTAACATTCGAATACCTAAACCGTAGTTTTTAGTGCCTTTTCTTTCGTAGCTGTAGCCTTTGTACATTTCTTCCTTCATTTTGGCACTAAGGAATTTATCAGAATATAGTGCCAAATCAAATTTTAGTAAATCACGTGGAGTAGAATAGATGTTTTTGTCACCATATACTTGATCCAAAAACTCAAAAGCCAAACGTAAATAGTTGTTTTTGTAAGATTGACTAACTTCGTCTTTCTTGTTTAAATCATCAAAAACGAAAGTGTTTTTCATATCCAAAGGATCAAAAATCATTTCTTGAAGCACTTTTGGATACGTTTTGTTGGTGACTTTTTCGATGATTAAAGCTAATAAAGCATAATTCGTATTACAATAACCAAAACGTGTTCCTGGTTTTGATTCTAATCCAATATCTTTGGTAGCTAAAAGTGTTAAAACATCTTGATTGGTTAGTGTTTTTTTCTTATCCCAAACGCCTTTATCGTCAGTAAAATAAGCATAATTTCTCAAACCACTTCGGTGACTCAATAACATTCTAACGGTAGTTTCTTCGTAAGGAAATTCAGGTAATATCGATTTTACAGGATCGTCTAATTTAAGTTTCTTTTGGTCTACTAATTTCAAAACGGTAACCGCTGTAATCACTTTACTAACGGACGCAATGTGTAAAGGAGTATCTTGTTTTATAGAATCGCCTTTTTCTTTATACGCATAGCCACTGTAATTTTCATATAAGATTTCACCATTTTTAGCTACCAAAAACGAACCACTGAAATCTTTTGCATTGAGTTTTTTATCGTAAAAGGCCTCCATTTCATTACCCATTCTTTTTTTGTAAATGGTGGTTAGAGGCGTAAAGTTAACGGCATATTCAGAAACGTTACCTTCTTTGTCTTTTAAGGTAGATTCTTTGTTTTCGTCGGGTTTATTTTGGCAATTAAAAAGTAGTAAACTTAAACTTACAATTACTATTTTATTAAACATAAGGCGTATTCTTAAACGTAATATTTGGATTTAGGCGTTGCAATGTAGCAATAAATTCTTGTTGTTTTTCAGGAGAAATGTAAATATCATCATATTTGTTATAGGTAATAATTAATCCAATATGACTCAATGCTGGTTTCCAAATAGTTGGTACATAAATTCCTTTGTGATATTCAATTTTATTGATTTTAGTTACATCAATTTTACCTTTAAAAGGACCCGATTTCCAATGTAAATCCGTGTTTTCAATCTTGTAAAAAGTGGTTTTATAGGTCCAAATTAAAAATAAAATCACTAAAAAATGTATAGAAAACAGTACTACGAAAGGCTCGTAAGAATCTTCAAAAAGAGCAGGAATTGTTAAGAGCAATAAAAATAATATAACTCCAACATAAATATATTTATTCAATTTACTTACTGCCGATTTGAAAATCATATTACAACCCTAATTTCTTCTTAGTTTCTTTAGAAATTCCATCTTTATGCACCATAACTGAAATGGCTTTTAATTTCATATAAGGAACACTCATATACACATAACCGCCATTTGCCACTCTTTTTTCATCGCTTCCCCAAGAGTTTTTTACTTTGTAATACACATTTCCTTTTTGATCTTTTACTTTACCCACAATGTGCATTAAATGGTCGTCAGTTGTCGTAAGATTTTCAAATTCTTGTTGGCGGAATTCAGGTGTGATTTTCTTTTCGACAACAATTTCAGCCAAACCCGTTTTAGTATCTTCTTCTTTTTCTGGAATAAAAGCTACACCATATTTTCCTGAAAACGTCGGTTCTGAAACATCACAATCTAAAGAAAGCGAGTAACCATTAGCCAAAGCGTTGTCAATATTAGCAATAAATTCATCTAGTGGTAAATTGTACATACTTCCGTTTGAAAAGTTATCTGGAATATTCAAAATGAATGGTTTGTAATTCGCTTCATGTGTGAACGAAGTCAAAGTCACATAATTTTCTGGTTTGATTTTAGCGAATTCTGCAAATGATTTTGGCGTATAATTTTTGCCTTCGTATTCAAATTTAGTTGGAATACTTCCTAAATAAATATCTAAAACGGCACTAATCGCTGGTTTCCAATTCGGAGATAATTTCTTTGCCGGATTTTCTACATACGTTTTCAACATGGCTTCCAAAACCGCAACCATTTCAGCGTGATTGTGTTTGTTGGCATCGTCATTTAAACCATCATAAATACTGTTTGGAACCAATCCGTATTTTGCTACGCTGTTGATTACATCATGCGCCAAGGCACCTTCACTAAAACTGGCATTTCCTTGGCGTAAAACATAATTTTCTGCTTTTAACGGATACGTAGTTCTCGCTTGATACATTTCAGAAAGGTCGATTTTCTTACCCGTTAAACGAATAATTTCCGATTCTAAAAACGAAGAAGTAGAGAAACTCCAACACGTTCCCGTAATATCTTGAGAGATAACTGGTAAACATTCTATATCATTAACTTTCTGAAATTCATAGTTTTGAGCCGAAGCTGTAAAAAAGGATGCACTCAATAGAAATCCTACATATATTTTTTTCATGTGACTTATTGTTTTGAACTTGCAATATAATGCAAAAAATGAATTATTTTTACCAAAACAAATACAAAAATCAAGATCAAAGACAAGTTCAAAAATAAATTCAAAAATCAAGTTTAATCTTGAATAGTTTAATCAAAAAATAATGGAATTAAACGAACCAACGGAAAGAATATTTAATTTAGATGAAAGATTAGTAAGATTTGCTGGTGAATCGATTTTCTTTGTTAGAAAATTAGCAAAGGCATATGAATTAGAATATTACAAGAACCAATTGATTCGTTCTTCATGAAGTGCTTCCTTAAATTATGGAGAATCTCAAGGAACAATTACAGATAAGGATTATGTTTTTAAATTGTCTCTAGTAGTAAAAGAGTTGAAAGAATCCAGAAATTCTCTTCGTGTATTAAATTATATTAAAGAAGGGGAAGAAAAAGAGAGAAATTGGCTTCTGACAGAAGTGGAGGAATTAATTGCCATTACATCAAGAATGATGTTAAACAAATTGAAATAGTTTTTTACACAATTTTTTTTTAAATTAAATTTGAACTTGCTCTTCAATTTGAACTTGCTCTTGAACTTGCCCTTGAACTTGAATTTGCCCTTGTACTTGAAAAATAAAATAAATTTAAAAATATGAATACAATCAATTGGAAAACCGTTAGAGAATTTGAAGATATCACTTATAAAAAATGCGACGGAGTTGCAAGAATCGCTTTCAATAGACCAGATGTAAGAAATGCATTTCGTCCTAAAACAACCAAAGAATTAATCGAAGCCTTTTACGATGCACAAGAAGATACTTCTATCGGAGTTGTATTGCTTTCGGCTGAAGGACCAAGTTCTAAAGATGGGATTTGGAGTTTTTGTAGTGGTGGCGACCAAAAAGCACGTGGACATCAAGGTTACGTAGGAGAGGATGGTTACCACAGATTAAACATTTTAGAAGTACAACGTATGATTCGTTTTATGCCAAAAGCCGTGATTTGTGTAGTTCCGGGATGGGCAGTTGGTGGCGGACATTCGCTTCATGTAGTTTGTGATTTAACGTTAGCAAGTAAAGAACACGCTATTTTTAAACAAACCGATGCTGATGTAACTAGTTTTGATGGCGGCTATGGTTCGGCTTATTTAGCCAAAATGGTGGGACAAAAGAAAGCAAGAGAAATTTTCTTTTTAGGTAGAAATTACTCGGCTCAAGACGCTTTTGAAATGGGAATGGTAAATGCGGTAATTCCTCACGCTGAGTTAGAAGACACGGCTTACGAATGGGCACAAGAAATCTTAGCAAAATCACCAACATCAATCAAAATGTTAAAATTTGCTATGAATTTAACCGATGATGGAATGGTAGGCCAACAAGTTTTTGCAGGTGAAGCTACTCGTTTAGCCTATATGACAGACGAAGCAAAAGAAGGAAGAGATGCGTTCTTAGAAAAACGTAAACCAAATTTTGAAAAGAAATATTTGCCTTAATAGAGAATAGAACAAAGAGAAAAGAAGAAAGATAAGCCTTTAATAAACTATTTCTATGAACGAATTCAACAATAATCCCATCGACATAACCCAACTTCCAAAATTCGAGGAAGTCCAATTAAATGGCTTAAATCCTAAGTATATTACGGTTTTGCTGTTTAATTTTTCATTGCTTTTAATTTTGGTTATTGGAGGATTTTCTGCCTTGTTTTATTTCAATCAAGATGCTTTTTCTAATACGATTTGGATGGCAATTTTAGTTGGACTAGTGTTGATTTTAGTTGGATTAGTAGTGTTTACGAAATTTAGTTTTAAGAAAAAAGGATATACTTTTAGAGAACACGATGCTATTTATAAATCGGGATTAATTTCGGAGACGACTACAATTATTCCTTTTAATAGAGTACAGCATGTGGCTTTGCATCAGGGATTTATCTCTAGAAAATTAGGATTAGCTTCAATCGAATTATTTACCGCAGGTGGTAGTAGTTCTGATTTAGAAATTCCGGGTTTACTTTTGGCAGATGCTCAAATTATTAAGAATTTGGTTTCCCAAAAGATCAATCCGCCAAAACAAGACGATCCAATTGAAGTAGCACCAACAGAAACTCCGTTATCTGAAGAACATGAATAAATCTGTAGATTTTTCTCAACCCCAACGACAATCGCTTCCGGGGATTTTGGTCATGTTTGCCAATTCCTTGCAGAAGACGGTTCGTGCTTTGTGGCCAATGTTGTTGATTTGGTTAGTGAAGTTTGATTCACTTAATAAATTGGTTTTCTTCGGAAGTGTAGCGGGTGTTGTTTTGATAATTGCTATCATTTCGTACTTGCAATACTTGTTTTTTACTTTTTACATTGATGAAGAAAATGGTGAATTTGTCATTCAAAAAGGAGTTTTAAACAAAACGAGAATTACCATTCAGTTGCATAAAATCCAGCAAGTTAATATCAATCAAAGTTTAATTCAGCGTTTGGTTGGCGTTCATAAATTAGAAATTGATACTGCCGGAAGTGATAAGAAAGAAGCATCAATTAGCGCTATTTCACATGAGTTAGCCACTATTTTAAAAGAACGATTAATCAATCATTCTCAATTAGAACTGACTGAGAATGCTGAAAAAAATGTTGAAGAAATAACGCCAACATCCTTTATAAAAATTGGATTACCTAGTTTGATAAAAATCGGATTTACTTCGAATTACATCAAAAGTTTTGCTCTGATTTTTCTGTTTTTCACCACTATTGTTGAAAATTTACAACAGCTAAATGCAGAAGTAATTGATGAAGATCAAGTAACTAATTATTTGGATACTTTACCTATTTATACTTCTATTTTTATTGTAATAGGTTTCTTTATTACCTTGATTTTACTAGTGAATTTGGTTAGAACGATTCTGAAATATTTCGATTTCACCATTCAAAAAAGCAAACAAGCTATTATTCTGTCATACGGATTACTTTCCACAAAAAACACCTTGTTGAATCCGAATAAAGTTCAGAAAATTAAAGTTACCCAAAACTACTTTCAAAAGAAGTTGGATGTGACCACAATTGGTATTCATCAAGCCTCAAGTGATGCAGAGAAAGTAAAAGAAAAAGACCAAATAGAAGTCCCAGGTTGTAATGAAAACGAACGCGATGCTATTCTAAAATTGTTATTAGGGCAATTGCCTCAAAAAAGAACGATGTATTTGCCGAATTGGAGAAAATTAGCGGTCAACACCTTTTTCTTTTTACTAGTCCCAATAGCTATTACCTTATTCCTAAATCATAAAACGGAATTCGTAACCTGGAACGATTGGTTCATGTATACGGCAATTTTTTCTGTTTTCGCTGGAGTGATGCTTTGGTTTTCGTTTAAAAATTATAAGCTTTTTGTTTCCAATGATTTCATCATCAAACAAAATGGCGCTTGGGATATTGATACGACAATTATAGAACCTTATAAAATTCAAGCTATCGAAACCCAACAATTCTTTTGGCAAAAAGCAACGAATATTGGTTCGGTTACGCTTTCAACAGCAGGAGGAACCGTTAGTTTTACCACTGGAAATTATACCGAAATCAAGCAATTAGTGAATTATTGGTTGTATCAAGTAGAAACTTGGGAAAAAGGTTGGATGTAGTGGATGGGTGAAAAGAGGAAAGTAAAAAGTAAAAAGAGGAAAGTAAAAAGAGGAAAGTAAAAAGGGAAAAGTAAAAAGGAATAAGGGAAATGAGATGGTATTGATAATTTTTGTCATTCCGAGCTTGCTAGGAATCTCCTACGAAGTAGACTTACATTTGAGCGAAGCGAAAACCATTACTCTTGAACTTGCCCTTGCTCTTGCCCTTGATTTTAAATAAAAATAATAAAATAATGAAACACTGGATACAAGCCGCACGATTACGAACCTTACCACTTTCCGTTTCTGGAATTATTGTGGGAAGCGCTTATGCTCATTACCAAGGATATTCCGATTGGAGAATTGTGGTTTTGGCGTTATTAACCACGTTAGGATTACAAGTATTATCCAATTATGCCAACGATTACGGAGATGGCGTGAAAGGAACGGATGCAAATAGAATAGGCGAAAAACGCTTAGTAGCAGCTGGAGTCATCACAGCCGAGCAAATGAAAAAAGCGGTAATCATCACATCAGTATTGACATTCATAATTGCTTTATTATTGATTTACGCGGCATTCGGAAAAGAGAATTTTGCCTTGAGTTTGATTTTTATCTTGTTAGGAATCGGTTCTATTGGAGCAGCCATTAAATATACCGTTGGAAAAAGTGCTTATGGCTATAGCGGTTTTGGCGATTTGTTTGTGTTTATTTTCTTCGGATTGGTTTCGGTAATTGGTTCTAACTTTTTATTCACTCATTTTATCGATTGGAAATTATTCTTACCCGCAACCACCATCGGATTATTGAGTGTAGCGGTGCTGAATTTGAACAACATGCGCGATATTGAAAATGATAAAATTGCAGGAAAGAATACCTTGGTAGTAAAGATGGGATTGGAAAATGCGAAAAAATATCATGAATTTTTAATATTAACTCCTTTTGTTTTGATGATATTATTTTCATTATTCATAAAATTGAGTTTTTATGCCATGATACTTGTCTTTTTTATACTTGCAATTCATTTAAAGACAGTAAAAAAAGCAAAAAAATACGAAGACTTCGATCCAGAACTTAAAAAAGTTGCCTTGAGTACTTTTGCATTAAGTATATTATTTTGGTTAACTTTAGTCTTTCTAAACTAATCACTATTTACTAATCACTTTTCACTAAAAAAATAAACTATGAAAATCACATTTTACGGACACGCTTGTATCGGAATTGAAGTTAATGATGTTCACATTTTAGTGGACCCGTTTATTTCAGGAAATCCAAAGGCTTCTCATATTGATATCAATACGTTGAAAGCGGATTATATATTGTTAACCCACGCTCATCAAGACCATATTTTAGACGTGGAAGCGATTGCTAAACGTACTGAAGCGGTTATTGTTTCTAACTACGAAATTGCCTCACATTACGGAAACAAAGGTTTTAATTACCATCCTATGAATCACGGAGGAAGTTGGGATTTTGAATTCGGAACCGTGAAATATGTCATTGCACTGCATACGTCTTCATTCCCTGATGGTAGCTATGGTGGACAACCTGGTGGATTTGTTATCGAAGGCGAACACAAAAACATTTACATCGCTGGTGATACGGCTTTAACCATGGATATGAAGCTAATTCCAATGCGAACCAAGTTAGATTTAGCTATTTTGCCAATTGGTAGTAACTTTACTATGGACGTAGAAGATGCGATTATAGCTTCTGATTTTGTTCAATGCGATAAAGTGTTGGGTTATCATTTCGATACGTTTGGTTACATCGAAATCAATCACGAAGAAGCGAAACGCAAGTTTTTCGACAAAGGAAAAGACTTGATGTTGTTAGAAATCGGACAAAGTATTGAATTGTAATTCTTTGGCACCCAAATTGTATTTACCTATTAAAAATTAAAATGAATAAAATAGTTTACTTCGTATCCGCCGTATTGTTTTCAAGCACAATTTATGCTCAAAAAGAGGGTTTTTGGGACAAAGAAAGAGCAACAACAAAAGAAATAACACTTTCAGCCGGAAAACGCGCTTTAATTAAAACAGAAGATTTACCCGTTGGAACTACTGAATTTGTATACAGAATCACCATTTTAGATGAAAGTCAAAAACTAACCTCAAGTTTGGTTTCGGTATTAAAAGCGATTCCTGATCCTACGGGAATTAGTCAGGGAGCGGCTGGAGCGATTCATTTAACATCGGCTATTTCGGGTGATGATAAGTGTACGTTTGCTTTGTTTCAAGAAGCGAATGCGGCAAATTTGTTTCTAAAAGAGGGTAAAACTGATAGAGCGTGTTGGGAACAAAAAGAAAAAGTAAGCAAAGATGCTAAGTTGATTTCGTCTTCTTCTTTATGTTTGACCAATTTACCTAATCTTTGGTTCGGATTTGAAAGTCAAAATTGGGTAATGAATCAAAAAATCGTTTTAGAAGTGGTGCCTTGGGTCGATTATAAAGCAAGCAGAGGTTGGGACAAAACGACTAAAAATGAGATTTTAAACTTAGCTAAAAAGTTACCAGTAGTTTCAAAACTGACAAAAAAAGAGGCTTTTTATGCTGCTTTTATCGAAAATAGTAGCAAAAAGTATACGTATAGAGAGTTTTCTCAACTTTTAGCGATTGAGAAAAACAATGCCATTGAAAAGTTTACAGAAGAAAGTTTAAAAGAAACTGGGGAAGTAAAAGCCTATTACGATATCATCCGTGAGAAATCAAATGTAGCTTTTCAAAAAGGAAATTATGAGGAAGCAATTTCGATTCTTTCTACCGAAATGTTTGCTAAAAACCGAGCGACTTACATCGATTATAGAATTTTAGGTGATTATTATTTGTATTCAAGACAGTTTACAAAAGCAGAAGAAATGTATACTAAAGGCATAAAATTGAATCCATCTGAAATTCATTTTCAGTTAAATTTGGCTCACGTGTATTTGTTTACGGACAGAATTTCAGAAGCCAAAGCCATTCACAAAAAATACGCACACGAAAGCTTATCCAACGGAAAAACATGGATAGCACAAACAAAATCGGATTTCAAAACTTTCGAAAAACACGGATTACCAACAGACGACTTCAAGAAAATCTTGAGGGTTTTAGAATAATATAGCAATAACAAGTTCAAGTACAAAAATCAGCTTCAAGCTTTGAAATTTGTACTTGAATTTGCGCTTGTACTTGAATATGAAAGCAACCTACAAAAAATACATCCTGAATTTCAAACGTCCAAGCGGGACTTCTCGCGGGGTTATGACGGAGAAAGAAACATGGTTTTTAATCTTGGAAGAAAAGGGCAAAATAGGAATAGGAGAGTGTGGTATTTTACGAACCCTTTCTATTGATGACCGACCGGATTATGAGGAAAAATTACAATGGGTTTGCCAGAACATTCATTTGGGAAAAGAACAATTGTGGGACGCATTACTAGAGTTTCCTTCGATTCAATTCGGAGTGGAAATGGCGTTTCTGTCGTTGGAGTCTAAAATACCTTTCGATTTATTTCCTTCGGAATTTACAACTGGTAAAAAGAACATGTTAATCAACGGTTTGGTTTGGATGGGCGAGGAGCAGTTTATGAAAACCCAAATCGAAGAAAAATTAGCACAAGGATTTTCGTGTATAAAATTGAAAATTGGTGCGATTGATTTTGAAAAAGAATTAGGTTTGTTGAGATTTATTCGTCAAAATTTTGATGCTAAAACGATTGAAATTCGGGTAGATGCGAACGGTGCTTTCGATTCAAAAGAAGCTTTAAGTAAATTAAATCAATTAGCTGAATTTGAATTGCATAGTATTGAGCAACCCATTAAAGCCAATCAACGTCAAGAGATGAAAATGCTTTGCCAACAAACGCCTTTTCCAATCGCGTTAGACGAAGAGTTAATTGGTGTGTTTGGAATTGCGAATAAACGAAAATTACTAGAAGAAATTCAGCCCCAATATATTATTTTAAAACCAAGTTTAGTCGGTGGTTTCAAAGGAACATTAGAATGGATTTCCATTGCTGAAAGTTTGAATATCGGTTGGTGGATTACTTCTGCATTAGAAAGCAACATCGGATTAAACGCAATCACCCAATTTACATTTACCTTACATAATCCCATGCCGCAAGGTTTAGGAACGGGTGGTTTGTATACCAATAACTTTGATTGTCCGCTGGAAATTGAGAAGGGACATATTCAGTATAATGTTCAAAAGCATTGGGATGTTTCTAATTTAGGAATTTAGGAGGGCACGCGGATGATACGGGTTTGCATTCGCAAAGCGCTGGTGTGAGCGGATTTTTTTTGGAACACAGATTGGAGAAATTGAAGTAATCTTCAAAATATTATATGTACTTTATTAGACGAAACGTTTCACTAGTTTTACTTATATGACTTATATGTTTTAATTTTTATAAGTAAAGTACATTGCCCTTGAACTTATTCTCCGTTTAAAGTATTATTTTCTAAATTTGCACAACTAAATCATTAATAAATGTTTCGTTTAAAATTACCAACCGACCCAAGATGGGCCAACATAGCAGAAGGAAATTTAGAAGAAATTCTAACCGATCATGCTTGGTGCGAATTGAAAGCTTCTTCTAATGCTATAATGTTAATTAATATGTTGCCGGAGTTTACGGAAATCACAACAGAGTTGACTAAGATTGCGAAAGAAGAAATGGATCATTTTGAGCAAGTGCATGAGATTATCAAAGCGCGTGGTTGGGTATTAGGGCGAGAACGAAAAGACAGTTATGTAAACGACTTATTCAAGTTTATGAAACCTGGAAATCGAAAGCATTTGATTGTGGAGCGCATGTTGTTTGCTGCCATGATTGAAGCCAGAAGCTGCGAACGTTTTAAAGTGTTATCCGATAATATCAAAGATGAAGAATTAGCTGTTTTTTACAGAGAATTAATGATTTCAGAAGCCAATCATTACACTTCATTCTTACAATTTGCTCATGAATTGGCAGAAGAAGGTTACGACGTTAAAAAACGTTGGGAAGAATGGTTGGAGTTTGAAGCTAAAGTAATTGCGAGTTACGGGAAATCGGAGACGATTCATGGGTAGGTTAGTGTAAAGTAAAAAGTAAAAAGTAAAAAGTAAAAAGTGAAAAGTGAAAAGTAAAAAGTGAAAAGTTTTTCGCTTACTTTTATTTAACTTTTAGATTTGAACTTGTCTTTGCCCTTGATTTTTATTTTAGAACACAGATTTTTAAACCACATAGACACATAGTTTTTTTACACCGAGCTTCACCGAGTTTTTTTTGATATGGATTGTGTTGAAGAGTTACACAGAGGCGTTGCACTTGAATAGAAACGCGAATGATGATTTTACAGATAGTTACGGATTTCTTATGAAAAGTTATAACGTTTAAAGTTCTTGATAGGAATTGTCCCCTTGAGGGGACTTTAGGGGTGTTGCAGGTTTGTAGTTGATTTTTGCCCTTGTTCTTGCTATTTGTTCTTCGCTTCAATCCACTTGCTCATGTACTTGGTGCTTTGTAAGCTTTGGTGTTGTAGTATTTGTCCTAAGAAGTTTTGGTTTCTGTGTGTTTTCAAATGCTCTTGAAGATATTCTACTTGATTGATAAAATCACTTGCAAATAATTCCTTTTTAAAACGTTTTTCTATAATCTCATATCCGTTTTGTTGAGCGGTTTCCCAAAGGGATTTATTGGAATATAATTCGACTGCTTTTTCTACAAAATCATTTTCATCTGAAGTGATGAATCCGTTCCAATCTAAATTGCCGTGCATGGCTTCAGCGCCCATTTTAGTGGTTACTGAAGGTAATCCTTGTTGCATGGCTTCAAATAATTTGCCTTTCAAACCAGCTCCGTAGGGAATTGGGGCTAACAATACTTTTGCTTTTGCATAGACTTCTATTACACTTTCTGCTCTTCCTTTAATTAAAAAAGCTTCTTTTTCGTTATGCAATTGTTTTCCTTTTTCGGATACATAAGCGCCGTACACGTGAAGTTCGGCTTCAGGAAGTTGTTTTTTGATGGATTTCCATTGTTTTTTTAGTTGTAAAACGGTTTGCCAATTGGGTTCGTGCAAAAAGTTGCCGATGCTTACAAAATGGTTTCGCTCTTCCAACTTTGGAACATTTGGGTTTATTTCTTCCGATAGGAAAGGCAAATAGTACAAAAGAGATGCATCAATCTTAAACGTTTCTGTAGCCAATTGCATTTCGTATTCGGAAATCAACAACGTTAAATCACATCTGTAAATCGAAGCCATTTCGCGTTTGAAAACATCGGAAATGTAATCTTCAAAGACCAATTCGCGATTTTGTTTGAAGGCTACTTCACGAGCTTTTCTTAGGAAATGTAAGTCTTCGGTGTCTAAAATTCGTAAGGCATTCGGACATTGTTCCATCACACGCCAACCATATTGTTCTTCTATCATGAAACGGTCAAAGAGTACGACATCGGGATTTAATTCTTTGATGATTTCATCAAAAGAACTATCATTCAATTGAATCGTTTTAGTTTTAATCGAAATTGTACTCAAATCAAACGAAAAATCCGATGGCATAGCCGAACACAAAAACGTGATGTCATAGTCTTGCTTTTGAAACAAGGCAATGAGTTGCAACATCCTGCTTCCTGCTGCGGTTGAATTGGGTTCTGGCCATACGGCTCCGATGATGACTAAGTGCTTCATGGGGCAAATATAGTTATATAGTTTTAAGGTTTCAAGTTTCAGTTTTTTGGAACACAGATTGGAGAAATTTAAAATAATCTTTAAAATCTTATATGAACTTAATTCAGCGTAATTTTTACTTATATGACTTATATGTTTAATTTTCTTTAGGACGTTGCACTTGAACTGGCACGCTGATGAAACGGGTTTGCTTCGCAAAGCGCTGGTTGTGGCGGATTTTTAGTTACACTAAGTTTTGCACAGAGTTACACGGAGTTTCTTTGAAGTGGTTTGTGTTGAAGAGTTACACAGAGGCGTTGCACTTTTATGGGAACGCGGATGAGGATGAATTAGTGGATGGTTACGGATTTCTTATGAAAAGTTATAACGTTTTAAGTTCTTTATAGGAATTGTCCCCTTGAGGGGACTACAGGGGTGTTGCGGGTTTGTACTTGATTTTTGAATTTGAACTTGCCCTTTAATTGGCACGCGGATGAAACAGATTTGCTTGCGCAAAACGCTGGTGTTAGCGGATATTTTTAAACACATAGACACATAGTTTTTTCAGATTGTGTTTTCTGTAGTTTTAGGTGTTACACTTTTCATAGTTCACAATAGAATACATGCATAGTTTGTCATGCTTTTCAGCATCTCTTTTGTACTTGATTTTTGAATTTGAACTTGCCCTTGAATTGGTATGCGAATTGAAAATTTAAAAGTAAATTTGCACTAATTACTAATCACTAAAAAATGAGCTTTTTCAAATTTTGTCCTAGTTGTGCATCCACGCATTTTTCGTTTCCTGATAATCGTCGGTTTTTGTGTGCGGATTGTGGGTTTACTTATTATCATAATATTGCGGCGGCTGTTACACTTGTTTTTACGTTTGAGGACAAGGTGTTGTTTACGGTTAGAAATGTGGATCCTGATAAAGGGAAATTGGATTTGCCTGGTGGTTTTATTGACCCAAATGAAACGGCGGAAGAAGCGGCTTGTAGGGAGATTAGAGAAGAATTGGGCTTGAACTTGCAGCCTTCGGATTTGAAGTATGTTACGACTTCACCGAATAATTACTTATACAAAAACGTACCGTACCGAACGATGGATATTTTTTATGAATGCGCCTTGCCTTCAAATGGAATCAATGTGGCTGCTGAAGACGAAATTCAGGAGTTGGTATGGGTGAAACGTTCGGAAATTGATTTGGAGAAAATTGGTTTTGTTTCGATACGTAAGGTGATAGGAGAGCAGTATTTGAAATAGTTTATTTTTGAAGGTGTACTTAAACTTGCTTTTTTTGGAACACAGATTAAAGAAATTGAAGTAATCTCTATAATTTTAATCTTTAGAAATTCATTGTCATTATTGACATTCTTAGCTTGTCGAAGGCTAATGAAAAAATATAGCACTAAAATTTCTTAGAAGGAATTGTCCCCTTGAGGGGACTTAGGGGTGTTGCGGGTGTTTTGAATGATGAATAAAGAATTTTGAATTTTGAAGTTGCAACCACATAGACACAATAGCTTTTGTTTGTGTTGATTTTAGGCGTTGTACTTGGCATAGTTCACATTAGAATGGGTGTGTAGTTCATTATGCTGTTGAGCATTTTTTTAATGTTGAATGATGAATAACGAATGATGAATGTTGAATTTGTTCTTGAGTTGGCACGCGGATGAAACGGGTCCGCCTAGGCGGAGCGCTGGTGGTGGCGGATTTTTTTGGAACACGGATTAAAGAAATTGAAGTAATCTTTATAATTTTTAATCTTTAGAAATTTATTGTCACGATTGTCATCCTGAGCTTGTCGAAGGCTAGTGTAAAAATATAGCACTAAGTTTTGCACAGAGTTACACGGAGTTTCTTTGAAGTGGATTGTGTTGAGAGAGTTACACAGAAGCGTTGCACTCTTATAAGAACGCGGATGACGATGATTTTGCTGATGGTTACGGATTTCTTATGAAAAGTTATGACGTTTAAAGTTCTTGATAGGAATTGTCCCCTTGAGGGGACTTTAGGGGTGTTGCTGGTGTTTTTGAATGTTGAATGATGAATAACGAATGTTGAATTTTGAAGTTGTTCTTGAGTTGGCACGCGGATGAAACGGGTCCGCCTCGGCGGAGCGCTGATGGTGGCGGATTTTTAGTTACACAAAGTAGCACTAAGTTTTGCACAGAGTTACACGGAGTTTCTTTGAAGTGGATTGTGTTGAGAGAGTTACACAGAAGCGTTGCACTCTTATAAGAACGCGGATGACGATGATTTTGCTGATGGTTACGGATTTCTTTATTGGGAGATAAAGTGTATTTGGGGTTTTACCAGTTTTGGTAATGATGGAAAGGGGGAATTGGGGAAATATGCTATAATTGAAGCTTAAGAAGCTACTTTATAATTTGGTGGAAGACGAAAGGGTTCAAGCTCTTCTATGGGAATGCCTGTGTATTTTGCATAATCTGTGAATGTGATTTTGCGTCCTTTATCTGTTTTTTTGAAGAATGCACGCATGTCGCTCATCTTTTGAGAAGCGGTACGAGAGGAACATTCTTCTATGCTCATTATGTCTTTAGTAGTGATGCAAATTCTTAAAATGGTTCTTGACATGGCTTATAACCTTTAGTTTAAATCTGTAATGCTGTAAATTTCCCATAATATGTTTGAGTTTAGTTAAAATTGATTGAGTTAGCAATTAGTTAATTATTTGCTAACGGTATGTTTACAAAATTAGCAATAATTTAACAAGTTGTTTCTATAAGTTTTTAACAATTGGATAGAGTTTTCAACAAAGCTGTTTTTTTAAAATTGGTCAGTTTTTGTTGTTTTTTATGTTAAAACAGGTATTTATTTGTTAATTTTCACCACTTTTCATCGTTTTATAGATTTTTTCTAAAAATGAGATTTTTTATTTTTATAGCTGTTTCTGGCTGATATGAATTTGTTTATTTTCTTACAATTTAACTTATTTCGTATTTCTGAGATATCTTTGGTATACCTCTACCATACTTCTGGCATACACTCGGCATACACTATTGATACACTCCTCATACACTCGGCATACACTCAAGGTGTTTTTTGGTATGTTTTTCTATTTGGGTTCTTGTTTTATAATTGTTTTATTTTCAATTAATTAGGTGCTTTTTTGTGCAAAAATGGAAATAATTGTGTTTTTTGGTAAATTTTGATTGTGTTGGTTTATTTTTCGAAAAAGAATGCAAGAGAATTCGTTTTCGGCAGTATTTACAAGAGCCCCTTTGAGACGTAGCTACCTTTGTGTCATTATTAATCATTTAATTTTTTTAATCATGGCTAAACTAAAAAGCTTGATCAAATTAGAAGGTACGATGGAAGATCTTACTTTCTACAAAGGTACCGATGGGTACTTTGTGCGCACCAAAGGTGGTGTGAGTAAAAACCGAATTATGAACGACCCTGCGTTTGCTCGTACACGAGAGAACGGGAGCGAGTTTGGCAGTATTGCGAGTTCGGGGAAATTATTGCGTACGGCATTGGGGCCGATGGTGTTTCGAGCGAAAGACAGTAAACTGACGAGTAGGCTAGTGAAGGTTATGGGACAAATTAAGAATTTGGACAGTGTGAGTGCTCGTGGAGCGCGAAATGTAGCAGAAGGATTGAATAGTTCTTCCTCTACTTCGATTTTGGAAGGGTTTGATTTTAATGCTAGAGCTACTTTTGGTAGTGTGTTGAACTCCATTGTTTCAGTTGATACGACGACTGGTGCAGTAAGTATTGCTGCTTACAATCCATTGGAGCAAATGCGCAGTCCTGAAGGAGCGACTCATTTTAGTTTGCAAGTTGGGTTTTTGCGTATTGACTTTGCAACTGGCGCTTATGAGTTAACGCAAAGCCCAGAAGAAGTATATCCTTTGGCAAATGGGATGATTTCGCCTGTATTGACTCCAGCAAGTGTACCCACAGCTACAGGTACTGGAATGCATTTTATTTTGATTGAGTTTTTTCAAGAGGTGAATGGTTCTCAGTATATGTTGAATAATGGTGCTTTTAACGTATTGAATTTGCTAAAATTAAGTTAGTTTGAAGAAGTGTTCAAAAAGATTGGCTTAGAGAAACGCCCTGCTAGTGATAGTGGGGTGTTTTTTTTGTTTTAAGTTTCAGGTTTTGGAACACAGATTTAAGAAATTTAAATAATTTTTAAAATCTTTTATTAATTGCTAAAAACACATAGGACTTAGTTTTTTACACCGAGCTACACGGAGTTTCTTTTACTCGGATTGCGTTGAGAGAGCTACACAGAGCGTTTCACTTGTTTTAGTTTACTAACCTTACAGTTTGTTATGCTGTTAAGTATCTCTTTTCAATTGGCTTTCCTTGTTTTAATTTTTTACCCTCGTACGGATTTCCACATTTTTATCTCAATCTCTTTATTTACTTTAGCTGACGAAGGTACCCCCCGTATTTTTACCTGGTTTGAAAATCAGGTATTTTTACGGGTTGTAGGGGTGCTTTTTTTTTCTTATGTTTGGGAAGATACAACAAGCCTTATATATATGTTACTAGAACCGCGCAAAGCCTTAAATAAAGCCTTTCTTAAAATAAAACCTAATAGAACTGGTATTGAGTTATTTAAACAAAACTTAATTCTGCTTTTAGACAGTATCAAAGAAAAGGAATCGGAGGAGTTTCACAAGAATTTGATTTCGGATTTCTTGAAGAATACCTATTATTCACCTAATCATTTTATCAACACTAAAGGTAGAAACGATTTAGTGATTCATACGGGTAAAGAAGCGAAAAGTAATGTTGGGGTAATTATTGAAGCGAAAAGCCCGAGTAACAAAGCGGAAATGCTTTCGCAAAAGAATCTGAACAGTAAGGCGTTGCAGGAATTAGTTTTGTATTTCTTGCGTGAGCGTATCTCTCATAAAAATTTAGAAGTAAAAAATGTAGTAGCTACCAACGTAAACGAATGGTACATTTTTGATGCGCAATTGTTTGATAAACTCTTCGCTCAAAACAAAAGCTTGGTAAAACAATTTCAAGATTTTGAAGATGGCAAACTTTCGGGAACTAATACCGACTTTTTCTACAAAGAAATTGCCAAACCGTTTATTGAAACCATAATCGATAAATTAGAATACACGTATTTTGATTTAGCTACTTACGATAAAATTCTTCGCAATAGCGACAAGCAAGACGACACGAAATTGATTGTCTTGTACAAATTATTGTCGCCAGAGCATTTGTTGAAATTGTCGTTTGCCAATGACAGCAATTCCTTAGATAAAAACTTTTACAACGAGTTATTGCACTTAATTGGTTTAACCGAAACCAAAGAAGGCGGCAAGAAGCTAATTGAACGCCCAAAAGCAGGACAACGCCACGCGGGTTCGTTATTGGAAAACGTGATTAACCAATTGGATAGTTTAGATAAATTATCTCGATTATCGAATGTAAAACAATATGGCGACACCCACGAAGAACGTTTGTTTACCGTAGGTTTGGAATTGTGTATTACGTGGGTGAATCGTATTTTGTTTTTGAAATTACTGGAAGCCCAATTGATTAGTTATCACAAAGGCGATAAAAGTTATGCGTTTTTGCACAAAGACTTGTTGCACGATTATGACAATTTGAATGCGTTATTTTTCATGGTTTTGGCTAAGAAACCCGAAGAACGTAACGACCGTGTGAAAACTTTGTTTGCTAAAGTGCCTTATTTGAACAGTTCGTTGTTTGAACCTACCGAGTTGGAACATCAAACCTTATTTATTTCAGGATTAGAGGATGATATCCAACTGCCTATTGTGAGCGGTACGGTATTGAAAGATGCCAATGGTAAAAAACTAACGGGTACTCACAAAGCTATTGAGTATTTCTTTGACTTTTTAGACGCTTATGATTTTGCGAGTGAAGGCAGCGAGGAAATACAAGAAGACAACAAAACCTTAATCAATGCCTCGGTATTGGGATTGATTTTTGAAAAGATTAATGGGTATAAAGATGGTTCGTTTTACACGCCAAGTTTCATTACGATGTACATGTGTAAGGAAACCATTCGCCGAGCGGTGGTGCAAAAGTTTAATGAAACCAAAGGTTGGAACTGCGAAGACTTTGATGCCTTATACAACAAAATTGAAGACACCAAAGAAGCCAATACCATTATTAACAGCGTAAAAATATGCGACCCTGCAGTGGGTTCTGGACACTTTTTGGTTTCGGCGTTGAATGAAATGATTGCCATTAAGCACGATTTAAAAGTGTTGGTTGACAGAGAAGGCAAACGCTTAAAAGAATACCAAGTAGATATTGTAAACGATGAGTTAATTGTAACCGATGAAGATGGTGTACCGTTTACCTATAACCCAAAAAGCAAAGAAAGCCAACGTTTGCAAGAAACCCTTTTCCATGAAAAACAGACGATTATTGAAAACTGTTTGTTTGGGGTAGATATTAACCCAAACTCCGTTAAAATATGCCGTTTGCGTTTGTGGATTGAGTTACTGAAAAATGCGTATTACAAGACGGATGTCACATCGAGCGGAGTCGAGATGTTGGAAACCTTACCGAATATTGACATTAACATTAAATGCGGTAACTCGTTGATTGCTCGTTTTGGATTAGATGCTGATTTGAAAGAAGCCTTAAAGAAAAGCAAGTTAAAAATTGAGGATTATAAGCGTGCCGTAGACCAATACCGCAATGCCGAAAGCAAAGAGCAAAAGCGCGATATGGAAACGCTGATTGCCGAAATAAAAACCAATTTTAGAACCGAAATTAACCAAAACGGCAAAGAGATTAAAGAGTTACAAAAACTGAAATACGAGTTTAACGTAAAGTTTGACAGTGCCCAACTTTTTGAAACTAAACAGACCAAAGCCGAGCAAAAAGCTAAAAAAGACTTAGCGGATAAAATTGAAAAAATTGAAACCCAACTCGAAGAAATAAAAAGCAACAAAATTTATGAAAATGCTTTTGAATGGCGTTTTGAATTTCCTGAAGTATTAAACAACGAAGGCGATTTTGTTGGCTTTGATGTGGTGATTGGGAATCCGCCGTATGTAAACTTCAGAGATATTAAAAATCAAGCGGAAAAACAATTTTATTTAACAAATTTTAATGTTTCCGAATACCAATCTGATTTATTTATTTTATTCATAGAAAAAGCATTCAATGTATTAAAAAGATATGGAGATTTTTCATTTATAATCCCTAATTCAATTACAAATAATTTGAACAATTCTAAAGTGAGAAAATATATTTTAGATAATTCAAAAATTGAATCAATAGTAAATACTCCAATAGGAATTTTTCCAGATGCTACTGTTGATACAGTTGTTATAACAAGTATTCTAAATGAGAAAAGTAATTCAAATATTGTTGTTTTAGAGGTAGAAAATCAAAATATTAAGATTACTAATGTAGTTAATCAGAATGATTTTGTTGAAAATGAAAACTATTACTTTGATTTTTTAACTTCAAGTGAAAATAGAACTATTTTAAGTAAAATTGAAGAAAATACAATTTCATTAAATGAAATTTCAGATTCTACAAGTGGTATAAAAGAGTATGAAACAGGAAAAGGAAAACCTGCACAAACAGAAAATGACAGATTATTAAAGGTTTTTAATTCGACCGAAAAAAAAGATGAAACATATAGAAAACATATACAAGGTAATGATGTAACTAATTATGTTTTAAATTGGAAAGGTGGATATTTAAAATATGGAGAATGGATTGCAGCACCTAGAGAACCTAAGTTTTTTGAGGGTGAAAGAATTATAATTAGAGAAATTCCAAGCAAAAAAAGATTAATAGCTTCCTATACAATTGAAAATTATACGGTAAAAAATACTGCTCATGTTTTTATAATCCATGAAGAGTATTCAACAAAATACATTACAGCTATACTGAACTCTAGTCTTATGGGATATTATTTTGTAAATAAATTTTCTGAGAGAGATAATGTCTTTCCTAAAGCAAAGATTGGTCAATGTAGATTATTACCTATTAAAAAAAATACATCAGAATTACAACAACCTTTCATCGACAAAGTTGACCAAATCCTTTCGCTCAAAAAAGACAACCCAGAAGCAGATACTTCAGCTTTAGAACGTGAGATAGATTTTATGGTTTATGCGTTGTATGGGTTAAGTGAGGAGGAGATAGGTATTGTTGAGGGAAGTTAAAAAATTAATTTTATAACAAATATGACAACAAAAAAACATGATAGTGTAGATTATTTTTTAATTGTATTAGTCGGTCTTTATAATTTAACATTGTTATTATTTACAATTGTATGGCTTTTTACGAATTTTTTTAAGAAATACAAAATAACGCTTTCTTCTATCTCAGAATTAGAGGTAAATGAGGGTGTTACTTATGGTTTATTTTTTTCAGGAATTTTAGGAGGTTCGTTTTATTGTCTTAGAAAATTTTATCAAAGGTTAGGAGATACTTTTACTCCAATATCACCTGATCCCAATAATTTAGCAAGAGGTATAAATATAAAAACTTGGTTTTTTTGGTATTTATATAGACCAATACAAGGTGGTGTACTGGCATTAATACTTTTGTCCCTGTTAAATAGTAATTTAATGTCAATAAAACAGTTTACACCTGAGAATATTAAATCGTATTATACCCTGATTTCACTTGGTTTTTTGTCTGGTTTTGGAAGTCACGAGCTTATTCATAAAATTGAAGAGATAATAAAAGTGCTTTTTGCAAAAGCGAAATTAAATTCTTCAAACGCTGAAACAAAGGTTAAAGAAAATAATGAATCAAAAAGTTAATAATATGTCAATAGAAACTAAATTTAGAGCATTTCAATTAGATAGTCCAGGATCACTATTCTCATACTATAAAAGCAATGATTATACTTTAATTGAGGCTAGACTGCCAAAAGGAGGAATAGAAATATTAAGAGGTGATTTGAATTATCATGGAAAAGATAGGATAGATACTTTACATATTACAAGTTGGGATGATGACCATTGTGATTGGGATTCTTTATCCCAAATTATGAATCAATTTCGACCAAATAGAATTGAAATTCCTGGATACGAACCAAAATCAGAAACAGGAAAAGCTTGTAAAAAGCTTATTATGCAGTATGATGATATACATCAAAGATATATCAATAACGTTACAATATATAATAATGAGACAATTAGTAATTTAACACCCGCCACAGCTTGGGATACTAGCAATGTTGTTTATAAATCATTATTTGATGTTGATAATTCTAATGATATGTCTCAAATAAGGCTTTTTAGGTCTTCTGGTTTTAATGTTTTAAGCTTGGGTGATTGTGAATCAAAAGATATTGCGATAAATTTAATGCAATATGCAACATTTATTAAAAATGAAACAGATATTATTATTTTACCACACCATGGTTCAGAAAATACAATGTTAACTCCTGAATTTTTGGATTTCTGTAAGCCTACCTTATCTATTTGCTCATCAAATTATGATAATGAATATTCACACCCAAGACAGAGTGTAGTCAATTTATTGACAAGTAAGAACGTAAAATCACTAACTACTAAAATGGGAGATATTGTTGTTATAAAAGAAGTTAATGAAGACACTAAAGTATATAATTATATATCAAATAATAATAAATTAGAGAACATATATACTTTTAAAACTAAAAAACAATTCTCTCAATCAAAATATTTTTAAATGCAAAAATACTCCGTAAACCATCACTTAATTGAAACGCTATAAACTAAATTCACTTATGAACACAGACGAAATACTCATCTAATAAAACCATATGTAGTATTAATTAAGATACTAAGTTCTAAGTATTAAAAAAAGTCTAGTGTATTATGAACAATTGCTACTACAGATTTTAAAGAAAAAATAAGTTATAAAAGTTTTATATTTATAATAGTATTATTTTATAGATACGTTATAAAAAAATGAATTTGTGTCTTAATTATTTAAACTTAAAGAAAAATGACAGCTATTTTGGAGAATAGAATAAAAAAACAGCTAGATAATGTAATAAACCATGGTTGGACTAGGCTTGAGCTTAGAAACTGTGGATTAACAGAAATCCCTACAGAAATATTTGAAAAATGTGATGAATTGGTAGCAATTGATTTAGGAAATGACGATTATTCTGAAACAAAGAATAATATTACACAGATTCCCAAATCAATAGTAAAACTAAAAAAACTTAAGAGGATAAATTTATCCAATAATCAATTATTAGAAATAGGTGAAGAATTAAGTGAGTTAAAACAATTAACACATCTTGACCTTTCAAATAATAAAATTAAATACCTTCCATCCAAGATAGCTAACCTAGAAAATTTACAAACACTTATTCTAGAAGGAAATCCATTTGATTCATTACCTCCTGAAATAGTAGCTCGAGGAATCGATTCTATTAGAAATTTTATTGAACAAATGGATGTACCTGATTATTTGTATGAAGCAAAGTTGATTATTGTAGGAGAGGGTCGTGTTGGAAAAACATGTCTATCGAAAGGGTTATTGGATGACACTTATAGTCTTGAAGATGAGAGTTCTACAGAGGGAATAAATATTCAACCATGGATTATTCCAAGCAATGAAATAAAAGAAATATCCCCATCAATTCAACGTGATTTACAAATAAATGTATGGGACTTTGGTGGGCAAGAAATTTATCATTCTACACATCAATTTTTTCTAACTAAACGTTCTATCTATATGATTGTAACCGAATCAAGAAAAGAAGATAGACATGAGGATTTTTATTATTGGTTGAATATTATAAAACTACTTGGAGACCAGAGTCCGATTATAATGGTTTTAAATAAAGCAGATCAACCAAATAAAGAAGTTCCATTTAAAGAATTTCAAGACTCGTTTCCAAATTTATTAAAATATTATAAAGTAAGTTTAAAGGAAGATTTTAGAGAAGATTTTATTAAATTCAAAAGAGAAATTGTTGAAATTACATCTAAAATGCCTCATATAGGAACGCCGTTGCCAAAAGTTTGGGTTGATATTCGATTTGAATTGGAAAAATTAAAACAACAAAAAATAAATTATATTACTCAAAGTAAATATCTTGAGATTTGTAAAATGCATTATAGAGATGAAGAAGGAGCTCTTTTTTTATCTGAGTATTTTCATGATTTAGGGGTTATTTTACATTTTCAAAATGATATAGATTTAAAAGATACGGTTTTTTTAAACCATGAATGGGTTACTAAAGGTGTCTACAAAATTTTGGATGATAAAATTGTTCTTGAACAAAAAGGTAGATTCACATCAGATGATATTTTAAGAATTTGGAAAGAAGATGATTATCGCGAAAAAATGCCACAACTTTTATCATTAATGAGAAATAAAAAATTTGATTTATGTTTTGAATTAGAAAATGGAGATTATTTAGCACCAAGACTTTTAGAAGTTGATGAAATAGAACTTGACTGGATTCCTGAAGAAGACTCTAACATGTTTGAATTATGGTATAAATTTATGCCTAAGGGTATTGTTGCAAGGCTAATTGTTAAAATGCATCAAGATATATTTGAAAACAAATATTGGAGGTATGGAGTTCTTTTAAAATATGATGAGACTTACGCTTTAATTAAAGAGAAATATTTTGAGAATAAAATTTCAATAACTCTTTCAGGCAGTAACAAAAAAGATTTTCTTGCTGTTATTAGAAAAAACATACTAGCAATTAATCGTGATTTTCAAAGGCTTAAAGTTGATGAAATGATACAGTGCCAATGTGAAGAATGTGTTATTTCATCACGCCCGTTCTTTTTTTCATTTGATTTATTAAGACGTTGTGAAGCAAAAGGATTGTCAAAAGTAATGTGCAACCAAAGTTTAACAGAAGTAAATGTTGCCAAACTCCTTTCTGATATAAATAGAGATAGATTATCCGAGGATAAATTAATCTATTGTGAAAATAAAAATTCTGAATTATTAAATAATCTAGAAATATCGAATGTTTCATTTGTATCAGAACGGGATGCAAATGGTGTTTTCAGTCAAACTAAAACAAGAGTGGATAAATATGGTTTAAGAGATAGAGACTTTTTACTTGATTCAGAAATCATCCGCTTAAATAAAAAGTATCCTAATTACTATATTCTTAAATATTATTGTTTTGAAAATTATCTATATCATCCTTCTAATGTTTCTGAATTAGGTATTAGTAATTTAAATATTGAAGAATACAAAGCAGAAATAATAAAACAAAAGAACGAAAAAAGAGATCATATAATTTCTATTTTTAAACAATCTCGATCATCATATTTAGAATTAAAAATTGATTCAGATAAAATTTTAGATAAAGCTAATGAGTCTGATATTATATCTTATCTAAAATCAGATGATATAGAAATTTTCTTTAAAGCTTTTAGTGTGAAAGATCATTTGAATAAAGAGTTTATAACTAAGTTTGGAATTACACAACGAGAATTAGCCTCTACAGAATGGTTTAAGAGAGAAATAACAAAAATCATAGATCCTAAATAGTTTATAAACATCTTCAGTCAGTGAGTGAATCATTTAACGTTTGTTTTTAGAACTAATTCGTTAACTCGAACACAGCGAATATGATATTCAGAATCAACTTCAGTATTGATAGTGAATTATAACATTTAATTAATAATGCAAAAATACTCCGTAAACCAACACTTAATAGAAACGCTTTTAACCTGGGTAAAGTCGGGTGAAATTGCCATACCAGAAATACAACGTCCTTTTGTATGGGATAGCTCTAAAGTAAGAGACTTAATGGATAGTTTGTATCAGGGCTTTCCTGTAGGTTATGTTATTGCTTGGCGTAATCCTAATGTCCGTTTAAAAGACGGCAGTATGAGTGAAGGCAAGAAAATATTAATCGATGGACAACAACGTGTAACCGCCTTAACAGCTGCTTTACTGGGAGAATATGTAATTGATAAAACCTACCAACGGGTTAAAATCAAAATTGCGTTCAATCCTATTTTAGAAAAATTTGAAGTACAAAACCCTGCTATTTTAAAAGACCATACTTGGATTCCTAATATAGCAGAAGCGGTAAGTGGTGAGATTAGTATTTTGAAATTAGTGCGTAATTATTTAGCCGTTAATCCTGAAGCCGATGAAGATTTTGTAGAACGTGCATTTACTAATTTGATTAACATTCCTAAAAAACAAATAGGAATTATTGAATTATCGCACGATTTAGATATTGAAACCGTAACAGAGATATTCATTAGAATTAACTCTAAAGGAGTTGTTTTAAGTCAGGCAGATTTTGCCATGAGTAAAATTGCTTCCAATACCGAATATCAAGGAAACGTATTGCGTAAAGCCATAGATTATTTTTGTCATTTAGCTATTTCTCCAGAGTTTTACAAACATATCGTTGATAATGACCCAGAGTTTGCCAAAACAGAGTTCTTTGCCAAAATGCAATGGTTAAAATCAGAAAACGAAGATTTGTACGACCCAGAGTATACCGATTTAATTCGTGTTGCTTTTACCTCACAATTCAACAGAGGTCGCTTATCGGATTTAGTGAGTTTACTATCGGGTAGGAATTTTGAAACACGTTCCTTTGAAGATAGTATAGCTGAACAATCTTTTGAGAAATTGAAACAAGGGGTTTTCAATTTCATCAATGAAACACATTTTAAACGTTTCATTATGATAATCAAGTCGGCTGGGTTTATTTCGCCCAAGTTGATACGTTCACAAAACGCTTTAAACTTTACTTACATTTTATATTTAAAATTGAGAGAATTAGGTGTTAATTCGGTTCACATTGAAAGCTATGTCAAACGTTGGTTTGTGTATTCGGTATTAACAGGACGTTACTCTGGTTCGCCTGAATCGGTTTTTGATTTTGATATCAAACAAATTCACAATCGTCCTTTTGACGAGTATTTAAAAGAAAAAGAAGAAGGAGAATTGTCAGAGGCATTTTGGAACGCTTCGTTACCACAAAGTTTAGATACTTCGGTAGCGAGTAGTCCGTATTTCAATGTGTTTTTAGCTTCGCAAGTAAAAGCCAATGATAGAGGTTTCTTGTCGAAAGATGTGTTGGTGAGCGATTTAATTTCGTTACGTGGCGATATTCACCATTTGTTTCCAAGAGATTTTCTAAAGAAAAATGGTTTGGATAGAGGAAAATACAATCAGATTGCGAACTATGTGTATATGCAATCGGAAATCAATATTAAAGTAGGAAACAAACCTCCGAAGGAGTATTTTGAATTGGTTACTTCTCAAATTGCATCTGACAATAGATTAGTAAGTGGATTGGCTTCTCAGGAGGAATTACTATCGAATTTAAAAGCGAATTGTGTTCCTGCTGAAATTATGACTATGGGATTAGCGGATTATCAAGACTTCTTAGTTATGCGAAGAAAGTTGATGGCTCAGAAGATTAAGGATTATTATTTTTCATTGTAATGGCAAAGAAACCTAAATTTTATGTAGTTTGGAAAGGAAGAGAAACAGGAGTTTTTTCTTCATGGGACGAATGTAAAGCGCAAACTAATGGTTTTGATGGGGCGGTTTTTAAATCGTTTGAATCTAAAGAATTGGCAGAAGAAGCCTATAAAAATTCGAGTCAGCTTTATGTAGGGCAACAAAAAAAAGTAGTCCCCAAACTATCAAAAGAAGAATTAGAACGAATAGGGGAACCTATTGAAGATGCCATAGCCGTTGATGGCGCTTGGGATAATACCACAGGATTAGTAGAATATCAAGGCGTTTATATTAAAACTGGAGAGGTGTTGTTTCATGTAGGGCCTTTAGAAGATGGCACTATTAATATGGTAGAGTTTTTAGCGATAGTTCATGCTTTGGCGTTGTGTAAACAATGGCATTGGACGGTACCTATTTATTCGGATAGTAAAATTGCTTTGGGTTGGATTAAGGAGAAAAAATCAAGTTCTCATCATTTACCAAGTGAAAAGAATAAGAAATTGTTTGATATGTTAGCCAGAGCCAAAAAATGGCTTCATAACAATACTTATGAAAATGTATTATTAAAATGGGAAACCAAAGCTTGGGGTGAAAATCCTGCTGATTTTGGGAGAAAATAGATTTTATGTTAGACAATAACAACATATTAGATGGTTTAAACGACAAGCAACAAGAAGCAGTTTTAAGTGAAAACAAGCGTCTTTTAGTTTTGGCAGGAGCAGGTTCGGGCAAAACAAAAACTTTGTTGCAAAAAATCATTTATTTAATAGAAGAAAAGAAAGTACATCCATCAAGCATTTTAGCTATTACCTTTACTAAAAATGCTACGAACGAAATGATAGATCGTTTAATTGTTTCGGCAGATACTACTGGTATGTATGAGCGTATTATTTTTAGTAAGGAATTAACTAAGAAAGAGAAAGATGCAGAACGTAGAAATTGGCAACGCAAATACAAATGGATTGAAGGATTAACGGTTCGAACTTTTCATAGTTTTTGTTACAGTGTATTACGTTCCGATGGTGTAAAGGAATTTGATAATAAGTTTAAGATTATTGGTGATGAAAAATCTACAGATATAGAGGATATTTCAAACCGAATAGCCGATGAAACTGTTTTTGAAGTATTTCACAAAATCTTCATTGAAAAATGTGATGATAATGCTTTCTTGTTAAAAACAAAACGTTATGTTTTGGATTATTTAGTTGATAAAATTCATATTTCTAAAGAATACGAGAATACTAAAGTTACCGATGGCAAGTTTTACACCACTTTGAATGGTACAAAAGTAAAGTCTAAATCAGAACAATACATTGCAGATTGGCTTTACAGACATAGTATTTCTTTTGAATATGAACCTTTACTCAATGTAAAAGACTTTGATTTTCATCCTGATTTTTATATTCCAGATGCGAATTTATATTTAGAACACGTTAGTGATTTGAGTTATCCAATGGAAGCTAAAGAAAAACAGTTTGCCAAAGGAAATATTTTGTACGCCAAAACTTTTGAAAAAGACACACAAGATTCAGCGGTATTCAATCACACCTTAGATAGAATCGTAAAAAGTAGATTACCTTTCGATTTTCATGAAAAGAAACAATTGAGTTTTTTAGAAGAGTTCAAAGGATATTTTGAAGAAGTGAAAGACTTTGTTCGCCAAATCATTCGAATTTGTGATATGATAAAAGTAGAGAATATCTCTATTGATGAGGTGGTTAAAAGAGCTTCAGCTGATAAACATGAACGTATAAGAGTTTTTTATGAATTGGCAATTCCTATTATTTCAGAATATATCTGTTATACCACCAATAAGTCGTATTTAGACTTTAATGATTTGATTTCAAAAACAACTTCACTATTTACTAATCATGAGGATGTAAGACAGCGTTATTTAGATAAATTTCAATATATATTAGTTGATGAGTTTCAAGATGTAAACAACTTGCAAGTAGAACTCATAAGGTTACTTATAAAGCCTGAAACCCAATTATTTTGTGTTGGTGATGACTGGCAAAGTATATATGGTTTTAGAGGTTCTAATGTAGAATATATTATCAATTTTGAAAAATATTTCTCTAATGCGCAAGTCATTAAACTCAATCAAAATTACAGAAGTGAGCGAAATATTGTAGAAGCAAGTAATGAAGTTATTAAATATAACAAACACAAAATTGATAAGGATATAGCGGCTGTAAAAGATTCTCAGCAAAAAATTATTATTCAAAAAGGGAACAATTTAGATGATAATATAAGATATTGTATAGAAAAGGTTCAAGAGCTATTAGAAGAGGGTTATGCCAAAGATGATATTTTATTCTTATACAGAAGAAATAATATGTTTATTAACTACAGATATGAGTTTAAACAACATAAATTCTTTGTAAATGGTAAAACAATACATGCATCAAAAGGGTTAGAAGCAAAAGTTGTTTTCATCATTGGTCTTACTGAGGGAAAAGGAGGTTTTCCCGATGTTTGGCTAGAAGATAGATTATTTCAAATTATCAAAAAGGCTGATTACAATTTGCTTTTAGAAGAAGAAAGAAGGTTGTTTTATGTAGCAATTACGAGAGCAAAAGACAAATTATATTTAGTTACTGAAAAAGGAAATGAATCGAGTTTTTTGAATGAAATTCCAGAAGAATACACTTCAAAAAGTAAGCAATTACTTCCAACCAATCACAGACAAAATGAATGTGTTAAATGCCACGCTCCTATGAAAGAAGATTGGATTGCCTGTCCTAAATGTGGATTTAAAAAATAAAAAATGAACCTATTCAAAAAACTATTCGGAAAGAAAGAAGCGGAGTTTACACCTGATAACTCGGTATTATTACAATTGATACAGGCGTATCATCAAAATGCAACCTCTGAAAACTATGGTAAGGTATTAGAGGAGTTGCAAGGACCTCGTGCTTTTTTAGTAGTGCCTTCTGATGGCAAACAATCAAAATCAGACGAGTGGCATACGTTATCTAAAGGTGCCACTGTGGGTTTTACTTCTGTTTTTAACGTGGATGGGTTGCTGGTATTTGGTGTATTTACCTCGGAAACCGCTTTGTCGAGATGGATTGACAAGGAAACGGCATTTATGGCTATGCCTGCTCGTGTTGTAATGGAAATGGCTCAAGAAAATAATTTTGGTCGCATTGTTATTGATAGTGACCAAGAGACTATGTTTGTGTTGGAGCGTAATGTTTCGAATACGAATGAAATTACGATTCAAGAAGATACAAAAGTTTTGATTTGGTATCCTAAAAATCCAATTTCGGGAGCTCATAAAACGCAATTGTGTACTGCTTTTTCAAAAGTGTCTAGTATTAAAGAAGTGTATCATTTTGGAATGACTCGAAATGATGAGGCGATTTTTATTTTGGCTTTTCTCTTAGATGAGGTTAATGAGAATAGTAGGTTAGCGGTTTTAAGTGCTATGAATGGTGGTATGAATGGCTTTAGTACGGAGTTTCCAATAGAAATGATGTATGTGAAGGAGGGGGATGATTGGCATACAACGGGGAATAATTTTGAGGTGTTTTATAGGAGGTGATGGGAAAAGGGAAAAGGGAAAAGAGAAAAGGGAAAATGAAAAAGTAAAAAGTGAAAAGTGAATAGGGATGGCTTTACTGCGTAAAGCAGATGCCTACTGTGTAGGAGATTCCTAATCTGCGGAATGACAGGCTTTGACTTCGTAAAGCGGATGCCTACTGTGTGGGAGATTCTGAAACGAGTTCAGAATGATAACGTGCTAATTAATTGTATGTATTTTTAATTTTATATTTTATGAGAAAAGTAATTTTATGTTTGGTGTTTGTATGTAGTAGTTTGAATTTAATGGCTCAAGATTTTACGTCTTTGAATGTAAATTCGTTGCAAAAAATGGAAGATTATGTAAAGGCAGAACCTAAAGTTTTGGAATGTGCTAACTTTCTATTAAATACGCCTTATGAAGCCAATAATTTAAATCGTTTATCGGCTATGCAATACATTTTGAAATGGATGGAAGGAACGGATTATACTTTTTCTATTGATTCTAAGGCTGTAGAGCTAACCGAAGGAAATAATGATTTATTTGGATTGTATATGACGACTTTACCAAAAGTTGTTTTGGAAAATAAAGGCGCTAATTTATCTAATGATGAGATTCATAATCGTGTTGTTGAGTTGTTGATTGCTTATTGCAAAAATGAGAAAAACAATATGAAGCCTACTAAGAAATTAAAAAAGTTGATGAAGTAATACAAACATAAATGAAGCATTTCTCAGAGCGTCTTCAAATTCTATTTTTACCCTATTTTTTTATAACTATATGTTTTATAGTTATATATACTTTTTTGAATTGGTTTTTATGTATATATACGCAATGGGTTGCCATAAATGAGTTGTATATAGACATGATTTTTCCTTTGATTTTAGTAATTCTTTTGGTTTATTTCTTTATTAGACCGAGACTGCACGTCATTCAAATCGCACCAGGGAAAGACACTTTTGGGTTACAATTTTTAATTGGATTTTCAATGATTGTTCCAACCGTAATCGCTCAAAATTATATTGATAAAGCAACTGGAACACTTACAGAAGTGCAAAGCGTGTCTGAAATTTCAAAATTACCTTCTAGTAAATATTATGATGTAGCCTCTTTTTATATTGATAAAAAGCAAATAGGAATGTATAAGACCTCTGAAATTTCAGGGAAACACAATCAACATCTTAATTTTTATGTTTATGTAGCGCTCCCTCTTTTAAATAAAGCAAAGGATACAGCAGGTTATGAAAGTAAATATTGGATAGGTAAACAGTTTTCTAAGCAAGTTAGTAGCAGAATATCAGATCAAGAAAAAGAGATTGCATATAAGTCTTTTTTAAAGGATTCTGAGAATGAGTTTAATTATACCAATTTTAATGATTTTAAATATTTGGAACGACTTAGACCATCAGATGAATTGGATAATTTTGAAGAGGCTGTAAAACGAGGTTTTTATGCTGACTCAAAAGATGTCATAATTTTTCAGGCAAGAAAAGAACCTTTTGAGGAACGAATAGGTACTACTTTTGAATGGATTTTCTACAGTTGGGGAATAGGTACTTTTGTTGTTTTTATAATTTTTTTATTTGTTAAATTAAATTTGAATAAGGTAAAAAAGTTAAATGAAGGAACTTTAAATACGAAGTCGGATTTAGAAGATTTTTTAAGGGTTTTAATTCCAAGGAAAACCTTTTTTATGACTCCAATATTACTTCACATTAATACCGTTATTTTTATTTTGATGTTTTTCTTTGGATTAGGTTTTTTAAATTTTAAAGGAACTGATCTACTTAATTTAGGAGCTAACTTCAGACCCTTAGTTTTGAAAGGTGAAGTTTGGCGCTTATTTACTAGTATATTTCTTCATGGAGGCTTTATGCACTTGTTTATGAATATGACCGCATTATTTTTTGCTGGACTATTTTTGGAGCCTTTGTTAGGGAAATGGCGCTTGTTGTTACTTTATCTGATTACTGGAATTTCAGCTAGTTTGGCAAGTTTTATGTGGTATGATGCTATTGTAAGTGTTGGTGCATCAGGAGCCATTTTTGGTTTATATGGTTATTTTATTGCAGTTATTATTTATAAATCGTTTCCCTATCAATTGCATTCCGGCTTTTTATATAGTTTGCTAGCCTACATTGGAATCAATTTAGTTATGGGACTTATGGGAGGTATTGATAATGCAGCACATATTGGAGGTTTGTTGAGTGGTTTTTGTTATGGTGTTTTGTTTCCTATTGAAAAGAAATAGGATGGGTGAATAGTGAAAAGTGAAATTAGGTTGGCTTTATGGGTAACGACTGGACTGAAGTCCAGCTTTATGATATGGGTTGAGCCTATGGCTCTTGTGAGTTGGGGTTTGCTTTGTGGGTATCGACTGGACTGAAGTCTAGCCTTATAATATGGGTTGAGCCTATGGCTCTTGTGAGTTTTGGTTTGCTTTGTGGGTATCGACTGGACTGAAGTCCAGCCTTATGATATGGGTCGAGCCTATGGCTCTTGTGAGTTGGGGTTTGCTTTTTTGGGTATCGACTGGACTGAAGTCCAGCCTTATAATATGGGTCGAGCCTATGGCTCTTGTGAGTTTTGTTTTGTGGGTATCGACTGGACTGAAGTCCAGCCTTACAATATGGGTTGAGCCTATGGCTCTTGTGCGTGACGTTGCGTGTTAGTTTCTTAGGGAGGGTTTATGTTATGGTGTTGGATTTTAATCCAATGGTGATAGCAAAGTGATGTGTATGTTTATGTCGACTGGACTGAAGTCCAGCCTTATAATATGGGTCGAGCCTATGGCTCTTGTGAGTTTTGTTTTGTGGGTATCGACTGGACTGAAGTCCAGCCTTATAATATAGGTCGAGCCTATGGCTCTTGTACGTGACGTTGCGTGTTAGTTTCTTAGGGAGGGTTTATGTTATGGTGTTGGATTTTAATCCATTAGAGGATAAAAAAAATATAAAGAATGGATTTTAATCCATTGGATAAAGATAAAATGTATTTTATAAGAAAAGAATAAATAATGGCAAATACCTATTATCAAGTTTATATACAAGTTGTTTTTGCGGTTAAATATAGAGCAGCAGTTTTAGATAAAGAATGGAGAGATGAAGTTTTTGCTGTGATTGGTAATTTAATTAATGAAACAGGATGTAAAACCATTATTGTTAATGGTGTGGAAGACCATGTGCATTGTTTTATAGGTTTAAAACCTTCTGTTTCTATTTCTGAATTGATGAAAACCGTTAAAGCGAAATCATCAAAATATATTAATGATAAACGCTTCTTATTAAATCGTTTTGAATGGCAGGAAGGTTATGGCGTATTTTCTTATAGTCATTCTCAAATAGATGTTGTGTATAATTATATCAAGAATCAAGAAAAACATCATACTAAATCAATTTTTAAGGAAGAGTATCTAATGATTTTAGATAAATTTGAGATTCCTTATGATGAACGTTATATTTTTGAGGAACTAAAATAAGATTCATGTGGTTTTTTCTTTAAGAGAATTATTCCACAATCAAGAAACACATAAATGAAAATAATCAAAACCAACAAATTCAAAAAAAATAACACTTTAAGAGTTTATACTCTCCACAAACTCGATTGGTTGGAGTATGTTTCGGTAGGGTTGTGTTTTTGGTTTTTGTTTTATCCTAGACCGTATGACTATTTGTTGGTGGCGTTGCTGTTGCTGCCTTTTGTGGGGATGTTTTTGAATGGGTTAAACAAGCCCAGTATTGCTTCGTTAGTAGAAATTGATCGCAATGCTAAAAACGAATACGATGTAGCCGATTTTATCGATTTACCGGCTTGGGTAATTGTTGTCCGTACATTGTTAGATTATGAGACCGATTCTTATGTAGCAGTTCTTACAGCGGGCACGATTGCCTTTGTTGGGATTTGTGCCTTTTTGTTGCTTACGCACCGACAAATTTCGGATTCTAATAAAGACAAGTGGTGGATTTATGGTTCGATTGTTTTTAGTTTCTTTATCTACAGTTATAGTGCGGTAGTGGCGGTGAATTGTTCGTTTGATTACTCAGAGCCTAAAGTGTATAAAACGGAGGTGATTGATAAGCGTATTAGTAGAAGTAGTAAGGGGAGAAGAACCTTTTATGTAAAAGTGAAACCGTGGGGGCACCACTATGATGCGGAAAGCATTACGGTTTCTCCCGAAGAGTATGAGCAGTATCAGATAAATGATAAGGTGGAAGTGGAGTATAAGGAGGGGTTGTTGGGGATTCCTTGGTATTATTTGGATAAGTAAAAAGGGAGAAGGGAAAAGGGAAAAGGGAAAAGGGAAAAGGGAAAAGGGAAAAGGGAAAAGGGAAAAGGGAGAAGGTTGGTTTCACTTTGTGAAACGTTTGCCTACTGTGTAGGAGATTCCTACTTTGGCGGAATGACAAGGGCAAGGGCAAGTTCAAGGGCAAGTTGGTTTCGCTTTGCTCAATGGGATGCCTAAGGTGTCGGAGATTCCTAACCTGCGGAATGACAAGTTAGAATACAACAAACTATTAACACTTTCCTTCTTTAAAGTTGCTTACATTTGAAAATACTTAAAATGAACAGGTAATGTATGAGGCTCTGAAAAGGTTTATTGCTAGTAAAGGCGACATCGATGGAACTACATTGGATGTTATTTGTTCGCATTTTGATTTGGTTGCTACTAAACGAAATGAAATTCTTTTACAGTATGACCAAATTGCCAATTATTATTATTTTGTGAATTCAGGTGCGGTTAGAGTGTTTACGATTACCGAAGAGGGGCAAGAAATTTCCCGTTACTTTGCCTTTGAAGCTACCTTTGTAACTGCACTACCTAGTTTTATTGACCAAAAACCAGCGGAAGAGTATCTTCAAACCATTGAAAAATCAAAATTAATTCGTATTTCAAGAGACGATTTTTACCAACTTGTAGCAACTCAACCTGTTTTTGCGAAAATATATACTGAAATTTTGGAATTAGGTTTTATAACTGCACAAAAACGAATCTATGGTTTTCAAGGCTATGATGCCCTTTCTAAGGTGAAGTGGGTTATTAAAAACCAACCCCAATTACTTTTACGTGTTTCCAATAAAATGGCGGCTTCTTTTTTGGGAATTTCTCCTGCCACACTTAGTCGTTTGAAAGCTAAATTATAAAAACGTTGACTTAAATCAATGTTTACGAAATGGGCACTGGCTAACTTTGCCTAAAAAAACATGAAAACTATTGTATTTATCTTTTTAGGCAGTTGCTCTTTTTTATTTGCCCAAAATAAACCAACTCCTATCGACACTCCGTTAATTACGCAAAGTGATTTGAGTACTAGTCAAAGCCTAACTCAAAATGGTGCTTTAAAAGTAATGTTAAAAGCCAATGCACTGGCAGCAACCACAAACAAGAAAATTGCAATTGCCGTCCTTGATGTATCAGGTCGACCACTATTACTAACGATTGCAGATGGTGTTGGTCCTCATAATTTTGAAGCGGCCAGACGTAAAGCCTTTACAGCCTTATCAACCAAAACAGCAACGCTTTTATTAGCTCGAAATGCCAATGCCAATCCGGATACTCAGAATTTAAATACCCTTCCCGAATTGTTGTTACTAGGTGGAGGTGCTCCAATTGTAGTAGATAACAAAGTTATTGGTAGTGTTGGGATTGCTGGTGCTGGAGGTCCAGAGCAAGATGATGCCATAGCCCAACAAATAGTTCAAATGTTCAAATAATAAAATGTATATCGTATGAAAAAGTCAATTATTTTAGGAATTCTGATGTTGTTTTCTACCGCAATGGTAGCACAAACCGAAACGTATCAATTATCAAGTCATATTTTAGATGTGAGTAAAGGAACTCCAGTAAGCGGCGTAACAATAAAGCTTGAAAAGTTAGTAGAGCAATCGAACACGTGGATAAAAGTAGATGAAAAAGTAACCGATAAAAATGGTAGAATTACCGATTTTTTAAAAGGAAATACTACGAATAAAGGGATTTATAAGCTTACTTATTTTACAAAACCTTATTTTGAACGCAATCAAACAGAGAGTTTTTATCCTTTTATAGAAGTGGTTTTTCAGATTTCGGATAACAGTCATTATCATGTCCCAATTACCCTTTCTGCTTATGGTTATGCGACTTATAGAGGCAATTAAATAAAATGGTTATAAAATTAAAGTCTGTAAAGCGTTTTGTTTTGCAGGCTTTTTTTGTGTAATTGAATTTTTAATTGATTTGTGTGTTTTAGATTAGTGGTTTTAAGAAACCTATTTAAAACAAAAAAGCTCTGCATTTGCAGAGCTTTTGTGACCTCAAGGAGGTAACAATCCGATTAAGCCTTAACCAATCATAAATCATTAGTTTTTAGGAGTGTTTTAAAAAAAAGCACTCCTTTTTTTTGCCCGTACGGATTTCCGTACGGATTTGAAGTTTGTAGTTTATAAGTTTGTTGCAAAATGATAAAGTAGAGTTCAGAAACTATTAAAAACGGGGAGCAACTGAAAATCCTTAAGAGTAAGAAATTTTAATAACATTTTAAATGAAAAAAAACATTTATTTATCAGCATTTTTATTAGTAACTAGTTTTATTGTTAATGCGCAAGAGAAAATTGGAGTTGGTATATTACCTTTTACTTATGTTCAAGGTGCTTCATCGTCTCATGATGCAAATTCTATTCAAGAAACAGTAACAAATGCTTTTGTAAAAACAAAACGATTCAATATAGTTGATCGTTCAAAGATGGATGCACTTACCAAAGAAAAAAACCTTCAAAAAACTGAAGATTTTATTGATGGAACTGTAATTGAACAAGGAATTTCACTTGGTGCCAAAAATTTAATTTCTGGACATGTTATATCTTCTAAAGCTGAGCAAATGAGAACAGATGATGGAACAGTTACATATAAGGCAAAGTTGTCAATCAGTTTAAAAGTAATTGATGTAGCAACTGGACAAGTTATTACTTCTGAAACAATAGAACCTAAATCAGGTAATTCTCTACTTGGAGCTATTGGAATTGGCGCTTCAACACCAGAAGCCGCAGTTTCTAAAGCCATTAAAGATATTGAAAATAAAATTGATGAATTTGTAAATAAGAATTTTCCGCAAGTTTTCTATATAGCTGAAATACAAGAAAAAGATGGAAAAGGAAATGCTACTAAAATTTTAATTGCTGGAGGTTCTGAATTTGGATTAAAAAAAGGTGATAAATTAAAAGTAGTAGAAATTACAGACATGGAAGTAAATGGAAAAAAATTACAACGAAAAAAAGAAATAGGTGAATTAAAAATTTTAAAAGTTGAAGATGAAAATTTTTCGACATGTTCAGTTAGTTCAGGAGGTATTGAAATTAATTCAAAATTTGAATCTAAGATTAAATTACAAATAATTACTAAAGAATAGTTTATGAAAAATAATTTGAAATTATTTTTATTTTTAATTGTAATAATAGGATTTTATAAATGTAGTCCAAAATTAGAAACATATACAGCAGAAGTTAATTTTATAAGCAGAGAAGCTCAAGGTACTATTGTTTTAAAAAGTACTGGATATGGAAAAAATCATGCTGAAGCAGTTACAGATGCCCAAATAAATGCTTTCAAAGTTATTCTGTTTAAAGGTATACCAGGAACTGAATTAAATATTCCTTTAATTGAAAATGAGAAAAATGTAACAAGTCAACATTCAGAATACTTTAAAAACTTTTTTGATGGTGGTTTATATAAAACATTTATGATGTCATCAACAGAAAGTTCGAATTTAATTAAGATGAAGGGGACAAAAAAAATAAATGTTGATTTAAAAATAAATTACAATTCATTGAGAAAAGATTTAGAGCAAAATCAATTAATTAGAAAATTTGGATTTTAAAAATATGAAGATGTTAAAAAGTAAACAAAAATTTTGGGTTTTGGTTTTATTAATTATTTGCTTTATGAATAAAGCATTTTCTCAAAACGCCTCTACAAATAGTGGCGGTCAAATACAAACTATTCAGCCAAAAATCATGGTAATTCCTTACACGAAAGAAGGGGAAGATATACGCAACATATTAGAATCAGACGTAAATAATAGAATTGCAATAACTAAGGTTAAAGAAGCATTTGACAATAGAGGATTTACAACCGTTGACTTTGTTGCAAAATTAAAAGCAGCAAAAGACAACAATATTTTTACCTCAGATAATCAAACAGACATAAAAACGCAGGTTATAGAAATGTCTGGTGCTGATATTTATGTACAAGCAGAAGTTAGTATTCAAAGAGGACAATCGGGTACTTCTGTAACACTTATACTCAGTAGTTATGAAGCGTCGACAGGAAACTCTCTTTCGAATAAAATAGGTAAAAGTGGAATTTTTTTTACTGACGATATAGGTAAATTAGCAAGTAAAGCTGTTGAAAGTATAGCAGAAGATTTTTTAAATGTTATGCAAATTAAATTTACAGAAATTGTTAATAATGGAAAATCCATTGTTGTAGATATTAGCTTTGATCAAGGTTCGCAATATAATATGTCATCAGAAATTGGTTCTGATGGTTTACCACTTTCTGACCAAATAGAAATTTGGATGGAAGAAAATGCTTTTAAAAATAATTACCATATTCAAGGTACAACTGACTTGAAAATGATTTTTGATGATGTAAGGATTCCATTAAAAGACCAATCATCTGGAAACAATTATAATCCAAATAAGTTTGCACTTGAAATTTTTAAATTTCTGAAGAGATTAGGATTACAGCCAGGTAAAGATATAAAAGGCAATACTATATTTATAACAATTAAATAAGTTTATGTATGAAAAAATTTATAATAATTGCTATGTTGTCAACAATAAGTAGCACTATAGCACAATCTTCATCAGATATTGGTAAAATAGCATTATCTGTTATAATGCCTGAAAATGTTGATGGTTTAGATGTATCACAACTTTCAAAAATGGAAACTAAGATAACTCAAATCGTTTCATCAACAGGACTTGCAGCAAGCGGTTATAATAATAATTTTGTTATTTACCCAAAATTTGCAATTTATGATTCGAGTGTTGTTGAAGGAGGGATGCAAAATATAACAGTAGTGACTTGTGAATTGAGTTTATTTATTAAACAAGTTGATAATAATATTATTTTTGCAACGATCAGCAAATCACTTAAAGGAAGTGGTAAAAATAAAAATACTGCAATAACTAATGCAATCTCTAAAATTCCAACAAACGATCAGCAATTCAAGTTATTTGTTGTAACAGGAAAAGATAAAATAATAGCCTATTACGAGACAAAATGTCAAGATATAATAACGAAATCAGAAAGTTTAGTGAAAATGCAAGATTATGAACAAGCATTAGGATTATTAATGACGGTTCCTGAAGAAGTAAGTTGTTACTCAAAAGTTCAAGAGAAATCAATTGAAGCATACAAAACTTATCAAAATCAAAAGTGTAAAGTTCAAATTCAAGAAGCAAAAACACAATTAGCTTCTAATAACTATAATTATGCTTTACAGATATTAAGTCAAATAGACCCTTCAACATCTTGTTTTAAAGAATCACAAACTTTAGTAACCAATTTGGCAACAAAAGTAGATGCAGAAGAAAAAAAACAATGGGATTTAAAAATGAAAATATATAACGACAATGTAGAGTTGGAAAAAAATAGAATAAATGCAGTTAAGGATATAGCAGTTGCTTATTATAAGAGCAAACCAACAACTGTTAATTATACTTACTTAATTAGATAAATTTATTATGGTTTAAGCATGAAGGAGTACTTTTTTATAAAAGTACTCTTTTTTTATACAGCAAAAGTAACAATAAAAGTGGACTAAAGATTTTTATCTACGACAAATAGCTTATTGTGATAAGTTTACAGATTTGAAATTCTAATCTGTTTCAAATCTAGATAAAAATTTTTTTAGTTAGATTACGGTTTTCCGTAAGGAATAGATTTTTATTGGTTTTATGTTTGTCAATATTAAATTTTAGTAATCTAATATTGACTGCATTCTGGTTGCAGTAATTTGAGATATAATTGTAAACGTTTGGATATACGCACTATCATAAAGATTCATGAACTGATTGAGGTTGAACTAACGGGAAGTCCGAAAGACTTTGCGAAGAAAATCAATGTATCAGAGCGTACAATATACAATTATTTAGAATTTATGAAAGTAGAACTTCAAGCTCCCATAGTATATAATGGCTCTAAGAAGAGTTATTGTTATGAAGGGGAGTGTGGATTGAGGTTTAGGGTTAACGATAAAAATTTATAATATGAAAAAATTATTGCTCTCTTTGTTTTTTATTTTAATATCAAATGGAATTGTTAGTCAATCCTATCTAGGTACCATTACTAAACAAGTCAATTTTAGAGAAGGACCGAGTGGAGATGATAATATCATTAGTTCCTTAAAGCCAAAAGCACAAATCTTTATCGTTTCTCTTGAAACAGAAAATGATTATTACAACGTAATAGATATTGCCACTGACAGAGAAGGATATGTGCATAAATCCTTTGTTAAAATTGGAAAAATAGTTAATAAAAGTGACCAAAGTGTATTTACCCCAAATGGAAAGTCATCTGATTACGATTCTGAAGTAAAAATATTTAACAATACTAGTAAAACACTTACTCTTAAAATGAATACTGAGGTATACCGTTTTACTCCATACGAAACAAAAAACATAAAACTAGTACCCGGTGAATATGATTTTAGAGCTTCTGCACCTGGTGTAATTCCATACATTGGTTCGGAAAGCTTAAATAGCAATCAAGCTTATTCTTGGCAGTTTTATATAACTACAAGTTGGAGGTAAAATTTGAATTAAAAAAAATAATACTTTATCAATGGTTAGTAATTTAATTAATGATTTCATTATTTACATTAAACTCTATTTTATAATAGCGTTACGTTTTCTATTGATTTTATTCAGAAAAGACAAACATCTCAAAGAACTTTATTTTGATAGTGGTAATGAAGTCATTTTTGAAGATAGTTTGTTAATAATTAATTATCGCTTTAAAAATGCCATCTACTACAAGTTTAATAATAAAATTACATTAGAAAATAAGATTAAAATATTTAATGTAAAAAATATTGATTCAGAAATACATTTCATAGTTTATGGTTGGTTTGAAAAGAAGCAGTACGTAATAGAAGTTAGTCCGAACAAATCTTTAAATAATGAGTCTTTCAGAACTCAACTTTCAAACTTAAATATTTTATTGACAGTTACAGATATTCCTAAACTAGTTAATAATCAAATAAATATCACAACAAAAAATGTACACATAGAAACTTCTAAAGTTTTTATTCCAAATAAGAAGGTACAGATTAAAACAAATTCATTCACTCAAAACGACTTTTTATGACACGCGACTATTACCAATTACCAAAGGCTGGAAAAGTAATGCAATTTCTATGGAAATGTGCAGGAGGAGATAAATACCTTTTAGAACGAGCTACTTACTCCGACCAAATTAAATATATGTGCTTAGGAGGTATTGTATTTGCTACGGGTGCAATGGCGGGTATTGCAGGTGGGTACGCTTTTTATACCATTTTTGAAGAGAGAAGTTCAGCAATTGATAATCCAGTTGATACTGGTGCACTGATTGGTGGATTGTTATTTGGGATTGTCTGGGGTTTAATGATATTTAATATCGATAGGTTTATCGTAACAAGTACTGGTAAAGGTGATGGTACTGAAGCTATCACTTGGGACGAATTTAAAGGGGCAATTCCTAGAATTTTGATGGGTGCAATTATTGCTATTACAATTTCAAAACCTGTAGAAATTAGGATGTTTAAAACAGAAATTGATATTAAATTAAGAGAAAAACAACTTGAGCAACAAGCAGATTATCAAGCTAAAGTTGATAAAACTTATTCAGATAGAGAAAAATTATTAGAAAAAGAATTTGGATCAATAGCTAAGGAGAGAGATGCTTTAAATGAAAGAATTAAAATTGCAGAAAAAGAATATATTGATCAATTAAATGGAAGAGTACCTGGCTCTATTCCAGGAGATGGGAAACTAGCAGGAGCTTTAAAAGTAAAATTAGATGATTTAACAAATCAGTTAAAAATATTTGATAATAATAATGGTAAAAATTTAGCAGAACTTAATAAGAGAAAAGATGAATTAAGGATAGCAAAGGATAAAGAAAGAAATAATAATGAGAAAATTGCCAATGGACTTGATGGATTATTAGAAAGAATCAAAATCGCTCATGAAGTGGCGGGATTTACAATTACTTTATTTATAACTCTTTTATTTATGGCAATTGAATTAACACCGGTATTTTTCAAATTGATGTTAATTAAATCACCATATGATTATTTAGCTGAGAATCGTGACGAATTAATTAAAGCGGAAAAAGGAATTGAGGTTAAGTATGATTATTATACAGATAAGCAAGGAATTGAAAGACATCTTGTAATCAATCACGAAGCTCATAAATTGATTTATGAAAAAATAAAAGTTACTGAGATTCAAAAAGAATTAACGGATTATGCTATTGCCAAATACAAAGAGCGTGAAATGAAAAAAATTGATGAAAATTTAGACGAGTATATTAAATCGGTTTAAAAATGAATAAAGCTATAAATCAATTACGATTGTTTTTATGTACTTTTTCTGGTGAGGATGATTTTATTATCAGACGTTGCCCGAAAGAGTTACAGCTTTCGTTTGCAGCAATTGGTTTATTTGTTATTTTAATTTTTGTAGGTTGTTTTATAAGTGCAACTACTTTTACGTATTCTCTTTTTGATGAAAATCCTCTAATAAGCACACCTTTTGGAGTTTTTTGGGCTTTGATGATAAGTATAATTTATTTACTTCTATTGTACACCATTACTCCACCAATTTTACCTAATAATGACAAAAAAAGTAGGCTATTAGGAAAAGTAAGTCCCGAAAAAAATAATTTTTTTACAGTTTCAATGTTTTTGAGAGGTGGTTTTATGTTGTTGTTAGCTATAATAATAGCTCAACCATTATCAGTTTATTTTTTTTCTAATAGCACAGAGATTTCTATTGAAAAATTTAAGCAAGAGCAGAGAGCAAGAATGATTATTGTTTCGGACAGTTTACTAATTCAAAATGAAATAGCATTAAATAAAGATTTTGAAAGAAAAGTAAATTTTAAAATTAATTCCAGTAATAAAAATCAGATTATTAAAGATAAATCTTTAATTGATTTTAAAGTTAATGAAGATAAAAAAGTAATAGATTATTCTTCATCCCTATTAGACTCTATAAATAAACTAGATAAGATTTTATATTTATCAAAAGAGCAAAAAAATACAAGAGATAATTTAGTTAAAAAGCTTTCGGAGTTGATAGAATTTGAGATTCAAAGTGATTTAGATTTTAAAAATAAAATAGATTCTATTAATTGTTCAGAACTGTCTATTAAAGAAGATTTTAATAGTTATAAAAGTGCCTTAATATCAATAATTGATGCTAAAATTGATAATTATAAAAAACTTGATCAATTATTAAATAAGAGCAATTTCTATATTCAAAAAATATCGATTCTGCTTATAGAAAACCCATTTTCTTGGATTGTAACTTTGTTAGTTTGTTTTATTTTTTTACTTCCAATTTATCTTAAATTCATTATTAGAAATAAAACAGGATATTTTGAATTAAGAGAAAAATATGAAAAAAATCTTGTTTTAGATGCATATAAAGATTTTAAAATTAAATATGCTGATATTTTAAGTGATAGAATTAATGACTATAATTTTAAATATAAAAATAGTTTAGATCAACTGTTAGTAAAGCTAAAAAAAATTAATCAAGAAAAATATAAAAGTGTTGTTCTAGAAATTGAAAAGGAATTTCAAAATGAAAGAATTGAGTTTTATGAGAATTGGAAAGATTGTCCATTTAAAACTCTAAAAAATATGCCTGATTCAGCTTCAGTAAAGAATGAAAAAGCATTGTTAGAATTGTTATATCCTGAAAATGTAGATTAAATGAAATTCGAAACTAAGATTACAGAAACAGGAAGAATTCCCTTTACAGATGAAGAGGGTAATTTTTATATTCGGATTAAAAAGAAAATCGAAACTCCAAGACAAACTTTTATCAAGGGAAATATAAAAGGAAAATATAGAGGTGATTTATTGGCATTATCTGATGAATTTTATAATTCTTCATTTTACGATTTTGAAATTTATGAAGCTTTTGTAGATAATGCATTTACTCAAAAAAATGCCCCTTTTGAAGATTGCAATATAAATGAATTTCCTAGAGAAAAGCTCCCAGAAATTTTAAAAGTTACCCTTATTCAATATGGAGAATATTTTGGTATTAATATTTTAGAACCAAGATTATGTAAGTTCGAGTCAAATAAAAAGTTACATCAAATTGAAGGGAATGAAATTTTTGGAACTTTTGAAGGAGTGATTTCAGGTTATATATTAGATTATGAGCTTGAAGAAGTTGAAGACATTGAATCGATAAATGAAGTTTTGGATCCACCACCACCACCACCAGAAACTGATAATATTTGCGAATCAACTAAAGTTCCAACAGGTAGAACCAAGAGAAAAGGAGATTATATAAGTACAGAATATCGTTGTAAGCACCATAATGATACTGTTTGGGGTGATTATATTTACAAACCTTTAAAACCGATTTCAAATCTTGATAGTGGTGGTTGTTTTTCAAGTATTTTCACTATATTACTTGTAATTATAGGACTCTTTTTATTGATTAAATTTCTTCCGGGACTTTTATATATAATAGGATTCTTTATAATAATTGCTCTAATTTCATTTTTAGAACCAGTTCTTAGATGGATTTTTAGGATTTTAGGTCCGTTATTATTAATTGCATTTATAGGTTCATTAATTTACAACTTTAGCAATAGTGGAGGAGGTAGAAATTTTTCTCCTATACCATCAAGCACAGATGTTCCAAGGGAAACAACACCTATAGTTGAGCCTTTACCAGTTGTTGAAAATGAAACAGATAATTACAACCCAATTGATTCTACTCAAGTAGTCCAAGAAAAAAATGACAGTATAATAACTCGATATAGACAATGGAAAGATTATAAAGGAAATGTTTACGAAGGAACCTATCAGATTAAATTGAGTGATTATAGAAAAGCTTCGTTTTTTAAAAATAATTTGGGTTTAAATGACCAAAGCATAAGAAATTATGATCAGATAATACATAATTTAAAAGAGAATGATAAATCTAAATTAAATGGTTTGTATCGCATGTTTGATAGTATTCAAAAAGCTAATCAATTGAATAAAAATCAATTTGCAGAAATGGTTGTAACGTTTGTTCAGGATATACGCTATGCTTTAGTTTTATCTGATGGGTGTGATCCGTCATTGTATAACGACCGATTTACAAGAAACTATCTTTTAAATAATAAAGGTTTTTGTGATGGCAATCAGAGATTTGGAATTAATACTCCAATTGAATTTATGACAAATTTAAAAGGAGATTGTGATACTCGAACACTTTTACTTTATACAATTTTGTCACACTATAACTATGATGTAGCTGTAATGAGCAGCGAGTTTTATGGTCATTCCATTTTAGGTATTAACTTGCCCTATAATGGTTTAGCTTATAATTATAAAAATCAGAAATACATTTTATGGGAAACTACTGCGTTGGGAGCAAAACCAGGTATAATTTCGAATGACATTTCAAATACTAATTATTGGAGAATATCCTTAAAATCAAAATAATATGAATAAACAAAGTCTTTTTTTTACTTTTCTTGTAGCAATAGTAACATTACCTATTGCATTGAACCTAATTTCTATTTTAGCAAAAAAGAGAAATATTAATACAACTAATCTAAGTCTAAATACTAGTTTATCTTTATGGTATTTATCTATTTTATTACCTTTTTTCTTGATGCTTAAGGTTTCTTTAGAAATGATTGAAAATTCAATCGAAGTACTTATATATTCTGCTACATCTGAAAATACATTTTTAGCAGTAATGGAGAAAATACTTGTCTACGTTGGTCTGTCATTTGTGTTTTCTGCTATTGTTTTTTTGATTACAGAAAAATTAATCACTTTCTCTTTTGGTAAACGACAAGATTCTATTGAAATGGAGAATAATAATTATTCTTATTTTATTTTTAAATTGAGTTTAGCAACATTATTAGTTTATAGTCTTTTATCTGTTTATGAACATTTTTTAAGATGGTTTTTACCTGTAGTTGAAACTCCTTTTTATCATTAAAAAATGAAAAGAGTAATTTTAATATTATATTTATTTATACCACTTATTACATTTTCAAAGAGTAGTAATAGTGTAAAAGATACCCTAAAGGTTGGAGTCTATGTTGATAATATTTATGATATAAATTATTTAAATTCAAGTTATAAAACTATTTTCTATGTTTGGTTTGTTTCAACAAAAGAACTTAAAACAGATAACATTAATAAAGATATTTCTAATTTTTTAGATGTTGATAAATTAATAGAATACAATTCATTACTCGTTGAATCAAATGTAATTAAGAATAGTACAAGTAATAAATATTATTATTTAAATAAGATTAATGCGACGATTTTAAACAATTTAGATGTTTCAAAATTTCCATTTGATATTCAAAAGCTTACTATTTATCTAGAGTTGAATACTCATTATAAAGGGGATTTTGTTGTTTTATTAGATAAAAGAAATTCAAAGATTAAACCAAATTTTATTGATAAATGGGAAATAGGTAAAGTTGATTTTAAATATGATTCTAAAAATTGGGATTCAAATTTTGGTGATATTTTAAATGAAAAATACGAGTTAGATGCAATTAGTATAAATATTCCTCTTTACAGAGAATCATGGACTATTTATTGGAAGTTATTTGTAGTACTTTTTATTTCTTTTTTCTTGACATCTATTAGTGTTTTTATACCAAATAAGAATAGTGAACAAAAACTTTCATTGATAGTAGGTTCTCTTTTTACTGCGATAGGGAATAAATATATAACAGAGTCTTATTTACCAATATCTGATCAATTTAATTTGTCAGATAAATTACATTTAATTACTTTTATTTTTATTGCTTTTTTTTCAATTTATGCGATATTTGAACAGAGGGCAAGATTAAAAGATAATTTTAAAAAAGATTTTTTTGTATTTGTAACATCAATAGTGATTTATATATTATTTATTTCGATGACTACTTATTCATATAGTGATAATTAATGTTTTATGGAAAAACTTTTTAAAATATTCTTGATTATTCTCCTCTTCGGTTGTCTAATCGACTTTCCTTACGGCTATTATCAATTCGTTCGTTTTGCTGCTTTAATTGGGTTTGGTTATTTAGCTTTTAAAGCAAATGAACAAGGGTATAAAAATGAAGCATTTGTTTATCTTGCTTTGGCTATTTTATTTCAACCCTTTATAAAAATTGCCCTTGGACGAACAATTTGGAATATTGTGGATGTAGTGGTTGGGATAGGATTATTAGTATCTTTAGCTACAATTAAAAATAATAAAAATGATTAAAATTCTATTACTGTCTTTAGCATTACTATTCACACCGTTTGATACATCTAAATCAGAAGTCTATATTTGTGTTTCTAAAGGAGCTAAAAAATATCATTATGACAAATCTTGTAAAGGTTTGAGTAATTGCAAGCATACTATAAAAAAAGTCTCACTATCTGAAGCTCAAGGTATAGGATTATCACTTTGTGGTTGGGAGGATTAATAGCATGAGAAAATTAATAATACTTCTTTTATTTGTTACGACTTCTTTTTTTGCTCAAGTAAAGTTATTGTCATGGAATGTAGAGAATTTAGGAAGTTCTAAGTCACAATCCGATTTATTATACATGGTTAATATTCTAAAGGATTATGATGTGGTAGCGCTGCAAGAAGTGGTTGCCGGAGATGGTGGTGCACAGGCTGTAGCCAAATTAGCGGATGAACTCAACAGAAAAGGTTTCAAATGGGATTATGTGGTAAGCAATCCAACTAGTAGTAGTGCCTATAAGACGGAACGCTATGCGTTTTTATGGAAAACGAGTAAAGTTAAAAAAGTAGGAGAGGCTTGGTTGGAGAAAAAATATCATTTAGAAATTGACCGAGAGCCTTACTATTGTACTTTTGATTTTAACGGCAAGCAGTTTACTATTGCTAATTTTCACGCCATAACCAAAAGCAGACAACCCGAAACGGAAATCAAGTATTTTAAATTTCTACCCGAGCAATATCCAAAATTGAATTTACTTTTTGTTGGAGATTTTAATTGTCCGCAATCACATACCGTATTTAATCCTTTGAAGAAAATGGGGTATGATTGCGTATTTGTTAGCCAAAAAACTTCATTAAAAAAAGAATGTAGTAACGAAGAATGTTTGGCTTCTGAATTTGATAATATTTGGTACAATAGTTCGAAATTAACTGTTCGTAATCCTAAAATAATTCATTTTTATGAAGCTTTTGCAACACTAAAAGAAGCAAGAGAAATTTCAGATCATGTTCCTATTACAACAGAAATAATAGTAAAATGAATCTCGACTTCGCTCAATTTGACAGGTAGAGGAGTTGTATGCTCGGTGCCTTTCAGGTAGAGAGGTTGTATGCTCGGTGAGTTTAGAGGAGTTGTATGCTCGGTGCGTTTCAGGAGAGCGTTGCAGGTAAAGCCAAGTTGTTGAAGCGTTTTAGGTAGATATTTTCAAATAGAGATTTGACAGGTATTGTGCTTAAGGTAAATTTGATTTTTTTTAATTTTGTTCGTTGAACTGTAGTAGTTTTACATTTGAAGTTAAAACAAAAAAAGCCCTGCAATTGCAGAGCTTTAGTGACCTCGACTGGATTCAAACCAGTAACCTTCTGAGCCGTAATCAGATGCGCTATTCAGTTGCGCCACGAGGCCGATTTTGTGAGTGCAAATATAGATATATTTGTGTAAATTGCAAACCCTAACAAGAAAAAAAGTAAATAAAAATGAACTTACAAGACTATATCCGTGATATTCAAGATTTTCCAAAGCCAGGAATTGGTTTTAAAGATATAACACCGTTGTTAATTTCACCTGAAGCAACTGCTTTTTGCATTGAAACTTTGGTTAATTCGTTGCAAAATCAGAAAATTGATAAGGTAATAGGAGTAGAGAGTCGTGGTTTTTTCTTTGGAATCTTATTGGCACAAAAATTAAATGCCGGATTTATTCCGGTTCGTAAACCTAAAAAATTGCCTTTTACTACGATTAGTGCTTCTTATGAATTGGAATATGGAACCGATACTTTAGAAATGCATGTAGATGCAATTCAACCCGGAGATAAGATTTTAATTCACGATGATGTTTTGGCAACAGGAGGCACTGCAAAAGCGGTTTGTGAATTAGTAGAGCAATTGGGTGGCGAAATCGTGCAAATGAATTTCTTAATGGAATTAACTTTTTTAAACGGTAGATCTAAATTAGGAGATAAGGAAATTTTTGCTGCTTTGAGGTATTGATTTTGAAACATATAAGTCATGTAAGTTTTATTGTTTTAAACTAAAAGTTATGATAAGTTCATAAAAGCCTGTTTTGCGTGACTTATTTTAAACTTTTTATTGTAATCCAATAACGATACGCTATAATTGCTTTTTGCCAATTTTTAGCTTTTATAGGATCTAAACCTTGTTTGGTAAAACTGGGTAAAAGGGCTTTGTTGAGTTTGGCAAGTATTTTATACATGGTTAAATTTTTGGCAAATATATAAAAATAAAAAATCCCGAGTGAATCGGGATTTTGTCATTTACTAAACTGCAAGATTATAAATTATGTGATGATTCATTTTTAACCAATTTCATTGTCCAGATAAAGAGTGTTACACCTATAACGCCTAGTGTTCCCATGAAAAACCAGTTGGTTTGGTAACTAAAACGATCGATTATTTCCATTCCCGTTTTGGCACTTAAAATATGGGCTAAACTATAACTCATGGTAAAAATAGCCATATAACGCCCTTCGTGACCTTTAGGAGCACGACTCATAGCAAAGGAATTGGAGAATGGAAAAGCGAACATTTCGGCAAACGTCATGAAAATCATCATGATGATTAATATGCCTGCCCAATTATTCACTAACAACAAATAAATACTTATCGCCATCGCCAAACAGCCATAGGTAATGACTTTTAGTTTGTTGATTTTGTGTTTTTCAATGTAACTCACAATTGGCATTTCTAAGAAGAATACTAAAATACCATTTAAGGTTAGTAATAATCCTGTTTGAAATTCGCTCAAGTTGAATTGCTCTTTGTGATATAGTGGAATCGTTGTAAACAATTGGAAGAATAAAATTCCTGTGATTAAAGTACCCGTTAAGAAAATCCAGAAAGGTGTGTCTTTAAAAACCGAATGTGTAAGTACTTCTCCTGGATGTTCTTTATCAGTATATTTTGATTTTTTCTTTTCTTTTACTTTGATCCAAAAAATTAATATCGCTAAGATACAGCTTGTTCCGTCGACCCAAAATAATCCTTTGTAACCAACACTCATGATTAATAATCCTCCAAGTGCTGGTCCAGCTGCAAATCCTAGATTAATGGCCAATCGTACCAAAGTTAAAGCGCGAGTTCTATTTTCAGGTTTTGCATAAGCTCCTAAAGAAACAAACATAGCGGGACGAAACATATCGGCAACCGTCATGATTAAGAACATCGCAATTAATAATCCTTCAAAACTTGTAATGAATTGCAACCCAAAGAAAGCAAATCCACTCGTCAGTAAGCTGAAAATCATGATTTTGTAAAACCCAATTTTATCTGATAATTTTCCGCCTAACCAAGACCCAATAATTGAACCACAACCAAAACTAACCATTATCCAACCCACCTGACTGTAAGAAAAATGCAAGTCTTCCTTCAAATATTTAGATAAGAAAGGAAGTACCATAGTGCCGGCACGATTGATAAATGTGATTAAGGTAAGGATCCAAATTTCGCGAGAAAATCCTCTGAAATTATCGATGTATTTGTTGAAGGCGTTTTTTAACATGGTATTATTTCTGTTGCAAAATTACGAAAGCTCAAGACAATAAAATGTTATAGAAATTATATATTTTTGTAAAAAATGCATCACATGAAACAACTTTTGATTTTCTTATTCTGTTCGGCTTTTGCGTTTGCTCAAAAAGACTTGACTTCAGCTGAAAAATTTCAAGCCGAACTTAACAAAAGTTATGCAGATTCCTTGAAAAGTCCTTTGATGAAAGCCGATTTAAAAACTTTTAAAGGGCTGGATTTTTTTCCATTGAATGACAAGTATATTGTAGAAGCTAAGTTCGTTAGAACCAAAAAAGAAAAAACTTTTGCCATGAAAACCACAACTTCCAGAACGCCATTGTATGTGAAATATGGTGAACTTCATTTTACAATTGATGGTAAAGACTTAAAATTGAATATTTATAAAAATATCGATTTATCAAAAAAATCAGGTTATGAGGATTATTTGTTTCTTCCTTTTTCTGATTTGACATGTGGGAAGGAAAGCTACATTGGTGGACGATATGTAGACATGAGAATGCAAAAAGGAAAAACATGGACCATCGATTTTAATAAAGCGTATAATCCGTATTGTGCCTATAATTATGAATATTCGTGTCCCATTGTCCCTTTAGAGAACGATTTAGATATTGAAATTAATGCTGGAGTAAAGAAATTTCATGACTAAATTCATCAATTTACATACGCATACATTTTCAAATCTTTCGGATGTGATGGAAGTTGTGAATCAATATCCGTGGGAATTTGACGCATCGATTCCTAGTTATTCTATTGGTATTCATCCTTGGTATATCGATGAAAATCGTTTGGAAACCGATTTAGAAATTATTAAACAAAAACTTCAATTAGATGAGTGTTTAGCATTGGGAGAATGTGGATTAGATAAACGAATTGAAATCCCATTAGATTTACAAATTTCGGTTTTTAAACAACAATTAGAAATCGTAAAGCTAACGAATAAACCTATTGTTTTGCATTGTGTGGCGGCTTATGATGAAGTGATTGCCGTCAAGAAAGAAATGAAAATAGAGAACCCAATGATTATTCATGGTTTTTCAAAAAACGAACAAGTAGCGCAATCGCTCCTTAAAAACGGATTCTACTTATCGTTTGGAAAATACTTACTTCGTAATCCAGATTTAGAAAAAGTGTTTACTTTTGCACCCGAAAATCAAATTTTATTAGAAACGGATATGATTGAAGAATCCATTTATCAAGTCTATGAAAAAGCGACTGAGATAAAAGGAATTTCGATAGAGGAAATGAAAGCGATTGTTTTTACTAATTATTCAACAATTTTCAACCATAAAGAATAAACTAACAACAATAAACATCAAAAATGGCCAAGTGGAAAGAAAGAGCAGTATTGCTATTTAAAGAAGAAGGTATTCAACGATTAGAAAACGCGAATGTTTTAGTGGTTGGATTAGGAGGAGTAGGGAGTTTTGCTGCCGAATTTTTAGCACGAGCAGGTGTAGGAAAAATGACTATTGTTGACGGTGACGTAGTAGATATTACAAATATTAATCGTCAATTGCCCGCTTTGCATAGTACGGTTGGGCAACCAAAAGTAAAAATTGTTGGCGACCGATTGATGGATATTAATCCCGATTTAAAATTAACACGCATTGAAGAGTTTTTATCTCCTGAGCGTGCTTTTGAATTAGTTACACCTGAGTTTGATTACGTTTTAGATTGTATCGATAGCTTAACGCCAAAAATCAATTTGATAGTAGCTTGTAAACGCAAGAAAGTGAAAGTTATTAGTAACATGGGAGCAGGAGGAAAGTTTGAAGCTGAAAAAGTACGTGTAAAAGACATCAGCAAAACCGATTATTGTCCGTTAGCGAAACAAGTAAGAAAGCGTTTAAAATTAGAAGGAATTTCGAGTGGTGTTAAAGTAGTTTACTCTTTTGAAAGACCCGATTACGATAGTGTGAAAATGACCGATGGCTCTAATTTTAAAAAGTCGTTTTATGGAACGAATAGTTGGATGCCTGCTTTATTTGGTTTGCATGCCGCAGAAACGGTTGTCAAACATTTGATAGGAAAAAATAAGTAAAAAAATATCCCGACGAAAATCGGGATATTTTTTTATTCTGTTGGTTTAGTTGTTGTATTTTCTGTTTGAGTTGTAGTTCCTTCTTCCGTAGCTTGTGGTTTTGGCTTTGGAGCATATACTTTTTTCTTAACTGGAACATATAATTCAGTTACCCATTTAGAAGGTTTGCGTTCTTTTGGTAAACTTACTTTGTAAACTTCTATAAATTTTCCGTTGAACGAATCTTCTACTAGTTTGTTTTTTCTAACATAGGTTCTTGCTTTATTCCAAGCTTCTTTACGATGCGAGTAATCTCCTGTCAAAGTAGTTTTTACAGCAAGAAATTCATCAAAGTGGCCACCAGAAATCTCACTTCCAGGTGTCGTTAAAATTTCTTCTTCAACAGGGACACACATGGCAAAAATGATTTCCTTGTCATTTGAGCTAATGCTTTCGTAAGTTATAAATGGTAATCCTAAAATTTCAATATCATTCTTTTCAACAAAAGCCATCATGTTTTGTAACATCGATTTAGATACTTTTTGGAAATCAGCAGTAGTACAGGTATCGATTTGTTGGATATAATTGGTTGCGTGTTTTGTAACCAATCCACCAATGGCTATTTTGTAAGAGGTTAGTTCTTTTACTAGGTAAGTATCTATATTGTTTAAGCCTTCATCTAATTTATCTCCTAAAACATTATCAACTCCACCTTGTAAAACACTCAATAATTTTAATTCAAAATCTAATTTTCCTTTTAACTCCCAAGTAATTAAAGCCCCTTTTTTTGTGTTTTGAAAACGTATAAAAGATTCGTTTTTTATACCAGAAATAGTGATGTTTTGTAAAATTGTATCACTAGGAATTAACTTTAGATTTTTGAAAACAGCGTTGTCTTTATTCCATGGATTCCAATCGATCAAAGCAGTACTATCAGAAACAAAATTGTAAACAATATCTTTTGAAACTTTTATTTCTTTTGAACGCACTACCTTATAATCGCTTTGCTGAGTAGCAACAAATACAATAAATGCTACACCTAAAAGAAGTAATAAAAGAAGTATGTATTTTAAAATTCTCATTGAGACATGAATTTGTTTTTCAAAAGTAAGAAAATTAATCTTTCATTAGTACTTTAATTAGAAAGAGTAATCCAATAAAAACTAAAAAACCTAAAAATATCCAATATGTCCCTTTGTAGAACGGTTTCATTTGTTTTAAATCTTTTCGATACACTATAATCATAGTAATTACAAATACAATAACAAAGAAAATAGCAAAGTAGATTTGGCCTGTTGAAAACATATTGAAAATTTTTACAAAAGTAATAATTTAATAGTATCTAATTTTCTAAATTTAGTGAAATTTATACTATAAGTTATGCAAAAACAATTAAAAGCAGTAAGAATATTTCACGAAACCTATGGTTTAGGTGTAAGTGAAGAAATGAAAGCCGATTTAGGTGCTTTAAAAAACGAACTTCGTTACAATTTAATGAAAGAGGAAAATGAAGAATATTTAGAAGCCGTTCAAAATAATGATATCGTTGAAATCGCGGATGCTTTAGGAGATATGTTGTATATTTTATGTGGTACGATTTTAGAACACGGATTACAACATAAAATAGAAGAAGTTTTTGATGAAATTCAACGATCTAATATGAGTAAATTAGGCGAAGACGGAAAGCCAATTTACCGTGAAGACGGAAAAGTAATGAAAGGTCCCAATTACTTCAAACCAAATTTTGAGGAAATTTTGAAATAAAAAAAGGCGATTTCAATTCTGAAATCGCCTTTTTTATGTATTTATGAATTCTTATATTTTAACAGTCCATCCAAAAGTGTCTTCTGCTAATTTATATTGAATATTTGTTAATTTTTCTTTGATTTCAAGCGCCATTGAATTTTCTAATTTAGGCAATTCATAATAATGGTCTCGGAATGAAAATCCAACGATTGGATTAATCACAGCAGCCGTTCCAGCTCCAAAAATTTCTTTTAAAGTGCCATTTTTAGCTGCTTCAACAATTTCTTCTACTAAAACAGGACGAACTTCAATGTTGATATTTTCTCTTTTTGCTAATTCGATAACACTTTTACGAGTAACACCATCTAAGATTCTTTCGCTTGTTGGAGCTGTGTAAATTGTATCATTAATTCTAAAGAAAACATTCATTGTTCCCGCTTCTTCTAACTTAGTATGCGTTGCATCGTCTGTCCAAATGATTTGTTGGAAACCTTGTTCGTTAGCTAATTTTGTTGGGTAAAATTGAGCTGAATAATTTCCAGCTGCTTTTGCTGCTCCAATTCCTCCGTTTGCTGCTCTACTGTAGTGTTCAGCAATAATTACTTTAACTTCTCCCGAATAATAAGCACGAGCTGGAGATAAAATAATCATAAAACGGTATTCTTGAGAAGGCGCTGCAATTACACCATGTCCAGTTGCAATCATAAACGGACGGATATATAACGTATTTCCTTTTCCTTTTTTTACCCATTCTTTTTCAATTTCTAATAAACGGTGTAAACCTCCTAAGAAAATATCTTCTGGAACTTCTGGCATAGCCATACGGGTTGCACTTTTATTAAAACGGTGAAAGTTTTCATCAGGTCTAAACAACCAAACATCATCTTGTTGGTCTTTGTAAGCTTTCATTCCTTCAAAAATAGCTTGTCCGTAGTGGAACACTTTTGCAGAAGGATCAATCATGAAAGGTGCATAAGGCTCTATAACAGGTTTTTGCCATGCTCCATCTACATAATCGCACACTAACATATGGTCTGTAAATACATTACCAAAGGTTAAGTTTTCAAAATCAACCTCGCTGATTTTTGAATGAGGAGCCGAAATAATTTCAATTTCGTTTAAAGTTTTTAATTCCATTAGGGTCAAACTGTTATAAAATTAGTTTTGTATAATCAACAAAAAAATAGTCGATTTTTACATATTGGTTGCAAATTTACTAAAAAAAAGAAGTTTTATTTTTACTTCTTGAAAAATAATTATCAACAACAAAGGTTTTAATTTCTTGATAAAAACTTCAATTTAAATAAAATGAAACTTTTTTTGATGCGCCGAAAATATAAAAAATATCGTTATTTTTGTTGAAAATATTCACATTTAAAATGAAAAAAATACTGACTCTTTCACTTTTAACAATTGCGTTTGTTAGTTGTGAACAAAAACAAGAAGTAAAACCAGAGGAATCAAAAGTAGCTTATGCTGTTTTTGGTGACTCCATTTCATCGGATGGTGCTTTAACTAGTGCAGAAATGATGGAAAAATTTAAAACTTTAAAAGAAGGAGATACATTAGAAGTAAAATTCAAATCGGGTATCAACGAAGTTTGTCAAAAGAAAGGTTGTTGGATGACTTTAGATTTGGCTGATGACAAAGAAGCTTTTGTGAAATTTAAAGATTATGGTTTCTTCGTTCCAAAAAATGCACAAGATAAAGATGTGATTGTTAACGGTAAAGCTTTTGTTAGTATTGAAAGTGTTGATGTTTTAAAACATTATGCTAAAGATGCTGGAAAATCGCAAGCAGCTATTGACAGTATTGTAGAGCCAAAAGTGACGTATTCTTTTATGGCTGATGGTGTTTTAATTGCGAAATAATGAAAAAGTTAATTCTACTTTGCTCTTTTGCTCTTTTGTCTTTTTCGTGTGATAAGAAAGCGGATGAAAAAGCAACAGATAAAGAGACTTGTGAAACCGATTCAAAAGTAAACAAAGATGGTTTTGAAATGTACGAAATGTCAGAAATGGCGGCTTTGATGGAGCAAATGTATGTGGACAACCAGCGTTTGAAAGAACGCATTATAAAAGGGGATACGATAGGTAAATTTCCGCAACACTTTATAAAAATTCATAAAGCGGTGATGACTGACGAAACGGATAAAGATGCTTTTTTTGATGAACAAGCGGCTAAATTTATCAAAGCTCAGGAATTGATTTATGAAGATCCGAAGAATGCGAAGGAGCACTTTAATAACGGAATTGATGCTTGTATCAAATGCCATGAAGTAAAATGTGGTGGACCGATACCAAAAATTAAGAAACTATATATTGAGTAATTGCTCCTAAAATAAAAAAGGTTTAAGAACTAGATTACGAATTCTTAAACCTTTTCTTTTTTGAATTTACTATGAAAAGAGAAATTATTATTACCGATGACGGTTCCACTACCATACGAATTCCAGATTGGGATGAGAACTATCATTCTACTCATGGCGCTATTCAGGAAGCGAAACATGTTTTCATTAAAAATGGATTGGATTTATTTCAAAATCAGAATTCGATATCGATTTTAGAAATTGGTTTTGGAACAGGTTTGAATGCGTTTATTACTTTTCTGGAAACTGTAAATAAAGAGAAAGTCAATTATGTTGGAGTAGAAGCGTACCCAATTTCTAGTGAAGAAATTGCTCAAATGAATTATGTTACCGAATTGCAAGCTACTCAATATCAAGCCATTTTTGATAAGATGCATGCTTGTGATTGGGAAAGCCAACAAAACATCACTGAAAATTTTATTCTTACCAAGCGAAAGCAGTTTTTTCAAGATATTGCAGATAAAGAGCAATATGATTTAATTTACTTTGACGCTTTCGGATTTCCATTACAACCTGAATTGTGGAGTGAAACTATTTTTAAGAAGATGTACGACGCACTTTTACCAAAAGGAACACTGGTTACTTATGCTTGTCGTTCATCGATTAAGAATGCAATGTTAAGTGTCGGATTTTCAATTGAAAAACTACCTGGAGCTCCAGGAAAACGTGAAATGTTACGAGCTACAAAAAATAGTTGATTTTTATTTTAAAGTAAGAATTTAATAAAAATTTAGCATTTTTTTTGCCAACTAAATCGTTTTTGAAACGTTTTTTTATTTATCTTTACAACAAGTTCTTACCCCTAGTCTAACCTTTTATCTAGAAAAAGTATGCCAAGACCGATGTTTTCTTATACCAAGTCAATTTTGGAGAGAGTGAGTTTTGATGCGAAACTATTTTGTAAAGAATTAGAGAAAGCAGTGCGAATATTGCTTCCTTACGAAATAGATCAATTGAGAGAGTGGCTTCTACAATTTACTGAAGAAAAGCCTGAATTAAGACAATGTTTAATTTATATCAACTAAAAATAGAAGTCCCGATAACCTCGGGACTTTTTTTATGCTATAAATTGAAATTTATTTTGTTTTTGGACTGATAATCTCAACATCACTAAAAGCAATAGCTCCACGAACAACACCAGCGATAGTGTCGCGTAAAGCATTAATGATATGAATTTTCAATTCATTTTTAGGATATATTAAACTTACTTCTCGAGCAGGTTTAGGATCTTTAAATGATTTTAATTTTGTTTTACTTTTATCATTTAAATCTAAAGTATGTAAATAAGGCAGTAAAGTAGTACCTAAGCCTTCATCCGCTAATTTAATTAGGGTTTCAAAACTTCCGCTTTCCAATTGGAAATGACTATCGGTAATGTATTTATTGTTTTTACATAAATTTAAAATTCCATTTCTAAAACAATGACCGTCTTGTAAAAGCAGAATTTTATCTAAGTCTAAATCCGCAATTTCAATTTCTTTTTTATCTATTGCAGGGTGATTTGCTGGAACATAAGCTACGAATGGCTCATAATATAAAACAATTTCTTTTAGATTTTCTTCTTCCAAAGGAGTTGCAGCGATAGCGCAATCTAAATGACCGTTCTTTAATTTTTTTATGATTTCCTCAGTTGTTTGTTCTTCGATAATCAAGTTTACTTTTGGATATTTTTTAATAAAATTATTTAAGAACATAGGAAGTAAAGTTGGCATAACCGTTGGAATAATTCCCACCTTAAATTCGCCACCAATGTAACCTTTTTGTTGGTCAACGATGTCTTTTATTCTTCCTGCTTCGTTAACAATATTCTTAGCTTGATTGACGATTTTCTCCCCAACTTCAGTTAATAAAATAGGTTTTTTACTTCGATCAAAAATTAAAATATCCAATTCATCTTCTAATTTTTGAATTTGCATACTTAATGTAGGTTGGGTAACGAAACATTTTTCAGCAGCTAAAGTGAAATTTTTGTATTCGGCAACAGCCAAAACGTAATATAGTTGTGTAATTGTCATTATTGATAAATTTGATACAAATATAAAAACTATCAATTAAATTTATTAATAATAAGGGCTTAAAATTTTAATTTTGATAATTAAAATAAGAATTATGAAATTAAATAGTTTAGGATTACCAAAAGAACAATCAGAGGAATTAGTAACAGAATTGAATGGATTGTTATCTAACTTTCAAATTTACTATCAAAATTTAAGAGGATTACATTGGAACATTAGAGGAAAACGTTTTTTTGATTTGCATTTAAAATTTGAAGAATTATACAACGACAGTCAAATTAAAATCGATTTGATAGCCGAACGTGTGTTAACTCTGGGAGGAACACCTTTGCACACTTTTTCAGATTATATAGAAAATAGTAAATTAAAAGTTGGAAAAGGAATTTCGAAAGATGTCGAAGCCATTCAATTAATTTTAGATTCATTGTCTGTTTTATTACAAATAGAAAGAACAATTTTGACTAAATCGAATGCTATAAATGATGAAGGAACAAATTCTATGATGAGCGATTTTATTGCAGAACAAGAAAAAACAAATTGGATGTTAAAAGCATGGATGGAAGAAGAAATTTAACAACAGCTTTTACTCATGTTGGTTTTTTTATAAAAAAATTAAGAGTTGTATACTATTGAAATAGTATATTCGCGGTATGAAATTATTGGTGAATATATTTTTATTTATTTTCATAACTTTTTTATCTACACCGACATTGATTGGAATGATAGATAAGGAGGCTGATACGTCTTATTTTTACAATATGTGTGAAGAAGAAGAAAATCATGCGCCTTTTAATGAAATTAAATCCATACCAACAATTCATTATTCTTATATTAATTTTTCTTCTTTCGAGGTAAATGAATTAAATGTTTTAGTCGAGCATGATTTGAGTTTTGATAATTTAGCACATCAAATTTTTTCTCCGCCTCCAAATAATTTATAATACAGTTATTTTTTCTTAACACTCCTTTTTTTTTGAGTGTAGTATTAATGTATTATAAAATTTTCATGAATAATCATTCTATTTTTTCCAATGTAAGAGGAGATCTTGCATCTGGTCTTGTTGTATTTTTAGTTGCTTTACCCTTATGTTTGGGTATTGCTTTAGCTTCTGGTGCGCCTTTGTTTTCAGGTATTGTTTCGGGGGTTATTGGAGGTATTGTTGTTGGGTTTTTAAGTAATTCTGCCTTGAGTGTTACGGGGCCAGCGGCTGGTTTAACCGCTATTGTTTTGACAGCGATTACTGATTTAGGTGGTTTTGATATCTTTTTGGTTGCGGTAATTTTGGCTGGATTAATTCAGATTGCTTTAGGTTTTTTAAGAGCTGGAAGTTTTTCTAATTATTTTCCCACTAGTGTAATTGAAGGAATGTTAGCTGCCATAGGAATTATCATTATTTTAAAACAAATTCCGCATGCTTTTGGTCATGATGTTGACAATGAAGGCGATTTCTTTTATATTGAAAAATCAGGTCATACTACTTTTGATACCTTAATTGAGTCGATAAATTATATTCATTCTGGTGCTTTAATTATTGCTTTACTTTCGATAGCTATTTTGATTACTTGGGAAAAAGTTCCTGCTTTACGAAATATTAAAGTTATTCCAGGAGCTTTGGTTGTAGTATTAGTAAGTATTTTATTGAATGAATTTTTTATTCAATCGTGTTCTAATTTAGCGATTGTTACCCAAAATCATTTGGTGAATTTACCATCACTCTCCGAAATTAAAAATGGTTTTGCTCTGCCAAATTTCACATCTTTAACAAATGAAAAGGTTTGGATTGTAGCTGTTACGATTGCTGTTGTCGCTTCAATTGAAACCTTATTGTGTATTGAAGCAACAGATAAATTAGATCCATACAAGCGATTTACAGACACCAATCGTGAATTAAAGGCTCAAGGTATTGGAAATTTAATTAGTGGTTTATTAGGTGGATTGCCAATGACATCAGTCGTTGTTCGTTCGTCTGCTAATATAAATTCAGGGGGTAGAACAAAATTATCTACCATTTTCCATGGGATACTTTTATTTACTTTTGCACTTTCAATACCATTTGTTTTAAACAAAATTCCATTAGCGGCTTTAGCTGCAGTTTTATTAATGGTGGGTTATAAATTGGCAAAACCAAGCGTTTTTGTACATTTGTGGAACAATGGATATTCTCAGTTTATACCTTTTGTAGTAACTGTAATTGCTGTTGTACGTATCGATTTATTAAAAGGGGTTGGAATAGGCTTAGCCGTAAGTATTCTTTTTATTTTATATCAAAATTTAAAAATAGCTTATTCATTCAAGAAAGAATCTTTTCATGATGGGGATATTATAACTATTAAATTAGCACAGGAAGTTTCCTTTTTGAATAAAGCAGCCATTAAAAGTACATTAGCTAGTATTCCAAGAGGATCAAAACTAGTCATTGATGCATCTAATACAAAATATATCGATTTTGATGTGGTCGAATTAATTAAAGATTTTAGAAATGTTAAGGCAGAGGACAAAGAAATCGATTTAACATTGAAAGGGTTTAAAGAGCAATATGACTTAGAAAATACTGAGTTTAAACATGTAAAAATTAAAGAATCAACTGAAGAAATAAAATAATACAACTATAAATATGAAAGCACATAATAAAGAAACACAAGCACAGATGACTCCTCGTAAGGCATTACAGTTTTTAAAAGAGGGAAATGATCGTTTTATCAATAATTTAAAAGCACATAGAGATTTATTAGAACAAGTTAACGAAACTCGTGACGGGCAATGGCCATTTGCTACGATTTTAAGTTGTATTGATAGTAGAACCTCTGCCGAATTAATTTTTGACCAAGGATTAGGCGATATTTTTTCGGTAAGAATTGCCGGGAATATTGTAAATACGGATATCTTAGGAAGTATGGAATTTGCTTGTAAAGTCGCTGGTTCTAAATTAATTGTGGTTTTAGGTCATAGTAAGTGTGGTGCAGTAAAAGGGGCTTGCGACCACGTGAAATTGGGTAATCTAACCGAATTACTATCTAAAATACAACCCGCTGTTTATGAGGAAAACACAATTACAGAGGATAGAAGTTCTTCTAATTCTGCTTTTGTAGAAAATGTATCAGAAATCAATGTGAAACGAAATGTGAAAAACATCATTGAACGCAGTTTTGTTTTAGAGCAAATGGTTGAAAATGGCGAAATAGGTATTGTTGGTGCTATGCATGATATTGAAACTGGGTTAGTGACTTTTTATGATGATGTTCTTTTTATTAAAGATGAATTAAATCCGAATTTTACAGTTGCTAAATTGAGACATTAATTTGCATTTAATCTAAAAATTATAAAAGCTATCTCTTCTTCAATATGATAAAGTTTGAATAGGATAGCTTTTTTGTTTTATATTTGATACTACATAGATTATGATAATGAGTGATTTTTATAAGAAAATATTAGATAATAACAAAAAATGGGTGCAAGACAAATTGGCTATTAGTCCAAATTATTTTAAAAATTTGGCAGATGGACAAGAGCCTCCATTATTATGGATTGGTTGTTCTGACAGTCGTGTTCCTGCAAATGAAATTATTGGTGCAGAGCCTGGAGAAGTTTTCGTGCATCGAAATATTGCCAACATGGTTTTACATACCGATATGAATATGTTGAGTGTTTTAGATTACGCTGTAAATGCCTTAAAAGTAAAACATGTAATTGTTTGTGGACATTATGGTTGCGGTGGTGTTAAAGCTGCAATGGGAAATAGTTCTATCGGAATTATCGATAATTGGATTCGTCATATTAAAGATGTATATCGTTTTCACCATGAAGAATTAGATGCGATTACCGATGAAAAAGAGCGCTTTAATAAATTTGTTGAAATCAACGTGAAAGAACAAGTAATGGATTTAGCCAAAACTTCCATTGTTCAAAATGCATGGAAAAATGGACAAGAATTATCGCTTCACGGTTGGGTTTACGGTTTAAATGATGGTTACGTTACCGATTTAGGCGTAAATTTTAGTTGCGATAAAGATTTGGATGATGTGTATCAGTTGAAGTTTTAATCATCCAAATTCTCATTAAACGCCGAAGGCAATAACTGAGGGATAAATTTTATTAAAATAGGCAATAACAAGCCACCACCTGGAAGTAAAAAGATAGTTAACGATGGTACTGTTTTACAGATATCGAGCAACTGTTTTTTTACTTTCTTTTTTTCTTCTTTGCTTAAATCTTTTGTGGTAGATTTAGCTAAAAGCTGCATTAATTCGCCACTTTCTTTGATTTCTTTAGTTAATCTGTCTTTATTGCGGATGATTAGTTTAGTCACATTTTTATTCGCTTGATCGTAAAAATGTTTTATTGGATTCGAATAGTTAAAAAATGGAATTTCCGATTTGTATGTATCAATGAAAGCATTAATTTCTTTTGTACTTTTTTCAAGTAATGATGGGTCTAATTCTAAATCTTGATTCAATTGCTTTAAAAAGTTCTCTTCATTCGGTTCCAATTTTTCATCGCTCCAAAGTGCCATTTGAGCAATATCTAATAAATACAACTTTTCTAATAAAGAAGTATGTCGCATCAATTTGATTTCCGATAATTCGATATTTTCAATAGTATTGAATTTGGTATAACGAATTGAATTTTCGAACAATTTCACCAATAATTCATCGTATTTTGATTTTCGTTCTTTAATTTTTAAAGCTAACGAAACAATTTTAATACAATCGGATTCTATATTTTTTAGGTAATCGGATGGTAATGTTTCATTTTTTAAATAATGTTCGAATGCCAAAACATCAATAAACAAAAGTGCATTGGTAATAATGTGCGAGAAATTCTTGCTAATCGTATTATTATTCGTTTGGATTCGGTCATCCATAATTTTTTCCAAGCGTGAACTGTGTGTTCCTTCTGGAAGTAATTTTTTGATGAAATTCAGATTTTCAGGCTGAATGATTTTGTAAAATTGGTAAACCGAATTGATGAAATCCTCTTTCGTACCGTTAGATTTTTCGATACGATATAACGAAAAAAGGGTGTTTAAAAAACCAACTTTCGTTACTTCATCATACGACCATTTTGTAGTGTTGATTTGGTTTTGAAGTTGGTAACGTACCACATAACCATAAATAAAACCTGTAGTTCTACAATCTTCATAAAATGACAAAGTATTATCTTGAAAATCAATGAAATTGTCATTGTTTTCAGCAAAAAACTTGTCAATCCAACCGTTTGCAGATGGGTTTATCATTTATAGTTTCTCTTTTAAATATTTTCCTGTAACTGAGTTTTTATTTTTAGCTACTTCTTCTGGTGTTCCGAAAGCTACTAATTTTCCGCCATTTTCTCCACCTTCTGGACCAATATCTAAAATATAATCGGCACATTTGATTAAATCTAAATTGTGCTCAATTACGATTATCGAATGTCCTTTTTCTAGCAAAGCATCAAACGAAGCTAATAATTTTTTAATATCGTGAAAATGCAATCCTGTAGTAGGTTCGTCAAAAACAAATAAAGCTTTGTCTTTAATCGTTCCTTTTACTAAGAAAGAAGCCAATTTAATACGTTGCGCCTCGCCACCAGAAAGGGTAGAAGAGGATTGTCCTAATTGAACATAACCCAAACCAACATCTTGCAAAGGTTGTAATTTTTGCGTGATTTTGGTCTGTTTGTGTTCGGTAAAGAATAACAAGGCTTCATCAATAGTCATTTTTAAAATGTCATCGATGTTTTTATTTTCGAAAGTAACTTCTAACACTTCTTTTTTGAAACGTTTTCCGTTACAAGCTTCACATTCCAAATGAACATCCGCCATAAATTGCATTTCGATGGTTACTTCTCCATCACCTTTACACACTTCACATCTCCCGCCATCAACGTTGAAAGAGAAATGTTTGGCTTGATAGTTTCTTAACTTTGAAACATTCTGTTTTGCAAATAGTTCACGAATGTCATCGTAAGCTTTAATATAAGTAACTGGATTCGAACGCGAACTTCTTCCAATCGGATTTTGATCCACGTATTCGATATGTTTGATGTGTGAAAAACTTCCGGCTAATTCAGTAAATTGACCTGCTTTTTCACCAACACCTTCTAATTTCTTTTGAATGGCTGGAAATAAAATTTTCTTCACCAAGGTACTTTTTCCACTTCCTGAAACTCCTGTAATCACGGTTAAGCATTCTAAAGGGAAAGTAAAGTTTTCATTCTTTAAGTTATTTTCTCTTGCGCCAATAACTTCGATATGATTCTTGAATTTTCTTCTTGTTTTTGGAACCGAAATTTCTTCTTTTCCATTCAAATATTTAGCTGTTAATGAATCAGCTTTCAAAATTTCATCATAAGTTCCTTGTGCGACTAATTCACCGCCATGCGTTCCTGCTTCTGGACCAATATCGATAATCATATCGGCAGCTTTCATGATATCTTCGTCGTGTTCGACTACGATTACGGTGTTACCTAAATCGCGTAAATCTTTCAAAACTTCTATTAATCTTTCGGTATCTTTTGGGTGTAAACCGATACTAGGTTCATCTAAAATATACATCGAACCTACCAAACTACTTCCTAACGAAGTTGCTAAGTTAATTCGTTGCGATTCCCCTCCAGAAAGCGAATTAGAGTTACGATTTAACGTCAAATAACTCAATCCTACATTGAATAAAAAGTCTAAACGATTGTTGATTTCGATTAACAAACGCTTCGCCACTTTGGCGTCGTATTCGTTTAATTCTAATTTTTTGAAGAATTCAATTAAGTTTACGATTGGTAAATCGACTAAATCTGAAATCGTTTTCCCACCAACTTTAATGAAATTAGCTTCGTAACGTAAACGTTTTCCTTTACAAGTGGTACATTTCGTTTTTCCGCGATATCTCGAAAGTAAAACGCGGTTTTGAATTTTATAGTTTTTCTCTTCTAATTCCGAAAAGAAATCATGTAATCCTGTGAAATAGGAATTTCCATCCCAAATCAGTTGTTTTTGTTCGTCTGAAAGTTCGAAAAAAGGTTTGTGAATTGGGAAGTCAAATTTATAAGCATTGTTTACCAATTGGTCGCGATACCATCCCATACTTTCGCCACGCCAAGGGAAAACAGCATTTTCATAAACCGATAAGGCGGTATTTGGAATCACTAAATCTTCATCAATTCCGATAACACTTCCGTAGCCTTCGCAGGTTGGACAAGCTCCGTAAGGATTATTAAAACTGAACAAGTGAATATTAGGTTCTAAAAAAGTAATGCCATCTAATTCAAAATTTGAGCTGAATTCTAGACGTTTTTTTGAATCAACTTCTTGTAAATAACAAATTCCTTTTCCTTCATAAAATGCCGTTTGGACAGCATCGGCTAATCGATTGTAGAATTCTTCTTCGTTTTTAACAACAATTCGGTCAACGATTAGAAGAATGTCTTTGTTATCTAATTGGTGTTGTTCAATAGTATCCAAACGCACCATTTCGTTATCTACTAAAACACGAGCGAAACCTTGTTGTAATAAAACTTTAAGTTTGTCTTCTAAAGCTCGACCTTCTTCTAAATGAATGGGTGCAAGCAGTAACCATTTACTATCTATTGGAAACTCTTTGATATCATTAATAACATCAGAAACCGTATCTTTTTTGACTTCTTTACCAGAAATAGGCGAGTAGGTTTTTCCAATTCGGGCAAATAAAAGTTTTAAATAATCGTAGATTTCGGTAGAAGTTCCTACTGTAGAACGTGCATTGCTGGTGTTTACCTTTTGTTCTATGGCAATCGCAGGCGCAATTCCTTTGATATATTCCACCTTAGGTTTGTCTAATCTTCCTAAAAACTGACGCGCGTATGAAGATAAACTTTCAACATATCGGCGTTGTCCTTCGGCATAAAGCGTATCAAATGCCAAACTCGACTTACCAGAACCGGAAAGCCCTGTAATAACCACTAATTTATTTCTTGGAATTGCAACATCTAAATTTTTAAGGTTGTGCAATTGCGCTCCTTTAATTAGAATGTTTTTTTTAGGTTCTAAGGTAGAAAAATCAGGTTGTGTCATCGTTGTTTTTAAAAGATTTGCAAAGATAATAATTGTAATTTTATTTACTCCTATTCCTTGCCTCTTTAAATATTAAAAACAGAATGTTTAAATTAGAATAGTTTATAATTAGTTACGAATAGTTGCGATTATTTAATAGTTTGGAATCATATTTAGATTTATTTTTAATGAATAGAAGTTTTTTTTAAATAATTATTTGGATATTAAATAAATTTTATGTTAAATTTGAACTTTAATCTATAAAACAAAATAGCCTATAACACACAATTACTTTTTAGAATCAGAGACTTAAATTAACTAAAAGGTATTGTTATGGCTAATCTTGTACTTCCTGATGCAGTTTTAGTGAAGAATTATATAAGCGGAGATGAGTCTGCTTTAGCTTCATTGATTGAAAGACATCAATCTAAAATCTACGGATTTATTTATTCGAAAATAAACGATAGAGATTTATCGGATGATATTTTTCAAGATACCTTTATTAAGGTAATTAAAACCTTGAAATCGCAGTCGTATAATGAAGAAGGAAAATTTTTACCTTGGGTAATGCGTATTGCTCATAACTTGGTTGTTGATCATTTCAGAAAAGCAAAGAAAATGCCTTTTCAACGCGAAACAGAAGAGTATTCGATTTTCAATTATATGACAGATAATAGTTTAAATATTGAAGGACAAATTATATCCGAACAAGTAGAAACTGATTTAGCTAAGTTGTTAGATGAACTTCCTGCAGATCAAAAAGAAGTTTTAGTAATGCGTATGTATCAAGATCTAAGTTTTAAGGAAATAGCTGATTTAACTGGTGTTAGTATCAATACAGCCTTAGGAAGAATGCGTTATGCTTTGTTGAATTTGAGAAAAATTATAGAAAAGAATCAAATTATTTTGACTAATTAATACTAAATGTAAAATATTGCCGTTATTATGCTATAAATCAAAACATAATTAATGGCAAAACTTTACTCTAAGAAAAAATTAGCATCTCAAAAAATGAAACCTAAAAAAGAAACGATTTTGTTTTTACTCAATTATTCAAAAGCATTGAGTATACATAAAGTGGGAAATTCAAGTTTTGAAATTATCGCTAATTAAGGAAAATGCCTCAAAGAGATTTGAGGCATTTTTTTATTTTCTTAATATTTTCTCCATTGTTTTCCCTTTCGCTAATTCGTCTATTAACTTATCTAAATAGCGCACTTTTTTCATTAATGGATCTTTAATTTCTTCTATGCGATAGCCACAAATAACACCTGTTATTTTAGAAACGTTTTCGTTTAATTTTGGTGCTTGCTCAAAAAAGGTTTCAAAATCTACTTTTGTATCAATTTGCTTTTGAAGGCTTTCCAATGTGTAACCTGTTAACCAACAAATAATTTCATCAACTTCCGCTTTCGTACGATTCTTTTTCTCAGCTTTGTTTATGTAATGTGGGTAAACACCAGCAAAGATCATATGATTTATACTTCTTGATGCCATTTATTTTTTAATTTCATTAATTACACTTTTTCTTCCAATCGTCTTCGTGATAATATCTTTCTCTAAATTCCAGCCACGAGCAGGAGAATATTCTCTTCCGTACCAAATGATTTGTAAGTGTAAATCGTTCCAACATTCCTCTGGGAAAATACGTTTGGCATCTTTCTCGGTTTGTTGTACGTTTTTACCATTGGTTAATCCCCAACGATACATCAATCGATGAATATGCGTATCAACAGGAAAAGCCGGAACTCCAAAAGCTTGACTCATTACTACACTCGCCGTTTTGTGTCCCACAGCCGGTAACGCTTCTAAAGCTTCAAAACTTTGCGGAACTTCGCCATTGTATTTATCAATTAAAATTTCTGATAATCCGTGAATTCCTTTTGATTTCATAGGCGATAATCCACACGGGCGAATAATTTCCTTTATTTCTTCTACACTCATTTTTACCATATCATACGGATTATCGGCTTTGGCAAATAGAAGTGGAGTAATTTGATTTACACGAACATCTGTACATTGTGCTGAAAGTAACACGGCAATTAGTAATGTATAAGGATCTTTATGGTCTAACGGAATAGGAATTTCAGGATATAATTCATTTAACGTATTTATAACAAATGTTACCTTCTCGCTTTTGGTCATTTTTAACTAAATTTGATTCGTAAAGTTATAAAGTAATAGCGCAATATCAAAATTCATTTTCAAAGATGAGTTTTTAACCTTTTAAACTATAAATAAATGACAACATTAAAAGCAGGAGATAAAGCCCCTAATTTTTCAGGTTTAGACCAAAATGGAGCTACTCATACATTAGCTGATTACAAAGGAAAAAAACTAGTAGTCTTCTTTTATCCAAAAGCAAGTACACCTGGTTGTACTGCAGAAGCATGTGATTTGAGAGATAATTTTGCTCGTTTTCAAGCAAATAATTATGCTTTGTTAGGTGTTAGTGCCGATAGCGCTAAAGCACAAGCTAAGTTTATTGAAAAATATGAGTTACCATTTCCGTTATTAGCGGATGAAGACAAATCAGTGATTCAAGCATTTGGCGTTTGGGGACCAAAGAAATTCATGGGAAAAGAATACGATGGTATTCACAGAACAACTTTCGTAATTGATGAAAACGGAATTATTGAAGAAGTAATTTCCGATGTAAAAACAAAAGCACACGCTGCTCAGATTTTAAAATAATAAAAAACCATCCGCTACAACGGATGGTTTTTTTAAACAAACTAAACCAATTAATTGCTGTATTAGAAAGCGTATTTGTTTTCGCTAATAATTTTTGCAGCAATTTTTTCACGAAGACCAATTACATTTGGCATGTTCGTATATTTTGTAAAACGTTTTAATCCCATTAACATCATACGTTGTTCATCGCCTTCAGCAAAAGAAACGATTCCTTCTTTTCCTTTTTGGTTTACGATATCTACTGCATGATATAAGTATAATTTTGCCATAGCAATTTGCTCCTGAACTTTGTCTTCTCCTTCTTTTTTAGCTAATTTCTCTGTTCTAAGAATAGTACTTTCAGCCATGTAGATTTCGATTAAGATATCAGAAGCAGCCATTAATAATTGTTGGTGTGATTCTAATTCTGCTCCGTATTTTTGAACCGCAGCACCCGCAACCATTAAGAATACTTTTTTCAATTTGGCAATCATTTCTTTTTCTTCAGCAAATAATTCTGAATAATCTGGAACATCGAATGATGGAATTCCCATTAATTCTTCAGCTACAGCCATTGCTGGACCTAATAAATCAACGTGACCTTTCATTGCTTTTTTTACTAACATACCCACAGATAACATTCTGTTGATTTCGTTAGTTCCTTCGTAAATTCTTGCGATACGAGCATCTCTCCAAGCACTTTCCATAGGAGCGTCTTCTGAGAATCCCATTCCACCAAAAATTTGAATTCCTTCATCTGTACAGGCTTGAACATCTTCAGAAACTGCTACTTTTAAGATGGAACATTCGATTGCGAATTCTTCAACACCTTTTAATTCTGCTTCTTGGTGCGAATTTCCTTCGCTTACTCTAATATTAATTCTGTTTTCAATATCTGCAGCTGCTCTGTAAGTTGCACTTTCACCAGCATAAGCATTTGTTGCCATTTCAGCAATTTTAGCTTGAATTGCTCCAAAACTTGAAATTGGCGTTTTAAACTGAACTCTTTCGTTAGCATAATGAACCGCTCCGGTAACCGTTCTACGTTGTGCTTCTAAACAAGCAGCAGCTAATTTAATACGCCCAACATTCAAAGCATTCATCGCAATTTTAAAACCTTCGCCACGACCAGCCAACATATTTTCTACAGGAACTTTTGTTTCATTAAAGAAAACCTGACGAGTAGAAGAGGAGCGAATTCCTAATTTATGCTCTTCGTCACCCATTGATATTCCGTTTGAAGGATCATTTTCAACGATGAAACCCGTAATATTTTTATCGTCTTCGATACGAGCGAAAACAATCATTAAATTACAAAAACCAGCATTTGAAATCCACATTTTCCCACCAGTGATTTTATAATGTGTTCCATCTTCTGAAAGAACGGCTTTTGTTTTTCCTGAATTCGCATCAGATCCAGCTCCTGGTTCTGTTAAACAGTAAGCTCCAAACCATTCGCCAGAAGCTAATTTTGGTACATATTTTTGTTTTTGTTCTTCTGTTCCGTATAGCGTAATTGGCATTGTCCCAATTCCAGTGTGCGCCCCAAAAGCAGTTGAAAACGAACCCGTTGCTCCTGAAATATAATCACATACTAAAACGGTGTTTACAAATCCCATTTCCATTCCGCCATATGCTGCAGGAACAGCAACACTTAAATAACCTAATTCTCCAGCTTTACGCATGATGTCTTCGGTTAAAGCGTAATCTTTCTTTTCGAAACGTTCTTTGTTTGGCCAAATTTCTTTGTCTACGAATTCGATAACCGAATCACGCATCATAACTTGTTCTTCGTTGAAATCTTCTGGTGTGAAGATGTCTTCGCATTTTGTTTCTTTTACAAGGAATTGTCCTCCTCTGATGATATCTGACATAACTTTTATTTTTTTAGAAAAAAGAGAAAAGAAGAAAGAGAAAAGATTAAACCAATTTACTGATAAAACCAGTAGTCATTTTTTGGAATTCAATAATCTTATTTTCTACTTCAAGTCCTTTTTCTTCGGTTAAGTATTTATTTTGTATTGCTATTAATAATTGTGTTTGTAATTCGAAAGATGAACCAAGACTAATATTTAAAAAATGTTTGAAATGAGTGTTTTCTCTGTTTGAACCTTCTGCAATATTAGAAGGCATTGAAATTGCAGCTCTATTCATTTGACTAATTAAACCATATACTTCGTTTTTAGGAAATTCTAATGTTATTTTGTGAATATCAGATGCAATTTCCATTGATAAAATCCAAATTTTAAGATTTTTGAAGTTATGTTTCATAAGTCTTTTTTCTTGTCTCTTTCTTCTTTTGTCTATTTCTATTTTAAAAATTCAAAAATTCCAGCAGCACCTTGACCTGTTCCAACACACATTGAAACGATACCGTATTTGCTGTTTCTCAGGCGCATTTCGTCAAACAATTGAACCGAAAGTTTAGCACCAGTACAACCTAGTGGGTGACCTAAAGCGATTGCTCCACCGTTAACGTTTACGATTTCAGGATTTAAACCTAATTCTCTCACAACAGCTAATGATTGCGCTGCAAATGCTTCGTTTAACTCAATTAAATCGATTTGGTCTTGTTTTATTCCTGCTTGTTTTAATGCTTTTGGAATAGCAGTAACTGGTCCGATACCCATGATTCTTGGTTCTACACCTGAAGCAGCGTAGCTTACCATTCTTGCAATTGGTTCTAAGTTTAATTCTTTCACCATTTCTTCGCTCATGATTAAAACGAAAGCTGCACCATCACTCATTTGTGAAGAGTTTCCAGCGGTAACCGAACCATCAGCTGCGAATACTGGTCTTAATCCTGCTAAAGCTTCTACTGAAGTTCCAGCTCTTGGACCTTCGTCTTTATTCACTACATAAGATTTTGTTTCTTTCTTACCGTTTTCATTAATAAACGTTTGTTCTACTGTAATAGGAGCAATTTGTTTATCGAATTTACCTTCTGCCTGAGCTTTTAAAGCTTTTAAATGCGATTGATAAGCAAACTCATCTTGGTCAGCACGAGAAACGTTAAATTGTTTTGCAACAGCTTCAGCCGTTAATCCCATTCCCCAGTAATAATCTTCGTGACCTGCAGCGGCAACTTTGTAATCTGGTGTTGGTTTGTAACCTCCCATTGGAATATAACTCATACTTTCTGCACCACCGGCAATGATACAATCTGCCATTCCTGATTGAATTTTAGCTGTTGCCATTGCAATAGTTTCTACTCCGGAAGCACAATATCTGTTTACTGTAACTCCTGGAACATCGGTGATTTTTAATCCCATTAATGAAATTAAACGACCAACGTTTAAACCTTGTTCGGCTTCTGGCATTGCATTTCCTACCATTACATCATCAATACGTGTTTTGTCGAAATCAGGCAACTCTTTCATCATGTGTTCGATGGTTTCTGCTGCTAATTCGTCAGGTCTTTTGAATCGGAATAAGCCTTTTGGAGCTTTTCCAACTGCTGTTCTATATCCTTTTACTATATATGCTGTTCTCATTTCTTAGTTTCTTAATGGTTTCCCTTTGGTTAACATGTACTGAATTCTTTCTAAAGATTTTCTTTCTCCAGTTAACGATAAAAATGCTTCTCTTTCTAAATCCAATAAATATTGTTCAGAAACTAAAGTTGCCTCTGATAAATCACCACCAGCCATAACGTAAGCTAATTTGTTGGCGATTTTCTTATCGTGTTCAGAAATATATTTACCAGCTTCCATTTGGTCAGTTCCCACCAAGAACATACCCAAAGCTTGTTTACCTAATACTTTGATATCTTTTCTTCTTACAGGTTGTGTATAACCTTGTTCAGCCATTTGTAAAGCCACTTGTTTAGCAGTAGCGATTTGGCGGTCTTTGTTTACCACAACGATATCTCTTCCTTTTTGTAAAACGCCAGTGTCAAAACCTTCGTAAGCTGAAGTTGCTACTTTTGCCATTCCAACTGTTAAGAAATATTCTTGAAGAACATTTAATTCTACATCGTTTTTACGGAATAAATCAGATGCTCTTAAAGCCATTTCTTTAGAACCACCACCACCAGGAATTACTCCAACACCAAATTCTACTAATCCGATGTACGTTTCTGCAGCGGCAACTGCTCTGTCAGCATGCATAGTTAATTCACAACCACCACCTAAAGTCATTCCGTGAGGAGCAGCGATAACTGGAATTGCAGAATAACGACAACGCATCATTGTGTCTTGGAACATTTTTATGGCCATGTTTAATTCGTCATATTCTTGCTCAACAGCCATCATGAAAATCATTCCTAAATTTGCTCCAACAGAGAAATTTGCACCTTGATTTCCAATAACTAAACCGTTGTAATCTTTTTCAGCAATATCAATAGCTTTGTTGATTCCTTGTAAAACACCAGCGCCAATAGAATTCATTTTAGATGTAAATTCTAAATTGATGATACCATCACCTAAATCGGTAATGATTGCATCGCTGTTGTTCCATATTTTTTTGCTTTCGCGAATGTTATTTAAGATGATGAAAGCATCCTGGCCTGGAATTTTCTCTACTTTTTTGTTCGTGATAGAGTAGAAGTGTGTTGCTCCGTCTTTAATAGAATAGAAAGAAGTGTTTCCAGAAGCTAACATATCCGTTACCCAAGAAGCAGGTTGATAACCTTCCGCTTTCATTAATTCGATTCCCTTTTCAACACCGATAGCATCCCAAATTTCGAATGGACCGTTTTCCCAACCGAATCCAGCTTTCATGGCATCGTCAATTTTATAGAAAGCGTCAGTGATTTCAGGAATTCTGTTTGAACAGTATTGGAACATAGAAGCGAAGTTTTTTCTATAGAAATCTCCAGCTTTGTCTTTTCCAGTAACTAAAACTTTGAATCTGTCGATTGGTTTTTCAATGGTTTTGGTTAATTCTAAAGTTGCGAAAGAAGCTTTTTTATTTGCTCTGTATTCTAATGTATCTAAATCTAAGGTTAAAATGTCTTTTCCTTCTTTTTTGTAGAAACCTTGTCCGGTTTTGCTTCCTAACCATTTGTTTTCCATCATTTTGTTAACAAATTCAGGAAGTTTAAATAATTCATGTGCTTCGTCGTTTGGACAATTTTCATAAATTCCGTTAGCCACATGAACTAAAGTGTCTAAACCAACTACATCAACTGTTCTAAAAGTAGCTGATTTTGGACGACCAATTACAGGTCCCGTTAATTTATCAACTTCTTCGACAGTCAAACCCATTTCTTTTACTTGGTGGAACAAACTTTGGATTCCGAAGATTCCAATTCTATTTCCAATAAAAGCCGGAGTATCTTTAGCAACCACTGAAGTTTTTCCTAAGAATTTTTCACCATATCCATTCAAGAAATCTAATACTTCTTGCGATGTTTTTGGACCAGGAATAATTTCAAATAATTTTAAGTAACGCGCAGGGTTAAAGAAGTGCGTACCACAGAAATGCTGTTGGAAATCTTCGCTTCTTCCTTCGCTCATAAATTGAATAGGAATACCAGATGTATTTGAAGTTACTAAAGTTCCTGGTTTTCTATATTTATCAACTTGTTCGAAAACAATTTTTTTAATGTCTAAACGTTCTACAACTACTTCGATAATCCAATCTGCAGTTGCGATTTTCGACATATCATCGGTAGTATTACCTGTAGTAATTCTTGAGGCAAAACTTGGATGATATATAGGTGAAGGTTTCGATTTTAAAGCGTTAGCTAAATGATCATTCACTAATCGGTTTCTAACGGCTTTACTTTCCAGAGTTAGTCCTTTTTTCTGTTCGGCTTCGGTTAGTTCGTTTGGAGCAATGTCTAATAGTAAGACTTCAATACCAATATTAGCAAAATGGCAAGCGATACCACTTCCCATAATTCCGGAACCAATAACAGCAACTTTTTTAATATTACGTTTCATGTTGTTGATAGGTTTGTTTTATTTGTCGTTATAGATTTTTTTGTCGGTAATTAATTCGTTTATAATTTCAGCAACTTCCATAAAGTGTTGTAATTTTTCTTCACTTACATGTTGTTTTACTGCTTCATTAAAACGAAGTACAGTTTCTTTAGAAAGTTCTCTTTTTTCTTTCCCTTCTTTTGTTAATTGAATGATTACACCTCTACCATCTGTTGGGTTTTTTTTGCGAGTAATCAAACCTCTTTCTTCCATAGATTTTAAGGTTCGGGTTAAGCTTGTTGCTTCCATTCCCATTTTAGGTCCTAAAGTTGTAGATGGTGAACCTTTTTCTCTGTCTATGCTTAACAATGCAAAACCGGTTGCCATTGTAGCACCATATTTTGCTGCTTCTTCATTATACATACGGGCAACTGCTTGCCAAGTTGTTCGTAATGCATAATCGATGGTTTTATCTTTCATATAAGTATAAATCAAATCTTTTTCAAATATAAAAAAAAAATACTATGCATGCATAGTATTTTTAACATTTTTTTCAAAATTTAACATTTTAAAATAGCAAAACCCACGAAATGCGGGTTTTAGCGTTTCTATCCGTAAATTTTTTGATATAAGTCGTTATATTTTTCTTTTATAATTTTACGTCTTAATTTCATAGTAGGTGTTAAGTGACCTGCATCGATAGACCAAACATCTGGTGTAAGTTCAAAACGTTTTACTTTTTCCCAATTCCCAAATTTTTCATTACAATGGTCAATTTCTTCTTGAATTCTATCAATTACCATTTTACTAGCACAAAGTTCTTCATTAGAAGAAAAAGTAGTATTGTTATGTCTGTGTGCCCATTCCGTAACAAATTCAAAATTAGGTTGTATAAAAGCAGCCGGCATTTTTTCGCCATCACCAATTACCATAATTTGCTCGATGAAACGAGATTGTTTGAATGCATTTTCTAAAATCTGAGGAGCTACATATTTTCCTCCAGAAGTTTTGAACATTTCTTTTTTACGATCCGTAATTCTCAAGAAACCGTCGCTATCTATTTCTCCAATATCACCGGTATGGAAGTAACCTTCTTTTAATACATCAGCAGTTTGTGTTTCGTCTTTGTAATACCCCATCATTACATTTGGACCTTTACATAAGATTTCGCCATCTTCTGCAATTTTAACTTCAACTCCATTTAAAATTTTTCCAACGGTTCCTACTCTGAACCCACCATTTCTCATGTCATTTACTGATATTACAGGAGAAGTTTCGGTTAAACCATAACCTTCCATAACTGGAATATTAGCCGCACAGAAGACTTTTGTTAAACGTGATTGTAACGCCGCACTTCCCGAAACTAGTAATTCTAATTCGCCACCTAAACCTTCTTGCCATTTAGAGAAGATTAATTTTCGAGCAATTTTTAGTTTAAATTCGTAGAATGCACCGTTTTGTTTGTAAGGTTTGTACTCCATTCCTAAATCTAAAGCCCAAAAGAAAAGTGCTTTTTTGATTCCTGTTAAATCGGCTCCTTTAGCATAAATTTTGTCGTATACTTTTTCTAATAAACGAGGAACAACCGACATAACGTGTGGTTTTACTTCTTTAAGATTATCAGAAATTTTCTCAATGCTTTCAGCGAAGTAAATCGATATACCATAATATTGGTACAAATACGTCAACATTCTTTCAAAGATGTGACAAATAGGTAAGAAACTCAACGCTCTTGTGTCCCCAGCTCTCAAAGGAACTCTTGGAGCACTCATTAAAACATCTGAAACAATATTTTGGTGTGATAACATAACACCTTTTGGTCTTCCTGTTGTTCCAGAAGTATAGATAATTGTTGCTAAATCAGTTGTAGTAACATTATTTTTTCTATCTTCAACTACATCTTGGTTTGAAGTATCAGCTCCTAATTCTAAGATTTCTTTCCAACTTTTACATCCGGCAATATCATTGTAAGAGAAAACGTCTTTTAATAAAGGAACGTTTGCTTTTATACTTTGTAATTTTTGATAAACTTCAATATCGGAAACAAAAACATATTGAGATTCAGAGTGATTTAATATGTATTCATAATCCTCAGCCGAAATAGTTGGATACATTGGAACGGTTTGCGCTCCAGTCTGCAATACACCAATATCTGTTATATGCCATTCTGTTCTATTGTTAGATGAAATGATGGCAATTTTATCATTTCTATTTACACCTAATCGAAGTAAACCTCTTGAAATAGCGTTGGCTTTATCTAAGTATTCTTGAGTAGATGTTTTAATCCACTGTCCATCATATTTTGTAACTAAAGCATCCTTTAAATTATACTTTTCTAACTGATAGTAAGGAAAGTCAAATAAGCGTGTTATATTATTCATAATTCGCAATTGTTATTTTATGCAAATTATAAAAATAAAGTTAATTAAACAATTTTTTAAATAATTGATAATCTATTAGTTAGTGTTTTGATAAAAATAAAATACTATGCTTGCCTACTAATTTTAATAAAATTGTGAAAATGTTATAAAAATTATTGAAATTATAGCAAGCAAAATTCCTAAATAGTTCCATTTAGTCATTTTTTCTTTAAAAAGTAGGATTCCCGCTAAACTTCCTAAAATAATTACGCCCATATTCATTCCGGCAAATACTGTTGACGGATTTTCAGATAAAGCTTTGTGTGCCTTTAAATAGAAGAGTATGTTTCCGAAATTTAAAATTCCTAAAGCTAATCCCCAAAGTATATTTTTTGATTCTAATTTTTCTTTTTGAACCAGAATTTTTCCAATTAGAAATAAAATCGAAATTATAAATGCACCACAAAAAATAATGAATAAGGAAGTTGTAAAACTAAAGTCTTTAAAAATAGCTACTTTTTTAAACAAGATATCAATGATTCCAAATCCTAACAAAACCAATAAAGGATAAATCCAATTATCCGATTTACTTTCTGATTTTTTATTCAAGGTGAAGAATATAGCAGAAAATCCAACAATAAATCCAATGATTTTCAATTGGCTAAACGTTTCATTAAATAAAAAGTAAGAAGCGGTTAACGGAATAAATAACGATAATCTTTGAGCAATATCGGTTTTTACAATTCCTACTTCTTTTATTGATTTGGCTTGAATTAGAAATACAATCGGCAATAAAATAGCTAATCCCATAAAAAGCGAATAAGGAGTCGTTTTTTCTTGGAAATTTAATTCGGGTTGGAAAGTTAAATAGGTGAGGAGTAAAGCCGAAAAATAATTAAACGTAATGATTTGAAAAATATTCAATTGAAATCGTTTGGCTACTTTTAAAAATATCCCAACAGAAACACTACAAATTACACTTAAAATGACAAACCACATCGCTATTTAATTTTACACAATAGTACAAAAAAAGCATCTTAATTAAAAGATGCTTTTTTATAAAAGTTTGGATAAATTATTTTTTATTCTCAATCCATTTTCTTGCATTCACAAACGCTTCTAACCATGGAGAAACTTCATCTTTTTGTCCTCTTTCTGGATAATGTGCCCAATTCCAAGGGAAAGTCGAACGCTCAATGTGTGGCATCATCACTAAATGTCTTCCAGTAGTATCACACATCATAGCCGTGTTGAAATCAGAACCATTTGGATTCGCTGGATAACCTTCGTAGGCATATTTTGCTACAATATTATATTTTTCTTCCGAATAAGGTAATTTGAATTTTCCTTCTCCGTGTGAAATCCATACTCCTAAAGTTGTTCCTTCCAGTGTTGATAACATCACCGAATTATTCTTCTGAACCGTTACCGAAGTAAATCCGCTTTCGTGTTTGTTCGAAGTGTTGTGGTGCATTTTTCCGTGAACTTCGTGTTCTGGATTGATCAATTCTAATTCCATTAATAATTGACAACCATTACAGATTCCAACCGAAAGTGTGTCTTCGCGTTTGAAGAAGTTTTTCAGTGCAGTATTGGCTTTTTCGTTGTATAAAAATGCCCCAGCCCAACCTTTAGCCGAACCTAAAACATCTGAATTCGAGAATCCACCCACAGCTCCAATGAATTGAATGTCTTCCAATGTTTCTCTTCCCGAAATTAAATCGGTCATGTGCACATCTTTAACATCAAATCCTGCTAAGTACATAGCATTTGCCATTTCACGTTCGGAATTACTTCCTTTTTCGCGAATGATTGCTGCTTTTGGTCTTGATTTAGAAGCATCAATCACCGGTAATTTTCCGTCAAAATGCGATGGGAAAGTGAATTGTAATTTTTGGTTTTTGTAATTATCAAAACGTGCTTGCGCCATTCCATTTTTAGATTGTTTCGAATCTAATAGGAAAGAAGTTTTAAACCAAGTATCTCTTAAAGTTGCAATACTGAATGTCAAACTATCTTCACCGTTGATAACTGTAAACGCATCGCCATCGATAGCCGAACCAATTTTAAAAATTTCAATATTATGTTGTGCGAAAGTTGCTTCCACTTCAGCATTCGCTTGGAAAACAACTCCGATATTTTCATTAAATAAAGTTTTAACCGTATCTTTTTCTCCTAAAGAAGTCAAGTCGATTAAAGCTCCTAATTTATCATCAGCAAAACACATTTCTAATAAAGTTGTGATTAAACCACCGCTTCCAATATCGTGTCCTGCTTTGATTTTTCTGTCTTTAATTAAATCTTGTAAAACGTTGAATGCTTTTTTAAAGAATTCCGAGTTTTGAATCGTTGGAACGTCATTTCCAATTTTATTCAACACTTGAGCAAACGAACTTCCTCCTAATTTAAACGAATCTTGCGATAAGTTGATGTAGTAAATGTTGCCACCGTTTCTTTGTAAAACAGGTTCAACTACTTTAGTAATGTTCGAACAATTTCCAGCTGCTGAAATAATAACCGTTCCTGGTGCAATTACTTCATCATTTGGGTATTTTTGTTTCATAGAAAGCGAATCTTTTCCGGTTGGAATATTGATTCCTAATTCAATAGCAAAATCCGAACAACCTTTTACCGCTTCATATAAACGAGCGTCTTCACCTTCGTTTTTACATGCCCACATCCAGTTGGCTGATAAAGAAACCGATTGTAAACCATCTTTCATTGGTGCCCAAACAATGTTTGATAAAGCTTCAGCAATTGCTGTTCTAGAACCCGCCACTGGATTTACCAATGCCGAAATAGGCGAGTGTCCAATCGAAGTCGCAATTCCTTCTTTTCCTTTGAAATCCAATGCCATAACTCCGACATTGTTTAAAGGTAATTGTAATGGTCCAACACATTGTTGTTTTGCCACGCGTCCGCCTACACAACGGTCCACTTTATTGGTTAACCAATCTTTACAAGCTACGGCTTCTAATTGTAAAACTTGACTTAAATAGCTTGCTATATTTTCTTTTGAATATTCTAAATCTGAATAGTTGATTGCAACGGTTTTATCCGTCATAATGGTTTTTGGCGAACTTCCGAAGAAATCTTCCAAAGCATAATCCATTGGTTTTACACCAGTTGATTTTGATTCGAATGTAAATCTATGGTCGTTTGTAACATCACCTACTTGATACATTGGAGAACGCTCTCTATCAGCAATTCTTTGTAAGGTTTCGATGTCTTTTTCACCAATTACCAATCCCATTCTTTCTTGCGATTCGTTTCCGATGATTTCTTTAGCAGAAAGTGTTGGGTCACCAACTGGTAATTTATCTAAATCGATTAATCCTCCGGTTTCTTCCACTAATTCAGAAAGACAGTTCAAATGCCCACCAGCACCATGATCGTGAATGGAAACGATTGGATTGTTATCACTTTCAACCAAACCACGAATAGCATTAGCCGCACGTTTTTGCATTTCTGGATTCGAACGTTGGATAGCATTTAATTCAATTCCTGAACCAAAAGCTCCTGTATCTGCTGATGAAACTGCAGCTCCGCCCATTCCAATTCTATAATTTCCCCCCCCTAAAATAACGATTTTATCGCCTTCTTGTGGTTTCTTTTTAATCGCTTGATCTAATTTTCCGTAACCAATTCCACCCGCTTGCATGATGACTTTATCGTAACCAATTTTGCGATTGTTTTCTTCGTGCTCGAAAGTTAAAATAGAACCCGTAATCAAAGGTTGTCCAAATTTATTTCCAAAATCTGAAGCTCCATTAGATGCTTTAATCAAAATATCCATTGGCGTTTGGTACAACCAAGGTCTTTCCGCCATTCCGTTTTCCCATGGACGTTCTTCTGCTAAACGAGAATAAGAAGTCATGTAAACTGCAGTTCCCGCTAATGGCAACGAACCTTGTCCGCCAGCTAAACGGTCACGAATTTCTCCTCCAGAACCAGTTGCAGCTCCGTTGAAAGGCTCGACAGTTGTTGGGAAATTATGTGTTTCTGCTTTTAATGAAAGAACTGAATCAAATTCCTTTTCTTGGTAGAAATCAGGTTTGTCTGCGCTTTTTGGTGCAAATTGTGTTACTTTCGGACCTTTTACAAAAGCTACGTTATCTTTATATGCCGAAACAATATCGTTTGGATTTGTTTCCGATGTTTTCTTAATTAATTTGAATAAAGAAGTTGGTTTTTCTTCACCATCAATCACAAATGTTCCATTGAAAATTTTGTGACGACAGTGTTCTGAATTCGCTTGTGAGAAAGCAAAAATTTCAGAATCAGTTAACTTTCTTCCTAATTTTGTTGAAAGATTATTCAAATACTCAACTTCTTCTGGGCTAAGTGCTAAACCTTCTGATTTATTGTAAGCGTCAATATCTTCAATATCCAAAATTGGTTCTGGTTGGATATTAATCGTATAAATTTCTTGATTTAATTCCGAATACTTTTGTGAAAGCATTGGATCGAAATCAGTAAAATCGGCAGCTACTTTTTCAAATTCCTCAATACGAATGATGCCAGAAATTCCCATGTTTTGAGTAATTTCTACAGCATTTGTACTCCAAGGCGTGATCATAGCGGCACGTGGTCCAACAAAAAAATCCGACAATACGGATTTTTCTATTTTATGTGCGTTGCCAAAAAGCCAATTTAATTTGTTGATGTCTTCTGATGAAATCTCGTTTTGCGTTTGAACCGCAAAAACCGTGTTGGATTGGTTTCCGAAGAAATGAATCATTGTATGTAGTTGTTTGTGTTGTTGTTTGAAAGTGCAAATTTATTCTAAAAAAAATAACAATCAAAATAATATGACTACTTTAAGTTAATCAAATGTAGTCCAGTTGTAAGCGCCCATATCGGATGGATTACTTCTTGGATTATTTAAAATATCATTAAAAGTTGAATAAGTGTTATCTGCAGTTCCTTTTGCTGCTGAATCTTCACCAATAATTAATTCATTATTTCGAGCATCTTTAAAATCAGGATTATTTACAGTTGAATTCGTAGCAATCAAACAATTCGTATACAAAGCTGCATTAGTGAAAGCATATAAAGGATTATTTGTAAATTGATTACTAAAATCGGCAAATTTGATTAATGAATGGTCAAAATGGTAATTGAAAGTACTTCCTGTTTTTTTCAAAACGATTCCCAAATTACTAGAAGTGTGAATGATACAGTTTTTGAAATTCGCTTTTGTTAAAGCATAAATGGCACTTCCATCGTAATCGTCAAGTAAAACTGCGTTTTGATTTGGTGTTGGCCAATAATTAGCAAAGGTGCAATGTACAAATTCATAACTGCCGCCAAAACTTCCAGCAAATGTGGTTTGACCACAGTTATTGATGACTACATTTCGACCTTCAATATTTCCAGTTCGTGCTAGAATACCAACATTGGTACAATTATAAATTTGAGTATTCTCTAAGTCTAAAGTTGGAGTAGGAGTCCCGTCGTTTCCAGTAACTAACATTCCAACAGTAGCATTTTTTATAGTTAAATTTTTAATTTGATTATTTGTACTTCCTTGTGTTAACCAAATCGTTCCCCATTGACCAGGAACTTCAGAAAAATCAGGTTCTAAACGATCGCCTTCGAAAATAACTTCGTTTTCTAAAGCTTCTGTAGTTGAGGAACTACCATTTACATGAATAGAAGCATTATTAGCAACAATCAAACCCGATTCAGCATGAAAGTGCACTCTTGCTCCTGCATCTACAACAAGTGTTTTATTAGATGGAACAGCGGCATAACCATACACAACATAAGGTTTGGTATTGGTCCAATGCAATTCGTTTCCGTTCACTGGATGGGTTTCTTCCAAAAATCTACCACGAATCGTAATAGGATTTCCGTCTCCATCTACACCCAAATTTAACTCATCATAAGTATAGGTTTCATCTGGATTTTGAACTCTTCCAGGATAAATAAAATAAGCATCTTGAATTAAAGTAACCAACTCTACTTTTTGGTGATTCGGATTAGTTTCATCTCCAAATAAAATTTTATCAGTATATAGAAAATCAGTTGGATTTGCATCCGCAACTTCAGCAGTAACAGAAACGAAAATATACATACTATCTTTTGCCAATATTTCTACATTTTCAAATACTTGACCTGCCATTCCATCTACCATTAATCGGTACTTAGAAGCCGTTCCATCTTTTAATCTAAGTGAAGGAATTGAAATGTTTTTATTACTTCTATTGTACACTTTTAGGGTATAAGTACTCGAGCCAATATTGGTAAAAACAGTGTCCAAATACACCGTATCTTTTGAAAATTCTAAACCACCTGTTTTAGATTCAAATTCAAAATCGTTTCTACAAGAAGTTAATGAAACGGCAAATCCAATTAGTATTAAAAGTAATAAACGACGCATGTATAGTTAATTTTGGTAAATGTAATTATTAATTTTAAATCTGTAAAAACAAAATGTGTTTAAAATACTTACTAAAACGTTAAATCAGTTGAATTATTCTGTTCGGAATGCTTAATTTTACAAAAAATAAAGTTATGATGTTTGATAGAGAAAAAATGTTGCAATTGTGTAACGATTGGAGCAAAAATACTTTAATGAATACCTTAGAAATTGTTTACACCGATGCTGGTGAAGATTTCTTAACTGCTACAATGCCAGTAAATCCTAGAGTACATCAACCGATGGGATTATTGCATGGTGGAGCTTCTGTTGCGCTTGCAGAAAGTGTTGGAAGTGCCGCTTCTTTAATGTTTGTAAATCCAGAAAAGCAAGAAGTTCGTGGTATCGAAATTTCGGCCAATCATTTAAAAAGCAAAAGAGAAGGTATGGTTACCGCTACGGCAAAAATCATTCACAAAGGAGCTAGTTTGCATTTATGGGAAATTAGAATTGTAGACGAAGAAGGAAAGTTAATTTCGCTTTGTAAATTAACGAATATGGTATTATCGAGAAGACAATAATGACTGGACCAGATAAAAATACTTTATTTCCATTAGAAAATTATAACCGACTTTGTTTTTTGAAAAACTTGGTTAAAAATCCTAATATCATTGTTGGTGATTATACTTATTATGATGATTTTGAAGATGTAGCTAATTTTGAGAAAAATGTAAAGTATCATTTTGATTTTATAAATGACAAACTAATCATAGGTAAATTCTGTATGATAGCTTCGGATGTAAAGTTTATTATGAATGGAGCCAATCATTTATCTAATGCAATTTCGGCTTATCCTTTTGCTATTTTTGGAAACGGATGGGAAAATGCTATGGATGAAAAAAGCTATCCCAACAAAGGTGATATTACTATAGGAAATGATGTTTGGATTGGATATAATGCAACTATTATGGCTGGTGTAACCATTGGAGATGGTGCTATTATTGCTGCTAATGCTACTGTTGTAAAAGATGTTGCCCCTTATTCTATCTTAGGTGGAAATCCAGCAAATGAAATTAAAAAGCGTTTTTCTGACGAGAAGATTCAGCAATTGCTTGAATTGCAATGGTGGAATTGGGATATTGATAAAATTACCAAGAATATTCAAATTCTAACGTCTAATGATATTGATAATTTAATTTACTAATGTTAGAGTTTGATAAAATATCACATTATTTGCGTGAAGCAATTCCCTTTGTATGTTATGTAAAACCAAATGAAAACGTTTGGAATTTACTTATACAACAATCAGATGAAATTATTGATTTTATCGGTCAAGCTGGATTTGTATTTATGCCTTTTCATGAAGGAAATCAAGTAATAATTCCGTTTGAAGGTAATTTGTTTTCGAAAGGAAATCTTGAAAATTTAGAAAACAAACCAACTGAAAATTTCACTTCTGAAAGCAATCAAAAAGAGTCTTTTGAAGATTTAGTTATCAAAGGAGTTTCGGCTATTCAACAAGGCGAATTCGATAAAGTAGTTTTGTCTCGAAAAATCGTTTTGAAAGAACAAATCGCTAGTATTGAAACCTTTCAGAGCTTGATTTCAACTTATCCAACGGCTTTTCGCTATTTGTTTTTTCATCCCAAGATTGGTTTATGGATGGGAGCAACGCCTGAGCAATTGGTGAAAATCAATCAAAATCAGTTTGAAACAGTAGCTTTGGCGGGAACTCAATTGTATTCTGAAAATGTAATTTGGGCAACCAAAGAAATCGAAGAACAGCAATTTGTTACCGATTATATTATATCTAAAGTAAAAGATAAAGTTAATAACCCTATTGTTTCTGATGCTAAAACAGTTAAAGCTGGAAATTTAGCGCATTTAAAATCGTTTATTTCGGGTGAATTAACTCCTGATTTTCAAGCGAATGATTTAATAAAAGCGTTACATCCAACACCAGCGGTTTGCGGTTTACCCAAAGAACAAGCCATCGATTTTATTCTTAAAAATGAAGGTTATAATCGAAAATATTACGCGGGTTTTTTAGGCGAATACAATAAAGACAATCAAACCGATTTATTCGTAAATTTACGCTGTTTAGAAGTAGAAAATGATGTTGTGAATATTTACGTAGGTTGTGGTATTACAAAAGACAGCAACCCTGAAAAGGAATTTATTGAAACAGAAAACAAGTCGATGACCATGCGAAATGTTTTAGTTTCCAAAACCTTTTAAACTCTTAAACGATAAATTTATAAACTAAAAATGAAATTAGACATATTAGCTTTTGGAGCGCATCCAGACGATGTAGAATTAGGTTGTAGCGGCACGATTGCCAAAGAAGTTAGCCTTGGAAAGAAAGTCGGGATTATCGATTTAACTCGTGGTGAGTTAGGAACTCGTGGTTCAGTTGAAATTCGTAATTCGGAATCGGCTAAGGCTTCTGAGATTTTAGGAGTTGTGGTACGTGAGAATTTAGATATGCGCGATGGTTTTTTCGTAAATGATGAAACACATCAATTGAAAGTAATTGAAATGATTCGCAAATACCAACCTGAAATTGTGTTGTGCAACGCTATTAAAGATAGACACATTGACCACGGAAAAGGAAGCAAATTGGTAAGTGATGCTTGTTTTTTATCAGGTTTGCGACAAATTAAAACCGAGTTGAATGGCGAAGCTCAAGAAGTGTGGCGTCCAAAAGTAGTTTACCATTATATTCAATGGCAAAATATTGAACCTGATTTTGTGGTGGATATTTCAGAATTTATCGGTAAAAAAATGGAATCTGTGTTGGCTTATGGTTCGCAGTTTTATGATCCAAATTCAAAAGAACCGGTTTCACCAATTACTTCAAAAAACTTTTTAGATAGTGTAAAATATCGTGCTCAAGACCTTGGAAGGCTTGTTGGAGTAGAATATGCTGAAGGTTTTACTACTGAAAGATATTTGGCTGTCAATAGCTTAGGCGATTTGAAATAAAATTGTAGTAAAAAAGTAAAAAAAATCTTTGCAAGATAGAAGTAAACCCCTATATTTGCACTCGCAAAACAAATGGTGATTGTAGCTCAGTTGGTTAGAGCGTCGGATTGTGGTTCCGAAGGTCGCGGGTTCGAGACCCGTCTTTCACCCTTAACATTGGAAAGCCCTGAAGTAATTCAGGGCTTTTTTTATTCCACAAACTTTCTTTAAATCGAAGTATCAATTTTATACGTCATCGTAAGCGTTAACACATATTGAATACCGACTTCTGTTTGGTTGGGATTGATGACTTTGTCAAAACCTGCACTGGAAATTCCGTCGTAGTAGAAAGTTTTATTTTTTCGGGCGATTTTCTTTAAGTACGGACTTCTATTGTTGTAATTGGTTTGAATTTCTTCCGTTTCAAAGGCTTGATAGGTTTTGTATTGTGTTTCTGGAAAAACAGTTGCAAATTCTTCTGTAGCATTTGGAGTTCCAACGATTCGTTTTCCAAACGATTTCATGTATCGGATTTTTTTCGCTTCGGCTAAAACTAAGGCTTCGTCAAAAAGAGCGTTGTGAATTGCATTTGTATCGGAATTAAAATAGTCTACTTTTATGACATCATGAATTTCAAAATTGGAAGCTAATGCAATTAATTTTTCCAAACTATTTACGTTTGAAGTTGTAATAATGATATTCTTTTTGATTTCAAATCCTTTATCCACTAGTTCCGAATTTAAGCCACTCACTTCAAAATCATAAATTTTAGTTTGTGAAATAAAATCGATGTACACGTTTTCTTTTTTAATTCCTAAGGTTTTCATTTTGTTTAAAAATCCGTCAATTCGAGCATTAATTTTTTTACTACAACCCGAAACGGTTTCGTCTTCTTCGTTTAAACCTAAAGTAATCACAAAACCATCGGCTTTTTTGTTTTGAAGTAATTTTACAGTAACCGTTAAATGATTGTCGTTAATAGAAACCACGGCGTTATTAGGTAAGTTACTCTGATTGTAATTGTTGCCGTTGTATGAGTTGTTTCCATAAATTTGGTTACCGCTAATTTGTGCCTGTGAAACGCTAAAAGTGAGCAATAAGGTAACAATAATCCAATTGATTTTTCCGTTTAAATGCAATACTGTTGTTTTCATAATTTTATATTTTTAAAGATTTGATGGCAATAGTACTTTGGAAATTAGAAAAACGTTTGGCAAAACCACTTTCCAGTATCTGTAAAGATTTTTCGCTACATTTACAGTGGTTTTACAGTAGAAAAAAAATTGCAATCCATTACTTTTGACCTTAATAAAATTCATGAATCCATTAGACGTATTTCAACAACTTAAAAACGATGTGCTTTTGACCTATCAGAAGCAGTATCCTTATTTTGAGGGAAATTGGAAAACGTTTAGTTCGCAAGACATTCAAAATTTAATCGATTTGATTGCCGTTCAAGTAAAACAAACGGTCAGCGAAAAATGGATTTACACGCATTTGAAAGCCGAAACCAACGATAAATTGCCGCGAAAAGATATGTTGGATATTTTATCGCAATTGGTCGGTTATTCGGGTTGGGATGAATATGTTTTTAAATGGAAACAAGAAGTTACTCCTATAGTTTCTAATCCAAAACGAAATAATAAAGTTCTTTTCAGTGTTGGGTTTATAGGTTTGTTTTTGATGGGAATTTTCATTTATCGTTATTTGAATAGGGAAGAAGTACAAACCATTCCCGTAAAAAATGCCTTTACTGAAGAACAAATCAATAGTGAAGAAGTGAAAGCGGTAATGATTGAAAATGATGTGGAAACGCCAATTGAAATTGTAGATTCAAAAATTCAAATTACGGCAAAGGAAAGTGCTAAGATTGTTTTGAAAAGTCCGTATTATAAAGACAAAACGGTTGTTTTAGGAAAGGAAAATCCAAATGAAATCAACTTACAACCTGACGATTATGCGATGATGCTAAAAGGTTTTATGAAATCGGATATAAAAGATTGGGAAACCCGAAAAGAGCAATTGCAAAAGATTTTAGCCGATGATTTAGAAGTTTTGGTGATGTTGAAAAATGATTTGGGAATTGAATATTTCAACAAGCAAGAATTTTCAGAAAAGTTGATTGTTCCAAGTGTTTCTTTGAAGCGAATGAAGGTGATTGATATTCAAAGTAATGACAAGAATGAGATTAAATTTATACGAATTATACAAGAATAAGATGTTATTAAGAAGCTGTATTTTATTGTTTTTAGTTGGTACATTTTCCGTTTTTGGTCAAAATGCGAATACGCCTGCTTCAACGGCAATAAAAGCAAATTTCACAATGGCTTCTGTAAAAGCGTACCAAGAAAGTGCGACTTTAAAAGTGGAAGATTATTACCAATATCTAACTTTATTATCAAGTGAATCAACATCCGAAACTTTAAAAGCTGAAATTAAAAGCAGTATTTACAGCTTATTTGAAAGTGAAAATATAAAAGTTATCGATTTTACCTCAACTGAAAATGCTACTATTTCATTGCATGAATTGATTGATAAAATTACGAATAAGAACTTTTCATTTTCGGTTGCTAATTTTGAAAATTCTATCGTATCAACGGATTATTGGACAACACAATACCAACTTACTGTTATGCAAAACAAAATTCCAATGGAATTTCAATATTATCAAAAAATTGGATTTAAACCTGTTGTGAAGACTTTTGGAACCACCAAAAAAGAAGTTTGGACTTTGTTTTTAGGAGAAGTTACCTTGCCATAAATTTTCTACTTTACGGATTTCCGTATTTATCATGAAAGTAATTTCTTATATTTGGAACTTTAACACCAATTAAACAATGAGAAAATTACTTATCATCTTCATTGGAATTACCGCTTTTGGTCAATCTAATTTAGATAAAGAAACTGCTAAAATAGTAGATGAAGGCAAAATGCTTTATAATTCAGAAATGGCTTCGTGGTATGGTACTGATATTTTTATTGAAATCTATAAGAATTCAGAAAATATAGGCGGTTATTTTTCATATACGGATAACGATGTTCCAAAATGTATCTTTTTTTCAAAAGATAAAAAACCAAAAGTTATTGGCACAATCAATTTTGAAGCTAAAATTAAATTGGAAACAGCAAAAGCCGATTTAAAAGAAAGAGAATTCACCAAAAATGAATTGGACTATTATGAGCTTAGAAAAGAAGCTATGAATATTATTTATTCCGATACTCTTTTTAAACATTATAATAATACGAGTTTTAATGTTGTGCCAATTATTAATAAAAAAGAAAAAAAAGTATTTGTTTTAACCGGACCAAAAGTTAATAACGTTATTATTTTAGGAAATGATTATTTAATGAATTTTGACAAAAATAATAAACTGTTAAATCGTAAAGCACTCCATAAAAATATTATTCCAATCCAAATTGATGGAGATAAAAAAATTGAGGCTACAATGCACAGTCATTTACCAGAGACTGGCGAATTTATTACTTCAACTGATATTTGTACTTTAATGCTTTATGGAAAACTTTACAATTTAAAAGAACACTTTGTTGTTTCTGAAAAGTATGTTTCCGTTTGGGATTGTGAAAAAGATACTTTAAATGTGATGACTAGAGAAGCTTTTGAGAAAATGTTAGAAGAATAATGATTCCTCTTTTCTAGAGTAAAAAAACAAAAAAAGCCTTGAATTTCTTCAAGGCTTTTTTTGTTTTTCATAGCAAAGTTTCCCAGTTCAATTAGAATACTAATTTCACTTTTAATTCGAATTCGTCGCTGATTGTTTTGTCTCCTAAGTTGTCGAAGAAACTTCCAGATCCGTATTGGATTCCGTATTTAGTTCTGTCAACTTTTAAAGAAGTTTCAGCAGCATTTTTTCCAACAGTTAAATCAAATTTGATTGATTCTGTTTTCCCTTTGATTGTTAAGTCAGCAGTTACAGCGTAAACACCATTTCCTTTTTCACCAAGAGATTTGATAACTAAAGTAGCCGTTGGGAATTTTTCAACACCAAAGAAATCGTCAGATTTTAAGTGACCATCTAAGTTTGCTTTACTTTTTCCGTCTAAGTCAGTTGTATTAATTGTAGTCATGTCAACTGTAAAGTTTCCACCAACTAATTTTTTTCCTTTGAAAATTAAAGCTCCATCTTTTAAAGTAATTGTACCTTCGTGAGAACCTGTTACTTTTTTACCAACCCAGTTGATAGTACTTTTTGAAGCATCTACTTTTTTACTTGTTTGTGCAGTAGTTGCAAATGATACGAAAGCTACAAGAGCTAAAGCGATTGATTTGAAATTTTTCATGTTTTGAATTGTTTTAAATGTTAATGGTTATAATTAAATAGTAGTAAATAATTCTTGTTTTGGTTTTCTAACTTTTGCATAGTGTTGCGTTGCATCTTCTTCATGACGATATCCAACAGCTGCTACTAATGAAGCGTTTAATCCTAATGCGTTTAATCCTAAAATTTCATTGTATTTTTCTGGTTCAAAACCTTCCATTGGTGTAACGTCGATTTTTAATTCAGCTGCAGCATTTAAAAGATTTCCTAAAGCTAAATACGTTTGTTTTGAAGTCCAAACCGCTTTTTGCTCCAATGGTAACGGAACAATTTTAGATTTCATAAAGTCTGAATATCCTTTTAAATCTTCTACTGTTAAACCTCTTGTGTTAGCAATGTTTTGAACATAATCATCAATGTGTTGGTCTTGAACGTCCACAATGTTAGCAAATACTAATAGGTGAGAAGCCTCAACAATTTGAGATTGTCCCCAAGAAGCTGGTTGTAATTGTGCTCTAACTTCTGGATTTTCGATGATGAATACTTTGTATAACTGTAAACCATAAGAAGACGAACTCAATTGGATTGCATCTTTTAAAGTTTCTAAATCAGCTGCTGATATTTTTTTTGCAGCATCAAATTTTTTTGTAGCATAACGCCATTTCTGATTTTCTATAAAATTTGTCATAGTAATTTTTGGGTTTTTAATTTCTAAATTTTTCAAGTAATTCGTTTAATAATTCTAATTCTGCAACGGTCAAATTTTGAGAAAAAGATTGTTCGTGTGCTTCAACTAATGGATCCAATTGCAATAATAGTTCCAAACCTTTCTCGGTAATGGTAATTTCCATTTTACGGCGATTGATGGGGCAAACTTCTCGAAGCACTAATTCTTTTAATAACAATTTGTCAACTAAACGTGTGGTGTTACTGGTTTTCGCAATCATGCGTTCTTGTATCATACACATATTAGCAGGCTTTCCTTTCTGACCTCTTAAGATGCGCAATACATTAAATTGTTCAGGGGAAAGGTCAAATGGCTTTAATATCTCATTAAACTTTTCCGAAATGACATTTTGAGTATACATTACATTCAGTAATGTTTTCTTCTCCATTGCCATAGGAGTGTTAGGTTTTATGATTTCTTCTATTCTCATTTGATGTTGTAAAATTTGTATGTACAAATGTAGTAAATATTTTATTTGTATGTACAAATGTTTGATAAATTTTTGTTAAAGTTTTAAAATTGCATTTTTTGATAGTACTTTTGGAAAAAAAAGATACAATGACAAACTTAGATCAAAATACGTGGTGGAGCCAGTTTTCGCAAGATGAAAACGGTGTTATAGTAGATGTTCGTACTGAAGATGAATTTAAAGATGGTTATATTCCAGGTGCGATTAACATTGACATATATAAAGGACAAGGGTTTATCTATAGAGTAGAGGAGTTAGATAAATCGAAAAACTATTATGTGTATTGCGCCGCTGGAGTACGTAGTGCCAACGCTTGTAACGCCATGGAACAATTAGGTTTTGAAAAAACCTTTAACTTATTAGGTGGTTTTTCTAATTGGGAAGGACCAACAGAATAAAGAAATCCGCTGAATAGCGGATTTTTTTTGGTTTTGTTGGCACGGAATGCAATTCCGCGCTAACGGGATTTATTTTAGTTCTCTACAAATCAATCTATAGGCAGTATAATATTCAATTTCATTATAAATATTTAATTCCATATGTTCTAATTCAGCAAGAGCCATTTGGTTTTCTTTACATTTTCTTTTTAACAAACCTCCGAAATGATTAAAATCCAATGGATTTCTTTTTGAAGCAATTTTACTAAGTTCATAGTGATATGTTAAAGGTCTTTTGTCATGATTAGTTTCTATCGATGAAATATCATTAACAAACTGTATATTAATTTTCGGAATTTCTTGCTTCAAAATTTCTCTTCTTGGTTCAAGAAGTTTGATTGAATATTCTTTTTTTTCTTTTAATGAGCTTTTTAAATCATCATAAAATTTATCAATTAAGTTTTGATATCTTATATGCTCATCTTTCCGTGCATAAATGACTAATAAAGATTCTTTATCGTAAATGAAATCATATTTAAAAATTGATTCAAAAAAAATGGATAAAATATTAAGAAGTTCTTCAAAATTTTTATTGTCAATTAATTTTTCAATATTTTCAACTTCTTTATTAAAACCTAATAGAATTCGCTTAAGTTTATTCAGAATTTTATCAAAATATGTTTCCAAAAAAATCTTATGTCTTAAAATGATTTCAGAAATCTCAAATTCCATTTCTTCAAATTCATAATCATTATCTTTGTGATATCTTAAATAGACAATTTTATCACTTTCTTCATTATATCCAAATAAGCAAGAAGATACAAATTTACCTTTGTTTTTTCTAATTGGATGACCAACTAATTCATTTCGTATTTCACGGTTTATGTAATAATTGGGATCTTTTTTTAATTTTCCTTTATCTATTCCACATTTGAATATTATTAGCAGTTCTTCTATAAAGTCTTGTTGGACATAAATACATTGTAATAAACTTATTTGATTTGAAAATTTATCTGAATATGATGATGATTCTCGGTTGTCAAATATTATGTCAAAAGTATCTTGAAAGTAACCCAAAATATCGCCAAAGTAATTGGTTCTTACTTCATCTGTGAATTTTATTGTTCGCTTACAAAAGTCATTTTCCCAAATGAAATCATTCCAAATATATGCAATTTGTCTAAGTTTATATTTTACATCTTCTTTCAATTGTTCGGTTTTTTTAAGCTTGCACATAAATATTAAATATAAGAAAATTTCTGACTAGTTTAATACCGTATTAACAAGATTAGCAAAAGTTTTATCTATTTCTATTTCGGTTTTTTATCTTTTCAAAAATACTAAAAAAATCTTACAATTTTACCCAACAAAAAATCCGCTTTTCAGCGGATTCTCTTATGATAAACGTTTTAATTTATTCTTGTCTAAAAGTTTGATTTTCTTTCCAATCAAATCAATATATTCTGATTTATTTAATTCAGAAAGTAATCGAATACAGCTTTCAGTTGCGGTTCCAATCATTCCTGCTAATTCTTCTCTTGATAATTGAATGCGTAAGGTACCATCTTCGTTTTTACCAAAGGTATCTTCTAAGTAAATTAAAGTTTCGGCTAAACGTTGGCGAACGGTTTTCTGTGCCATGTTCACCATGTGATCGTCGGCTCCTTTTAAATCTTCGCAAATCGTTTTCATTACATTCATCGAAAACTGGTTGTTTTGTGTAAAGAATTGCATTACTTCGCTACGAGGAATAAAACACACTTCCATATCTTCTAAAGCTACAGCACTTAAATTAGCAGGCTCGTCACTAATCATCGAACGTTGCCCTAATAATTCACCTGGTTTTACCAATTTTACAATTTGGTCTTTCCCATTGTCGCTTAGTTTCGACAGCTTACAAACGCCATCTTTGATACAGTAAATACCATTAGTTACTTCTCCTTCTTCAAAGATTGGTTCCCCTTTTTTTATAGTGTAAGATGTTTTGCATTCGGCCATACGAAGTAATTCATCTTTATTTAAGGCTTTTAATGAACTAAATTGCCTCACAATACACTGTTCGCATTTACCCATAGTAAGATTTTGTTTAATGTGTTTACAAAATTACAAAAATGTATGACAATTATCATATTTTGAGTTACTTTTATATAAGACATTTGTCACAGGTAAAATGAGCAAATTTATGGACGCAGAAAATTGTTTCCATTGTGGTAATGAAATTCTAAAAAAAGACGAGATTGTATTTGACGAAAAGAAGTTTTGTTGTAATGGTTGTAAAACTGTTTACGAAATCTTTAGTCAAAACGACCTAACGTGTTATTATGATTTTCAGGCAGCACCCGGCGCCACTCCACAAGACATTCAGGGCAAATATGACTTTTTAGACAATGAAGAAATTGTTACAAAATTGTTGGAATTCCAAGAGCGTACAACACACATTGTTTCACTCTACATTCCTCATATACACTGTAGTTCGTGTATTTGGATTCTGGAAAATCTACAAAAACTTCAACCAGGAATAAACGCATCGCAGGTTAATTTCCCTGAAAAGAAAGTCCGAATTACGTTTAATCCCGAACAAACTTCTTTAAAAGATATCGTCTATTTATTGAGTTCGATAGGTTACGAACCTTACATTTCATTAGAAAATTTTGATGAAGGCAAGAAAAAAATCGACCGAACTTTAATCTATAAAATAGGAGTAGCGTTTTTCTGTTTTGGAAACATCATGCTGCTTTCGTTTCCCGAATATTTTGAAGTCGAAGAATATTGGATTGACCAATACCGAGGATTTTTCCGTTGGTTGATTTTCGGATTATCGCTTCCTACATTTATTTATTCCGCTTCTGGTTATTATGTTTCCGCTTGGAAAAGTATGAAATCAGGCTTGTTGAATATTGACATTCCAATTGCTTTAGGAATTGTGGTAATGTTTGTAAGAAGTACGGTGGATATCGTTTTCGATTACGGACAAGGTTTCTTTGATAGTATGGCGGGATTGATTTTCTTTATGTTATTAGGAAAATTATTTCAGAAGAAAACTTATGATTTCCTTTCGTTTGAACGTGACTATAAATCGTATTTTCCAATTGCAATTACGAAGGTTTTACCAAATGGAGATGAAGAATCGGTTCAAGTTTATGATATTCAAAAAGGAGACAGATTGTTAATTCGAAATCAAGAATTAATTCCTGTAGATGGAATTTTAATTTCCGAAAAAGCTTCAATTGATTACAGTTTCGTAACAGGTGAAGCCGTTCCTATTGAGAAAAAGTCAGGAGATAAAGTCTTCGCCGGTGGAAAACAAATGGGAAAAGTCATTGAAATGGAAGTTTTATTTTCGGTTTCCCAAAGTTATTTAACCCAATTATGGAGTAACGATGTCTTCCAAAAAAGAGTAGAACAACAACACAAAAACATTACCGATAGAATCAGTCGCTATTTCACACCAGCTTTATTGGCTTTAGCGATAGTTTCTTTTATTTATTGGATATTTATTGATGTTACTACAGCATTTAATGTTTTTACTGCGATTTTGATTGTGGCGTGCCCGTGTGCTTTGGCATTAACGGCTCCGTTTACATTAGGAAATGTGTTGCGAATTCTAGGCAAACGAAAATTATATTTAAAGAATGCTTTAGTTGTAGAACAATTAGCCAAAGTAGATACGATTGTTTTCGATAAAACTGGAACGATTACAACTAATAAAAAAACAGCTATTACTTATGAAGGAACGGAATTAAACTCTTCTGAATTAAGATTATTGAAGAACGTTTTACGTGGTTCGAATCATCCATTAAGTAGAAGATTGTACGATTTTATTCCAAATCAAGAAAAAGTAGAAACTTCAAGTTTTGAGGAAATCATTGGGAAAGGAATTTTCGCAGAAATTGAAGGAAATACCATAAAATTAGGCTCATCACAATTCCTAAAAACCATGACCGAAAACACGCATAAGAAAACAAAAGTGCATGTGGAAATTAATGGTGTTTACAAAGGAAGTTACGTCTTCAATAATCAATACAGAAAAGGATTAGAAGAATTGTTTGCTGATTTGGCTAAACATTACAATTTGGTTGTTTTATCAGGAGATAATGATGGTGAAAAGAGAATTTTAGAGAAAATGTTGCCTTCGAAAACGACTTTAGTTTTCAATCAAAAACCAGAACAAAAACTGCAATACATTGAACAATTACAAAAAGAAGGCAAAAATGTCATGATGGTAGGGGATGGGTTAAATGATGCTGGCGCATTAGCACAAAGTAACTTGGGATTATCTATTTCTGAAAATGTAAATGTGTTCTCTCCCGCTTGTGATGGGATTTTAGATGCAACACAATTCGATAAAATCGCTTTTTTTATGCAATATTCTAAGAATGCAATGAAGACGATTTATATGAGTTTTGGACTTTCTTTATTATATAATGTTGTAGGACTAAGTTATGCCGTAACTGGAGCTTTAGATCCTATTGTAGCGGCTATTATAATGCCACTCAGCACAATAACAATTGTAAGTTTTGTAACAATTCTTACAAATTTGTATGCAGGTAAGAAATAAATTGATTAAATTTAAGAAAATTTTAATACATGATAAAAGTCATGTTTTATAAAAACGAGTGGAAGTAACTTTGTTAACACAATTTAAGGTATGAGTGTCATTTATTTATTAATCTCAATTAGTATAATAGTTGCAATAGCATTTTTGATTGCTTTCATTAAAGCAGTTAAAAGTGGTCAATATGATGATGATTATACACCATCAGTCAGAATGTTATTTGACGATGAAATAGTGAAAAAAGAAAATCCTAACAAATTAATACAAACAGAAAAACAAAAATCAATCTAATTATGGAGAAGCAACAATTTTATTACGACAACAAAATTGTAAGGAATTTCCTCTACGCTAGTATAGTCTTTGGTGTAGTGGGGATGTTAGTGGGGCTTATTTTAGCTTTCCTATTTTTGTTTCCAAACTTAACCAGCGGCATATCGTTTTTAAGTTTTGGACGCTTAAGACCTTTACACACCAATGCAGTTATTTTTGCCTTCGTTGGAAACGCAATGTTTGCAGGTATTTATTACTCAATGCAGCGTTTATTAAAAGCAAGAATGTTTAGCGACCTTTTGAGTAAAATTCATTTTTGGGGTTGGCAGTTAATTATAGTTGCTGCAGCCATTACTTTACCATTAGGTTATTCCACTTCTAAAGAATATGCCGAATTAGAATGGCCAATCGATATTGCAATTGCTCTTATTTGGGTAGTTTTTGGTATCAACATGATTGGAACCATTATTAAAAGAAGAGAGCGTCATATTTATGTGGCTATTTGGTTTTACATTGCAACATTTGTAACAGTTGCGGTACTTCACATCTTTAACAGTTTAGAACTACCTGTTTCGTTATCAGGAATGAAATCATATTCAATTTATGCAGGTGTTCAAGATGCTTTAGTACAATGGTGGTACGGACACAATGCGGTAGCATTCTTCTTAACTACACCATTTTTAGGAATGATGTATTACTTCGTACCTAAAGTAGCAAATCGTCCTGTATATTCTTATAGATTATCAATTATCCACTTTTGGTCGTTAATCTTTATTTACATTTGGGCTGGACCTCACCACTTATTATATACTGCTTTACCTGACTGGGCTCAGAATTTAGGAGTTGTTTTCTCTGTGATGTTGATTGCTCCATCTTGGGGAGGTATGATTAATGGTTTATTAACCTTAAGAGGAGTTTGGGATAAAGTACGTACAGATGCGGTATTGAAATTCTTCGTAGTAGCCATTACAGGTTATGGTATGGCAACTTTTGAAGGACCAATGTTATCATTGAAAAACGTTAACGCAATTGCGCACTTTACAGACTGGATTATTGCTCACGTACACGTTGGTGCTTTAGCTTGGAATGGTTTCTTGTCATTTGGTATGATTTATTGGTTAATTCCAAGAATGACAAAAACAAAATTATTCTCTGAAAAATTAGCGAATTTCCATTTCTGGATTGGTACTTTAGGGATTATTTTATATTCGCTTCCATTATATGTTGCTGGATTTACTCAAGCTTCAATGTGGAAACAATTCAAACCAGATGGTGGAGCATTACAATATGGTAACTTCCTTGAAACGGTAACTGAAATTATGCCAATGTATTGGATGCGTGCAGTAGGAGGAACATTATATCTTACAGGGGTTATCGTATTAGTTTACAATGTAATTAGAACTGTTAGACAAGGTTCTCCAGTTGAAAACGAATTAGTTGAAGCTCCAGCATTAGCTGTAATTTCTCCAAACCGTTTAAAAGGAGAAAAATTACACTCTTGGTTAGAAAGAAAACCGGTTCAATTTATGTTATTAACAACTGTTGCGATTTTAATTGGAGGTTTAATTCAAATTTTACCAACGATTTTAGTAAAATCAAATATTCCAACAATTTCGTCAGTTAAACCATATACACCACTTGAGTTACAAGGTAGAGATTTATACATCCGTGAAGGTTGTGTAGGATGTCACTCTCAAATGGTCCGTCCATTCCGTTCAGAAGTAGAGCGTTATGGAGACTATTCTAAAGCAGGAGAATTTGTTTACGATCATCCATTCTTATGGGGTTCTAAACGTACTGGTCCAGATTTAGCTCGTGAAGGTGTTAAAGGAAAACCATTTAATGGAGGTAGAGATGATGTATGGCATTTTAACCATATGTACGATCCTCAAGGATTAAATGAAAAATCAATTATGCCAAGATACCAATGGTTAATTAAAAATGAATTAGATAATTCAACTATTCAAGACAAAATGAGAACCATGGTAACTTTAGGAGTTCCTTATTCTGAAGCAGATATTAATAATGCTCTTAAACATATGGACGAACAAGCTACTAAAATTGAAACTAATTTATTAGCAAATCCAGAAATTAAGAAATCATTTGGAAAAGAAACAGCAGCTCCGTTGAAAAACAGAGAGATTGTAGCACTTATTGCTTACTTACAAAGATTAGGTACTGATACTCAAGTTAAAAAATAAAAGTTATGCTAAAGTTCATTAAACATAATTTAGAAACCATAACGGGAGTAGAAATTTATCCAATCATTTCGTTGACTATTTTCTTTACAGCGTTTGTTTTGTTCACGGTTTGGGCATTTACTTACAGCAAAGAAAAAATCAAAGAAATTAGTGAAATGCCTTTAAACGACGAATAGTCATAATTATAATTAGAGAGAAACTGAAACAACCATGATGTTTTATAATTTTTGGGTAGTTTCATGGTTGTTCAGGTTCTCATAACATCAAAATTTTCAACAAATGAAAAAATTAATTCCATCATACGTAAGAGTTCCATTACTGTTTGCAGTAGTATTTGCAGCTTTGGAATATTTTATCGATTCAGGAGACAGGCCAGCCTTTATAAAGTTTCCTATGGTAGCTTTATTTTTAGGAGTATTCCTTTTCTTATTAATCGCAATCGAAATTGTAATCGATGCCGTTGATAAAGTTACCTATCATTTATTAACAGAAGAGCAAAAGAAACAATTAGCAGAAGCACAAACGGTTTCTTTTGTAGAAAGCAAATGGTACCAAAATATTGTTACTAAACTTACTCGCTCTAAAGAAATAGAAAGAGAAGAGGATATCATGTTAGAGCACGACTACGATGGTATCAAAGAGTTAGACAACGTATTACCACCATGGTGGGTATATTTGTTCTATGGTACAATTATTTTTGCTTTAGTTTATTTGGTTCGTTTCCATGTAATGAATGAATACGATCAAGAACAAGAATTTAAAAATGAAGTAGCGTTAGCAGAATTAGAGAAATCGAAAATGCCTAAAGATGCTGCAGAAGAAGTAAGTTATGAAACAGTAGTAGTTTTAACAGATGCTACAAGTTTAGCCAAAGGAAAAGAAATTTTCACAAATGCTTGTGCAGCATGTCACAAAGCTGATGGTGGAGGTTTAGTTGGACCTAACTTAACTGATAAACATTGGATTAATGGAGGAGGAATTAAAAATGTCTTCAAGTTAATTTCTGAAGGAAGTAAAAATAACCCTTCAATGGTGGCTTGGAAAGCTAATTTATCTTCTAAAGACATTCAAAGTGTAGCAAGTTATGTTTTAAGTTTACAAGGTTCTAATCCTCCAGGAGGAAAACCAGCTGAAGGCGAAATATGGGTTGAAACAGCTGAAGCGGCACCAGCAGCTGCAGCAGCAGTAGATTCTACTAAAGTAGAAGCTCCTGCAGGAAAATAAAAATAGTAAAAAAGGTTTTGGGAAATTCTCAAAACCTTTTTTAAACTAAAAACAGCATAATTATGTCAAATTTACCAGACGAAAGTTTTAGAGATACCATTGCAACCATCAATGCGGAAGGGAAAAGAAATTTTATTTATCCTAAAAAACCTTCTGGCCCTTTTTACGATAAAAGAAAGTTATTGAGTTATTTTCTTTTGGTTTTTTTAATAGCTTCTCCTTTTATTAAAATTCATGGAAATCAATTTTTGATGTTTAATGTACTGGAAAGACGTTTTAGTATTTTCGGATTTGCATTTTGGCCTCAAGACTTTCATTTGTTTGTTATTTCAATGATTGTTGGAGTAGTTGGATTGACCTTATTTACAGTGGCTTTTGGACGTATTTTTTGTGGTTGGTTTTGTCCGCAAACTATTTTTATGGAAATGGTTTTCAGACGTATCGAATATTGGATTGATGGAGACAGAGGAGCTCAAATGCGATTAGAAAGACAAAAATGGGATGCTGAAAAAATAAGAAAAAGAGTTACAAAATGGACTATCTTTTTTATTTTTTCATTCTTCATTGCTAACGTTTTCCTAGCGTATTTGATTAGCAGCGATGAACTTGTCAAAATGATTACCGAAGGACCAACATCAAATTTAAGTACATTAATTGCGCTTCTAATTTTTACAGCCGTATTCTATTTTGTATTTGCTTGGTTTAGAGAACAAGTTTGTATTATTGCTTGTCCTTACGGAAGAATGCAAGGAGTTTTATTGGATAATAAATCAATAAATGTATCTTATGATCATGTTAGAGGAGAAGGTACAAACGGAAGAAAAAAATGGAGAAATGGTGAAGATAGAACCGCACTGGGTCATGGAGATTGTATCGATTGTAACCAATGTGTGGTAGTTTGTCCAACTGGAATTGACATTCGTAATGGTACTCAGTTAGAATGTATTAACTGTACCGCTTGTATTGATGAATGTGATACCGTTATGGAAAAAGTAGGATTACCAAAAGGATTAATCCGCTATGCCAGCGAAGACGAAATCGTTAAGAAAGAAAAATTCAAGTTAACACTTCGAATGAAAGGTTACATTGGCGTTTTAACTTTGTTAGTTGGCGTTTTAATTGGAATGTTGTTCTTACGAAATGATGTAGAAGCTAATTTCTTACCAATGTCAGGACAATTGTTTCAACACAATGGAGCAAACATTCGTAATTTCTACACGTATAAAATTGTCAATAAAACAGAACAAGAATTTGATAATGTTACTGTTAAGATTGTTAATTATAAGGGAGAAATAAAATTAGTGGGAAGTCCAGTTATAAAAGTACCAAAACAAGGTTTAGCAAGTGGAACAATTTACATTGATATTCCAGAAAGTTTGTTAAAAGAAGAAAAGGTACATTTAAAATTAGAATTATATAATGGAGATAAGTTGATTGAAGAAACAGCAACTAATTTCCAAGGACCAAGAAACTTTAATTAAAAAAATATAGCTATGAAATTTAATTGGGGAACCGGAATCGTTATTGCTTTTGCACTTTTTATGACATTCATTTTATCCTATGTATTTAAAGTACAGTCTAATGATAAATATGATCATGAATTAGTAGTAGAAGATTATTATAAAAAAGAAGCAACGGTTCAAGGTGACATAGAAAAACAAGAGAATGCGAATGCATTAACGAATAAAGTAACAATCGAAAATACAGCGGAAGGAATAAAAATTCAATTTCCAGCCGATTTTGATTATTCTAAAATAAATGGAAAAGTGTCCTTATACAGACCGTCTAGTCAGAAATTAGATTTTGAAATTTCGATTTCACTATCTAGTCCACATTTGCTCATACCTAAAAGTAATTTGGCTAGCGGTCTTTGGGACATTTCTATCGATTGGGAATACGATGGTGTGAAATATTTGAACAAAGATTCGTTTAGAATGGAATAATTTCTTTCTTTTGATTTTGAAATTGTTCTTGAATTTGAAATTTGTAATTGATGTTGTATTCAGCTTTTATATTTGGTTTAATCAGTAGTTTTCACTGTATAGGAATGTGCGGTCCAATTGCTATGATGTTACCCGTAGATAGAAGTAATGAAGCAAAAAAAATTACACAAATAATTACGTATCATATTGGAAAATTAACCGCTTACGGAACTTTAGGTTTAATTTTTGGACTTTTAGGAAGAAGTTTCTATTTAGCCGGAATGCAACAACAACTATCCATTATCGTTGGGATTTTGATGATTTTAGTAGCGGTAATTCCAGAAAAAGTATTTGCTAAGTATAATTTTTCAAAACCTGTTTATCGAGTAATTACGAAAGTAAAATCAAGTTTAGGCCAACAGTTTAAAAACAAAAGTTACAAATCGTTATTTACTATTGGATTATTGAATGGTTTTTTACCTTGTGGAATGGTCTATGTTGCACTTTTTGGAGCTATCGCGATGCAGAATGTTTCTTTAGGAATTGCCTATATGATACTTTTTGGAATCGGAACAATTCCTATGATGGTAGCAGTTGTTTACGCTTCTGGATTAATTTCATTTTCATTCAGAGGAACGATTCAAAAAGCAATACCGTTAGTAGCGGTAATTATTGGAATGTTATTTATAATAAGAGGTTTAGGGTTAGATATTCCATATTTATCACCAAGTAATATGAGTTTATTCGTCCAACCCGAAGCTAATTGTCATTAAATATTTTAGTTAATAGGGGAAAAGAGTGATGGAGTGTTGTACTTTATCACTCTTTTCATTTCTTAAAAAAAGTCTCATCAACTGATGAGACTTTTCTATTTTATATGCTTTGAATCTTAATTTACAATAAGTTTCTTAGTTGCAATAGCATTTTCAGAAGCCATTTGAACTAAATAAAATCCACTAGATAAATTATTTAATTTATAAGAATTATCAACTCTTGTTGGGTTTTTAATTTCTTGGATAATTTGTCCGTTAATGTTGTATAAAACAATTGATTTTAATTCCGTTTCAGATGAAATTGTAACTTCGTTATTAACTGCTGGATTAGGATAAATTGAAATAGCGTTTTCTAAAACAAAACTTTCAGATGATAATGCTGCACATTGCACGCTGTATATTTGACATACATATTCAGGATGATCTATAAAAGGATTTCTGTTGTTTTGTCTTGCATATATGGCATTGTTTCTAGTTATTTCAAAAACACTAACAGGGTCGTTGTTATGCCATGTTATAAGCATGTTTAAGAACGAATTAGTAAAAACCTGATTTGACGTTCCATTAAACATAGGATAAGACCAACTTGCTATTTGATCTTCATAACGAGTAGCAAAATAAAAATACATACGAGCTATATCACCTTTGAAAGCACTATTTGGTTCAAATACTTGACCAACATAACCAGCAATTGCACTTGTTCCATGTTTTCCACCATTATTAGTTGTTGAAGAAACTACTGCAACATTTCCATGAGGATTATCACCACGATCACCATTTACTTTTTTATCAGTTGGAGTTACAAAATGTGCATCATGTCGCATTGGGGCTGCTTGACTAAAAATAGATTGAGGAACAATATGTTCTCTATTATAAACATCACATTCTGAACCTCCTCCAGAACCTGTATCCTGATCTGTGCCATATATAAAACCACATTCACCAGCACTACCTGTAGGGTTTTCAGTATACATGTCATAAATAGTATTGTCATTTTCATAACCAGTACCAGTAAAAACATCTCTATCTGAAGTTTGATAGGTAACCCATAATCCACTATAACCTAAATCAGTTTGATTCTTAATGATATTAAATAATTGTGTTTTTAATGCGTAACCAGTTCCTGTTGCAGTACTATAATAACCAGTAGGAATTTGTGCCCAACCCATTAGTGAACACAATAAAAACGTTAGTAGGTAATGTTTTTTCATATCTATTTATTTTTTCTTTCTAATAATGCCATGTAAAATCCGTCGAAGCCACTTTCACTTGCCAAGACTTTTTGGTCTTTGACAAAGTTAAATTCTTTTCCAATTTCTGTGCTTAAGAAATGCTTAATTTGTTCTTGATTTTCTGAAGGTAATACCGAACAAGTAGCATACACTAATTTTCCACCTGGTTTTACAATTTTTGAATAATTTTCTAACACTTCAGCCTGAACTTTTCGGATGTTATCAATAAATTCAGGTTGTAATTTCCATTTACTATCAGGGTTTCTTTTTAAAACGCCTAATCCACTACAAGGCGCATCGATTAAAACTCTATCGGCTTTTTCGTGTAATTTTTTTATGGTTTTTGTACTTTCAATAACACGAGGTTCAATGTTGAAAGCACCATTTCTTTTAGCACGAATTTTTAATTGCTTTAATTTACTTTCGTATAAATCCATAGCAATTAATTGGCCTTTATTTTCCATTAAAGAAGCCAAATGCAAGGTTTTTCCTCCCGCACCCGCACAAGTATCTACAACGCGCATTCCTGGTTTTACATCCAAGAAATAAGCCACTAATTGAGAAGAAGCGTCTTGTACTTCAAACAAACCATCTTTAAAAGCATCTGTTAAAAAAACATTTGCTCTTTCGGTTAAAATTAAAGCATCTGGATAATCTTTGTGAAACTCAGTTTCAATATTCAAATCCATTAAGATAGCTCTTAATTTTTCTTTGGTAGTTTTAAGTTTATTAACTCTTAAAATTACTTTCGCTTGTTCGTTTTGAGCTGCTAATTCTTTTGTCCAAGTTTCCTCACCTAATTCCTTAACACCCAATTCATCGATCCAATCTGGAATAGATTCTCTGAATTTTCTGGTTTTGGTTAATTCATCAAATTTTCCTTTGATTCTTCTAACCGGTGTATCTTCAAAATATTTCCAATCGGGTAGGGTATAACCTCTTAATACTGCCCAAACGGCAAATATTCTCCAAATTTTATCTCTATCAAAAGGTTCTTTTACTTCTGCAATTTCGGTGTATAAACGTTTCCATCTTACAATTTCGTAAATGGTTTCTGCTACGAATTTTCTATCGTGACTTCCCCAACGTTTGTCTTTTTTAAGTGCTCTAGCAACCACTTTATCAGCGTATTCACCTTCGTTAAAAATCGCCATAAGCGAATCGATTGTTGTGAATACTAAATTTCTGTGTAATCTCATTATTTATTTTAAATCAGCCTGCAAAGATACGAATAAAAATAAAAAAAGCTGCCAAAATTGACAGCTTTAATATTTATCCTCTTCCGCTTCCTCTTCCTTCGGAACCTCTTGAGTTTGAATTGCCTCGTGGAGCGCTATTTCGTGGTTGTGAGTTACCTCTTGAAGAATTTCCTCTAACTTCGGAATTTCCTCTGTTACCATTACTTGTTACTGTTCCTCGTTCTCTTGGTGAATTACTTCTGTTTTCAGAATATTCTCTACCACGATTTGATTTTGGTCCATCGTTTCTTCCTCTATTTTCGTTAGTAACTCTTGGTGAATTTCCTCTGTTTTCAGTAACAACTCTTGTACCAGAATTTCCTCTTGTTCCGTTGTTTCTTGGATTACTTGTTTCAGTTCGAGTTCTTGGCGTTGTTCCATTATATTCTCTTGTTTCACGAGTTCCTCTTGGTGAGTTTGAAGTTATTTCGCTTCTATTTCTCGGAGAATTGATATTTCTTCTTGAATCTAATTCATAACGGTTTGAATATCCTGAATTTCTGTGTGCGAAGGAACGATTTGGATGCATTCTTTCGTAACCATTTCCTCTTCTTCCATAATAATTGTTATAAACTGAAGCACATCTTCTGTGTGAAACATAATGATAACTGTGACCAAAATTGATATGAAGATGAATGTGATTTCTATATCTAAAAATTGGGAACGGATTCCAGTAGCTATAGTAACTAGGATAATAACCCCAATACCATGATGAATAATACGGACGATAGTTTCCTACCCAAAAAGTGGTATAAATTATTGGAGTATGCACATAAACAGGTTCGTAAATATAATTGGTTCCATACATGTAAACATCACCAACAACTTGTACTTGAACTCGGTTGTTGCTATCTCGTTCTACTTCAATTGTAGCGACATCTTGAAAAACATCTTTTTCCAAAACAGCTTGCACCACAACTAAATGCACGTTTCCTTCAACTGTTTCAATAACTCTTAAATAATCGACATAATTATCGTTATTCAAATCTAAATTGGAGATTTGAGTTTTAGGATCATTCAACCTTCTTTCAAAATCTTCTAAGTCTTTTGCATCACCAAAAACAGTTGCAACGGCTCTTAAATCTAAATTGTCGCTGATATCCGAATTTTTTGCTGTAACCGTAGTTTTATCTTGTGCAAAAAGTGAACCTATCGTCAATGAAGCCAGTAAGCTCAGATGTATCAATTTCGTTTTCATAATATATTCGTTTTAAGGTTCTTATTTCTATTTTTGAATAACCAATTACTGTGCCAAAGTTTTTTAAATGAAATTAACTTATTGATTGTTAGTTGTTTGTAAAATATGTTTTTCCTTTGCAACATTTCCATTATATTTGAAAATAAAACCTATCTAATGAAAACGATTTATTTATTTCTATTATTTATAAGTATTTCAACAATAGCTCAAAATAAAAAATTTAATTCGGATATAATTCTCGAAACTAAATTGAGTTGTAGAGCCATTTTTGTTGACGATGAAAATGTTTGGATGGGAATGGATAAAGGTCGTTACGGATTTTACGATAAAAAGAAAGATACCACTATCATAAAAGAAATTCAATCCGTTGCCCGAACTACAGAATTTAGAAGTATAGCAGGAACCAAAGAAGCTATTTTCATTCTAGCTGTTGGAAATCCTGCGATGTTGATTCGTATTGATAAAAAAACATTGGAAGAAACTGTTGTTTATAAAGAAGAACACGAAAAAGTATTTTACGATAGTATGCAATTTGTAGATAATTTAAACGGATTTGCCATGGGTGACCCAATTGAAAATTGTTTAGCATTCATAAAAACGAATGATGGAGGCAAAACGTGGCAAAAAGTAAATTGTGATGTTTTACCAAAAGTTTCAGAAGGTGAAGCCGCTTTTGCAACAAGTAACACCAATTTAACTATAAAAGGAAAATCGATTTTTATGGTTTCTGGTGGGAAGAAATCGAGAGTTTTTGTTTCTAAAGATTTTGGAGCAACTTGGAAAGTTTATGAAACACCAATAGCACAAGGAGAAACCATGACTGGAATTTTCACTGCTGACTTTTACAATGAAAAACTCGGAATTATTGCAGGTGGAAATTACGAAAAACAAGACCAAAATTGGGCCAACAAAGCTATTACTAAAAACGGTGGAAAAACTTGGAAATTAATCGCTGAAAAAGAAGCTTTTGGTTATGCTTCTTGCGTTCAGTTTGTTCCAAATAGTAACGGAAAAAAGCTTATTTCTGTTGGTGGAACAGGCATGTTTTATTCGGGTAATTTTGGCAAAAATTGGACAAAATTCTCAGATGATAAAGATTTTTTTACTTTCAGATTTGAATCAGAGAAAGTCTTTTATGCAACAGGAAGAAATAAGTTGGTTCGATTTGAAATAGAATAAAAAAAAGCGTTCAACTATTGCTGAACGCCTTTTATTTTATAACTAACCTCTTCTTTTTTCGCGCATTTGTTTTAATAATTCTCTATTAAAATCTTCTTCGGCTTTTTTAAGTTTGATGATTTTCTTGGCACTGATTACACCTTGTAAATCTTTTATAAATTTTTTCTTTAAGTTAAATAGATTCTCCTCTAAACTTTCCATTTGAACTAAAAGAGCAGAAGCTTCTTTTTCGCTTAATTTATCAACACTTCCAGGTCTAAAACGATCTAAAATAGCTCTCATTTTTTCATGACGCAACTCCGCTTGTTTGTCATCAAATGCATTGTAGAGAGGCCAAAATTTTTGAGCTTCTTCTGTTGTTAGTTCTAACTGTTCTGTTATATAAGCAACTTTTAGTGCTTTTACTTTTTCTCTTTTTTCTTTAAAATCCTGTGAAAAGGATACAGATGAAATAAAAAGTAATATAATTGGTAATATAAATTTCGTTTTCATGGGTAAATTATTATTCGTTAATATAGTAATCTAAATTTTCTGATTCTGAAAGATAATCTTCCACAGCATCAGAATTAGCTTCATTTATTGATAAATTATTTTCTAATTCAGCGATGTCTTCATCAGTTAAGTGTTTTGATAACTCAGTGATTCCAATTCCTTGTTGTTGAGATAGATATACTTCTATAGTTCCAGCATCTAAATTGTTTTCTTTTGCCATATTAAAATAAACCGGAATTGCAATGGCAAGTAAAAGAACAGCTGCAATAGCACTTATCCAAACTTGTTTTCTATAAAATAAAGAAACAACTTTAGTTTCCTTTTCTTTAGAAATTTGTTCCATCATTTTTGCTTCGAATTGCTCAAAGTAGTTTTCTGGAACTTTAAATCCCGATTTAATTTCTTTGTTATTTTCTAAATCAAATTGTTTCATATCTATTGGACAAAAATAAGGCTAAAAGGTTTAATTGGTATGTAAAAATTCTTCTATTTTCTTAACTGCTATATAATAACTTGCTTTCAAAGCACCAACAGAAGTTCCTAAAATTTCGGACATTTCTTCGTATTTTAATTCTTCAAAATATTTCATTTTAAAGACTATTTGTTGTTTTTCAGGCAAAATAGCAATTGCTTTTTGTAATTTCAGTTGGATTTCATCGCCATCAAAAAAAACATCACTTTCTAATTTATTTATCGCTTTCTGTTGGGCTTCTTCATTTGAAATTCCTTGTTTTTTTGCTCTTTGTTGCATGAACGTTATGGCTTCATTAGTGGCAATTCTATATATCCAAGAATATAATTTACTATCGCCTTTGAAATTTTTAAGATTCCCAAAAACTTTTACAAATGTATTTTGAAGCACATCATCGGCATCATCATGATTTAAAACCATGTTTCTAATGTGATAATACAATGGTTTTTGATACAATTGCAATAGCTTTCGAAACGCTTCGTTCTGCGTTTTCGGGTTTAATAATTCGGAGATGAAAGCTTTTTCGTCTTGCAAAATGCGATATTTGTTTATAAGACTAAAGATATTCAAAAAGGTTTAATTTTAATTTTTGTTTTAGTAAAAAAACAAGTTTCCCTTTGTAACTTTGCTTTGTAGAAATAAAATAACGATGAAAGATTTAAGCAATTATAGAAAATCATACGAAAAGAGTGAGTTATTGGAAAATCAAATTCCAGAAGATCCAATAAATTTATTTCATAAATGGTTTTATGAAGCGGAAGAATTAAATGCTGCCGAGGAAGTAAATGCCATGACCGTTACAACTATAGGTTTAGATGGTTTCCCGAAAGCTCGCGTGGTATTGCTTAAAAAGTTCAATGAAGAAGGTTTTATTTTTTATACTAACTACAATTCCGAAAAAGGAAAAGCCATTTTGAATAACCCGCATATTTGTTTGTCTTTCTTTTGGCCAACGGTGGAACGTCAGATTATAATTAAAGGAATTGCTGAAAAAACGGCTGATGTTATATCAGATAATTATTTTGCTTCTCGACCAGATGGTAGTAAATTAGGAGCTATTGTTTCGCCACAAAGTGAAGTAATTCCGAATCGAGAGTTTTTAGAGAATAATTTGAAAGCCTTAGAAAAAGAGTGGGAGGGAAAAGAAATTTTGCGTCCAGCGCATTGGGGTGGTTTTTTAGTGCGCCCTGTAGAAGTAGAGTTTTGGCAAGGAAGACCAAATCGTTTACATGATCGAATTCGCTATCAATTAACCAACGAATACGATTGGAAAATAGATCGTTTATCTCCTTGATATTCAATTTTTTAAAATAGAATAGAAATAAAAAAAATCCTAAGTTGTAAAGCTTAGGATTTTTTTTATTTCTGTAAGTAAAGTTTTAAGCAATTGATACTCAAATGTTTAAAACGTTAAATTTTAATGCATTTCATCGATTTTTTTTGTTAGTCACCGATATTTTTGTACTTTAGTCTTGTTAATCAAACACTTAATCGGTTTTTTTGGTTTTTATTAACAAAACAACAACTACTAAATAAAATACGCTACTTATGAAAAAATTAATCATTACTCTTTTTGCCCTAACAATTGGTATATCATCTTTGACTTCATGTTCTGCTGATTCAGAAAGTGCAACAAGCACTACAAATAATTCAAACGAAACAGTAAAATCGTATACCCATTCTGATCTAGAATTAGAATTATTAGATGAAGTTAATGCTTACCGAGTTTCAGTAGGATTAAATCCACTACAAATCATTGAACACATTTCATACAAATCTTCAGAACACAACGATTATATGTTAGCAACGCATACAGTTACTCATGAAGGTTTTGAAGAAAGAAAATCTAATTTACAAGAAGTATTAGGTGCTTACCGTGTAGGAGAAAATGTTGCTTATGCCTATTCATCAGCTCAATCGACAGTTAATGCTTGGGTAAACAGTCCAAGTCATAAAGCTAATTTAGAAGGCGATTACACCCATTTTGGTGCTTCGATTAAAACAGATGAACAAGGTAGAAAATACTACACGAATATGTTCATCAAAAAATAAAATTTCATGTTTGTTTATAGAAAAAGCAGCTATTTGTTAGAATAGCTGCTTTTTTGTTTGATGTTCAAACTATTTTCTATCAATAGACTAATTACAAACCCAACTAATATATGCTTTATATGCTTTAAAGATAATTATCATTAATACTAAAATGAATTGTAAAATACAAAGCCAAATAAATTCTTTTGAATTTTTAAGTTTTTCAAATTTACTTTCAATAATATAGTTAAAAAACGTTATCGAGATTATAAATATTATCGTTTCAGGTAAAAGGCTAATTCCTGTATTTTTTACTATCTCAAACATTTTATGACAATCACCAATTTTCCAATATGTATAACACATATCAATATGAATATACATTCCAAAAATAGCTACGATATTAATTATAATTTTTAAAAATCTCATACTATAATCTATTGTTTATGTTAGCTTTCTTAGACTTTACGGTTGCTAACTTCATAACTGATTATTTTCTATTAAAGATAAAATTTCTTGCGAAATGTGAACGTGAATTTACCACAAAATTCACAATTGCGAGAAACGGTTTTTAAGTACACAGTATCTTACATTCCAAAATATCCTTTTATCCCTTCAGCTAACAAAGTTCCAGCTGTACCGATTCCAACTTGCCAGCTTCCATCTAATGCTTTTCCAAGCATTTTTTGTATCCAGCCGTTTGTTTTTATCCCAAATGTTCCGTTTTCATAGTTCGGTTTTTCTTCATTTAGAATTTCAATTAAATCATCTGTGTCACTTTCGGATATTCCAATCTCTTTTAAATGGTTTTTTAACTCCTCTATATTATTTTTTTGGATGTTTATTTTAGCCTCAATTTTAGCATTCTTACCAGTGTTTAAAATATTTCCGTCGCCAGTATTATTTATAATTGTTTGGTTCATAATTTTAGATATTTCAGTAGATTTTTCAGATAAGTCTTTTATTTCGGTTAGATTTCCATATTCTTTGTCAATTTGAAGCATAAAATCAAGAAGTTTATTTCTTACTTGAACTAATATTTCGTTTACAGAATTAGTTGAAATTATTTTTCTAGCGTTAATTAAGTTCAAATATGGATTTCCCATATTAACCCAATTTTCTTCTAACATTCCTACTATTTCTGCTGAAAGCGGATACATCAATGTTTGAGAATTACTATCTTTTACTAAAGATTCTAATGCTAAAATACTGTTTGGAAAATTGACTTTAGATAAAATGTTTTTGTACTTATCGTTCATGCCAATTATAGGTATAGGCTGATTAGTAAATTTCATATTTCCAGCTAAATAATCACCTTTTATATATGTACTGATATTCTTTCTGTAATCAGGGAGTTCATTTTCTGAATCATATCCTTTACTTTCTTTATCAATCCAATCTGATAAATCTTTATTATTTATTCTTGATGCAAGAACTTTAGTTTTTAGCAATGCACTATTTAAAGATTTATCACAGTCAACCAAATCGTTTATTATGTCGCTAATTAATTTCATACATTCTTTTTATGCAGTTTGGAGATATTGTGCTTAACTAGTAAATACATCAAATATATAAAACTTTTATTACATAAAAAGCAGCTATTACGAGAATAACTGCTTTTATTAAAAATGATATAGATAGGTGTGTAGGTTACATTTTTAGTACGATAAATTCGCTTCGTCTATTTTTTTGATGTTCTGCTTCGCTACACGGAACGTCGTCTGAACAATTGTTTACCAATTGGGTTTCTCCATATCCTTTTGCGGTCAATCTATTACGTTTGATACCGTTTTTAACCATAAATTCTAAAGTAGATTTTGATCGTCTGTCTGATAACAGTTCGTTGTATTTGTGCGTTTGTCTACTATCGGTATGCGAACGAATATCTATTGTCATGTTTGGATATTGGTTCATAACAGCTATGATTTTTTCTAAATCTTCTGCAGCATCTGGGCGAATATTCCATTTGTCTAAATCGAAATATATGATACTAACATCTAGTATTTTTGCTAAATCTGTTCCTACTTCAACTGGGAAGATATTTCGTTTTAATTCGACATTTAACTTAGATTCACCTGTTTTGGTTACTGGACCAAATGATTTTTCAGTAGTTTCATATTCTTCTTTTGATGCTCTTACGTAATATTTTTTATTACACTCAACTTTAAAAGAATATGCTCCTTTATCTGAAGAAGTAGTTTCGCTAATTTTATTCATTTTATCATCAAAAAGAATCACTTTAGCATTTGGTAAAATTTCTTTTGTATCTATATCGGTAATTAAACCTGATAAAGTATGAGTACAAACAGTAAAAGTGTAAATGTCGTCAAATCCAGTTCCTCCATCTCTGTTGGAAGAGAAAAATCCTAAACCATCTTTGTTAGTAATGTATCCAAAATCGTCCATTGGACTGTTTAATGGTTTTCCTACATTGACAGGTTTTTCAAATGAATTCTTATTGGCTTTAGCTTCAAAAATATCTAGTCCACCAAGTCCTGGGTGTCCATCAGATGCGAAAAACAAATTGTTATCAGCATCTACAAAAGGGAAGGTTTCTCTTCCTTCTGTATTTATAGTTGGCCCTAAATTTTCTGGTGAACCAAAATTACCATTAGAATCAATAGATACTTTGTATAAGTCAGAATTTCCATAACTTCCCGGCATATCGGAGGCAAAATACATAGTTTTTTCATCTTGACTCAATGTTGGATGCGCTGTTTTGTAATTATCGTTAGAAAAAGGCAATTCTTTTACATTCGTCCATTCACCATTGATTAATTCAGCTTTGTAAATTTTTTCCATGATAACTTTGTCATCACTTTTTCGTTTTTTACCGTCGTTGTAATTGTTTCGGGTAAAATACATAGTTTTTCCATCTTTTGTGAAGACAGGTGAGGACTCATTATATTTAGTATTTACAGTTTTAGAAAAGTTTTCTACACTTCCTAATTTTCCTTCGTCATCTATTGAAGCAACGAATAAATCAGTGAAGTTTTGTTTTGTCCATTCGTGAATTTTAGAGTACTGATTGCCTTCGCTTCGAGAAGAAGTAAATACAATTTGTTTTCCAAAAAATGTTGGGCCATAATCATAAAACTCTGAATTTATATCCGTTTTATCCATGGTGTATTTTCCAGAAACGGCATCAATATCAGTTAAATAATCTTTATTCTCTTGGAATAATTTAGCTCTAGTATCGTTTGTTTTTTGAGCAAATAATTCCATATACTGATTTGATTTTTCGTAATTACCTTCTGCTTTTAAGGCTTGTGCATATCTAAAATAATACTCTGAATCTACTTCTTGATTAAGGGCAAAAAGTTCACCATACCATTTAGAAGCTTTATCTAATTCACCATTGAAATAGTAAGCATTCCCTAATTTTTCGAATAATTCAGCAGATTTGTATCCTTTTTCGGCCACTTTCTCATAAATTTCGATTGCATCTATATAAGAGTATTTATCGTATTTTTTGTCTGCTTTGTTTAGTTTAGACCCTTGTGCAAAAGCACCAATTGTGATGCTTAAGACGAATACTAGTGTGTATAATGTTTTCATAATCGGAAAATTTAAAAGAATCTAGGTGCTGAAACTCTACTTCTGTTGAAAAACTCATAGCGTAGGAATATCTCGTGAGAACCTGAATTGTAGTTGGCAAGTTTCGTTGTTTCTAAATCATAACCATATCCAATGAACCAAGAATCAGAAATTTGAAATCCAGCTAAAGCACTCACGGAAGCATCCCATCTGTATGCAGCTCCTAATGTTAGTTTATCAAAGAACAAAAAGTTAGCTGTTATATCTGCTTGTAACGGAGCCCCTTCTACAATTTTACTTAAGACAGCAGGTTTAAAATCGATGTTATCACTCAGTGTAAATACATGACCAGCAATAAAATAGAAGTGCATTTTTTCTTTTGTAATTTCAATATTATTATCATTGTATCTATAAGATTCGAAAAAATTTGGTACAGATAATCCAAAATAAGTCTTATCAGAAAACAAATACAGACCGGCACCAACATTTGGTGAAAATTCCGTATTCATATTTTGAAATTGAGGGTCAGCTGGATCATATATTCTCAATTTATTTACATCTAATTGAAATAAATTTCCTGTTCCTTTTAAACCTAGCGATAATTTATAATTTTCAGAAATTTGAATAAAATAAGCCAAATCAACAGAAATTTGATTTTCTGCTACGGGACCAATTTCATCGTTAACAAAATTTAATCCTACACCAAAGTTTGAATCTCCAACAGGCATATTTATTGAAAAATTATTTGTTACTGGTGCGCCATCTAATCCTACCCACTGATTTCTGTGGAGCAAGAAAGCTGTAATAGTTTCCCTAGAACCCGCATAAGCTGGGTTTATAAGGGGCGTATTGTACATATATTGAGTATATTGAGAATCCTGTTGAGAATACATACTTTGTAAAATGAATGCACAAATTATAGTTAAAATCGTTTTCATCTTGTTCGTATTTTAAGTTGCTTTAATTTATTAACGGTTAAGGTATAAGTATCCTGATCGATCATGTTTCTTATTTTCTTCATCTGTATATTTCAGAATGTAAAAGTAAGTTCCGTCTGGTAGAAGTTCATTTTTATTAACGGTACTTCTGCCTTCAGATATTCCTTTAAACGATTTAAGATTATTATCATAACCGGTTTCGTCATAAACTAAAATTCCCCATCTGTTGTAAATTTCTACTGTATTATCGGGATAACATTCAAGTCCGTCGATGAAAAAGATATCGTTAGAGCCATCATCATTTGGTGAAACTGCATTGTAAACTGTAATATCACAAGCGGCTAACACCACACAATCATCATTTACATTTAAATATACTTCATAAATCATCGGACAAGTATTGTCTCCTAATTCAACAACATACTGCAAAGTGTAGAATCCTAAAGTTACATTAGTTGGATCAAAAATACTTCCTGTTAATCCACCAGAACTAGTAACTTCATGCCATTCTCCAGTTGTAGGAATTGAATCGTCTAATATAGTAAATAAATCTATTGGATCGTCTTCAATACAAATTGCGAAAGGAATTGCGTCGAATGGTTCTTCAACACTAACATTTATAGTTTGTGTAAAATTAGCTTCGTTTCCACAATTATCAGAAACAGCCCATTCACGAACAATAATATATTCATAAATTGAAATGATAGTTGATGTCTCGTTATAAATTACATTTTGAATACCAGAACAATTATCTGTGAAAACTAACTCTGGAACTTCTGGAATTTCAGAACATAAAACATTTATTTGAGTGTTTAATTGGCTTGTTAAAGTAGGAGGAGTGTTATCAAAAACAGTTATGATTTGAGTATAACTAGAACTGTTATTACAGCTATCAGTTATAGTCCAAGTTCTATTGATACTATATGCACCCTCACATTGTGACTCTTCTCTGTCAATTGTATCTAATACTGTTATAGTTACATCACTACAATTATCTGTTCCTGTCATAATTGCAGGGTTTGGAACTGCATCACAAGAAACAGAAATATTTTGAGGTAATTCGCTTGTGAAAACTGGATTTGTTGTATCGATGATGGTAAAAGTAGCAGTAGTTGCAGCACTGTTTCCACAAGAATCAGTAGCTGTAAAAGTCACCGAAGCTGAACCCGTTGCACCACAAGTATCTGAAACCGAAGTAAAGTTGTTAGTCCAAGTTACATTCGAGCAGTTATCGCTAGCCGAAGCGCCACCGTTTGAAGCTAACCAAGCGTTTAATGCAGCGGTATTTCCATTGCCATCACATTGCACTTCTAAGTTAGAAGCTTGCACCGAAATCACAGGATTTGTTGTATCGATGATGGTAAAAGTAGCAGTAGTTGCAGCACTGTTTCCACAAGAATCAGTAGCGGTAAAAGTCACTGTTGCCGAACCCGTTGCACCACAAGTATCTGAAACGGAAGTAAAGTTGTTAGTCCAAGTTATATTCGAGCAGTTATCGCTAGCTGAAGCGCCACCGTTTGAAGCTAACCAAGCGTTAAGTTGAGCCGTATTTCCATTTCCATCACATTGCACTTCTAAGTTAGAAGCTTGCACTGAAATCACAGGATTTGTTGTATCGATGATGGTAAAAGTAGCAGTAGTTGCAG
>Ga0207971_100032_pt1 | contig 189311 bp, 176 predicted proteins | sample LakWasMet56_HOW8_2_FD_183890 | JGI IMG/M metagenome (GOLD analysis project Ga0207971, IMG submission 183890) | Freshwater sediment methanotrophic microbial communities from Lake Washington under simulated oxygen tension - Sediment Metagenome... | ecosystem: Environmental > Aquatic > Freshwater... | reverse complement strand
ACTGACGTTTTTCTTCGTCGGTCAAATTGACTTTATATTTAATGGCTGGCATAACTGAACCTCACTACGCCAAAGCCAATAGCTATATCACAAATTATCGCTTCGCTTCAATATGACTGACTACTAGTAATCATGCGGCTTCTTTCTCTTTCTCAGCAGAAAATACCTCATGCGGTGTTTTAAAATTGAGTGATTTTCGAGGTCGATGATTGAGCTGTCTCAATTCAAGCGGAGCGGGGTTTGCAACCCCGCTCCTAATGTTTTCGCAGTGTCTAAGCAAAGTGGGTACAGTTAATTAACGCAAAATGTTTCGAACGTGGCAAAATGTCCCATCCGACTTGGAAAAGTTGGGTTGCATTTTAGCGCAACCCAACACCGTGCCCTAACCTTTCAAAAACCGCAACGTCTCATGCTCAACATCGACTTTGATAGTATCCCCAGCGACAAAGTCGCCTGCCAGTATCTTCTGAGCCAGCGGGTTTTCAAGCTGTTGCTGAATAGCCCGTTTCATAGGTCTTGCGCCGTAGACCGGATCAAATCCCGCCTCACCTAACAAATCCAATGCCTGTTCTGAAATTTCAAAGCCGATTTCGCGATCCTGCAAACGTTTACGCAAATAATCGATTTGAATTTCGGAAATTTTGCGAATTTGTCCGCGACCCAACGAATGGAACACCACTGCCTCATCAATCCGATTGATGAATTCCGGGCGGAACTTGGTACTGACAATTTCCATGACCGACGTTTTCATCACCGAATACAACGCTTCGCCGGACAGAGATTGAATAATATCCGAGCCCAGATTAGAGGTCATCACGATAATGGTATTCCTGAAATCAACCGTCCGGCCCTGCCCGTCGGTCAAGCGGCCGTCATCCAGCACCTGTAACAAGATGTTGAACACATCGGGATGGGCTTTTTCGATTTCATCCAGCAAAATGACCGAATACGGTTTGCGTCTGACCAGTTCGGTCAGGTAACCGCCTTCTTCATAACCGACATAGCCCGGAGGCGCACCGATCAGACGCGCCACCGAATGCTTTTCCATAAACTCGGACATGTCGATGCGCACCATCGCATCGGGCGTGTCGAACATGAACTCCGCCAGCGCCTTGCACAGCTCGGTTTTACCGACGCCGGTCGGCCCCAAAAACAGGAACGAACCATTCGGACGATTCGGATCGGACAACCCGGCTCTGGATCGACGGATCGCATTACTGACCGCTTTCAATGCTTCTTCCTGGCCGACTACCCGCTTGCCGAGCTGCTCTTCCATCCGCAATAGCTTGTCGCGCTCGCCTTCCATCATTTTCGATACCGGAATGCCGGTCCATTTCGATACCACTTCGGCGATTTCTTCTTCGGTGACCTTATTGCGCAACAGGGTCATTTTCTGTGCTTCAGCCGGTACGTCTGAATGCAGCTGCTTTTCCAGCGCCGGAATAATGCCGTATTGCAACTCGGACATCTTCGCCAAATCACCGGCACGGCTGGCCGCTTCCAGTTCGGTTTTAGCCTGCTCCAGCTTTTCTTTGATCGATGCCGAACCTTGCAACGAAGCTTTTTCGGCTTTCCAGATTTCTTCCAGATCGGAATATTCTTTTTCCAGATCGGCGATTTCTTCTTCGAGTATTTCCAGGCGCTTTTTCGACGCCGCATCGGATTCTTTTTTCAGCGCGACCTGCTCGATTTTTAACTGAATCAGCCGCCGGTATAATTTGTCCATTTCCTCCGGCTTGGAATCGATTTCCATACGGATACGGCTGGCCGCTTCATCGATCAGGTCGATGGCTTTGTCCGGCAGCTGCCGGTCGGCAATGTAACGGTAGGACAGATTTGCTGCCGCGATGATGGCTGGGTCGGTAATATCTACGCCGTGGTGCACTTCGTATTTTTCTTTCAGGCCGCGCAAAATTGCCACGGTATCTTCAACGGAAGGTTCATCGACCAGCACTTTTTGAAAGCGGCGTTCCAAGGCTGCGTCTTTTTCGACATATTTGCGGTATTCATCCAGCGTGGTAGCGCCGACGCAATGCAGTTCGCCGCGCGCCAGAGCAGGTTTCAGCATATTGCCGGCATCCATTGCGCCTTCGGCCTTGCCCGCACCGACCATGGTGTGCAACTCATCGATAAACAAAATCACCTGCCCTTCCTGTTTGGCAAGATCGTTTAACACCGCTTTCAGACGCTCCTCGAATTCGCCGCGAAACTTGGCGCCTGCAATCAATGCCGCCATATCCAAAGCCAATACCCGCTTGCCTTTGATGCCTTCCGGCACTTCGCCATTGACGATGCGTTGCGCCAGACCTTCGACAATCGCGGTCTTGCCCACGCCCGGTTCACCGATTAACACCGGATTGTTTTTGGTGCGGCGCTGCAAAACCTGAATAGTGCGGCGGATTTCATCATCCCGTCCAATGACAGGATCAAGCTTGCCTTGTTCCGCGCGTTCGGTCAGGTCAATGGTGTATTTTTTAAGGGCCTGACGCTGCTCTTCAGCATTAGGATCATCGACCGGCTGGCCGCCGCGCATTGCATCGATGGCTTTTTCGACCGCCTGTTTAGAGACGCCGGCTTTTTTAAGCAAATCCTGAAGCAAGCCTTTTTCATCAAATGCCGCCAATAAAAACAGCTCACTGGAGATGAATTTGTCATTGCGCTTTTGCGCCAGTTTGTCGGTTAAATTCAGCAGTCGTGATAATTCATTGGAGATTTGCACATCGCCGCCGGAACCGCTGACCGTGGCCAATCGTTCCAGTTCCCTGACCAGCTCGGTGCGCAGCAACTGCGTGTTAATGCCCATCTGCGCCAACAACGGCCTGATGCTGCCGCCCTGCTGGTCCAGCAAGGCCAGCATCAGGTGGATAGGCTCGATGAATTGATGGTCTTTACCTAAAGCCATACTCTGTGCATCAGCCAATGCCGTTTGAAACATGCTGGTTAATTTGTCCATACGCATAATATTTGCCTCATCTTAGGAGTTTTATAAGTTACTGCTAACATGGGGGATAGTCCGACTGTTTTCAAGCGGACTGCTGAGTCTGGACGAATAACAGATCGCAAAAGCTATAGCTCAATCATGTAGAGCATGCTACGCAATGCTTTTAGAGCTTGGGAAGGTATCGTAGGGGCAGTTTTGTATGACCCGGTTAATTACAGATCCGCTTAAGAGGGAAATGGCAGCTGAAACAACTGCCCTTGCCCAACTCACTGTCTATGTTTAATTTGGCGTCATGCCGCATCAGCACATGTTTGACGATAGCCAAGCCCAGCCCAGTGCCGCCCACTTTCTTGATGCGCTTTACTTCAGACCGGTAAAATCGTTCGGTAACGCGGGGAATATCGCTTGCTGCAATCCCTTCGCCCAGATCCTCAACATCCAGCACGATGCTGTCATTGGAGCGATACCAGCGCACTTTTACGACGGTATTTTCCGGCGAATATTTAAGTGCATTGCCCAGCAGATTGGTGAAGGCACTACGCAATTCCTGCTCTTCACCAGTGATGTGTTTATCTGTTTCCAGGCTTAATTCAATTCGGGCGGGGATATTGCCGTTCAAAGTCTCCGCTTCTTTGCAAATCTGGATTAATAAAGCGGGGATATTAACGCACTCGGTTTTCTTCTGTCGGGTTTCCAGACGCGTCAGCAACAGCAAGTCATCGACCAAATGCTGCATTCGCTCGGTTTGCCCCTGCATTTGCTGGAATGAGGTGGTCAATAAGGGTGATTCTCGGTCGTCCATATCCTGCAAGGTTTCCAGGTAACCTTTTAATACTGTCAAAGGCGTCCTGAGTTCATGCGACACATTAGCTACAAAATCCTTGCGCATTCTTTCCATTCTTTTCAGCTCGGTAACGTCCTGAGCCAATAACAGGCGCAATCCTGCGCCGTAAGTGATAATCCGCACCGCCAGGGTTATCCGATGGTTTACCGGGGAAGGTAAGATGACGGCCTCGTTATAATTTCCGGATTTAAGATAGTGGATAAATTCAGGGAATCGAATAAGATTGGGAATGCGTTGGCCTTTATCCGACTGCTGCAAGCCAAAAACTTCCCTGGCCGCTTTATTCGCCCACTCAATCTCGTCATTGGCGCCTAAAACGATAGCTGCATCGGGTAACGCTTCGGTGGACTGGCGAAATTGGTCAACCATTTTACCCAGTTTCTTTTTGCGTTTTTTTTCGTTCTTTTTAATACGGTAGACATGGTAATAAATTTCTTCCCAGATACCGGTCGTCTTCGGATATTTGGCCCTGCCCCCTGCCCGTATCCATTTTTCAAATCGGCTAATCTGAAATAGCTGGCGCATTAAAATGCCCAGCGTCAGCAACAGCGTCAACGGCATAATAAGACCGGTCATTCCTCCTACTATCAACACGGCTAAAAACAGCAGCAATGCGGTAATGAGTTCTCTTTGCCAGATACCCATATTGATTATGACGATATGGACGCTGAAGGAATTGAAGAATCTATTACTGAAAACCGGTAGCCGAAACCGCGCACGGTTTGAACCAAATCTTCCCGTCCGTGTTCACCGAGAATTTTTCGTAATCTTCGTATATGCACGTCAACGGTGCGTTCTTCAATGTATACGCTACGCCCCCAGACCTGATCCAATAATTGAGTGCGATTGAATACTTTATCGGGATGGGTCATGAAAAACTGCATTAAACGGAATTCGGTCGGGCTCACTTCCAACTGTTTATCGCCGATGCTGAGCCGGTGCTGTTCGGTATCCAGTATCAGGTCACCCAAAGTGATTTGCGCCAGATCGTTTATTTTTCCGCTTCTGCGCAAAACGGCGCGGATACGGGCTACTAGCTCTTTGGGTGAAAAAGGTTTGGTCATATAATCGTCGGCACCGATTTCCAGTCCCCTGACTTTATCCTCTTCCTCGCCTCGCGCCGTCAGCAAAATAATAGGCAATTCCCGATACATCGGATCTTTCTTTAAGCGTCTGGCCCATTCGACACCACTGACTCCGGGCAACATCCAGTCCAGCAGGATCAAGTCAGGCAAGGCCTCATCCAGAGCTTTTTGCGCATCTTCCGCATCCGCAGCCGCAATCGACCTAAAACCGGCCTGCTCAAGTACCATCATCAACATTTCTCTGATGGCATCTTCATCTTCAACAACGAGAATATTTAAATTAGGCATAATTAAATTCGGATAAGAATAAACTGATTATTTTAACAAATTACATATTACCTTTTTATGACAAATAGTATTTGCTTATTGTCATGGTGAAGTTAAAGCCCGCCTCAGGGTTCAAAAGAATTCCAAAACTCATTTATTACGAGTATCATTTAATTCACTTCACCTCCGTAATAATGCTTGTTTTGCAGGTTAACGTAGCGTAATTGGATGACCGTTGCCGCAGAGCTTCGACCTTATATAATGATTGAAATTTTACGCCGATATAGTCTGATAACGTTGCTGTTGATCTTTAACTTTACTGTTTCTGCCGACACCATCCCTTTGAAACCTATAACGGATAAAGCCAAGGCCGCCCAAACATCGAAAGAAAGTTCCGATCACCAAGAAACCGTCATTATGAAATGGTGGAAACTATTGTTGGATTTGCCGTTGATTGCAGTCTTAAATAAGCAATCCGATGATATTTACGAACCCACTTTCAGTGAGCAAAGCAAATTTAAAGCGCCCAAATATATAATCGGTATCCATCCTCTGCATAATCCCAAACGGCTATTTGAAGTCTACGGCCCTATTGTCGATTATGTTAAGGTAAACCTGCCTGAAGCCGATTTTACCTTGGAGGCATCGCGTAATTATGAAGAGTTTGACCGGAAGCTCTACAGCGGACACTTCGATTTTGCGATGCCCAATCCTTATCAAACTATTAACTCGCTTAAACATGGCTATCGTGTGTTTGGCAAGATGGCCGATGACGATGATTTCCGCGGCATTATTCTGGTGCGTCGCGACAGCGGCATTAATACCATCGCAGATCTCAAGGGCAAAGCGGTATCCTACCCTGCCCCGACTGCCTTGGCTGCAACCATGATGACCCAATATTATCTGCATACCCACGGCATTGATATTAACCACGATATCGAGAACCGCTATGTCGGCTCGCAGGAATCCTCGATAATTAACGTATTGCGCGGACATGTCGCGGCCGGAGCAACCTGGCCGGTACCCTGGAAAACATTCAGCAATGAAAATCCCCTGTTAGCCGCCCAACTCGAAGTCAAATGGCAATCCGAGCCGTTGCAAAACAACGGTTGGGTAGTGCGCAAAGACGTGCCGATGGAAGTAGCAAATAAGTTTGCGACATTGCTGTTTAATCTTGACCGACATCAGCAAGGCTTGAAAATGCTGGCCCGTATTCCGGTTACTCGTTTTGAACCGGCTAATGATGACAGTTATGGGCCGGTACAAGCCTTTATTGCGACCTTTATCAAAACAGTACGACCTTTAGAGTAAATGGACATAATGGCAACTGATCACAATCGGAGCAAACCGCAACGGACTTTTTTTAACGGTTCCATTCGACATCAATTAGCATGGTCATTCGGCAGCGTTGCGCTGATTATGATGATAGGTCTTGCCGGCCTGCTATTCGAGCGACAACGCAGCTTTCTTTATAGCGCCGCCATGCAGCAAAGTAAAGCGCTGGCCACGTCGTTAGCCGGTAGCAGCACATCTTGGGTATTAGCCAACGATATTGCCGGTTTGAAAGAAGTATTGCAAGGCTTTGTCGGCTTACCCGATCTCGAACGGGCCTATATTTTATCTTTGCGCGGCGAAGTGCTGAGTTCCACACGATCTGAAGAAGCCGGGTTATTCGTAACCGACGCACAAAATCAAAAGCTGTTAAATTCCCCGCCAACAACACAAGTGTTGCTGGCCAATACTCATCAAATTGATGTTGCCGTGCCTGTCATGACCGGGCAACGGCATGTAGGATGGGCTCGGGTGGAGATGACCATGAACGGAGTCAACGCCAATCTTCGCTCGGTCGCAATCATGGGCATCAATTTTATAGTGTTTGCGGCGCTGGCAGTGGTAAGTGCGGCAATATTGCTGGCGCGAAGGCTTACGAAAAGATTACATCACCTGATGCGGGTAGCCGCTGAGGTCGAGGGTGGCCGTCTTGATGTACGGGTGCGTATTTCCGGCAAGGATGAGGTTGGCGTATTGGCGCATGGCTTTAATCAAATGCTGGATGCCCTGTCCAATTCCGAACGGCAGCGGGAGCGAATCAACCACCTGTATGCGGCATGGACGCAGAGCGCCGACATTATTGTGCGCGAGTCGGACGAGGTTAAGTTACTGGCCGAGGTATGCCGGATTATAGTCAGTCATGTTGCTTTTAAACTGGTCTGGGTAGGCATGACCGAACCGGACGGCTGGGTGCGCGAAGTCGCTACCAGCCATCCCGATTGTCCTCTTCTCAGGAATATCAAGGTCTCGATTGATAAGACATTGCCGGAGGGGCGCGGACCGATGGGGGCGGCCATCCGGGAAGGCGTACCGAAAATCTTCAACAACTTCCTCAATGACCCAAGTACTCGGCCTTGGCAACCCATGGCCGCTGCTGAAAACATTAAGGCCTCCGCGGCATTCCCACTGATGCGGGGTGGCCACTGTATCGGAGCGATTGCCGTCTACTCAGCAGAACAAGATTACTTTACCCCCGACCTGATTGACCTGATGCGCGGCCTAACGGACGATCTTTCCTATGCACTGGACAATTTCGACCGCGAAAAACTGCGGCTCAAGGCCGAGCATGAACTGCGCATCGCAGCGGCGGCATTTGAATCCCAGGAAGGCATACTGGTTACCGATGCCGATAGTATTATCCTGCGTGTCAACAAGTCGTTTACCGAATTGACCGGTTACAGTGCTGCTGAGATTATCGGCAAACCCGCAAACATACTCAAATCCGGCCGGCAGGATAGTGAATTTTATGCAGCGATGTGGCAAGGCATCAAGCGCGATAAATACTGGCAAGGCGAAATATGGAATAAAAGAAAAGATGGCGTTATCTATCCTGAATGGCTATGCATAACCGCTATCACCAATCCTGAAGGTGCGATTACCAACTATGTCGGCACTTTCACCGACATTAGCCAGCGCAAGGCTGATGAAGAGCGCATCATAGATCTGGCCTACTATGATTCGCTAACCAAGCTTCCCAATCGTACTTTACTATTCGACCGACTCAATCTGGCGCTCAACACCAGTAACCGTAACAAGACGCACGGCGCGTTAATGTTCCTTGATCTTGATAACTTCAAAACGCTTAACGATACTCTGGGACATGATCGGGGCGATCAATTGCTGGTCGAAGTGGGGCGACGGTTGCAAAACTGTGTACGGGAAGTTGATACCGTAGCCAGACTGGGCGGCGATGAATTTGTGGTTATGCTGGAGTTTCTTGATGAACAGGAGATTGAGGCGGCTATTCAAGCCCACACAGTTGCCGAAAAGATTCGCAGTAATCTGGCTGAATTTTACTTATTGAAAAGCAATATCGACAATAAACTGCAACCATTTGTCGAACATTATTCCACCGGCAGCATTGGTTTTGTACTGTTCCTGGGCCACGAAACCAGTAGCGAAGAGCTACTTAAACGCGCCGATCTGGCCATGTATCAAGCCAAACAGGCTGGACGCAATGTGATACGCGCTTTTGTTCCTGAAATGCAGGAAGCTTTAAATTTACGGGCATCTTTGGAATCAGACTTGCGCAATGCACTGGATCGCAACGAATTGAGCCTACATTATCAGATACAGGTCGATGTATCCGGGAGGCCGGTTGGCGCCGAGGCGCTGATTCGCTGGAATCAAGCCGAGCGCGGCCCGATTCCTCCAGCCGAATTTATTCCGCTCGCCGAAGAAACCGGCCTGATTCTGCCCATCGGCCATTGGATATTGAAACAAGGCTGCGAAACGTTGCTTGACTGGGCAAAATACCCTGAAACCTGCAAGCTGAAATTGGCGGTCAATATCAGTAGCCGACAACTTAGTCAGGCTGATTTTGTTGAACAAGTGTCGGCTATATTAGCAAAAACCGGCGCCAATCCTGCTTTGCTCAAATTGGAAATTACCGAATCCGTCATTCTGGATAATATAGAAGACACCATTACTAAAATGCATGCTGTCAAGAACCTGGGAGTCAATTTCTCAATGGATGATTTCGGTACCGGTTATTCATCATTATCTTATCTGCAAAGACTGCCTTTGGAGCAGTTAAAAATAGACCAATCATTCGTCAGGAATATGGCTTTTAACAACCATGACTCCGCCATCATCCGAACCATTCTGACACTGGGAAAAAATCTCGGCATTAATGTTATTGCCGAAGGAGTGGAAACAGAGGCTCAACATGAACTTTTAACAAATTACGGATGCCTAAGATTTCAGGGATATTTATTCGGCAGGCCGGTTCCTGCCGATATATTCAAACAGAGCCTGTTGATGGATCAGATAGAAGCATCATCATTGCATATCACTCTATAAATGGCGTGTAGCAGGTAAATCAGAGGCTGTTTAAGATATCGTCTCTAAGTACTTCAACTTATTGAAATAAAATTAAATAAATCTAGAATGGCTTGTGCTGTTTATTAATCCGCCGATAGCAAGTTTTTTATTTCTCCTGACTCCGGTATTACACACAATTGATTCCGTTCAACTCAACTACAAGAGGTATTTGCTATGAGACTATTATATAAATCAACTGCCGTTCTATTATTGTTATTACCCATGAGCATAATAAGTTACGCCGCTGAACCGCAAAAAACCGATGAGCCCATGAAAGAAATGGGCATGGGCGGTATGACCGAAGAACAAAAAAATGAACACCTGCGCACGATGCAGGAACACATGCTACAGATTCATGACTTGTCAAATCAGATTTTGTCAGAGAAAGATCAAGCCAAAAAAGAAGCGTTAAAAAATCAGCAATTGGAGCTAATGAAAGCGCATCATGCTCAAAAGATGCAACACCACCGCCAACAAAAGATGCAAGAACATAAAAAATAAATATATCAGGACGGCGATACTGGAAACCATAACTTTCAAGGCCGATCAATCTAAGGAACATTAACCCGGAACGGCCCATCCATCCGTCTCCAGACTTTCTGCCTAGGGACGCAGACGAGGCTTCGTGGAGTGCAGCCAAATAACACAGGATACCGGTATGGGTATATTACAAGAATTTAAAGAATTCGCCGTCAAGGGCAATGCTATTGATATGGCCGTCGGCATTATTATAGGCGCTGCTTTCGGAAAAATTATTTCATCCCTTGTTGCCGATGTATTCATGCCGCCGATTGGCGTATTAATTGGTGGCGTAGATTTTACCAAGTTGGCGTTTACCCTAAAAGAAGCATCCGGAAATACGCCTGCCGTGACACTTAATTACGGTAATTTTATTCAAACACTGGTTGATTTTACAATTATTGCCTTTGTTATTTTTATGGCGATAAAGCTCATCAATAGACTTAAGAAAAAAGAAGCGGCGGCTCCTACAGTCACGCCAAAGCCCTCCAAGGAAGAACAGTTATTGACCGAAATCAGGGATTTACTCAAGGAAAGAAAATAACGAGTGAATAAAAAAGGCTGTCTGTCGCTTGCCATTTTCAAAAGAGGACTAAAAATATGAAATATTTACTTGCAGCGTTACTTTTGTCTATATCGCCGGCCATTATGGCTGACCTCACGTACATGAATCAACAGATGGAAGAAATGAAAAATCTCCATCAACAGCAAATGCTACGCTGGCAACAACAGCAACAAGACGGAACGAGACAATATCTGCAACAACAGCAAGAACAAAAACAAAGTAATATTCGTCGGCATTCTCAGCGGCCGACTAAGTATCAAAGCTATATTAATCGTTTAGAGTGATTAATATCGAAGAATCAGGGATTCATTAATAATAAAGAAGCGCCTTTGAAGACGAGTGCGTCATTGATGCAATGTTTTATCGTACTTAAACACCAGTTGGCGAAAATGGTCATTTTCTTCGGACCAAACCCTAAAACTGCACTTGAGATTCCGGCTTAATCTGTCCGACAAGCCGGAATCTCAAGCTGAAAAATTATTATCTTTGCTGGATAGCAACTGGATGATCTATTACAGGCAGATTTGTTTGTTGCAGCCAAAAATCAAGATCGGGATTGCTTAATAAGCGCTCTGCAAATGAGCATGCTTCAACTAAATTAATTTCGGCGTTTGCACTCAAGCCATCGCCCAGTTCAAACGCGTCGGCCTTGATGCTCAGCAGGAAACTCGGCGGCGGCGTTTGGTTTTTTATCGACTGGTACACATCTAGAACCGCCGCAGGACTCATCGCATGAGTGGTATAGCTTTTGTCCCGGGCGGGTTCCAACACGGCAAAATCGAACGCATTGTCGCAAGCTACCGAGGCATCGACAAATAACACCAAGCGCCTGTTTTCCAGGTCCAGCGCATGTTCTATTTGTAATTGGAAGTCGGACAATATTTCAATTGAGTCCACGCAACAATGGCTTTCGACGTATTCCAGCAGTAACGGTCCCAGTGCGTCATCGCCACGACTGAGATTGCCGTAACCAAACAACAGAATCGGTTTAGGCATTATTTCGCTCAATTTGACCGTCGCTGTGTTTGACCAGCTTATCGATCAACTTGCCTTCAGCATCGACCAACTCAAGTTGCAGCGGCATTTTGCCTACTGCATGGGTCGCGCAGGACAAGCAGGGATCATAAGCGCGAATCGCCACTTCCAGGTTATTCAACAAGGGCTCGGTCAGTTCCCGGCCGGATAAGTATTCCGCCGCCACTTGCCGTACCGATTCATTCATCGCCATGTTGTTACTGGTGGTCGAGACGATTAAATTGGCTTTGGTGACGATATCGTTTTCATCGACTTGATAGTGATGAAACAACGTGCCGCGCGGCGCTTCAATTACGCCTATGCCTTCATAGCGTTTTTCGCCTTGTGCGACCAAATCATGACCCATGATGTCAGGATCATTCAGCAAACCCTTAATGCTTTCGGCGCAATGTAGGGTTTCAATCAAGCGCGCCCAGTGAAATGCCAAGGTGCTGTGCACCATCGCTTCATTGCTGTGCGCTTTAAACTCGACGCGGGCGGCTTCCGCCAAGGGTGTGTCAATATAGTCGCAGTTATTGACCCGCGCCAAAGGCCCGACCCGGTACCAGCCTTGCTGCTGCCCAAGAGACAGCAGATAAGGGAATTTCATGTAGGTCCATGAACGCACTTCTTCATGGATATAATCGTTATATTTGCAATAATCGATGTGATCCATGATGGTTTCGCCGTGCTCATTTTTAGCGCGGATACCGCCATGATAAAGCTCCAGCGCTCCGTCCGGCTTAGTCAAGCCCAGATAATTAGTGCGTATAGTGGCAAAATCATCGTAATAAGGCAGGTTGGAGCAATGCACTTTCTTGATCAGTGCGACCGATCCTGCAGCCCAATTTATCATCTGATCGATGTCTTCGAGCAAATAGTCGCGTTCGGCTTTGTTCAGCGATTTGTTCATGCCGCCGGGAATCGCGCCGGTACCGTGAATACGCTTGCCGGACACCATGCGAATGACTTCCTGCCCGTATTTACGCAGTTTTACACCTTGCACACCGATTTCAGGATACTCGGCCAATACCGCAACAATCGACCGCTTGCTGATATCGCTTTCGAAACCGAACAATAAATCCGGGCTGGATAAATGAAAAAAATGCAAAGCATGGGATTGCAGCACTTGGCCGAAATGCAGCAGACGTCTTAATTTGTCCGCTGAGACTGGCAAGTTCTCAGGATCGATACCGACCAGTTGATCTATGGCTTTGGCGGCGGCCAAATGATGACTGACCGGGCAGATACCGCATAAACGCTGCACTAAAACCGGCAATTCCCAATAGGGCCGACCCTGAATAAAGCGTTCAAAGCCTCGAAACTCAACGATATGCAACCTAGCTTGCTGGACTTTATTATCTTCATCCAGCAATAAAGTGACTTTGCCATGCCCTTCAACGCGCGAGACGGGATCAACGACAACGCGTTTTAAACTGTCCCGGTTTTCAGCTGTTTCTAAATGTTCGTACATGATTTTTCTCGTATTTGCAGGTCGGGTCAGCAACCCGACATTTTATCGATAGGGTTTGTCGGATTACGCTAATGTAATCCGACCTACGAAACTACGGAACTTAATCGTAATGAACCAACTCATAAGGCAATGAAGGTTCACGCCCTTCAATCAAATCAGTCAGGAATTTCCAGAATACATCCGCCGATGGGGGGCAGCCGGGTAAGAAATAATCTATTTTGACAACTTCATGAATCGGGTGCACTTGGTTCAACAGCAACGGTAATTCTATGTCGCTGGGAATCTGTGGATTTTCCACGCCGATTCCGTCCAAATAAGCCTCATTCAGGCATTCTTCGAGCGGGATATGATTGCGCAGGGCGGGCAGTCCGCCGTTAATCGCACAGGCGCCGACTGCAACCAGAATTTTGCAGTTGTTACGAAACTCCCGCAATACATGCACGTTCTCGGAATTGCATACACCGCCTTCAATCAGGCCTATATCACAATTGGTGCAATGTTCTATGTCGGTAATCGGCGAGCGGTCGAACTCAACAACTTCAACTAATTGCAACATCCGCTCGTCTATATCCAAAAACGACATATGGCAGCCGAAGCAGCCGGCCAGCGATGTTGTTGCTACTCTAATTTTATTCGCCATGTTTGACATGCTCCGTTTCCAGACTGACTTGATCAATCTCTTTATGATCGTAAATACGCTCGCCAATCGGCACCTGAAAACCGGTGCGTTTAATCAGAATGGCGCCTGTAGGACAAATATGTGCCGCCTGGTCCGTCGCTTCCAGATCGGTATCTTTTAACAGCCCGCTTTGAGCATTAACGATCAAATGCTTGTTGATGCCTCGTCCGCTGATTGCAAACACGTTTTTACCGTCTTTTTGCTGACTGGCACGAACGCATAATGTACAAAGAATACAGCGATTTTGGTCAATCATTACGTCTGGATGAGAGGCATCCACTTCCCGGTCCGGGTAAAACAGCGGAAAATGGTTGTCGAGCATATTCAAATGGTAGGCGACGGCTTGCAATTGGCAGTTACCGGTTTTTTCGCAGCCGGGGCATAAATGGTTGCCTTCGACAAACAGCATCTGGGTGATTTTCTTCCGGTCGCTGATCAGTTCTTCGGTTTCACTCAGCACGTCCTGGCCGTCCATTGCCGGAAAGGTACAGGCGGAACAGTTGCGCCCGTTTACTTTAACCGTACACAGCTTACAGCTGCCGTGCGGAGTAAACTCGGGCTGATGGCATAAATGCGGGATATAGATGCCTGCTGCCATCGCCGCATCCATAATAGTTTGTCCCTCTTCGAAAGGGATAATTTTGCCGTCAATGGTAATCGTCTTACTCATGTTCGCTCTCCGTCTGAGCCAAGTGCGCACCAGTATCATATCGATTCGCCATGCGCCGCGCTGTTTCCAGTGCGCCATCCAAATCAAATCCCGGCTCGAAACTGATTTCTTTTAACTGGCTTTCGTACAATCCAAGATAGCGTTCCAACGTTGTTAATATCGGGTTAGCAGCAGTTTGTCCGAGGCCGCAATGACTGTAATTCTTCACCAGCTGGCATAGTTCTTCAAGCGCGACAATATCGCCCGCCGAACCGTGGCCTTCGACAATTTTATCGATCTGTTTTTTCAGGAGCGAGGTGCCGACCCGACATGGCGTACAAAATCCGCAGCTTTCATGAGCGAAAAAATGGGTGAAGTTAAGAACTGCGTCGAGAATATTGCGGCTGGAGTTAAAAATAATGAATGACCCACCGGTAGCCAAATCCTCAAAAGCCAGCTTGCGCTCAAACTCCTGGTTGGAAATAAAGGTTCCCGACGGACCTCCGACCTGAACACCCAACACATCGGCTGCTCCGCAATCATTTAAGATGGTTTGGACAGTTATGCCGAAAGGATATTCATAGATACCGGGACTCGCGCAATCGCCGCTGATGCTGAGTATTTTTGTACCCTTTGATTTTTCGGTGCCGATATTTGCGAACCAGTCGCCGCCATTGACCGCAATGGCGGCGGCGGCCAAAAACGTTTCCACATTATTGACTACAGTCGGTTTACCCAAATAGCCTTGGGTCACAGGATAAGGCGGGCGATTGCGCGGAATACCGGCTTTGCCTTCCATCGACTCGATCAGCGCGGATTCTTCACCGCAGATATAAGCGCCCGCACCCAGGCAGATTTCAATATCGAAATCCAAGCCTGCGCCAAGAATATTGTTGCCCAACAGACCGTTCTGACGACGCTGATCCAGAATACTTTGCAGCTTGTCGTGAAGGTGCAAATATTCGCCGCGCAAATACAAAAAGCCCTGTTTGGCGCCGATAATCGCAGAGCATACCGTCATGCCTTCAAATACCTGATCCGCATAGGAGTTTAGCAGCACTCTGTCCTTAAACGTGCCGGGCTCGCCTTCATCGGCATTGCAAACTACGTAACGCTCAGTCTGCTGCTCTTCCGAACAGAATTGCCATTTAATTGCCGTTTTAAATCCGGCGCCGCCTCGGCCCCGCAAACCTGAGCAATCAATTTCTTTCAGCGTTTCCTTGATGCCTCGTTTAAATGCCGATCTAAGCGCCGCGCCTTGCTCAATCTGTTGATTCAGCAATAAGCCGGATTTATAAATATTGTCATCTACCTGAAATAACTCGACAGGCCATTCGTCCAATGGCTTTTGTTGATTAACTAACTCTACGATTTTATCAATCGCGGAATGATCCAAGCGGGTTAATGCATAGCCGTTAACTAAACCAGCCGGTCCCTGATCGCACATACCGGTACATGAAGTATTATCCAGACTGACCACACCATCTTCTCTGGTCTCGCCAACTGCGACACCTAATTTATTGACCATATAGTCGATCAGGCTTTTCTTGCCCAACATATGATCAGTTATCGAATCGCTGATCAACAGTTCATATTGTCCTCTGGGGATCAGATGAAAAAAACTGTAGAATTCAACAACACCGATGATTTGCGTCCTGGGAATGTTTAGCAAGCCGGACAGCTGTTCTATCGCTGCTCCCGGTATATAATGATAACGGGATTGGACCTGCCTTAGAATCTGCAACAAATGCGTTGCCTGATAATGGCTGTTTTCTGCTATACCCTGAATAAATTGTTTCACTTTATCTCCCTGGCCTTATCTTTGTGGATGTTTGTGGATACGATACTAGCGAATTATTACATTGACCTGCATGAATACAGGTAATCGGCGTAAGCACGACTGCCATGGATGCAGGAGGTAGAGCCATGCAGGAGCAATTGCCGAGGAGCGGAAGCTTTAGAGCTGCTTATTCCCTTACATAAACTAACTATATCCCACTATCTTGAATAATCCAATAATCTGGCAAAAAGAGTTCCTGCACAGGTTGACTATTAAATAGGCATGACAAAAAAACCACCTTCATTTAAAGCGGCACTGTCGTTTCCAAACCGCACAATCGCATACTTTTACAACCGGATTGAGCAGCAAAAACAGGTTCTGCAACGTATTCATGCTGTATTACCGGCGACGATAGCCGAACATGCACTGCATTGTGTTATTAATGGCAAGAAACTGCTGGTTTATACCGATACGGCTGCATGGGCATCGCAACTACGCTTTTATAACAGCGCAATTCTCGCAGCTATCGCTCCGGTAACCAAGGAGTCGGTCTCGATTATGCAGATTAAAGTCAGGGTAGAGACATTGCAGGCAATATCTCCCGGCAGGAAACCGAACATTCCTTCGGCAGAAAAAATAGAGTTCATCCATAACCACAGTCTCACTGTTTCGGATGAGCAATTGAAGTTGGCGCTGCTGAGATTAAGTACAACGTTGGCAAAACTGTCGAAGCATCAAGCCCCAATCTGATAAACCAGACAGGAGCTTGGCACTCGCAGCAGACTTATGCAGCAGGCCTGGGTGATTCGGCAGAACGCATAAAAGAAATCGGGGCGGTTTCTTCATCGTTAAAAGTAACCATCTCCCAAGCATCTTTATCATTTAATAAAGCGCGAAGTAATTTATTGTTCAATCCATGACCCGATTTATAACCGGTAAATTCGCCGATCAAGCTATGCCCCAAAAGATATAAATCACCTATCGCGTCAAGAATCTTATGCTTAACAAATTCATCCGCATAGCGCAAACCGTCTTCGTTAATGACTTTATCGTCATCAACCACAATCGCATTATCAAGGCTTCCACCTAAAGCCAGGTTATTTTGCCGCAACATTTCAATGTCTTTCATGAAGCCAAAAGTTCTGGCTCGACTCACTTCCTTGACAAAGGTAGTTGATGAAAAATCCATTGTCGCGGTTTTTACATGCTCTTCAAAAGCCGGGTGTTCAAAATCAATCGTAAAAGTAACCTTGAATCCTTCAAACGGCTCAAAAGCAGCCCATTTATCGCCATCTTCAACTCTGATGCTACGCTTTATGCGAATATACTGTTTCGGACTGTCCTGTTCTTCAACTCCGGCAGACTGGAGCAAAAATACAAAAGGCCCCGCACTACCATCCATAATCGGAACCTCTGCGGCACTGACATCGATAATCGCATTGTCTATACCTAATCCGGCAAAAGCCGAAAGCAAATGTTCTATGGTTGATATTTTCACATCCCCCGCAACCAGAGTTGTCGAAAGTATGGTTTCGCCAACATTTTCCGGTGTTGCTGCAATAGTCACCGGAATATCCAAATCGACTCTGCGGAATCTGATCCCTGTATTCGCTTCAGCCGGGCGTAAAGTCAAATAGACTTTATCACCCGTATGTAGTCCTACACCTGTTGCCCTGATTGTGTTTTTTAAAGTTCGCTGTTTAATCATAAAATCAATAACGCTAAGTAAAGAGGGCAAAAAGCGCAAATATTATCACAATCAGCCTCCGAAATGGAGACTGATTCTATATTGTTAACCGCACTCATTAATCAGCTTGACGTCTTAAAAAAGCTGGAATATCCAGATAATTTAAGTCTATGTCCTTTTTAGGCTGAGCTCCAAAACGGGTTTCTCTACCTTCAGTTTTGTTTTGACGCATGACCGTAGGCTTGTCCAGGCCTTCGTAATTGACTTCACCGGCCACATTTTGATTAACGTACCCGGCTGTTGCTTTAGGCGCCAGTTTAACCACTCGTGATGGCAATCCCATTCCTGTAGCAACAACAGTTACTTTAATTTCATCGCCTAACTCGGGATTAATAGACATGCCGATTTTTATAACAGCATCCTCCGAAGCAAATTCGTGAACAATATTACCTACCTCATCGAACTCTGCAATACCCATATCAGAAGCGGAAATATTCACTAAAATGCCGCGCGCACCTTGTAAGTTAATATCCTCCAGCAATGGACAGGCAATCGCTTTTTCAGCCGCTTCGCGGGCCCGATATTCTCCTTTTGCCGCGCCGGTACCCATAATTGCAGCGCCCATGCCGGACATTACCGTCCTGACATCGGCAAAATCGACGTTAATCATGCCGGGATGAACGATAAGTTCGGTAATTCCCTGCACGGCATCCAATAACACATCGTTAGCCGCTTTAAACGCATTAACCAAAGAAACGTCGTTACCCAGTACCGGTAATAATTTTTGATTCGGAATGATGATCAATGAATCAACAAACCTTTCAAGCTCCGCTATACCTAGCTCCGCAGTTGCCAATTTCTTTTTGCCTTCAAACGAAAACGGCTTGGTCACCACGGCAACAGTCAAAATCCCCATGCTTCTGGCAATTTCGGCAATAACAGGAATCGCACCGGTACCGGTACCACCGCCCATGCCTGCTGTCAGGAAAACCATATCCGCACCTTGTAAAACCTCCCTGATGCGCTCTTTGTTTTCGTCTGCGGCCATTCTCCCAACTTCAGGATTGGTGCCTGCGCCCAGACCCTTGGTTAATTCAACGCCTAACTGGATAATCGTATCAATATTCAACTTTCTTAATGCCTGCGCATCGGTATTTGCACAGATAAACTCAACGCCCTCCACAAGACTCCCAACCATGTGGCTAACTGCATTGCCACCGCCCCCGCCGACACCAATAACTTTGATGACCGCATGTTCGTTACTCATATCCATCAACTCATATTTCATTGCCGCTGCCCCTTAAATTATTTACGAAACTATTAAAAATTACCTTGAAACCAATGCTTCATTCTCGAGAACACGCTTGGGCCGTCAGAATCAATACTTCTGCCAACACCCTGATGTTCTTTGCCATACATTAATAATCCGACCCCTGTAGAGTGAATCGGATTTTTTACCACCTCGGTTAACCCTGTCACATTTTGCGGACCACCCATACGCACCGGCATATGGAAAATTTCTTCCGCCAAATCTATTAATCCCATTACTTTTGAACTTCCGCCCGTTAATACTATTCCGGCGGCAATTAACTCTTCATACCCGCTTCGTCTTAATTCCGACTGAACCAACAACATTAATTCTTCATAACGAGGCTCAATAATCTCCGCCAGATTTTGCGTTGAAATTTTGCGAGGCGCTCTATCTCCAATACTCGGCACTTCGATAACTTCGTCGACATTTGCCAACTGCGTTAAGGCACAGGCATATTTTCGTTTGATATCCTCGGCGTTGAATGTCGGAGTACGCAGAGCGACAGCAATATCATTAGTCACCTGATCACCCGCTATCGGGATCACCGCTGTATGTTTTATCGCGCCTTCGACAAAAATCGCGATATCCGTAGTGCCGCCGCCGATATCAATCAGGCAAACGCCCAATTCTTTTTCGTCATCCGTCAGTACCGAATTGCAGGACGCCAACTGCTCCAGCACGATATCATCAACTTCCAACCCACAACGCCGAATGCATTTAACGATATTTTGCGAAGCACTGACGCTGCCGGTAACCATATGAACCTTGGCCTCCAAACGAATGCCCGACATCCCGATAGGTTCCTTAATACCTTCCTGAAGATCGATCACAAACTCCTGAGGTAAAATATGTAAAATTTTCTGATCCGCAGGAATTGCCACAGCACGAGCGGAATCTATAACCCTGTCTATATCGTACTGGGTCACTTCTTTGTCCTTAATGGCCACGATACCGTGAGAATTAAGGCTTCTGATATGGCTGCCCGCAATACCTGCATAAACGGACCTGATCTGGCATCCCGCCATTAATTCAGCTTCTTCAATAGCGCGCTGGATGGATTGCACGGTTGACTCCAGATTGACCACAACTCCTTTCTTCAAACCGCGCGACGGTGTCGATCCGATGCCTATGATTTCTATATTGCCATCACTGGTAATTTCACCAACAATAGCAGCAACCTTTGACGTACCGATGTCCAGCCCTACTATTAAATTACGCTCTGATTTTTTCGCCATTTTGTTTACTCTGTATCACTTTATAAGATTAGCCATCTATTTCATGTTGCGGATTGGCAATTTTCTTCCAGTCAATTTCTTCAGTACCGGGTTTCCATGAAACCGCATATCCATTGGGATATCTCAAATCAACTATTGCTATTTTCTCAACCTGCTCTTGTCCCAGTACATCCAGCGTTTTCAAAAACCGTTGTAATTTCTTTAACTGTTCATTTCGGCCCAACAATATTTCCAAGCCCGTTGTTAATTTGATCTTCCATGCCCACCGATCATTAATCGTAAACTCAGCCATTTTCATGGACTGATCAGCTAACGCCGTGTTAACGCCCTTCATTATTTCCAGCGTCTTCAACTGTTGAAGCTCAGGACCTTGCAATATGGGCAAGGACTTAAATTGATCTATATTCTTCGGTGTAATGATCTCCCCACGTGCGCTGACCAGGCTTTGTTGCCCCCACCGTACATAGGGCTTTTTTTCACGTATCTTTATGTCAATCGCATCGGGCCAGACTCGCTTAACCGTCACGGTATCCACCCAAGTCAATCCCGAAACAGCCTGATGAATGGCCTGCATATCGGCATCGAAAAAACTGACCATCACCAAAGGCTGTAAAGCCGTCTTTATCTCCTCCTTACTGAGATACTGAAAAACACCTTCGGTTCTTACATATTTAATCGGAATACGCTTAATGCCGTAACCCGCAATCCAGACCAGACCCATCAATAATAAGAGGGGCAATGTGATTTTTACAACGGCCATCACAAATCTTCCTGGAACTGATTTACACCTGCTGGTAAGGGAGCATGGCAGGAATAGCTATGCATGACTCATTACCCGCAGCTGGTTTCCAAAATACGCCAAACCAATTCATCAAAATCCATGCCCGCCTGCTTCGCAGCCATCGGCACCAAACTATGGTCGGTCATGCCGGGAACGGTATTAACCTCAATCAACTGATACTGGCCCAAATCATCGATAAATACATCCACCCTGCCCCAGCCTGTAACCCCAACGACCTTGCAGGCCGTGACAGCCAAGTCTCTTATATACTGCTCCTGGTCCTCGCTCAGACCGCAAGGGCAATGATATTGCGTCGTCGTTGCCTGATATTTTGCTTCGTAGTCATAAAATATATTGGGAGTTTCCAGTCGGATAACCGGCAACGCCTTGCCATCCAATACCGCTACGGTATATTCCTTACCGCTAACCCAAGCTTCGGCATAGACGTCGCAACGAAATTCCGCTGCAACCTTCAAGGCCGTTAATAGTTCATCCCGATTGCCTGCCTTGCTCATGCCTATGCTGGAACCTTCCTGCGCCGGCTTGACGATAACCGGGAAACCCAGCTTTTCAATACAGGCATCAAGATCGGATTCGTCTTTCAATAAATGCCATTTGGGCGTAACCAAGCCGTAACCCTGCCAGCATAGTTTGGTTCTGAGCTTATCCATACTCAATGCCGACGCCATTACACCGCTGCCGGTATACGGAATCTCCAGCACCTCCAGAACGCCTTGCAATACCCCGTCTTCGCCGCCGCGTCCGTGGATAATATTAAATACCCGGTCTATCTTGAGACCGGCCAATGCTTCAATCGGGCTACCTGTTACGTCAATCGCAATCGCATCCACGCCTTTATTTTTTAAGGCTTCATAAACCGCCGCCCCGCTTCTCAACGAGACTTCCCTTTCCGCAGCCGAACCGCCCATCATGACTGCAACACGGCCGAATTGCTCAGGCTTGTTTAACATCAATGCCTTCATATCTCTTCGCCCACCATACAAACTTCAGTCTGCAAAATTACCCCCTGCTGTTGTTTAACTTTATCCTGTACATAATAAATAAGCGTTTCGATGTCCGCTGCCGTTGCGTTACCGGTATTGACAATAAAATTGGCATGTTTCTCCGATACGCAAGCACCACCAATCGAATAACCTTTTAAACCGCATTGCTCTATCAACCGTGCCGCATAATCGCCTTCAGGATTTTTAAATACCGATCCGCAACTGGGCTGATTGGTCGGTTGCGTTGCTCCCCGCTTTTCCAATAAGCCTTTGATTTTCTGCTGACTCTCGACGGTATCGCCTTGCTGCAAAGTCAGCACACAGGCCAGAAACCACTCGTTTTCAAAACCCTTTACAGAGCGGTAACTCACGGTAAATTCCTGTGGCTTTCTATGAGTCACGTTACCCGACTTATTGAGCATTTCCACACTTTGAACGATAGCCCAGGTTTCTCCGCCGAAAGCTCCGGCATTCATTTTTAAAGCTCCACCTATGGTTCCGGGTATGCCGGCCAGAAATTCCGCGCCAAGCAAGCCCCGTTCCCCGCAAAAACGCGCCACATGCGCACAAGGAACGCCTGCTTCAACATAAACCGATCCTTCTTCAGTCAAGCTCATTTCTTTTAATCGGCCTTTTGTATTAATCACGGTACCTCGAATACCTCCATCCCTGACTAATAAATTACTGCCCAGTCCCATCCAAAACACCGACTCCGAATCCGGCAGCGTCTTAATAAACTCGATCAGGTCGTGCCGGTCTTGCGGTATATACAGCCGATCCGCAGGGCCGCCAACACGCCAACTGGTATACTTGGCCAATTTTTCATGCTTTAGTAATCTACCTGTCATTTCAATCGTCATTTCTGATAGAGACCTTCCTCTATTTAATTTTTTTAATTACTAAATATCAATAAAACCAAGTACACCCCGCCTTTTATGAATCCATCCATAATTTAAGACATTAATCCCCCATTTTATGAGTTCAGCATTAATAATGTACGGTATTAAATAGTGGAAATATATAAGTAAAACCACATAGGCTCAGCTGATACTTCAACAATATACGTTAAATTACAGCAGCTTATTTGATCTATTTATTAATATTTATATCGAGTATTGCTGATAATAACTGTGGCAACTGTGCGGCAATCTGCCCGACATTACCGGCCCCCATGGTCAATATCACATCCTCGGTTTTGACTATGCCCGCCAATATTTGCGGTAATTCTTCCCAATTTTCGACAAATACCGGATCAACTTGCCCGCGCACACGGATTGCCCTGCTTAATGCTCTGCCATCCGCGCCTGGAATCGTCGTTTCACCTGCCGCATAAACGTCCATCAGGATCAGTACGTCGACGGTTGACAACACTTGCACGAAATCTTCAAATAGGTCCCGAGTACGGGTATACCGGTGCGGCTGAAATACAACAACTTTCCTTCGATCCGGCCAAGCCTGACGTAAAGCTTCAAGTGTTGCCGCAATCTCGCGCGGATGATGCCCATAATCATCGACCAATGTTAATTTGCCACCCTCCATCATCACGTCACCATTAATCTGGAAACGCCTGCCTATGCCTTTAAACGCCCCTAGACTCTTGACGATAGCTTGATCATCCACTGCCAATTTGGTTGCTATGCTAATCGCTGCAAGCGCATTGAGCATGTTATGCCAGCCGGGCATATTCAAAGTAACCTGTAATAGCGGATAGTCGCCTCTTCGTATTACTTCAAAAGAGGTATGCATCCCTTCTTGTTTAATATTTACCGCGCGGACATCGGCATCTTCATGGACACCATAGGTTGTTACCGGTTTGGATATTTCCGGCAGGATCGCCCTGACGCCTTCATCATCCAGACACATTACCGCCAGTCCGTAAAAAGGAAGATGATGTAAAAACTCTTTGAACGTATCTTTTAACCGCTGATAGCTACCTTGATAGGTCGCCATATGATCTTGGTCAATATTGGTAACTATCGCCATCATCGGCTGTAAATATAAAAATGAAGCGTCGCTTTCATCGGCTTCCGCCACCAAATAATGCCCTAAACCTAATTTAGCATTGCTGCCTGCGCTGTTTAAACGCCCGCCAATTACAAAGGTAGGGTCAAGGCCGCCTTCGGCCAGGATACTTGCGGTCAGACTGGTAGTTGTGGTTTTACCGTGGGTTCCGGCAACGGCTATGCCGAACCGGAACCGCATCAATTCAGCCAGCATTTCCGCACGCGGGATTACCGGTATTCTTTGAATATAAGCTTCATCAATTTCTTCATTACTGCGGTCGATCGCGCTGGAAGCCACCACTACATCGACCTCAGCTACATTTTCCCGTTTATGGCCGATGTTAATGGTCACACCCAAACCGGCCAGTCTTTCTGTGACCGCACTTTTCTTGATATCCGAACCCGAAACTTGATAACCGAGGTTCGACAATACCTCGGCAATGCCGCTCATACCGGTACCGCCTATGCCGACAAAATGTATCCGGTCGATACTGCCTAATACTTGAGTGGGCATCTGAATATTAGGAAAATTCATAGCGTACCTCCTTGTACGACGGTTGCCTCATGCAATCGTTTTTTCTGTCGATTTATCATAATCCCGCCTCGGCCATGCAGACCCCGGCAACGACGTCCGCCGCATCCAAGCGTGCATATCTTTGTGCTGTTTTACTCATTACATCCAACTGCTTAAGTACCTGTGTTATCTGTTCTACCAATGTTGCCGCATTCAAATTTTTTTGCATCAATATCAACCCTGCACCGGTGTCGGTTAAATATCGGGCATTGGCGGTTTGATGATCGTCAATTGCACTAGGCAACGGTATAAATATCGCCGGAACGCCTGCCGCCGCCACTTCACTGACAGTCATTGCGCCGGACCTGCAAATCACCAGATCCGCCCATTGATAGACCGACACCATATCTTCTATAAAGGCATTTACTTCCGCCTTCACACCTAATTCCTGATACCGGCTCTCGACTTGTTTCTGCATAGCCGTACCGGTTTGATGCTTTATTTGTACTGCGTTTCCATTCGTTATATTGGGACCTAAGGCTGCAAGTGCCTCAGGCACAACTTCATTCAATATTTGGGCACCCTGGCTACCGCCGACAACTAATATGTTAACGCCCGGATGCGTTTCCCTCCTTTCAGCGCATTCTACAAACTGTTTTCTTAACGGATTGCCGGTAAATTTGGCGTTAACCTTTTTATTAAAGCTGTCCGGAAATGCTTCCAATACTTGATTGGCTATGCGCGCCAACAGCCGGTTAGTGGTGCCCGGCACCCGATTTTGCTCATGAATGACCAAGGGTATACCTAATAGTTTTGCCATCAGCCCGCCAGGTCCCGCTACAAATCCGCCCATCCCCAATACCACGTCAGGTTTGCGCTTTTGTAATATTCTTAATGCCTGGAAGCAGGCCTTTATCAACAACAATACCGCTGTTATTTTCGACAGCAATCCTTTGCCACGTACACCGGCAACCGACAACCAATCGATCTCTATACCCTGTTCAGGAATCACCCGGCCTTCCAAACCCTTCTGCGTACCCAGCCAGCTGACCTGCCAGCCTTTTTCGATCAATATTTGCGCCACTGCCAACGCAGGGAACACATGGCCTCCGGTTCCTCCAGCCATAATTACAATGCGCTTAGCCATGCCGGTTTCTCTTTGGCGTACCGGCCTTTATTTCTGCGACTTCACTTTGCACACGAAATAACAATGCAACTGCACAACACATGATCATCATGCTGCCTCCTCCGTAACTCATCAACGGCAATGTCAGTCCTTTGGTCGGTAAAATCCCCATATTGACACCCATGTTAACGAACGACTGGAAACCAAACCAAATCCCCAAACCATAGGCAATAAATGCGGAGAACCGCTGACCCGCCTGTTCTGCAGCCACAGCTATTGCAAAAGTGCGCCATACCAATAACGCAAATAAACCAATCACAGTAACTACGCCCAACAAACCCAATTCTTCCGCTATCACTGAAAACAAAAAATCTGTATGCGCTTCAGGCAAATAAAATAGTTTTTGCACACCGCTACCCAAACCCACGCCCAACCATTCTCCGCGCCCGAACGAGATAAGCGCCTGGACTAGTTGAAATCCGGTTTTCAATGGATCAGCCCATGGATCCATAAAACTGGTAACCCGAACCAAACGATAAGGTGAAAAATAAACCAGCAACATTGCCAGTACGCCAATGACCAACAGCAATACTATAAATTGAGATAATCTCGCTCCGGCTAAAAACATGATGCCCATTGCTATCATTATAATGACTACGGCTGAACCAAAATCCGGCTCCAGCAATAACAACAGGCTGGCAACCGAAAACAGTCCCAGCGGTTTGAGCAATCCGAAAGCCGCATTCTGTACTGACTCCTGATATCGAGTCACATACCCCGCCATATAGATGACAGAAAAGAATTTGACCACTTCGGATACTTGTATCCTCATACCGGCTATCGATAGCCAGCGCACACTGCCGTTAACCTTTACGCCGAGGCCGGGAATCAGCACAATAATCAGTAACAGCAAACCTGCCAGGAACAACCGGGGGCCATTCTCTTCCCAGACCCGCATTGGAACGACGGCCACGATCCCGCCAAAAACCAGCCCCAAACCGATATGCACTAACTGTCTGACAGGATAATACAAACCGTTACCGGTCATTTTTATGCCCAAATGCAATGATGCGGATGCCACCATCACATAGCCGATCAACAATAAACTGGCAGTCACGATCAATAACACCGGATCAAAATAAAATCGACTGATCCGTACTCGCAACGCTTTCATTTACAACCTCCAGGAATGGAGGGAGTATCGTAACCGGTAAAAAACCAATAAGAGCAACTCTGATCCATCTGGCTGTTCATATGGTCGCCACAGATGGAGGAAAACTGCTGGAGCGTTCAACCAACGCCAATACAGCTTTGGTAAATTTCTCGCCTCTATCCTGATAATTTTTATATTGATCGAGACTGGCGCATGCAGGAGAAAGCAAAACACTCTCCCCGGCATCGGCAAGGCTTGCTGCAATCTGTACCGCTTGGACCATGTTGTCCGCCGAATAAACAGGGACGCAGCCATCCAAAGCCTGTTTTATCAGACCTGCATCCTTGCCCATCAATACCACGCCTTTTGCTTTTTCTTTGATTACAGGCGTTAATTCATTCATATCGGCGCCTTTCGCATCACCGCCGGCAATAAGAATCACCTTGCGCGCATAGCCTTGCAAAGCCGCAACGCAGGCCCCGATATTGGTTGCTTTTGAATCATTAACCCAGGTAACACCGCGTATTTCCGCAACACGCTGCATTCTATGACTTAGCCCTTTAAATTTTCGCAAAGCATCGCACATGACCTGTTCATCTAATCCCATCGCCACGCCTAAAGCCAATGCGGCCAATGCATTGGCCGCGTTATGCCGGCCTTCGAGCGGCAATTCAGCCAACGGCATCAGACACGAGTCGTTATGCATCAGATATTCTGCGCCGTCTTGATAGGCAAGATGGAAATCGGCATTCTTCTTAATTGAGAAGGTAAATACCCTCCTGTTATTAACTTGCATGGCCCCGACAACAGGATCATCGGCATTGATGACCATGACGCCTTCGCCTCTAAAAACTCTTTGTTTTTCTCGTGCGTATTCGGCCATATCCACATGCCTGTCCAGGTGATCGGCACTGACATTAAGAACTGTCGCAGCAGCAGCATTCAAGGCTGAAGTTCGCTCCAGTTGAAAACTTGATAGTTCCAGCACATATAATTGCGCATTCAATGTCAGCAAATCCAAAGCCGGCGTCCCCAAATTTCCGCCTACGCCTACTTTTATCCCTGCCGCTTTTGCCATTTCACCCAACATGGTGGTTACCGTGCTTTTACCGTTGGAACCACTGATCGCAACAATAGGCGCATCGACAGAACAGGCAAACAAATCAATATCGCTGACGATTTTCGCGCCATTGGCAATCGCTTTCATTATCGCCTGTTCATTTAGCGACACGCCGGGGCTGACAACTAAATGCGTCGCCACTTTAAAAGCAGCCTCATCAAATCCTCCGGTAAACACCGGGGTATCGGGCATTTGCTGAAAAAGCTCATCCATCATAGGCGGCTTTTGGCGGCTATCGATAATGGCGAAGTTAAAGTTTAAACTTTGCAAATAATGCGCAACCGAGATTCCTGTATCGCCAAGCCCCACAACCAAAACCTTGGCCGTTTCCGGATCCAAAGCAAAATTCTTTTTTAACAAGTCGGCAATAACCGCATTGCTTACAGAACTTCGAAAAGGAGAGTGAGCTTTGTTCATTTCTTATCTCAGTTTTAAGGTAGCTAAACCGATCAGTACTAAAATGACGGTAATAATCCAAAACCGCACAATAACGCGAGGTTCCGGCCATCCTTTCAATTCAAAATGATGATGTATAGGCGCCATACGAAAAACGCGCTTTCCGGTCATTTTGAACGAGGCCACCTGGATAATCACCGATACTGTTTCCATGACAAATACGCCGCCCATGATCATCAATACGATTTCCTGCCTGACCAATACCGCCAATACGCCTAAAGCGGCTCCGAGCGCCAGTGCTCCGACATCGCCCATGAACACCATCGCGGGATAGGCGTTAAACCATAAAAAGCCCAATCCGGCTCCGACCAACGCGGCGCAAAACACAATCAATTCCCCGGCATTGGGTAAATAGGGAATCGCCAGATATTGTGAAAAAGTCACGTGCCCTGATAAATAGGCAAAAATTCCCAAGCCGGTTGCAACCATCACAGTCGGCATAATCGCCAGCCCATCCAATCCGTCGGTCAAATTAACTGCGTTGCTGGTGCCGACAATCACAAAATAAGTCAGAACTATGTATAACCAGCCCATATCCAGCATGACGTCTTTAAAGAACGGGACAATCAATTGCGTTTCTGCCGGCAATATTGCGGTTTTGTACAGAAAAACAGCCGCCATTAAACCTATAATAGACTGCCAGGAATATTTGGCTTTAGCCGACAATCCATCACTGTTGCCCTTGATGACTTTTCTATAATCATCAACAAAACCAATAATGCCGTAACCCAGTGTCACCAACAAAATAACCCATATATAGCGATTGCCCAGATCTGCCCAGAGCAGAGTGCTGAATGCAATTGCGACCAGTATCAGGGTTCCACCCATCGTAGGCGTACCTTTTTTCTCGTAATGCGATTGCGGACCCAACTCGCGGATACTTTGTCCGATCTTGTTACGGCTCAGTTTTCTGATCATTACCGGCCCGACAATGAAAGAAATGACCAGTGAGGTTAAGGCCCCTAGAATCGCGCGGAATGTCAGGTAATGAAATACCCTGAAACCGCCATCAAAGGTCATTAAATAATCTGCAAAATAAAGTAACATTGTTTATTTCCTGAAGTTCTCAACCAGTGCGGCCGCTACATTCTCCATGCGCTGAGCCCTTGATCCTTTGATCAAAATCACTTCATCACCCTTGAGCTCTCGCTTTAGCACTTCAATCAAATCATTTTGGGTATCAAAAAAAGTGGCTCCTTTGCCAAAAACTTTTACCGTATTTCGAGCATCAGAACCTACAGACAGCAAACGCACGACACCACTTGATTTAATTAATTCGCCCATTTCCTCATGTATTTTCGGGCTCTCAGGCCCCAGCTCGCCAAAAGCGCCCAAGACCAACCAGCGTTTTCCGCCACAGTTAGCCAACACATCCAGCCCGGCTTTCAGTGAGGCCGAATTGGCGTTATAGGTATCGTCAATAACGATATTGCCTAACCGACTTACCAGCGGTTGCAATCGTCCTGTAACCGGTTGTACGCTTTCCAAGCCCTGTTTAATCTGTTGCAGGTCGATGCCCAGCGCCGAGCATGCCGCAGCTGCCGCTAATGCATTAACAACATTATGCCCCCCCGCCAGCTTTAGCTTTACAGGTAATACGCCTTTTGCAGTCACTAATTCAAAGATAGTAGCGAATGTATTATCAACAATTTCCGTTTTAACGGAATGCGCCGTCACATCAGAGCGCTCATCCATTCCAAACGACATAACTGTCCTTGTTGCGGCTACCGATTTCCAATAGTCGAAATAGGCATCATCGTGATTAAGAACCGCCACAGCGTCCTGTTTTAGCGTCTGGATTATTTCTCCTTTCGCTTTGGCGACACCGTCGACACTGCCGAAACCTTCTATATGCGCCGGTCCCACATTGGTGATAATCGCAACATCGGCCTGTGCATATTGACTGGTGTATTCGATTTCGCCGGGATGGTTTGCGCCCATCTCGATGACGGCATACCGGTGTTGTTCGTTCAAGCGCAGCAACGTTAAAGGCACACCGATGTCATTATTCAAATTGCCTTGAGTAAACAGCGTATTACCCTGCGCTGGATCAGAAGCGCTCAATATTGCCGCGACCATTTCCTTGACCGTAGTTTTGCCGTTACTGCCGGTAATGCCCACCGTCGATACGGACGTTTTTTTTCGCCAGGCTCCTGCCAGTTCAGCCAATGCCAGTCGCGTATCATCAACAATGATATGCGGTATCATTGCGGTAACGCCCTGATGTACGATTGCTGCGCCGGCTCCGGCTTGCTCCGCCTCAGCTACAAAGTCATTGCCATCGAAATTATGGCCTTTAATCGCAATATAAAGCTGCCCCGGCTTGATTGCTCTGGTGTCTATACTGACCGATGAGATGGCACGATCTTCGCCGACCAATTTCCCCTGCACGCAGGCTGCAATTTCACTCAGCATCATATTCATTTGCCTTGCTCATCTTCGGCATTGCGTTTGATTAATGCAGCAATCACGACCTGCCTGTCGCTGAAAGGTATGCGTATGCCATTGCTTTCCTGATATTGCTCATGGCCTTTGCCTGCAATTACGATGCAATCATTTTTAGCCGCATTTACTACCACTTTTTGTATTGCCTGTTCTCTGTTTTGAATAACTTCAACTTTCGCTGGTCGTATCGGTTCCACACCGGTCGCGGCATTTCCTACGGCTGCGGCAGTCGAACTGCAACCGGCCAAAATATCATTAACTATATCCAATCCGTTTTCATAACGCGGGTTGTCATCGGTAATCACCACATGATCCGCCCATTGTTCTGCAATTTTTCCCATTTGCGAGCGTTTACCGGTATCTCTATTGCCGCCACAACCAAAAACCACCCATAAAGCCTGCTCGCAATGCTTGCGCAAACTGGATAAAACCTTGTCCAGAGCATCGGGGGTATGCGCATAATCAACAAATACCAATGGATCGGTCTCTGCCCCAAAACGCTCCATGCGGCCATCAACCGGCTTTAAAAAGCCAAGTTTTTCAGCGGACTTCTTCAACGGTACGTCCATAGCCAGCATTACGGTCAAAACGGCCAGGACGTTCTCCACGTTAAAATCACCATAAAGCGGCACTTCGACTCGTTGAAGTTGATCGCGCCAACGCACATCAAATTCGATACCATCCGCTTTATGCAATATATTTTCCGCACTAACACACTCGCCTGAATGCGCTGTTTTTCCCTTGGCGCTAAATTGCCATAACTGCACCGACTCGGGTACGGCGGCAATAATCTGCTCGCTATAAGCATCATCCAAATTTACCGCTGCGAAAGCCAAACCCGGTTTTTTCAATAACTCCAGCTTGGCCTGCACATAAGCATCCATGGTGCCGTGATAATCCAAGTGATCACGACTGATATTGGTCAATACCGCACCTTTGAATATCACGCCGTTTATCCGGCCTTGCTCCAAACCATGCGAGGAAACTTCCATCGCCACGGTTCGTTTTTTATTTTTTAGTAATTCAGCCAGTATTCTCTGAACCGCCAAGGCATCGGGCGTGGTATTCAGCGTTTTGTTGAGTTTGCCCCATTCTCCCCAGCCAAGTGTCCCTATAATTCCGCAGTCATCCAGCATCTGGCTCAAAAACTGGCTGCAAGACGTTTTGCCATTGGTGCCGGTAATGCCGATAACCGTCATAAAGCGGGATGGATCTCCATAAAATCGTGCTGCCAACTCACCTAACTTTGAACCCAGACTTTCCACTGCGATCATCGGCACAAGATGAGTGATGTTGCATTGCAGGGTCTCTACCAGCTGCTGACCCTTTCCGGCCGGATCAAAAATGACCGCACCGGCTCCATTCTTAATAGCCTGCTCAACATGCGCCAAGCCATGCTGTTTAGCTCCGGACAAAGCAATAAATACATCACCACTAACCACTTCCCGGCTATCCAAGCTTATGCCGGTAATCGGCATATCGCCCAGATCGGGAAACGAGCACAGTCCGTTTAATAAATCTTTGAGTTCCGGCAACTGCTCCTTGCGTTGCTCTGCCTCGGTAATTGCCCCATGCGTTGTTCTATTTTCCGCATCGATTTCAGTTGTCATATCAAGGACCTTTTCGTGTCAACAAGATAGGCATATTGTCTTGCTGATCAGGAGCAACTTCCAACACTCTCAAAGCTCCCGCCATCACTTTGGAAAACACCGGAGCTGAGACTATCCCGCCATAATATTGGCCTGCAGAAGGCTCATCAATCATAACTACGATAATCAATCGCGGATTCTTGGCTGGTGCCATGCCCGCAAAAACAGAAAAATAACTTTTTTCAACATATCCGCCCGCACCGGCTTTTTTTACCGTTCCGGTTTTACCGGCTGCGCTGTAGCCATCGACTCTGCCTTCGTAAGCGGTACCGTCTTTCATAAGCACTGTTTCCAGCATAGCCCTGACTCTTTTGGCGGTCTTGGCTGAAAATACCCGCTGTTGATCAACATCCTCATCCCGCCTTAACAAACTAACCGAATGTAAAATGCCGTCGTCTGCCAATGCCGTATAGGCTCTTGCCAACTGGAGCGCCGATGTGCTCACACCATAGCCAAATGACAAAGTCGCCCTGTCAAACTCATGCCAGCTTTGGTAATCAAGCAAGCTTCCACTGGCTTCACCAGGAAAGCCGGAGCCGGCAGCAACACCAAAACCTAATTTATTGTAAATTCCCCAAAAATATTCCGGCGGCATTCGCAGTGCCATTTGACTGACCGCGACATTGCTGGATTTTTTCAGCACACCTGTCAAATCCAGCGTTCCATAATTATGCACGTCCTTAACCAGATGCTTTCCGACCTGATAAAATCCGTGGGTTTCAAAAACCTCATTTGGCTTAACATATCTTCCGTCTAAAGCAGCTGCGACAACAAAGGGCTTGACCGTCGATCCCGGTTCGAATACATCGGTTATTGATCTATTTCTGTACAGGCTTTCCTTTAAACTCTTTCTGCTATTCGGGTTAAATGACGGCTGGTTCACTGCCGCCAGAATTTCCCCGCTTTTTGCATCCAATACCACCAGCGCCGCTGATTTTGCTTTGTTAAGGTTGACGGCCAGTTGCAACTCCCGATACGCCAAGTACTGGATGCGCTGATCGATACTGAGCTCCAGATTTCTGCCTGCAACAGGCTCTTTTATATTTTCTACATCTTCAATAATCCGACGCTGCCCATCCCTGATAACCCGCTTGCTGCCTGGTATTCCCTTTAATGATTTCTCATATCCCGATTCAAGTCCCGCCTGGCCGACATCATCAATATCGGTAAAACCGACTAAATGCGCCGAAACTTCTCCTGCTGGATAAAAACGTTTGAATTCCCGCTCGAAATAAATACCCGTAAGTTTTAATGCCTTGACCTGGTCAGCAATTACCGGGCTAACTTGCCGAGCAATATAAGCAAACTGCCTGTGCGTATCACTCTTAACCAGCTCGCTGACCTTTCCCTTAGGCAAATTTAACAAGCTTTCCATTTGCCCGATGTCGTCTTCTTTTGCCGGCTCAATCTCTTGCGGATTCATCCAAATGGACTCGACAGGTGTACTGATTGCCAACGGCGCGCCATTTCTATCCTTTATCATGCCCCTATATGCCGAAACCGGCACATCACTGACATGGCGCATGTCACCCTGATCTTTGAGAAACTCTTTATTCAATACCTGCAAATCGACAGCCCGGCCAACCAGCACAGCCATACACGCCATTATAAAAACGACTACTATTCTCCTTCGTCCTGAAAAATTGGCGGCGGGCCTATTTGTCCTATTTCTGCCTTGAAAATGCATCATTTACGGCTTTATATAAATAATTTTTTCCCGCAACGGCATGACCAGCTTCAATTGTTCCCGCGCCACTTGCTCTACCCGATTCTGTTCTGCCAAGGTTGTCAGCTCCAATTGCAGCTGCCCCCATTCCACTTCATACTGATCCAAAGCTCTTTCCTGCTTTTGGATTTCAATAAAAATTAATCGCGATTGGTATTTACTGTAAATTACGGCCAGAGCGGATATCAACAGCACCAATATCAGTGCACCCACTCCTAAATATCGACTTGCTGTCACTTAAACTTTCTCAGCTACTCGCATGATTGCGCTTCGTGCTCTCGGGTTCAGGTCAGTTTCCTGCTGCCCTGCTTTCAGGGCTTTGCCTGCTTTCTTCAAAATGCCTTTAGCGATATCGATTTCTTTAATGGGCAATTTTCCAGGGTTGTATTTAGCTCCTGACTCAGCCCTGATAAATCGTTTAACGATTCGGTCTTCCAATGAGTGGAAAGAAATAACCACCAAGCGGCCATGTGAACTCAAAATCCTGGCGGACTGCTGCAAAACAGTCTTTAACTCATCCAACTCGCTATTGATTTCAATACGAATAGCCTGAAAGCTGCGGGTTGCCGGATGCTTGTGTTTCTCTTTGACCGGAACTGCGTCTTCAATAAGCTTTGCCAATTCCCTGGTTGTTGTAATTGGCGATACGGCTCTTTTTTCAATAATCGCGTGAGCTATGCGTCGTGCAAATCGCTCCTCGCCATATTCAAATAAAACCTTAACCAGTTCCTTTTCGGGGACGCCGGCCAACCACTGTTCTGCCGTAACACCCGCATTGCCATCCATCCGCATATCCAATGGCCCGTCACGCAAAAAACTGAAACCTCTTTCAGGATTGTCCAGCTGAGGCGATGACACGCCCAAGTCCATCAATATACCGTCAATTTTTCCAGCCAAACCTTCGTTTATAACTATATTTTCCAGCTCAGAAAAAGGCGTATGTTTCAACTTAAACCGTTTATCTTCGAGCATGGCTTGCGCATAGTCAGAGCTAATCGCATCCAAGTCCCGATCAAATGCCAACAATCGCCCGGATGGACCCAGTAAATTTAAAATTCCCTGACTGTGTCCGCCTCGACCAAAAGTACAATCCAGATAAGCACCGTTTTCTTTAATAGCCAACTGCTGCAAAGCTTCTGCAAACATAACGGGCAAATGTTCCACTAACAAATCTCCCGTATTAAAAGGATAATGAGCCTAGATCTTCCAACCCTTCATTATCGTCACCATTCAGCCATTCATTTTCTTTTGCTATCCAGGCTTCTTCATTCCAAAGTTCAAATTTATTCAACTGACCAACCAATACAATTTTCTTGTCCACATTTGCAAATGTCCTCAACTTTTCCGGCAGCAATAAACGCCCCTGCCCATCCATTTCACATTCAGATGCATTTCCAATAACAAACCGCCTTAATTTACCGGCCATTTTATTTAATGTGGGTAATTTACTGATCGTTTGTTCAAGCTTTTCCCATTCAGGCATCGGATAAAGCCATAAGCAACCGTTCTCTCCAACACATCGTTCATTGACAGCGACTGTCACAACCATCTGGCACTCGCAACAATCCTGTAACTCTTCCCGATAACGAGTAGGAATTGCAAGACGTCCTTTGCCGTCTAAATTGATTGAACTAATGCCTCGAAACAAGATTTACCCCGACTCCCCAAAAAAACCCTTTTTCTCCACTTTTCTCCACTTGTGTCCACTATAGATTTCAAATACACCCTAGTCAAGGATGATTTCATTTAGATTCTTTCTTTTTCGACAATGACTTACACCACGCTCTGGAGATGGCATAACCACACAACACATAGCAAAATATTTTATAGTTCTTATCAGAAAGTTAATTAATATTAATGAGAAAGTACTTTAAGTTTAAAGCTATCGAAAGCTTCCGGATTTTTTGATAAAAGTGAGGACTGGATCAAAAATGCCGCCGCAATAATTATCGGACAGCCTGACACCTTAAAGGCATTATGAATATCGAGCAGAAAGCTCGAAAAAAGGAAGAAAGAGTCGGCCTATAAGCCGGGTTCTGTCGAGAACAGTCATTCATCTAGGCTGCAGGTCGCCCTACAGCTCAAGCAATCTACCCAGGAACCGCGCGGGCCACGCGTCTGTCCCTCTATTTGATCTTGCTCCGGGTGGGGTTTACCATGCCACTCCTGTTACCAGTTGCGCGGTGCGCTCTTACCGCACCTTTTCACCCTTACCGGTCACTAGTGACAGGCGGTATATTTTCTGCGGCACTTTCCGTAGGCTTACGCCTCCCAGGCGTTACCTGGCACCCTGCCCAATGGAGCCCGGACTTTCCTCCATCTTATCTTGCGATAAAACAGCGACTGCTCAGCCGACTCTTTCAATATGCAGTATACCACACATCCGCATTAACATGATATGCATCAACCTTAATTTATAAGCAAAAAACAGACCAAGATCACCCCTCTATTTTAGAGAGAAGATTACAACGCTCTGGCTTTTTCCATGTCTAATGCGGCCTGATACAACAGTTTTTTTCTAACGCCGGTAATTTCTACAGCCATTGCAACCGCCGTTTTAATAGAGCACTCAGCCAATAACACACGCAGTATTTTCTCCTGCTCAGGCGTGATGATTTGCTCTTTTTTATCAATGACCGCACCATCGACAATAACCACAAATTCACCTTTCCTCATATTGGCATCTTCTTCCACCAATTTAACTGCCTCGGCCAAACTGGTTTTCACGATAGTCTCGTGCAACTTGGTTAGCTCCCTGGCAATGACGATCTGCCGGTCCAACGGCAATATCTCCGCCATATCCTTCAATGAGGCTAGAATTCGATGACTGGACTCATAAAAAATCCAGGTTATCGGACATGTTAATCTTTCGCTGAAAAAGGCTTTTCGCGCCGATGAAGTTCTCGGCGAAAAGCCTTCAAATACAAACTGAGTGACCGGCAACCCGGCAGCAGATAACGCAGCAATCAACGCGCAAGCTCCCGGAACGGGCACAACATCGACACCTGCATCCTTGACCATTTTCACCAGCGGCATGCCCGGGTCACTCAGCAGAGGCGTTCCTGCATCGGAAACCAACGCAATAGAGAGTCCTTCGCGAAGCTTCTCCAACAACCCTGCCGAAGCCTTATCTTCATTATGCTGGTGCAACGAAATCAGCTTATTGCTAATGCCGTAATGCTGTAACAACATTTTCACATGCCGGGTGTCTTCCGCAGCAATCAAATCAACCTGTTTTAATATTTCAACCGCTCTGAAACTAATATCCGCTAAATTACCTATCGGAGTAGCAACAACGTATAATTTGCCGCATTCACTTGACATTCGATACACTCACTTGAAAACCACTAAAAAGATGCAACCAAAATATAAGCCGCCATTATTATGCGCCCTGCTTCCCGGCCTATTGTTTTTTTCCGGCTGCGCCCCCGTAGCCGCCACAAATACAGAAAGTGGAGCAATACAGGAGGAGCGTAACGCGCCCGGGCAAGAGACACTGATAACGCAACCCTTAATAAGAAACGACCAACCGGCGCAAATGGTTAAATTATACCAGTATCCCACGACTACCAGGGATGGCGGAAGTGCTGTAATCGGTATGGATCCGATGCGACCAGCCCTATCACCTGTGGAACAAAATCAACAGCACTTACAGTCTGTCGATTCATTTATTCAGGCCGGCGACGGCATTACCGCAAAACAAACGGCCGACGCCATTAATCCAGCCGAACTGTCGTCCGAACAACGCGCCCAGCTGAGTCTTCTTTATGTCCAGATACGACTCAGCTTTGGCGAGGCAGAACAGGCAATTGAAGACCTGGCATTGATTCAGCCGCAACAACTCACGCCGGATAATCAAATCAAGTACTTTCAATCACAAGCCTTTGCCTACTCGTTAACAGGAAACTTGCTCGGCAGCGCCAAATCCAGAATACAGCTGCACCGGCTAATAACATCTCCCGATGAGCTAAAAAAAAACCAGGCCGCTATTCTTGAAGCATTACGCCTGCTACCCGACTCCGAATTACAGAGCAACCAAACAGACGACCTAGCCGGTTGGATGTCTTTAGCCAACATTTTAAAATATATAAACCAGCCTGATTTTAGCGCCCAAATAAACCAATGGCGCGCAACTTTTCCAACACATCCAGCTGACTTAAGTTTTCTGGATAGCCCTTACGATGCGCCAAAAAATGCGTCCTTCCAACCCAAAACTATCGCATTATTGCTGCCAGGATCAGGAACCTTTGCCCAAGCCGGCAAAGCTATCCGTGAGGGATTCATGGCTGCTTACAACCATACGGGCAATACCGCCAAGCCCACTATTCACTTATACGACAGCGAGCAATCGGCACCAGTAGCTTTATATAACCAGGCTGTCGCAGAAGGCGCCCAGCTGATCATTGGCCCACTTGATAAAGAACACATCCAAAGCTTGGCCAATACCGTTACATTTGACATACCCGTGCTGGCATTAAATCATATTCCGGGCCTGCAAAAAAATCAGCTCTACCAGTTTAGCCTTAGTCCGCTGGATGACGCCGACCAAATTACTCACAAAGCATGGGCCGATGGTCATCAAAAAGCATTGCTGCTGATTCCTGATAACGCACCGGGTAAACGTATCGCCAATTATTTAACGGAGGACTGGCAAAACCAAGACGGCACTATACTGGAAACCCAAACCTATAATCCTAAAGAGACCGACTTTTCAGCATCGATTCAAAAACTGCTGAACCTGGATGAAAGCGAGCGCCGTTACAATAAAATCCTTGCACTGATACCCGGCGCGAAATACACACCACGAAGACGACAGGATGCTGATGCGATATTACTAAGTGCTTATAGCGCAGAAGCGCGTTCGATCAATCCCCAACTCCAATTTTATCAGGCGAGCAACCTCCCCGTTTACGCAATGCCCAACGTTTACACTGGACAAGTCAACCCGTCACTGGATGCGGACCTAAATAAAATAACTTTTTGCGATACTCCCTGGTTATTCAATAAAGCCTATCAGGGGGAACTGGCAATGGACTCGATAAAAGAAACCTGGAAACAATTTCCCAGCGCGTATTTACGCCTGATTGCAATGGGCATTGACGCCTATAACCTGGCAACACGCCTGGATAACCTGGAAGCTGATCCTTACCCCGGCGCAACCGGAAATCTATCGTTGACCACCGATCAACGCATCAAACGCAAGCTGACATGCGCCAAATTCATAGACGGGCAACCTGAAATAAGCGACCTTACTACTGAAAACACCGGCTCAATGCCTGAACCCAGAAAACCGGTCAACCATGCTGTTTACTAAGCTCAAGACCAAAGCCGCACATTTAATTCGCGGCGAAAGCGCCGAAGAACAAGCCCATAACTTCCTGATCAATAAAGGGCTCAAACCGGTATGCCGGAATTTCCGCTGTAAACAGGGCGAACTCGACTTAATAATGACAGACAAACTGACGCTGGTCATCATCGAAGTCCGATTCCGCAAAACCGATAAATACGGCAGCGCGGCTGAAAGCGTCACCCGCTCCAAACAATCCCGCATCATAGCGGCAACGCATGTTTATCTTTCATCCCAAAAGACAGACAGCCCTATCCGCTTCGACGTAATCGCTATTTCCGGTAATGGCCATATTGACTGGATACAAAATGCCTTTTAAATCACTACACTTTCCATGCTGCCGACAATACGGGTATAAGCCCGCAAAACCTTCAAGCTGTTGAATTTAAAAAGTGTCGCAGGCTTAGGCGATAGCCTTTATAATTGTTTGCTATGAGCCTACAAAATCGCATAATTAACCATTTCACAACCAGCATCCAAACCCAGCAAGATACGCTAAACAACCTCGGCGAACTCATTGAGTTTGCCTCGCAACGGCTGGTTGCAACCCTTCTTAATGATAAAAAAATAATCACTTGCGGCAATGGCCGTTCGGCAGCCGTCGCCCAAATGCTCTCATCGGCAATGCTGAATCAATACGACCGTGATCGGCCTTCGCTACCCGCCATTGCTTTAACCACCGATACAACCACCATTACCGCGATAGCCAACGACTATCATTTTGACGATATTTTCGCCAAGCAGCTCAGGGCCTTGGGGCAAAGCGGCGATATATTGGTCGCTTACACCGACGGTAATAATTCGGCCAATATCGCCAAAGCCGTTACTACGGCTCACGATAAAGACATCACTGTCATCGCCCTGACCGGCAATAATGGCGGCATGATTGCGGCGTTACTCAATGAAACTGACATAGAAATTCGTGTACCGTCAAACGCCGCTATTCATATTCAGGAAGTACACGCATTGATTACCCATTGCCTGTGTGACTTAATCGATCATCAATTATTCGGGGGCTAAGTCATGCAAAAAATTTTGTTATTACTGATAATGCAAAGTCTTTTTATTGGGGGGTGTTCGACGATTAAGACCGGCGGCGCGGAAATAACCGGCTTGTCATTATTAAACGACCGCCGCAGCCGCGAGGCGATTTTAGCTGACGAAGCAATTGAAGATCATGCCGCTGCCAAGCTGAATGCTTATTATGACTTGCGCGAAAAATGCCATTTTAATATAACCGCCTACAACGGCGCGGTGCTGGTCACCGGCGAGACGCCAAAAGAAGAATTTCGCGACAGGATTATAGACATCGTCCGCGTCATTCCCAACGTAAAACTGGTGCACGACAAGCTTGCTATTGAGGATCCCAGCCCTTTAAATTTCCGCGCCAATGACGCTTTGATTACCGGTAAAGTAAAAACCGCACTCACTCAAATACCCGAATTCGATGCATCCTGGATAAAAGTCGTTACCGAACAAAGAACGGTCTATTTGATGGGACTGGTGCATAGAAACGAAGGCGCGGCCGCCATCGAAGCGGCCAGACATCAATCCGACATAAATCAAATTATTACGGTTTTTGAATACCTTGACTAATATTGCCCCCCTGCCGAAAGATTTCTCAAAATTACTGGCTGAAATTTTTGCCGCCCAAGACATTTTAACTGCACCTGAAGATTGTTGGACTTACGGCTACGACAACAGCCGTCGACATGTACTGCCTCAGGCCGTCGTTTTTGCAACCACGCATGAGCAAGTCGTCAGTGTCGTTAGCGCCTGCAATCAATTCAACGTTGCGCTGACCGTCAGGGGTCGCGGCACTGGCACCACCGGCGCGACCGTCCCGCTCAAAGGCGGACTGATTGTGTCGTTGGAACGCATGAACAAACTGGTCGAATTTTCTCCCGATAACCGCTACATCATCGTGGAACCGGGCATGACCAACCAGCAGGTGCAAGATATCGTCAAAGAGAGAGGATTTTTTTGGCCGCCCGACCCGACCAGCGCAGCCTTTTGCAGCGTTGGCGGCAATCTGGCCTATAACTCCGCAGGACCCCGAGCGGTAAAATACGGAACGCCCAGGGAAAACACATTGGGCTTGCGCGCCGTCACCGGCGCCGGCAAGGAAATCCGCGTCGGCGTTCATACCAGCAAAGGCGTGGTCGGTTACGACCTGACCCGGCTGATACTCGGCTCGGAAGGTACGCTGGCGATTATCACCCAAGCCACGTTAAAGCTGACACCGCTACCGGAAGCGACTAAAACGCTCAGGGCCATATATAACTCGGTTTTTGATGCAGCCAAGGCCGTTTCGGCAATCATGTCGCAGCCGGTGATTCCGTGTGCGCTGGAGTTTATCGACGGCAATGCGATCAATATGATCCGGCAATATTCGGAATCCGACCTGCCGGAACATGCCGGGGCCATGTTGATGATTGAAGTCGACGGACAACGGGAAGGTCTGGATACGGCAGCTGAAAAAGTAGCCGCCGCCGCCAAAAATGACGGCCTTTTGGATATCAGGTTGGCTCAGACCGATGCCGAAGTTAAAGCGCTATGGCAAACCCGAAAAGCATTGTCTCCCGCATTGCGCAAAGTGGCCCCGAAAAAAATCAATGAAGATGTGGTGGTGCCGGTTACCGAAATACCTGCACTGATAGCCGGCTTAGGCGAACTTTCAAAAAAATATGATCTGCCCATTATTAATTTCGGTCACGCCGGCAACGGCAATATTCATGTAAATTTATTGCTTGATCCGGATGAACCGGAACAAGGCAAAAAAGCCCACGCTTGCCTGGATGAAATCTTTTCGTTGGTGTTGGCGCTAAACGGCACGCTGTCCGGCGAGCACGGCGTGGGCCTAGAAAAAAGGGATTTTGTCGATAGGGAACTGGATGCAAATTCTTTGGAATTAATGCGGAATATTAAGCGCCAATTCGATCCGAACGGCATACTCAATCCGGATAAAATGTTTCCGCTGGTTTGAAGAAATTTTCACCACGAAGGCACGAAGAGCACGAAGAAAAAACATAAACTTCGTGTCCTTCGTGCCTTCGTGGTGAATAACAGACCTGAATAGGCACAGTTTATCTATATAACTCGCTGCTGCCGTCCATGTCGCCGGTCTGGTTATACAGCAACGGCCGCCCTGGATTAAGCGTTGTCGCTGCAACCACCTTGCAGATGGCTATTTTATGATCGCCCGCATCGGCATAATGACTGACCTCGCAATCAAAATAAGCCAAACTTTCGGATAAAACAGGCGCACCGGTTTCGGCTTGCCGCCACTGAAAACCGGCCATCTTATCTGGAGCGGATCGGCCGAAATGTTTCGCTATCGCATACTGATCCCGCCCCAACACATTAACTGTACAAACACCGCTTTCCTGCATCAATTGGTAGGAATAATGCTTCGGGTTAATACTGATCGCCAGCAACAACGGATCGAAAGACACCTGCATCACCCAGGCCGCGGTAAAGGCATTTTGACGTTCGCCCTTGCCGACGCCGATCACATAAACACCATGATTGATCTGTTTGACCAATGTTTCGGGATTTTCAATCATCTTAATGCACCAGTTTAATTCGCATCGATAAATCAACCGCTTTGACATGCTTGGTTAATGCGCCGATGGAAATATAATCGACGCCGGTTTCGGCAACCGCCCTAATATTGTCCAGGCCGATATTACCGGAAGCTTCAAGCTCTATACCGGCATTTAATTTGACCGCCTCGACCAAAGCTTCAAGGCTGAAATTATCCAGCATGATCCGGTCCGGCTTTACCGCGACCGCTTCCAGGAATTCCTGCATCGACTCAACCTCCACTTCCACAGGAGCCGACGTCAGCTCACGCGCCGTCCTAATTGCCTGACCAATGGAGCCTGCTGCGATGATATGATTTTCCTTGATCAAGACGCCGTCATATAAGCCGATCCGATGGTTATAACAGCCGCCGCAAGCTACTGCATATTTTTGCGCGTTTCTCAGACCCGGAATAGTTTTCCGGGTATCCAACACTTTACAGCCCGTACCGGCAATCGCGTCGGCATATTGCCGGGCGACCGTTGCCGTTGCGGACAAGGTTTGCAACAAATTCAGCGCGGTACGCTCGCCGGTTAACAAGCCCCTGGCCGAACCGCTGAGCTTGCATAAAAGCGTATTTTTGCCAATCGACTCGCCTTCTCCCGCCAGCCAATTGATATTGACATTTGCATCCAGATGCCTGAATACCGCATCAAACCAGGCTTGACCGCAAAGCACCATGTCTTCCCGAGTAACCACCTCGGCTTCAGCTGTCATAGATTCAGGGATAATGGCTGCGGTTATATCTCCGGAACCGATGTCTTCTTCGAGGAAGAGTTTTATTTCTATAATTTTCAATTGTTCTGTCATAAGCTCATTAATTCTGAAAACACTCGTTCTGTGATCGTTCTTTCATTAATCGTAACAATGGCGGCCAAGCCTAGTCGCAGCTTTTCCGCCAATTCGGCAGTTTGAATTTCAAATATTTTTACTCCATTTTTTCCAACAAACAGCATAGCTTCTGTCACCGTATCTTTCCACAGTAGTTTGCCCCATTGCTTTCCGGCTTCAGAGAAAAATGCAACCCAACTTCCCTCAACAAGATTTCCGGCCTGCTCTGCGCTGTCATCCACGATTACCTCAGCTTTTATGTTCTTGTATTCAACAGGCAGCGTATCGTCTTTTAGCGTTTTTTCCTTTTTATCCATTAAGATGATATGCCATACGGCAAGGTCTTTAAAAAAGCGCGACTGCGCGGATTTGTCGTATGAAATTCGTTTCAAGCCATTTCTTAATTCCGCAATCAAGCCGGGCAACATCTTTAATATCTGTTTTCTTTGATGATCATCTGCCGGAGGCATGACACTGGCAATCAACTCATCCATAGCCTGCACTGATTTTTGCCATTGTTCCGGCTGCTCGTCTTTACTTGCATAAGCTGCCAGTAAGACATCCGACCAAACCTTACGTAAAAACCCGACTACCGTTGTCGGCAGCGTTTTACCCACCATACTGTTTTCAATGGCTTCAAGGATTACTTTTCTGCTCGATACCAATGCTTGTTTATTCATCATAAGCATTCTGGCTTTTTCTTCGGCATTTTGTCTGCACTGCTTTTGCTGGTTCAAATAATTCGAGAACTCGTCCGCTTCTGCCTGCCACCCGGACAGTTCGAATCCACTATTCTTTGTTATTTTTTTAATTGCACTGGCAATACGCTGCTGAATTGAGCTGTTGTCATCCGCATTTAAAAACAATCCAGCTGCAAATAAATCATCGAGCAACTGCCTGACAGAACTATTTACACTGGTAAAAACGCTGTATTGCCCCAAAGAGGCCGCCGCCAATGGAGTTTCCAAACGTAAAATAGCGGATTTTATTGGATCTTCGAGTAATTTATCCTGTTCTATTTCGCTAAAAATTAAAGCGACCAAATCCAGCATGTCTTCATCCTGTTTAGCCAAAATTCTGACGTCAACACTAAAACTCAACTCCTCCAGCTGTTTAAGCACTCGCCATTTTAACGGCTGTTTTTTTGCTCTCGGATCCGGGTCATCGTTAATCAACTGAAGAATTTGCAATGCATTTTTTATTTCAAATGATTCGTAAAATAAGTTACCGGTAGCTGAAATTAAATCGTAAGCGGAAGGAAAATGAGCCAACCTCCATAGATCTAGTTTTTTCTGCAATACCCCAAACTCCACGCTGGGCTGTTCAACGCTTACAGCAAATGACGCAAGCTCTTCCTTGATTTCATCCACAACATAAGACTCTAAAGATGAGGCTTCGCACCGTTTGATCAGTTCCCGATAAATAAACCCTAACTGACTAAAGACATTAGCTTCAAAGGTTTTATACAACGTAATCCGGCCTTCTGTATTGAGTTTTAGCGGCTTAACCGCATCAACCAAGGCACGAACCAATTTTTCCGGAAATATCGGGTTTTGACTGTCGGCAATCGTTTGTTTGCCCTCACGGATTGCAAGATGCTTATTCAGGGTAGCCAGTTCTTCATAAAATAAATGCTCACACTGGCTAATAATCACTGTAATCGCATGATTTTCTTTTCTCGCATCCTCACTGGCTAGCGAGACCTTAGAAAAATCTAATTGCTCTCCCCTATTATTTGCAGGATTCTGATAACCGCCATCGAAGACCTCATTAACTTTCAATAAATAATTCTGGCTGATATTCTTCCGAACCGAACGAAGATATTCAAGCAATTTGATATATTGATCCTTATTCGTTTTTTCCCGGTTTTTGTTCAACTGCAAGCCAAATTCAACATCGATACGCAGGCAACAATCATCAACGGATTGTTCAAAATGCTGGAAGAAAAACGCCTTTATTTGGCTTAAACTTGAATTCATTGGTTGCCGGTGTTCCATGGCAATGTGGCTGCCGTTGTTTGGAAATAAATTAGTCATGGCCTAGTACCCCAGTAGTGTTTTGACTAATAATATGCGCATTCATCCTGAATACTGTGTTTTATTCCCGATTTTTACTTTCTTGATTAAGCCATGAAAATAGACCAGCACTGGTTAACCGGCATTACCCGGACGCTTTCACCGAACTTTGATGAAAGACCCGACCCTACTGATATTTCATTAGTGGTGATTCACTGCATCAGTCTGCCACCCGGCGAATTTAGCAATCATTATATCGACCGGTTGTTTTGCAATCAGCTTGATCCTGCTGAACATCCCTATTTTAAAGATATTCATCAACTTACCGTGTCTGCGCATTTACTGATCAAGCGTGATGGAAGTTGTGTTCAGTATGTACCATTCGACAAACGTGCATGGCATGCGGGGAAATCGACTTATAAGGGCAAGGATCGGTGTAATGATTTTTCTATCGGCATAGAACTTGAGGGTACAGAATCGGTCGATTATACCGACCGGCAATATCTACAACTCGCTGCGGTGATTCGCAGCTTGCTTGAAGCGTATCCTAAGCTGTCGACACAACACATTACCGGACATAGTGATATTGCGCCCGGACGAAAAAACGATCCGGGCGCATCTTTTGACTGGCAAAGGCTATTAGGGTTATTAAAATAGCCTCGTCCACAGACGGCTTTTATTGACCATGGGGACAAAGTTTTTCTTCATGCTCTCCATGGTGTCATTTTTTAAGCGTATTAAACCGGCTCTTTCGAATGCCCCAAACCGAACGATTCCGCCAACATTAAAATCACCCCCAAGGTAATAGCGGAGTCTGCGATATTAAAAGCCGGCCAATGCCAGGACTGGTAATAGACATCAAGAAAGTCGATCACATAGCCGTAAGCCAGCCGATCAATCAAATTGCCGACAGCACCGCCCAAAACCAGCGCCAAAGCCACTGCCAGCAAGGTCTCATGTTTTTTCAACCGGGCCAGCCAAACGGCAATAACTGCACTGATCGCCAAAGCCAATCCGGCAAAAAACCAGCGCTGCCAGCCGCCGGCCTCGCTAAGAAAGCTAAACGCAGCACCGGTATTATGCACATAAGTCAGCTTAAAAAACGGCATGATCTGGATTGATTCATAAAGCTGCATGGAAGCCGCTATCGCAAGCTTGCTCGCTTGATCCAGAATTACTGCCAACAACGACAGCCACAACCATTTCAACATAACCAAATCACGCATAGTGTCGGTGTTCGCCATCGCCCGCTATATTTTCCACGCAACGGCCGCACAGCTCGGGATGCTCCGCTTGTTTACCCACGTCGGGCCGTTGATGCCAACAACGCACACATTTCTCATGCTCTGAAACGATGACTTTTAATCTAACGCCTTCAAGTTCAGTTTGAATCGCTTCTTCAGGGGCGTCTTGTTCAGCCATGACCAAGGCGTTGGAAGTAATGAAGATAAAACGCAGTTCATCCGACAACTGGCTTAAGGCATCAAAAAACTCGGCGTTGCAGTACAGCTCGAGTTCCGCATTCAGCGAGGAACCTATATCGCCTTTGGCTCTACTCTTCTCCAACTCCTTACCAACAGCGGCTCGGACTGCCATTATTTTTTGCCAGAATTCGCGATTCAAAGCGGAATCGTCATCCAGCTTGATCAGACCCTGATACCAAGTTTCCAAAAATACCGACTCACTACGCTGACCCGGCATATATTGCCAAATCTCATCAGCGGTATAACTGATAATCGGCGCCAGCCAGCGCGTCAGGGCTTCAAGCACATGGAACATCGCTGTTTGCGCCGAGCGCCGCGCCAAACCGTCGGCTTTTGCGGTGTATTGGCGATCCTTGATGATGTCCAGATAAAATCCGCCCAAATCAATTACGCAAAAATGATGCACTTTCTGGTAGATATGCTGGAATTGGTAGGTTTCGTAGGCGGTTTTAACTTCTTCCTGCAATGTAAACGCCCTGTCCACAACCCAGCGATCCAGCGCCAGTAAATCCTTGTGATCAACCGAGTGATGCGCCGGATCGAAATCATCCAGATTGGACAATAAAAACCGCGCGGTATTTCGAAGGCGCCTATAGCCGTCAGAGGTGCGCCTTAAAATTTCATCCGATACACTCATCTCGCCGCGATAATCTGTTGCTGCAACCCATAAACGCAACACGTCGGCGCCCAGATCCTTCATAACCGATTGCGGGGCGACAACATTGCCTTTTGATTTGGACATTTTCTTGCCTTCGGCATCGACGGTAAATCCATGCGTCAATACGGCCTTGTACGGTGCAACTCCATTCATTGCGACTGATGCCAGCAAAGATGACTGGAACCAGCCGCGATGCTGGTCGGAACCTTCAAGATACAAATCGGCCGGAAAACTCAGCTGTTCGCGTTTTTCCAAGACACAAGCGTGGGTGACGCCGGAGTCGAACCAGACGTCGAGGGTGTCGGTCATTTTTTCGTAGTGCTCGGCGTCATCGCCCAACAATTCAGCAGTTTCCAGCTCAAACCAGGCTTCTATGCCTTGTTGTTCGATGCGTTGGGCTACTTGTTCAATCAATTCAGCCGTGCGAGGATGCAATTCGCCGGTTTCTTTATGCACAAAAAACGCGATCGGCACGCCCCAAGTACGCTGACGGGAAATACACCAGTCAGGGCGACCTTCCATCATGCTTTCAATGCGCGCTTGGCCCCATTCGGGAATCCAGGTAACTCGCTTGACTTCACTCAGCGCCTGCTCGCGTAGCTTGTTTTTATCCATTGAGATAAACCACTGCGGCGTGGCTCTGAAGATAATCGGGGTTTTATGGCGCCAGCAATGCGGATAGCTGTGCAGTATTGCGACGTGATGCAATAATTTGCCTTGTTGTTCCAGCACTTCCAAAACATGGGCATTGGCATTGAACACATGCTCACCGGCAAATATTGCCGTGTTCGGCAGGAAAACACCGTCATTGCCAACCGGATTATCAACAGGCAGATCGTATTTCAAGCCGACCACATAATCGTCCTGTCCGTGCCCTGGCGCTGTATGTACCGCACCGGTACCGGCCTCGGTGGTGACATGGTCGCCCAAAATGATCGGTACTTGCCGATCATAGAAAGGATGTTGCAATAACTGATGCTCTAATGCTGCACCTTTACAGTAGGCAATGACATGATAGTTTTCGATGTCGTAACGCAGCATCGCATCTTTAAGCAAGGCTTCAGCAATGACCAGACGCTCTTTGTTGCCGTCTTTTTCGCATTGCACGACGGCGTATTCCAGATCTGGATTCAACGCCACGCCTTGGTTTGCCGGCAATGTCCACGGCGTGGTTGTCCAGATGACGATTGATAATGGCCCCACTCCATCATGCTCAGGCACATGATGGCATCGGCTCAAAAATCCGGCCTCGTTTACAACCTGAAAACGTACATCGATCGCAGGCGAATGCTTATCTTCGTATTCGACTTCCGCTTCAGCCAATGCAGAACCGCAATCGGTACACCAATGTACGGGCTTGGCGCCTTTTGCTATGTGGCCGTTTTGGCTGATTTTGCCTAATGAGCGCACGATGTCGGCTTCAAAAGCAAAGTCCATCGTTAAATACGGATGCTCCCAATCGCCTAAAATACCCAAGCGGATAAAGGCTTCTTTTTGTATATTAACTTGTTTTCCGGCGTATTCGCGACAGGCTTTGCGGAAAATGGCTGGGGAGACTTTAACGCCTGCTTTACCGATCTTCTTCTCTACCTGTAATTCAATCGGCAAACCATGACAGTCCCAGCCCGGCACATACGGCGCATCGAAACCGCTTAACGATTTTGATTTAACAATGATGTCTTTTAACACCTTATTAACCGCATGGCCGATGTGAATTTCGCCATTGGCATAAGGAGGGCCGTCATGCAAAACAAACTTGGGGCGCCCGGAAAATTCCTGCCTGATTTTGTTATACAAGTCTGCTTGGTTCCATTTTTTAAGACGTTCCGGCTCACGCTGAGCTAGATTGCCTTTCATCGGAAAAGCAGTGTTTGGTAAATTCAGTGTTTTTTTATAATCCATCGTCATAACAATTCAACTCAGCAAAAATCTTTATTTCCAGGGATGGTGTGTACGCTGCAAGCGTGCCGGGAGTCAAGCGCGGCTTTGGCCTCAGCCACATCTTTCATAATCTGGACTTTAAGTTCATCCAATGACTGAAAACGCATTTCATCCCTGATCTTTTGTTTGAAATGCACTTCCACGTAATGCCCGTAAATCTCTCTATCAAAATCAAATAGATGAACTTCCAGTATAACCTTTGACCCACCATCAAACGTGGGCCGGGTGCCTACATTCGCAACACCTTCAAATTCGCATCCATCAATACCGGTCATAGTGACAGCAAATACACCATTAACAGGGGCGTTTTTTCTAAACATCTGTATATTTGCAGTGGGATAGCCGATGGTTCTTCCGCGCTTGTCACCATGCGACACACGTCCGCAAACAGAATAACAACAACCGAGCATCTTCTCAGCCAAGGCCAAATCGCCCTCGCCCAAGGCATCCCTGATCAGGGTACTACTTACTCGAAGCCCGGTTATTTGATAAGACCCGGTATCTTCGACATCGAAACCGAATAGCTTGCCCTTGTCCTTGAGCATCGCGAAATTTCCGCGCCGGGCCTTGCCAAAATGAAAATCATCGCCGATGACCAGATACTTTATATTCAATTTCTTTACTAAGACATCTTGAATAAATTGCTCGGCATCGCAGTCGGCAAAGTATTGATTAAATCGTAATATTAATAAATCATCAACGGGTAATTTAGAAAACCGGATCACTTTCTCCCGCAAGCGCATCAACCGTGACGGCGCATTTTTCCCCAAGAAATACTCCAGCGGCTGCGGTTCAAAAGTCATAACAACGACAGGCAAACCCAATGCTGCGCCTCGTTCTACCAGTTTTTTTATTACTGCTCTATGCCCCAAATGCAGGCCGTCAAAATTTCCAATCGTCAATACGCAACCGCTTTTTAACGGTTCTAAATGAGATAATCCTCTAATGAGACGCATGAAATGTGGTGAATTCAAAAAGGTTTTATTCTACCACGGGTAAGCAGGGCTTGGATTCAAATCATCACAACCAAATTGTGTACTCAAAAAAAAAGCCCGGTGGAATCCCACCGGGCTTTTTATTCTCAAATCAGAGATGATTTATTTCATCATTGATTTTTTGAACATGCTGTCCAGTTTGCTGTTTGTGTCTTGAGCATACTGAGCTGCGCGGTTAGCAGCAGCTTCAGCAGAAGCAGCTTGAGAAGAAGCAGAATCAGCAGCGCTTTTTGCACTAGCAGCGTCAGCAGATGCTTGTGCAACCGAAGTTTTCAAGCCATCAACTTGTGATTGTAAATTTTCGATATCTGAAGTGCTTGCGCAACCAACAACCAAGCTAGCAACCAAAGCAACCATTGATAATTTCATTACTTTTTTCATATTATTTTCCCTTCATAAAGTTATTACAACAAAAAACGCTTACTAGCTTTAATTCTGCACTGTTTTTAAATTATTTTCCAGTTTTATTTTATTTTTACTACTGTTCCTTTGTCTAACCATTGGCTTAAATGATCAATCTGACCATTAGTTAACGCAATACAACCATGCGTCCAATTCATTGATTTATGGATCTTTTCATCCGCTCTCCCCAAGCCATGAATACCGATTCGCCCACCTAAAGGCGTATTTTGCGGCGGCACTTGATGAGACCGATGAGCGCTTATAATGCTGTTATAAGTTACTTGATTAATAACCCCTTCTTCCAGAGCCTTTTGAGCATCTTCCGCAGACGGATAAGTTAAACCAAAAAACTTTCGAAAAGAACTGCTTTCACCCACCCAGCCTATCCTGTAGCTGCCAAAAGGGGTGACGTTATCGCCCTGATGACTTTTAAATCCGGCGCCACCTCGGCCAATGGCAATATCATTTATAGTCTCAAGGGTCTGCTTGCCTTTTTTTACCTCAATGGTGAGCGCTTTCGTGTCCACTAAAAGCCAGACATCATCATCCGCCATTACCGAAAAAGAAAACAAACCGCAACACAGCAATAAATAAATTCGCAACATAAATGATCTACACTAGATAAGAGTTTTGGTGTACTTTAGTTCACCACGTTAATTGTCGAATTAAGGATCCAGCATGCAAATAGAAACTATCACAACGCATCCATACAAGGACCAAAATCCAGGCACATCCGGCCTTAGAAAAAAAGTTAAAGTGTTCCAGCAACCCGGTTACCTGGAAAATTTTGTTCAATCAATTTTCGACTCGTTAGATGACTTTACCGGGAAAACGCTGGTACTGGGTGGAGACGGGCGATATTTTAACAGACCGGCTATACAAATCATCATCAAGATGGCGGCAGCCAACGGTTTTGGTAAACTTATTATAGGGCAAGGCGGCCTACTGTCTACCCCCGCAGCATCACATATCATCAGAAAAAATAACGCCTTCGGAGGGCTGATTCTTTCCGCCAGCCATAATCCCGGCGGCCCTAACGAAGATTTTGGTATCAAATATAATGTCGGTAATGGCGGCCCTGCCCCGGAAAAATACACCAACGCGTTTTTTCAGCGCAGCCTGAGTATCGACTCTTATAAAATTGCCCATATCGACGATATAGACCTGGATCACATAGGTACTGTACAAATAGACGACCTTAACATCACCATCATCGATCCGGTGGCCGACTATGCGGAACTGATGCAGTCTATTTTCGATTTCAATTTGCTCAAACAAAGCATTGGTTCCGGCTATATCACTTTGCTCTTCGATGCGATGCACGCCATTACCGGCCCTTATGCGAAAAAAATATTGGTCGACATATTGGGCGCAGCGCCTGCTTCAGTCATTAATGCCGAACCTTTGGAAGATTTTGGCGGCCATCACCCCGACCCCAATTTGGCGCATGCTCACGAACTTGCCGAGCGCATGTTCAGCTCAGCAGCCCCGGTTTTTGGCGCCGCATCCGACGGTGATGGCGACCGTAACATGATTACCGGCAACAATATTTTCGTAACGCCTAGCGACAGCTTGGCCATTATGGCGGCCAATGCGCACTTGATCCCGGCTTATGCCCAAGGCTTGCGCGGTGTGGCTCGATCAATGCCTACCAGCCAAGCGGTTGACCGCGTCGCAGCCCATTACAACATTCCCTGCTATGAAACACCGACCGGCTGGAAATTTTTCGGCAATCTTCTGGATGCAGGAAAAATCACCTTATGCGGCGAAGAAAGCTTTGGTACCGGCTCGGATCATGTGCGGGAAAAAGACGGTTTATGGGCGGTACTGTTCTGGCTGAATTTAATTGCAAAAAAACGCCAATCTGTTGCCGACATTGTGCATGAGCACTGGCAAAAATTCGGCCGCGATATTTATTGCCGGCATGACTATGAAGCTATAGAAATGGATATCGCCAACAGCATTGTCGAGCATCTGGTAAATCAACTATCCCTATTGCCGGGGCAAACTTTCGGCGAATATACGGTTAAATATGCCGATGAATTCAGCTATGAAGACTCGGTAGATGGAAGCATCAGCAGCAAACAAGGCATACGTATCGGCTTTAACAACGGCTCACGCATTATTTTTCGTTTATCGGGAACCGGGACAGTCGGCGCAACCTTAAGAATCTACCTGGAACGTTTTGAAGCGGATGCGTCCAAACATGACCAGGATGCTCAAGTGGCTTTGGCGGAGTTGATCAGCCTTGCCGAGCAATTTTGCGAGATTAAAAAACGCACCGGCAGAAGCGCGCCTGATGTCACCACTTAATTTGATGCGACATAAATACTCACCCTGAAGAATATCAGGTTTTTACCTTGGCTTTTTTCTCCGCCGGGCGGGGCATATGTTTCAATAAAATAATGGACTTTGAGTTTATTCATTGCCCTATCATCGGACAGTTGAAAGAGGGTTGTCCGATGATAGGCACGATTGCCAAAGAATTGTATTTATATGGACTACTCGGCAATGTCCAAGAACAACATTATTCAAATTGAGCAATCGCCCTTACGGTAAGAGCCAATCATGAACGAAAATAGACGATCACATGCAGCCAGTCTCAGAACTTTTTTCGACGACCAAATACATCATTTGCAAACTCTTCTCGGGAGTATAAGTAGTCATATTCACAACGGAGAGCAACAAACGAAGGAAGACCGGCAAATCGTCGAAAATTTCGTTAATGCATCAAACAGTAAAATGCGGGCAGTACACGACTACTCCCATAAGCTAAGGGAGCATGTACAGGCACTACACAAACATGTACTCCTGGTCTCTAATGAGATTCCCCCACCGGTCAACATGAACCGGGATGCATTTAGTACGGACCCGCTCATCAACACTTTGTTCGTTCTCAGCAAAGACATCGACACACTGTTTGATGCTGATCCCGATGTGAATGCCTATTTACGCGCCCATAGCAAAGATCAAGTCCCCGTACTGTATGCCCTGTTAACTGCCCACAAGAGTGAAAAGCAAACGCTGGGCGTAGGCATGCTGGGAGATATGGTCATTCACGATGTTCCGCAGCAAGCGGTCAATTTTTCTTCGCACAAAATTCATACCCCTTGCGCCAACAGTGCAGAGTTAAGCACTGCACTGGAAAGCTATCTGTTTGGATGCATAGTAGCTCAAGTCAAACAGGAAATGGCGTTACGCATGAGCGATCAGCTGTTCAAGACTGACGATGTTTCATACGAATCGCGTGTAAACAGTCTGGCCAACCCGGATGTCTACCTGAATACGCTGATTGAGTATCTCGTAACCCCGGCCAACCTGTTGAGCATTGATAAAACCCATTTTAAGCTCAGCAAACTGGGTATCAAATTGGATAGCGACGATAGACAAAGCGCAAATGAGTTTGATATCCATGAGCTTACATGGAGCAACCACAGCAAAAATGTAATTTTGCAAGTTGCCTATACCCGCTAAAGCTACTGGCGTTAAAAAAGCTGAAGATTTACCGGGCTATCAATTAAAGAGCGCCAAAATTCACCAAATATCATTTCTATATCTTCGGGCCGACACCTTATGACCCTGCCTGCTCAAAGGCAGCCTATCCCCCCATGTTATGGGCGATGCCATGTAATGAACAAATCAACAGCACCCCCATAGCAATCAAAGCGATCTGCTGCAATGAGGTTTTCATGTCGGTTTTCTTATGTAATGACGGTATCAAATCGGCTACCGCAATATAAATAAAGCTTGAGGCAGCCAGCGCCAGAAAATACGGCAAGCTGTCATGCAAATCTTCCAACCCGAAGTATGCCAATACACCGCCCAAAACCGTAGTTAAACTGGCAAGCATATTGTAAAAAAGCGCTTTGCTTTTGGAATAGCCGCTGTGCAACAAAATCGCAAAATCACCCACTTCCTGGGGGATCTCATGCGCGGCAACGGCCAAGCTTGTAACGATGCCCAATTGCACATCGGTTAAAAACGCGGCCGCGATTAAAACTCCATCGACAAAATTGTGGATGCCATCACCGAGAATAATCAACGCGCCAGCCGACTTAGCCGCGCCATGACTGTGGCTATGCTCATGTTCATGCCCGTGATCGTGATCATCTTCATCGCCATGCGCTTCGCAACTGCCGGAATGGCAATGACGCCAGATCAACAACTTTTCCAGCACAAAAAAACCGAGCACGCCCGCTAAAATGGTCCCGGATAATGATTGAAACTGTTCAGGTTTAATTGCTGAAAATGCCTCGGGAATCAGCCCCCAGAAGGCAACCGCCAATAATGCGCCAATTGCAAAACTGATCCCGTGCGGCAGCACTGCATTCCGGCGATGATCCGGCAATAATAGAAAAACCGCCGCCGCCATAACACTCAACACGCCGCCGACTGCCGTAAAGATGATAATTAATATCAGTAAATCCACTATTTTATTCTCTCCAAATTAGCGTAGCCATACGCCCTGTTTCTCTATCCCGACGATAAGAATAAAAACGTTGATGTTCGGTAACGGTGCAAAAACCGCCCCCGTAAACCTTGTCGATGCCCACCATCGCCAGATCGATTCGAGCCAACTGATAAATGTCCGCCAGCCATTTGCCGTTGCTTTGCTGTTTAAAAGCCGTCATGAATGCTGCCGATTTTGCCAAAAAAGCATCCCGCACTTCAGCGCCTACCTCAAAACAGTCCGGGCCGATTGCAGGCCCCAGCCATACCAAAAAATCGTTATTTTTCATTGCGGTCAGCGTATTGCCGATCACCCCTGCCAACAAACCCCGCCAACCCGCATGAATGGCGGCCACCTCGCTACCGTCAGTCGCACAAACCAGCAGCGGCAAACAATCCGCAGTCATTACCGCACACACAACCTTGGCTTCAGCGGTATAGCTGGCATCGGCCTGCTGCAATGATTCGGTTTTTACCGCCTGTACTACTCGATTGCTGTGTATTTGCTCCAGCCAAACCGGATCGTCAGGCAAATCCAGCAATTCTTTAATGACCTGCCGGTTTTGCTTAACTTTATCAGCGTCATCGCCCACATGCATGGCAGGATTAAGACTGGCGTAAACGCCGCAACTGCTTCCACCGGTACGCAACGTAGTCGCCGCGTGGATATTGGCCGGAGCGGGCCAGTTCGGAACCAGCCAGTGTCTAATCCCGCTCATTTTCCGCCAATGCTTCCAGCAATCGGGTCATGTCCTCCGGCATCGGTTGTTCCCACTCAAGATATTCGTCGGTAACGGGATGTTGTAAGCCCAGTTTTGCCGCATGCAAAGCCTGGCGTTTGAAACTGCGCAATTCTTTTTCCAATCGTTCACTACAGTCCGCCGGCATTTGAAAACGTCCGCCATAAACCTGATCGCCCAACAGCGGAAAACGAATATGCGCCATATGCACCCGGATCTGATGGGTACGTCCTGTTTCCAGCTTAACCTGAACCAGCGTATGGCGGGTAAAGCGCTGGCCAACCCGGTAATGGGTCACGGCATGCTTGCCATTTTCCCTGACCGCGTAGCGCTTACGATCGGTAGGATGCCTGCCGATCGGTTCATCCACCGTACCGCCTGCCGTCATGCGGCCACGCGTAATCGCCAGATATTCGCGGGTGATGTCCCGTTCCTGTAACTGTTGCGTCAAACTGTTATGAGCTTGCAAGGTTTTTGCAATCATCAATAATCCGCTGGTTTCCTTATCAATCCTGTGCACAATGCCTGCTCTTGGCAAAGTTTCCAGACTGGAATCGTGATTCAGCAAAGCATTTAACAGCGTACCGTTCCAGTTTCCTACCGCAGGATGCACAACCAAGCCAGCCGGTTTATTCACAATCAGCAGACTTTCATCTTCAAAAATGATTTCCAGCGGGATTGACTCCGGTTCAGCGGTAATGACTATTTCCGCCTCCGCGTCCAATGCTATCATTTCGCCCCCGACCAGCTTATCTCGAGGCTTGAGCGTCAGCCCGTTGACCTGCACTCGTCCGGATTTAACCCAGCTTTGTAATTTACTACGCGAATAATCCGCAAACATTTCCGCAAGCGCTTGATCTAAGCGCATACCGGCCATTTCAAATGGCACTTCTTCCGTTAATCTTGTCATAACAAGTTCTTCTGATTAACCCATTGTTAAGTTATACTCGGCGGATACTCAAGCCATCCCAAAGTATCGCAGTTATATCCAGCGAGAAAAACCCCTTATATTACAGCGTGTCGTTAGCACTATGCGATTAATTTTAATTAAATTTTTACTTATCTGTTGTTTAGGCCTGACTCTTCAAGGCTGTGAGACGCTTAAAAGCCTAGGCTCCGGCGATTCAGATACTACAGACGAATACGCCGACTGGAATGCCGAGAAATTCCGCGAACAGGCCAAAACCGCGCTGGATGCCGGTAATTATGATAAAGCAATCAAGCTCTACGAAGCACTTGAATCCCGTTACCCTTTCGGCGATGAATCCGCTCAGACCCAGCTGGATGTGGCTTACGCTTATTACAAGAATGGTGATCCTGAGGCCGCAATCGCCGCCGCAGACCGTTTTATCAAAATCAATCCGCGCAGCTCCAGCGTTGATTACGCTTATTATTTAAAAGGCCTGGTTAATTACAATCGCGGTATAGGCTTCATCGATCGCTTCCTGCCTACCGATACGTCACAACGCGATCCCGGAAATGCTCGTGATGCCTATGACAATTTTGCCGAACTGATCCGCAGGTTTCCAAGCAGCAAATATGTACCCGATGCTCAACTACGCATGATCGCGCTCAAAAACAATCTGGCAATGTATGAAGTCCATGTCGCCCGTTTTTACATGAAACGCAAAGCTTATGTTGCTGCCGTCAACAGAGCGTCTACCGTCGTTGACAAATACCAGCGCACGCCTGCGGTCCCTTTCGCATTGCAAATCATGCAGGAAGCCTACACTAAGCTTGAATTGCCGGATCTTGCCAAAGATACCGCCCGAGTCTATGAGTTAAATTATCCGAATGGCCCGCCGGTACCTGAGCATAAAGACTCGACCTTTTCGCACAAGGTTTGGGATTTTATCGGCTTGGAAAAATAGTTGTTTTTAGATCAAAGAACTTTTCACCACGAAGGCACGAAGATCACGAAGGAAAATATAAAGCTTCGCGTTCTTCGTGCCTTCGTGGTGAAGATTTTTAAGCCTCAATACAAATCCACCGGATCGACATCCAACGACCAACGCACTTTTTTTGCCTGCTTAAGCTTTTCAATTTTCGGCATCAGCACATCAAGCAACGCATGCAGCTCCGGCCGCCTGTCGCTTTGAAACAGCAGTTGGTAGCGGTAAAGTCCCGCACGTCTGGCCATCGGCGCGGCAACCGGCCCCAAAACTTGGGTATGACCTTTACTATGCTCTTGCGCCAATTCAACAACCGCATGCAAAAACATCTTCGGCATATCAGTATCTGTAGCCTGCGCTCTTAATAACGCCTGATAACTGAACGGCGGCAATGACGCTTCTTTGCGCTCCGCTAACGCGGTTTTGGCAAAACTGCTATAGCCCTCTCTGATCAGCGTTGTTAATAAAGGATGATCAGGCTGCCGGGTTTGCATGATAACTCTGCCGGGCTTTTCCGCACGCCCGGCACGGCCTGAAACCTGCACAATCATTTGCGCCATTTTTTCGGGAGCATGAAAATCAATGCTGAACAGGCCGCTGTCCACATCCAGTATCGCCACCAAAGTCACATTGGGAAAATGGTGGCCTTTCGCCAGCATCTGCGTACCCAAAATAATATCCACCGTGCCTTGGTTGATTTGTTGCAAATAATCTTCCAATGAACCTTTGCGCTGAGTGGAATCCCGATCCAGACGAACAATCGTTTTATCGGCAAATAACTCCGCCAACACTTTTTCTACCCGTTCGGTACCCAGGCCCAGCGGCGTCAATTCACTTGCCTTGCAGGCGGGACAGTCTCTTATCAGGCGTTGTTCATGTCCGCAATGATGGCAACGCAATATCCCTTCATCATGATGAATCACCAGATTAGCGTCGCAACGCCTGCAACGCGCAACCCATCCGCAGCCGTGGCAGATCAGGGTCGGCGCAAAGCCGCGCCGGTTTAAGAATAATAATACCTGTTCATTTTTTGCCAGGGTTTTATGAATCTCTGCAATAAGCGCTTCGGACAAACCCTCCTGCATCCTTTTGTTCCTGATGTCCAGCAACTGCAAGACCGGCGCAGTTGCATTGCCTGCTCTTTCCGGCAGATGCAGTAAACGGTAACGTTTGTTATCGACGTTATGCAGAGTTTCCAGTGCCGGCGTTGCCGAACCCAGTAATACCGGAATATTTAACAGCTTGCCGCGCACCACGGCGACATCGCGGGCGGAAAAACGAAAACCTTCCTGCTGCTTGAACGAGGCATCATGCTCTTCATCGAGAATGATCAAGCCGGGATTCTTTAGCGGCGTAAATAGGGCGGACCGGGTGCCCAATAAAATGGAACATTCGCCTCGCTGCATTTTAAGCCAGGCACAAGCTCGCTGCCGGTCGGTCAATTTAGAATGTGAAATGGCAATGCTGACAGTAAATCGTTGCCTGAACCGTTCCTCAAGCTGGGGCGTCAGGGTAATTTCCGGCAACAACACCAACACCTGCTGCCCCCGTTCCAGCACGGAGTGAATAATTTGCATATAGACTTCGGTTTTACCGCTGCCGGTCACTCCTTCCAGTAAAAAAACGCCAAACTGTCCCAAGCTATCGCATACTGCCGTTATCGCCGCTTGCTGCGGCGGATTACATTGCAGAGCATTACTCCTTGTTACCGGATGGGTGCCCCCTCCGGCTTTGCTCAGGGTAAAATCTGTGCCGGATTCCAAGGCCGCAAGCTGTAGCAATTGCCTGTCTACCAGCTGTTTTACCGAAGTACGCCAGTTTTGATTCCATGCGGACAATTCCGCTTCGGATAAACAACTTTGATGTGCCTGGAATTTTTCCAATACGCTTTTTTGCTTGGGCGTCCGCTTCAACAGCTCGCTATCGATAGCTTTGCCTGCTTCGGTCAAAGCATAACGTTTTTCCGTTTGAATAACGGCTGACTTTCCTTGACGTAGCGCTACCGGGAAAGCAGCACTGAAAACCTCGCCCAACGGATGATGATAGTAACGACTGGCCCAATGCAACAGCGCCATATCTTTTGTTGATAGTAGCGATTTCTCATCCAGTATCCGTTCGACGCGTTTTAATTTACCGACGTCTATATCGCTATGTTGAACGCACTCGACCAGAATGGCGATTTTTTTAGCCTTCCCAAAAGGCACTTCGAGGCGAATGCCCGGTTTGATATGGGTCGGCTCAAATTGTTCTGGGGCAAGATAATCAAATAGCCGATAAACAGGAACGGCAATGGCAACCCTGAAAACCGACTCACTCCCGCTTTGCAACTTGGCCATAATATTTGAATTATTTTTGATGTTTTAAGGCTAAGTGATTATACGTATTAAAGTATTCGAGTTACCCACAGTATCTGTGGATAACTCTGTGGAAAAATCGTTTTTAACAACCCTTACTAGCGGTTTTTATTAAAGTTTTGTTAAAATGGACACTTTTTACACATCATTTTATTTCTTTAATTTTCAAATACTTATTATTTTTTATAGCGTAAATATCAGCTGTTTTGCTGTTTACGTTCTGATTTTATTTAACACCCGCACAATTTGTGGATTGTTTCGCAAATTCAGTCCGGTGATAGTCACATGTGATATACAGCCGTCAAAAAACGATGATCTATATTTATCGGGGTTTGATGAATTTAATCGTCATCCGGTCGCTTTCGCCAATGGCCAGATATTTCTTTTTGTCTTTATCCTTAAGTTTTAAAGCAGGCGGCAAAGTCCAGACGCCTTCGGGATAATCCTTGGTATCTTTACTATTGGCATTGATTTCGGATTTATCCAGAAACTCAAAGCCTGCATTTCTTGCCAGCGCAATCACATAATCCTCACTGACATAGCCGGACACAGCCTTGGTATCTTGCGGCTTTAACGTTGAGTTTCTATGCTCCTCGACGCCTAAAATACCGCCGGGCTTTAATGCCTTGTACATCGAATTAAATACCGCTGCGGCCTGGCCGCCTTTCATCCAGTTATGCACATTACGAAATGTTAAAACCCTGTCGGCCGAACCATCCGGGGCTATTTGCAAAAAATTTGGCGGCTGCAATACGGTTAACTCGACTTTATCGTAGATTTTCGGCTGACTTTTTATTTTTTTAACAAAGTCATGCAAGTTCTTTTTAAAATAAGGCTCTTCGGCATCGGCTGAAAAATGCGCGGCATACAGTTTGCCGTGATTTTTTAGATAAGGCGCAAGAATTTCCGTGTACCAACCTTCACCCGGCCAAACTTCGACGACCGTCATATTGTCCTTAACGTCAAAAAATTCCAACGTTTGTTGCGGATGCCGGTATTTATCCCGTTTTTTATGCTCGGCAGAACGCTGTTCTCCGGCAATGACCTGATGTAACGAGCTGGTTTTTTCTGCGGCTTGCGACAATGAAAAACTGCTTGCCAGCAAAAGCGCCAATAAAATACTTTTCATATCATTTATTCCAAGGAGTAATTGTGTAGAGGGAGACAATCCTGACAGATCGCGCATTCTTTTATCAGCCAAGCAGAGCAATCCGCACCTGCAACTAAAAGCAAGACCAGTAGGTTTGATTGCGGCCTCTGTCTTTAGCTTCATATAAAGCGGCATCTGCGCGATGCATCACCGCTTCGCCATTCATATCATCAGCCAGTAACGTAGCGGCGCCGATGCTGACCGTAATTTTCACAGGGCCTGTTTTATGATCGACAACAGCCTCTGCCACTTGCTCGCGTAACCGTTCCGCCATTGTCAGGGCGTCTTTCTTGCAAGCTCCGGTTAACAAGATGGCGAATTCTTCACCGCCGAGGCGCGCCGGTATATCTATGGCGCGGGAAGTCTTGCGCACGACTTCGGCAAACGCTTTTAATACCGCATCGCCGGTAGCGTGGCCGTAAGCATCATTGACCCGTTTAAAATAGTCCAAATCCAGCATTAACAATACCGATGAATAATGGGGCAATCGCGCCACTTTCGCTCTTTCCCGCTCCAATTGCTCCAAAAATACGCGGCGGTTAAATAATCCCGTCAAAGGATCGGTGCTGGCAAGTTTTTGCAATTGCGCTTCCATCTCCTTACGCTCGGTAATATCTTCTTTAATGCCGATAAAATGGGTAATTTCGCCGGTGCTGCTTTTTACCGGCGCAATGCTAAGCTCTTCATGATACAGGGTACCGTTTTTGCGCTTATTGATCAGTTCGCCGCGCCAGTGTTGACCGACTATAAGATCAGCCCACATATCCTGATAAAATGCCTCATCCTGAAAGCCGGATTTGAGCAGTTGATTCGGCTTATTGCCCACCGCTTCTTTCGGGCTGTAACCGGTTAATCGACCGAAAGCCGGGTTAGCCCATATCACCGTCGCGTATTTATCGGTAATAACAATACCGTTTGCCGCGGCTTCCAATGCCGCTATCAATAAATTATTCCGCGCCTCCATGTCGGTTCGCAACAGCGCGTAACGAATCACCCGAGCCAGGCCGTCATAACCAAAATCGCCTTTGACCATGTAATCCACGGCTCCAGCCTCCAGCGCGGTCAATGCAAAATCGGTATCGCTGTGTCCGCTGAGCACCACAATAGGAATATCCATGGTCATGCTGCGCGCACTGTGAACAGTTGCCAAACCTTCTGAATCGGGTAATGTCAAATCCAACAACATCACATCAAAAGATGAGTCCGCCAAACATTGTTGTGCTTCACTAAGCGATTGCGTCCAGGTTACCTCAAAACGTCCGCTCTGAGTTTGTCCCAATTTCGTTTTTACCAGATACGCATCGCCGGCCTCGTCCTCTATCAGCAATACTCGAATCGTCCCGAACCGGTTCATAGCTTGCCATCTTGCGGCAAACGCACCAGGCTAAACCAATAATCGCCAATCTGCTGAATAGCCTTAACAAACTGCGGCATATCTACAGGTTTGGTGATATAACTGGTCGCACCGAGCTGATAAGAATATACGACATCTTTTTCAACATCGGAGGTCGTCAACACCACCACAGGAATGCCTTTAAAGCGTTCATCGGCCTTAATGACGGTTAAAAATTCACAGCCGTTCATGCGCGGCATATTAAGGTCGAGAAAAATCAAATCAGGACGCGGCGCATCGACATATTTCTCTGTTCTGTTTAAAAAATCCAGTCCTTCGCGTCCATCAACCACATGATGTAAGTGCGCCAGCACTTTGCCTTCTCTTAACGCCATTTTTACCAAATACGCATCCGAAGGTTCATCTTCCAACAGTAAAATTTCAACGACGTGAGGATTACCGATATCGCTCATTATTAAATCTCTTATGCAGGTTGAGTTAGCAATAGCGTAACCCGACATTTATTCAGGTAAATCAAATAAAACAGTAGTCCCGCCACCCTGCGTTTCTTTCAAGCTGACAGAACCGCCGCAACTTTCAACGATACGCCGTACAATTGCCAAACCGATGCCTGTGGAGTTTTGATTATCATGCACCTGCAAGCGCTCAAACACCCCAAAAACGCGCTCCCGGTATTCTGTAGGAATACCAAGGCCATTATCCGAAACGCGGAAAACCACCCGCCCGGCCCTTAATTCACCACTAATCGATATATGCGGCGTAAGCTCAAGATGACGATAGTCTAAGGCATTGTCCAACAGAATACTGAAAATATCTTTCAGGCGCGGACGGTCAATATAGACGGAAGGAAGGTCATTGTAATCCACCTGCGCACCTGTTTTGCGGATTAACGCCGACCTCTGCTTCAGTAAGTGAGCAATAACCTCGGAAACGGCAATTTTCCCGATCATACTGCGCGCTTGGTCGGCGGCAAGATATAACTGGATATCGCGCACCAGGGCACTTTGCCGCACCGCGCCTTGTTCAATAAAATACAACGAGGCGGTCAGGTCTTCGTTTAGCAGTTCTACCGGCATTTGTTCGCGCAAGCGTTGACTAAAACTCACCAAACGCCGCGCCGGCTCTTGTAAATGGTGTGCGGCAATATAAGTAAACTGTTGCAATTCAGCATGGGCGCGCGCCAACTTATCCTCCATTTGCTTTCGCTCAGTGATATCTACACATGAACCGATATAACCAAGAAAAACTTTATCTTCGGTGTAACGGGGAACGCCGGTATCTATCAGCCAGCGATATTCGCCATCATGGCGACGCAAACGGTACTCCATGGAAAAACTTACGCGCCGGTTAAAAGCCGTTATATAAAGATCAAGGCAGCGTTGATAATCATCAGGATGTACACAGTCTGCCCAGCCGTTGCCTTGTTCCTGCTCCAAAGTACGACCGGTAAATTCCAGCCAAACCTTATTGAAGTGATAACAGAGTTTATCAGTATCCGATTGCCAGATCAGCACCGGCGCCGAATCCGCCAATAGCCGGAAACGTTGCTCACTCTCGCGCAATTCTGCGGTCAGTTTATGAGCTATTTTCGAGGCATTGATGCTCATATTAAGATAAAAACGCAACAGCAAAAACAGCAGGAAACTGCTCAGGATTCCCGCTCCCAGCATAATCCACAACTTGCTGTAATCATAGATACCTTGTGTACCGACAACCTGCTCGAACTGCAATGTCCACACAGTGCCGTTAAAATCGATCATTATTTCTTTGATGGACAATGGCCGGACAGTCTCAACATAAGACGGTTCTGCGTTGTCATACAGCAACTTATCCGCTTGCACAGAGGGGCCGTCATAAACGCGAAAATGTACATGCGTCGCCGTTTTACCTTCAACATTCGGCACCAGCTGATCAAGCAGATCACCCATACGAAAAGGGCTGTACACCCAGCCCGACAATGCAGCCCGACGTTGCTCGACAGTATCGAGAGGTCGGCTTTTTTGATAGACAGGCGCATACATCAACGTACCCGCCTGCGCATTTTCTATCGATTCCTGTACCAAAGTCACCTTGCCCGACAGGATAACTTCATTTTTATCTCGTGCCTGTTCCATTGCCGTACGGCGCACCGGTTCGGAATACATATCATAGCCGAAAGCGCGTAAATTCAGCCCGTTAAACGGTTCCAAAAAAATGACCGAAGAATAAACATCGCGCTTACCTTCAGGATGCACCGTATATTCAGGAAAGCCTTCAGCGCGTAGCTGCGCCTGATGTGCGGCTAATTGTCCGGCCGGAATCCACACTGAAAAGCCCAAGCCCTGAATACCGTTAAAATGTTCATCAGCACGTAAGCGCTGGACATAACGATGCCATTCCTGACGCGTCACGGTATCCGATGAGTCGAATAGCGCGGCGCCTCCCAATAATGTCTGCTTATGCGCATCAAGCCGTGCCTCTACTTGTAACCGGATCTCATCACAGTAAAAAGCAAACTTGCGATATTCGTCGTGCTCTATGTCGTGTTTCATCCAATAGCCGGCAAACCCCGTACCGAGCAGCCCGATCAGTAATAACATCCAGGGCAGCATGAATCGCAAAGAGCGTTTGGCTAACAGTCTCATTATTTTTTACGCTTGTTCCCAAACTCTAAATTCGCATAGCAGGAAGTGGCATAGCGATATTATTGATCATATTTCTATTCCGGATTTACGGCATTGACAAGGGGCAATTCAAACCAGAATAGACAACCTTGCCCCTCGCCCGCCGATTCTACGCCAATGCCGCCCCCGTGATGTTCGACAATTTTACGGCACAAGGCCAGGCCGACGCCGGTACCTTCAAAACGACTGCGGGCCTGTAACCGGGAAAACACCTTAAACAGACGGTTTACTTGACTCGGCTCGATACCGATACCGTGATCGCGCACCTCCACCCGTAATGATCCGGCATGGATTGTTCCATGAATATCCACCTGTGGCGGCTGGTCTTCTTCGTGATATTTAAGCGCATTACCCACCAGGTTTTGTAACAGCCGCGTTAATTCATCGCGGCTGGCAAATAATTCAGGCCAATCGCCGGTTACTTTAATTTCCCCACCGCAAGCGCTGAGCTCGGGCTTAAGAAAAGCCAACGCCTCATCTAAAGAGGCCTTACTGCTGATCCATGTTTTGGCTTCAAATTTACGCCCTATCCGAGAATAATCCAGCAACGATAAAATCATTGCATCCATACGTTTCGCACCCTCCCTAGCAAAATTGAGAAACTGTTGCGTTTCTTCATTCAATTGGCCGGCCAATGCGTTTTCAATCAAGGATAAATAACTGCTCACCATGCGTAACGGCTGGCGCATATCGTGGGACACCGCATAGGCGAATTGTTCCAATTCGGCATTGGAACGTTTTAACTCGGTTTCTGCTCGTTTGTATTCAGTGATGTCTTCAACCATCGCCATGACATAATCAAGCTCACCGCTGGCTTTACGTAAACCACGCACCACCAATTTGGTCGGGATAACTTTTCCGGTACGACTGACAAAGCGTTTCTCTAGGGCATAACCATTGATTTCATTAGCCAATAACCTTTCAAATTGCTCAACATCGGCGGCTAAGTCTTCGGGATGGGTCAACTCCGCCCAAGTCATTTGGCGTAAGGTTTGTTCTGAATATTCCAGCATTCTGCATAAACATTCATTAATTCGAATCCAACCCTTTTCGGGTGAGGTAATCGTTAACCCCACGAGATCCAATTCATAAAATGCCCGCAACTGCTCTTCGCTGCGATGCTTTGCCAGTTCTGCCTGTTTGCGTTCGGTGATGTCATACAGCACCACTAAATGCTCGTCCTTAAAAGAATCGACAATTACCGCCGCACTCGCCAACACGGTTTTAAAAGCGCCATCTTTACTGCAAATGTTAATTTCCATCGGCAAAAATGACCGGCATTCACGCTCGGCTTGTTCCAGTGCCGCTTGCCAAGTCTGAGTTACCCAATGCCTATAGTTCGGATCAGGATAAGCTTTCAGCGACCAGTCAGCCAGAGTGGGAATATCGTCGACGTTGTAACCGAAAGTTTGCACAAAAGCCTGATTCAGGAAAGTAATGTTCAACTGCCCGTTATTTAACGCCATCGGTACCGGGGAAGCTTCAATAATCGAACGGAATTTTGCCTCGCTGGCTTTTAGCTCGTCTTCCATAAGGTTGCGGGCGGTGATATCGCGGAGGAAGCAAAAATTGAACTCATGTCCACCGATGTGAACGTAATTGGCGTTGACCTCAATGGGATATAAGTAGCCGTCCTTCGTGCGGTGACGGGTCTTAAGCGTGATGGTGCCGCGCCGCTTGAGATCTTCAAAGTGCGGCCCCCAGACGCCGGGCTGATAATCCGGGTCCAGCTCGAAAATGCTCATTTCGAGCATTTCCTCTCTGGAATAGCCGCGTTCCGTGCAGGCCGCACGATTCACATAAAGGATACGCCCCTCGCGGTTGATCCAGAAGATGCTGTCGCCCGCGTGATCCACGCTGAATCGCATCATCTCTAACGATTCCTCTGCCTGCTTGCGCTTGGTGATGTCGCGCGCAGCGGCAAACACACCAAGGACATTGCCATTACTGTCACGGTATACGCTGGCGTTATAAAGCACGTCGGTAATCTTACCGGATACATGACGGATAGCTAATGGATAATCGGTTACAAAACCCTGGGAGAATACCCTTAAATACCCCTCGCGCGCTTTTTCAGGATCAATGAAATAATCCGCAAAATCGCTACCGATCAGGCTGTCTCTATTCACCCCGGTCACCTGTTCCGTGGCAGTATTGACATCAGTGACTTTGCCCTCTGCGCTGATCGTCACCAAGGGATCCAGGCTCGCTTCAATCAGACTGCGCGCATATTGAGAAGCGGCCTGGGCAATTTCTTCAGCTTTTTTACGCTCGGTAATGTTTTTATGGCTAATTACAACTCCGGGACGTGATCCTTGTAATGGCGATACATTCATCTGAAACCAGCGTTGCTCAGTTGGCGAGTGACACGGATACTCTAAATGAAATATTTTCCGATCCCCCGCCAGCACCTCCGTAATGCCGCTTTGGGCAATGCTTGCTTCATCGCCATAAGCTTGATTAAAGGAATTTTTACACGCATCCAGATAATTGAAGCCCAGCATATCCCGGCTGGATTCAGGTAAACCGTTCTCTTTGGCAAAGCGCCGCCACGCGTCGTTGACTGCAATAATGCCCCCCTGCGCGTCCAGCACGGTGATATGCGAGGTCAGTGAGTTAAGTATGCTGGCATTAAAGGCATCGCTGTCACGCAGTTTTTCCTCCATTTGCTTACGCTCAGTAATATCAGTCACGAAGCCATGCCAAAGCACCGAACCGTCTTCTTCGCGTTGCGGCAGAGCGTTACCGAATAACCAGCGTTCTGTGCCATCTGCAAACCTGAGCCGGTATTCATTACGCCACGGATTTAAATCCCGCGCCGATGTTTGAATAGACGCCAAATGCCCATCCAAATCATCCGGATGAACAACGGCAAATATCTTGGCGGCATCATCAACCACGTCTTCGGGATCGACCCGATAAATATCGCGCAATACCTCGCTGGCATAAGGAAGGCAGGAACTGCCATCTTTACGCAAGCGAAATTGAAACACTACGCCGGGCAATTGGCGGGCTATTTTGTGCAGTTTGTCCAGAGCCTCCTGCTGCGCCGCCTCAGCTTGTTTACGCTTGGAAATGTCGCGAATATAAGCGCTAAAAAAATAACTGTCCTGCTGTTTCAGAGCATGAACAGCAATCTCTATTGGAAACTCCGAAGCATCGGCACGTAAACCTGTCACCTCCAAACGCGTACCGATAATGTCCGATACGCCTGTCTCCATAAATCGTGACAAGCCTTGCCAATGTCTTTCCCGGTAAGCAGGCGGAACAATTAACTCTGCTGTGTCGCGTCCCAAGGCCTGCTCGCCGGAATAACCGAAGATATGCTCGGCCTGAGCATTCCAGCCTATGACATTACCATTATGGTCCATACTGACGATGCCATCCAATGACGAGTCCAGCAGTAGTTGGATACGTGCGCTATTTAATTGCAATGCAGTGAGTGTTCGCTTGAGTTCACTCACATAGGCCGCGAATGTCATCCCGACTACAGACAGGATCAACATGTACGCCCAATAATTGTAGAGATTGGCTGTGGCTATTTCCTCCGCAAAAAAACCGATTTGATAGTAAGCACCTGTTAAAGCTTGGACTGCAATCATCAATAACACGACAGTTACCCCTCGATTACCAAGACGCAGGGCCACCCATGTCACGCAAAGAAACAACCAATAACCTTTGGGCGCCTCGGTCAGGTATTCACGGAACCAACCCATGAAAACGATTTGTCCGACCAGGAAAGACAGGCCACTCAACAGCAGCGCTTCAAGCGGTTGCCTTGCCTTAAACGGTTCCCATTTTTCCTGCCACCAAGCCAACATTAACGGCGTAACCAATACAACGCCGAGCGTATCGCCCATCCACCAACGCAATACGTTTGCAAGATAATCGGCTGGGGTGATGTAGCCCGCAAGCAGGATGGACAATCCGCCGATCATCGCCCCCGCAATGCCGGCAACACCTCCCGATATAACCAAGCGCCGGTAGTCTCGTAGCGTGTGCAGGGATAAGACAGACCGGCCATTACGGGTGAGCAGCCAAACGCCCAAAAGCGCTTCCACGGTATGCGTCAGGGTGATGCCGCCAATTGCCCAAACCGAATCATTGGAGAGTGTATTAAGCGCCAGCGAGCCGAGAATCAGCCCCCGGATATAACGCCTGCCGCCAATGAGCAACACCGCCAACGCCAGCCCGGCACCCGGCCAGACAGTGCAAACGACGTTATTATTGGTGAAGTGGTGATTGATTACATAGCCGAGAAGCAGGTAGAGCAAGGCAATGCCGAGCTGTTTTAACCATCCGGTCATCATGTTTGGTCTGGCAATGGAGTCGGCAGACATCCCGACACCCTAGCGATTCACTGCTTTATAATTCCAGATCTGCAACAAACTGAGAGTTGCCAACATCAAAAAAGCCAGTAATGTCCAGGCAGGCATGCTGAAACCCAGCATCGTCCAATCCACCTTAGCGCAATCCCCAGTACCGCTGAGCATTAATTTAACTGTTTCAAACAAAGGGAAGTTTTGCAGCACATACTCCAGACCAGGGCCGCATTCAGGAACCTTATCAGCAGGCAAGTGCTGTATCCAGACATGCCGGGTTGAAATAGCCGCGCCGCACAAAGCCGTTACCGCGCCTGCAATGGCGTAAGCGGTCGTACCGCCTTGTACCGGATTATGGATAGCAGCGCTTAAAAAAACCAGCCCGGTCAGCAAGATTGCAATGCGTTGGGAAATGCATAAAGGACAGGGATCCAATCCTTGAACAAATTGGAAATAAGCGCCCATCGACAGCAAAAAAACACAACCGAGAAAGCCCAGAAAGAACCAGATCCTGGAATTAAATCTTAACCATTTCAACATGATCAACTGCCTTTTTTAAAAAATTTATTTATCGCCCCCAGCATCGGAGCGGAAACTGTACGGCTCACAGGAGCCTGTTTATTTACAATAAATTGAACATTCCATCCAGCACCAATGAATTCGGGCTGACCACGCCGATAATCTTGTTATTTTCAATAACCGGCGCCCTGACCAGATTATAGTCGGCAAATAAACGCGAACAATAGCGGATGTCCATATCGGGATGGACTGAAATGACCGGCTTACTCATAATTTCATAAACGTTAACCCGGTCCGGCGCGCGGTCTTTCGCCAGCACATGACGGGCAATATCGCCGGAATTAATCATGCCGTATTCGTCATCCTCATGGCGTTTATTAACCACCAACACCGAAGTTTTAAGCGCTTTCATTTTCCTTAACGCATCGCCTACCGTAGCAATGCCGTCGATGGTGGCGAAGTCGGTTTTCATTACATCTTTGACACGAATTACAACGCGTGGCTCAATCATATTTTGTCCTCAAGTTCATGGGTTAATTGTTCAACCTGCTGCATGACGCCAACGGCATCTTCAACATCAATTTGAATGGCGATACCGGTGCCGGGTTTGCTGTCGAATTGCGCGATTTTGGCGATGGCTTCCAGAATGTGCCGGCTCAGATGCTCTTCGACCAAAAACAACAAGACATCGCGCTGCGTTTCCAGCGTCAAGCCAAAAAAAGTTTTCGATTGTTTCATGCCTTCGCCACGGGCATTATTGAGAATGGTTGCGCCTTTAGCGCCGTGTTCACGCGCGGTATCAAGCACTAGGTCGGTTTTGTCATCTTCAACAAAGACGATAATTAATTTGAAATGCATGGTAAGCCTCAAGGTTTAGATGAAAGACTGCCTTTGCTACGCCACTGTGCGATTTGCGCGTAACCCAAGACAGCAATGATAGGAAATAGACTGGCAAAGGCAATCAAGCCAAAGCCATCCAGTAACGGGTTGCGGCCGGGAATGGTAGAGGCCAACCCCAGACCTAATGCGGTAACCAGAGGCACAGTAACCATTGATGTCGTTACACCGCCCGAATCGTAGGCCAGACCGATAATCAGCTTGGGGGCGAACCGGGTTTGTATCAAAACGATGATATAGCCCCCAATAATATATAAATAGAGTTCCGACCCCGTAACAATCCGAAAAGTACCGAGAGCTAGACCGAAACCCACGCCGATGGCGACAGAAATTCTTAACCCCCAGGCCCGGATCGTGCCGCCTGAAATTTGTTCGGCTTTAAGGGCGACAGCAAGCAGGGAAGGCTCAGCCAACGCCGTTGAAAATCCAATGCTGGCCGCAAAAACATAGACCCAGAAATAAGATTGCCAGGTGATGGCCTCAGTAACAGAATTAACACCCAAAAACTCCGGGGTGGTCAACTGCGACGCCATCAAACTGCCAAGCGGAAACAAGGCTAAATCCAGTCCCTCGAGAAAAAAAACAATGCCCAGCAAGACATAGAAGAAGCCGATAATGGTTTTTTTGGGATGAGCCAACGGTTTTCGAATGACCAGCAGCTGAAATCCGATAATAATCACAACAATCGGTAAAATATCGCGACAGGTTTCCAACAGCTTCAACGCAAAATGCATTAGCCAGTCGATCATATAGCCATCCCGTAAGCCATCACAAAAATCGTCGGCATCAATGACGCCAGGACAATAAGACCAAAACCATCGGTCATCGGGTTACGGCCTTTGATTGATGTAGCCAAACCGACGCCCAGAGCCGTCACCAGCGGAACGGTAATGCTGGACGTGGCGATACCGCCGGAATCATAGGCGATGCCGATGATCTCGACCGGCGCAAAAGGCGTCATGATGGCAACACAAACATAGCCGAAGAAAACCGGGTAATACACCGGCCAGCCCCGGATAATTCTTAATACGCCGATCAAAATAGCAAGACCGATGGACAACGCGACGGTAATGCGTAGCCCCAGCGCATAACCAGCTTTTGCCGCATCGGTTTGTTCTATCAGATGACCATTACCGGCAATATTTGCGGCTTTTTCGGCAACCGCGATCAGTGCCGGTTCAGCGACGGCAGCGCCAAATCCCAGACAGAAAGCAAAGGCCAGTAGCCAGAACAAACTACCTTTACGGGCGAGCGCATAAGCCATCGACTCGCCAATCGGGAACAGGCTTTGCTCAAGCCCCTGAACAAACAGGGTAAGACCGATAATAACAAAGAGGGTGCCGACAATTAAACTGCCGACATCGGGGATAGGCTGGTGAATGATTAAAACCTGAAATACCAAAACAACCGCCAGGATAGGCGCCAAATCCAGAAAGCTACTGAACAATTGTTTAATGAAAGGGTGTTGTAACATTAAGGCTTTTATCTGAATTCATTAATAATGCTTACGATTATCGCGGTAAAGCCGGTTACGCAACAGCTATTTTAGGTGATGCCGTGTTTAAACCCGCCCGGAAAAATTCGCTTAATCACTCATGTGCTTGAAAATCGTGGCAAGCTAACCGATACCAGAGTCAGGTTTTTCTCATCTGAAACATCCAGAGCAATTTTTCCGTTCTGAGCCTCGGCGAGTAATTTGGCCGAGTAAAAGCCCATTCTGATATCGGCAGATTTCTCTTGAGCGATAAACTTGTCGAAAAAGCTTTCCCGAATGTTTACAGGAACCACTCCCCTATTCTGAATCGTAACCTGCATGGGGTCTTCATTCAGTAGGCTGATAAGCACAATGCTTTTTGTCGGCGCCGCCTCGCAGGCATTTCTTATTAAATTATTGAATAAGGTATAACAAAGCATCGCATCACCCAAGCTTTTAGGCGCTTCCTGACCCTGCATCATGATATCAATAATCGACATCGTCACAGTGAGCTGTTTGTCAGCATAAGCTTTACGGGAAATTTCAACGAGACAGCGCAGAATCTTGTAAACATTTACCGGCTGAGCATTAAGCTTGAAAATACCTGTCTCAATTTTATAGAGTTCTGTAGACAGGTTGATCATATTCAGCATTTGCAAAGACGTTTCTTCAACTGTTTGCAATTTGTCGGCTTGTGCAGGATCCAAAGTCACATCATCGGCCAAATCTTGGACCAAACCGATAACCTCGGACAGTGGCGTCTTGGTGTCATAACGAATAATATTTTTCACATCGTCTCTTAGCCGGGCCAACTCCTGCATTGAATCGTAATCGGCTTGCAACTGCTTGTGCGCTTCCACGTAACGCAGGAAATTGCGGACACGGGGCTTTAATACCGCCGGATTAATAGGCTTGGCAACAAAATCTATCGCTCCCAGCTCCAAGCCCTTAAGTCGAACATCATCATTATTAATTGCCGTAACAAAAATCACCGGGATGTGTTCCGAACCCGAATGATTTCGCATTCGCCTTGCTACCTCAAAGCCGTCTATGCCGGGCATCATAATGTCCAGCAACACCAGATCCGGCGGATCGTCTGACTGACAGATCGCCAGTGTTTTTTCGCCATTATCAGCAATGCGTACCCGATATTCATTCTTAAACAGATTAGATAATATGGATAGATTGTCCGGCATGTCATCGACAACAAGAATTGTCGGCCGAGTGGACTTCTTCTGCTCAACGGGCTCGAGTGTGGCTGATATTTCCCGCGGTCTCCAGGACAGAACCTTTTCTATTCGCCGCACCAAATCCCGCCCCGTATAAGGCCTGATTAGAAGATCGCTGGCGCCATTGTTAATAGCTTCTTCTATACGCTGCCGGTCGGTTTTATCGGTAATCATCAGAAAGGGCAGCTTCTGTAAGCGCTCATCGGCTCGTACCTCCTTGAGCAATGCCAGTCCGTCCATTACCGGCATATCCCAGTCAGACAGCACCACGTTAACCGTTTGCGACCTTAATATGCGCAGCGCTTCCGCCCCATCTTTTGCCGTCAGTATATTTTCGTATCCCAGGGACCGTAACAGGGAATTTATGACATTGCGCATTGAGTCAAAATCGTCAACGATAAGAAAGATGAGCTGCTTTTTAAGCATTTAGTAAGTTCCTTTGCAAGGGGAAGTCAGACATTATTAGTCATGGACGAAGACAAATAGTCCGTTTTCTAAAGCGGATTGACATGTTCCCCCCGGCACATCTTCCGTTTCTGACCGGATAATTTATCAGGCAGTCGTTACATTGAATATTTGCAGCAAAACATTGCATCGCATTCATGCCAAACTATCGGCTATAGCCTTTAATTGCTGTAAAGCCTGACTGAATTCGAACTTATGGATAACCTTATCAAGCTCGGTAAAGTCGGCATCATTACAAGCCACTCTAAATTGGTCGCGCGCACCGTCGAAATAATCAATCGCAACGCTATCGTCATCGGCCAGATAGCCGGTAAGCGTTGCCAGCACAAGCTTGAAAGCATTTTGATCAAGCACCGTTGTCTCGACAGGACGTTCTGTTACGATAACACCCGGCGTCAGCTTGATATGGTTCACCAACGTCGTCATGATCGCGTCGAAATGATGCAGCGCCTGCTGTATCGCTGCCGAACCTGCATTTTTCAGGATAAGCGATTCCAGTTGCTCTGCCGCCTCTTGTGCGGTTACCGCACCGATATTGCCGACGATGCCTTTTATCGTATGCACAATACGTTCGGCGCCGATACGATCCTGGTCCGCCAAGGCCTCGCCAATGCGCGCAGCCACGTCGAACTGGCCTTGGCAAAATTGACGCAGCAGGCTTAAATAAAGTTTCTGGTTACCCACCACACGAAGCAAGCCTGCCTCGGTATCAATACCCGGTATCTGTAGCGGTTCCAAAGCGGACTGCTCGAAAACGGCAGTATGCTTAATCGGTTGTTGATCCTTCTTTATCCAGTAAACCAACGCCTGCAATATTGTATCCCGATCTACGGGCTTGATAATATGATCGTTCATGCCTACGGCAAGGCAACGCTCACGTTCCTCGACCATAGCGTGCGCCGTCATCGCGAGTATCGGTATATTACCAAAACGCGTATCGGCGCGAATAATCCGGGTTGCTTCAAGCCCTCCCATTTCCGGCATTTGTAAGTCCATCAGTATCGCATCGTAGATTTGCCGGGAACTGCTGATTATCTTCTCGACCGCCTCACGTCCATTGTTGACCACATCAATAATTACGCCGAAGCTTTCCATCTGTTCGACGACAATTTGCTGGTTAATTTCGTTGTCCTCGGCCAACAGAATGCGCACACCTTCCAAACCGCTGTAATACGGTAACGCGCTGCCTGTGGGCGCTGTACCCAAAAACTCGGTATTAGCGAAGTGGTTAACCAGCATATCATATAGCGCCGGTTCACTAACCGGCTTGACTAAAAAGCCATCGACCCAGATATCTTCCGTGCGTCGCCGCACTTCGTCATTGTTAAAAGCGGTTACTATCACCATCCGTGGTGTATCAACAAGATTGGCATTTTGCTTAATGAGCCGGGCTGCTTCAAGCCCCCCCATTTCCGGCATATTCAAGTCCATCAGTACCAAATCGTAAGGCGCGATACTATCGCAACACTCGACCGCCGCCACAGCGGCCTGACCGGAACATGCCGTGTCTGCCTCAATAGAAAAGCGCAGCAACATTTCCCGTATTATGTCCCGCGCGGCGGCATTATCGTCGACCACCAGCACGCGTAAATCGATCAGGTTCTGCGGCAAAACGCGCTGCTTGTTTGTGGCTCCGGCAGACAACCCGAACCAGGCCGTAAAAATGAAACGGCTGCCTTGGCCTACTTCGCTTTCCAAGTAAATTTTGCCGTGCATCAACTCAACGAGGCGTTTGGAGATAGTCAAGCCCAAACCTGTCCCCCCATATTTACGCGTGGTCGAACCATCCGCCTGGGAAAAGGCTTGGAATAACCGCGCCGATTGCTCCTCTGTCATGCCGATCCCGGTATCGCGCACGGTAAAACGTAATTTAACCCGGTTGTTAACTTGCTCCAGCAATTCGGCGGCTATTTCGATTTCGCCCTGGTCAGTAAACTTTACCGCGTTATTGAGTAGGTTCACCAGTATCTGCCACAACCGCAACGGATCACCGACCAGGTAACGCGGGATGTGCGCTGGGATTTTATATAACAACTCCAACCCCTTATCACCGGCTTTATATCCTACCAGGTTTGAAACGTTATCCAGTACTTCCTCTAAGTCAAAATCCAAAGACTCCATCTCTAGCTTGTCGGCTTCAATCTTGGAAAAATCCAGAATATCGTTGATGATGCCAAGCAGAGCAGTACCGGCCCGATGGGTTTTAGAGATGTAATCGCGCTGCTTGGGCGTCAAATCGGTCTGCAAAGCAAGATGCGACAGACCGATAATGGCGTTCATCGGCGTACGAATCTCATGACTCATATTGGCGAGAAACTCCGACTTAAGTTTGGACGCTTCCAATGCACGATCACGCATCAGGGCCAGCTCAACTTCAGCCAAGGCGCGATTCGAAGCCTCCAGCGCCAGCGCAACCATGGTGGCAATGGAGGCGGCAAAATCCACTTCTTCGGGCGACCAGCAATGCATTTGACCTACTTGTTCAAAGCAGACGACGCCGACCACGCTCCCCTGGAACCAAACGGCCGCATCCAACATTGACACAATGTTCAGCGGCTTTAGATAGAATTCCGCAAAACCCGCTGTTGCAGGATGCGCATAAGCGTTGTCAGCCACCAGCGTCCGCCGCTGTTGCAGGGTGGCCGCAAAATACTCGGGATAATCGGCCCGGCGCAGGCGCGTACCGGCCGCCTCCGAATCAACTGCGGAACGCGAACGGATGAACAATTGCTTAAGCTCAATCCAATCGCCGCTTTCATCCAGGTCCCAATAACCGGCCCGTTCAACTTCCAGCGTAACGGCGGCAGCACGCAGAATATCGAGGAGGGCAGCGTCAAAATCACTTTTATCATTTCGAGCCAATTCAACCAAGACATCGCGCTGAAAGCGGAGCTGTTCGGTACGTGCAGCGATCCGTAACTCCAGGTTATGATTGAGTAGATGAATATTTTCTTCGGCCAGTTTGCGTTCGCTGATGTCTCGTACATTAGCCTGTAACACGATTTCACCGTCGATTTCCATGCGCGTCAACAGCACCTCAGCCCAAAACGTCATACCGTTAAGGCGCTGATGCACGCACTCAAAAATATGGGTGCCGTTTACCAGCGCTTTTTGCATCATGGCTGCAGCTTTATCTGCCGAACAAGAGCCATCCGGCTGAAACTCCGGAGTGACAGCGGAGGGAGACAAGGCTGTAAACGCTTGTTCGTCCTGACAGCCGTACAGGGCAACCGCAGCCGGATTACCTCCCAAAAAACCCCGCGTCGGACTTAACGTCAGCAGAGCGTCACGCGAAGACTCGTACAGTATGCGGAAACGTTGCTCGCTGGCCAGCCGTGCTTCCTCGATTCGCTTACGCTTGGTGATATCGGTGCTAATCACGATGTATTGAAACAGTTGCCCGTTTTCATCCATGAAGGGAACAATGGTGGTATCTGTCCAATAATTACTGCCATCCTTGGCACGGCTACACATCTCACCACTCCAGACCTCACCTTTGATAATGGTCCGGTACATCGCGACAAAGAAATCTTTCGAATGATGACCGGAGTTGACGATACGGTGATTTTGTCCTAACAATTCTTCTGAACAATACTTGCTGATAGCGCAGAATTTATCGTTGACGTAGAGAATATGGCCTTGGGTATCGGTGATAGCAACAATAGAATGCTGATCAAGCGCGTATTTTTGTTGCTCCAGGGCAATGGCGCTCTTATGCAGTATTTGTTCGTTACGCTTACGCTCGCTGATGTCGCGGGAAACCACCAATACATTCTGGACAGATCCATTTTGATCCAGGATAACGTTCGACTGGGACTCAATATAACGAATACTGCCATCTTGCAGCAGATAGCGGTATTCGGTGCGCTGGCCACAACAGGAAGAGACCACTTCCTGAAAAATGCGTTTAACTTTCTCCCGGTCGTCAGGATGAACGTACTGGAAAGAATCCTCTACCCTGCCGCTACTGTCAGCAAGAATGCGTTGGTAAGAAGGACTGTTATAGAGACGGCGCCCTTGAGTATCCAGTAAAACGATTAAATCATCGACATTCTCTGTGATTAACCGAAGAATAGCCTCATTGCTCAGCAGTCCCGGCTTGGCCGGTGACAAGACGCCTTGCTTATCTTGAGGCGGTTCCTGATCATTAGTGAAAGGTGGAATCATGACTTAAATATAATAAAAAAATTATTACCGGAGTTTACCTTTATATGGCAACCCATCTAACGGCAACAGCGCCATAATAGAATTCACGTTTGCGGTTTTCCAAACTACTGAAAAATAAAGCCCCGGGCATGAAAAAACACACTTCGTTTGTGAGCTCGCTAACATCAGCATAGTTCAACTTCTTTTTTAAACGCTTTTATTTCCCTTGCCGGCCCCATTACCACCAGGACATCCCCCGCATCCAGGAAGTGCTCCTTATCGCCGAGCGCGAAATGCAATTGATCGCCTAATTCTCTGTCGACAACACCGATAAGTATCAGATTATGCCTTTCATTCAACTTCAAGTCGCTGGTCTTGGTATTTTCCAGACAGCAACCTTTAGGAATTTCTACTTGCGCCATTTTTAAATCGTGCCGCCCGAAAACAGTATTATCCAGAATATTGGTAATATCCGGTTTGGTTAACATTTCGTGGGTTTTTCTGCCGCAGATTTCATAAGGATCAATGATCTTATTAGCGCCCGCGGCTAACAATTTTTCTGCCGATTCCGGGTCATCGACAATAGCGACAATGGTAATATCTTTATCGATTGCCCGCGCCGAAATCGTTAAAAATACATTATCAAAATCCCTGGGATAAAAACAAAAAAGCGTATCGACGTCAGTGCCTATGCCTATCGATCTCAACGCATCATCATTGCGAAAATCAATGACTTTGGTGTCAAAGCCTTTTTCTGCAACCAGCGCGGCTTCGACATCGTCCTTTCCGATAAAAATAATGCTGCATTGCTCCCGATTCAACCGGCTCATCGCTTCCAAAGACATGACACTGTAACCAAATACCGCAATGCGCTTCATTTTTTTCTCCCGTTTTTTAACCGGCTTTTTTCAATCTGCTCGCGAAAATAGCCGATAGCGTATTCCCTGCCTATAACGACCAGCAAGTCACTCTCCCGCAAGACAAAGTACGGCTCCGGATTAAAATAAAAATGCTGATTTTTTATCGGATAGCTGTTCTTATGCTTTTGATGTACCGGATTTGCACTGATAATGCCCAGCAACATGAGTTTTCTTTGTTCAAAGCCAACCTCGGCTATGCTCATCCCTTCAATGAATGAGACCGAATGCACGCATAACGTTTCCATGATGATATGGCTTTCCTCGCGGATAATACCCAAAATCGCCTCAAAAGCGACCGGCTGGCCGATATATTCGGCAACCACCATACCTGCGATTTCAAACGGCTGAATCACATTGCTGGCGCCGGCCTGATAGAGTTTTCTGACATTCTCCTGGCTGTTCGCGCGGGAAATAATCCTGATATCCGGGTTTAAATGCCGGCTGGTCAGCGTGATATACACATTGATCACATCATCGCCGGTGGTGCAGATAACCGCCGTTGCGCCGTTATTGATACCGGCATTCTGTATCACGCCGTTTTTGCTGGCGTCTTCATGGATAACCAGGTAACCCAGCCGCTTTGCTTTCGAGACGTTAGATTCTTTAGTATCAATGATAACGAAATGCTGCCGGTCTTTTTTAAGCTGTCTGGCAATATGCTGCCCTACCCGGCCAAATCCGCAAATGATAATAAAGTCATTAAACCGGTTCAGTTCGGCATAGGTACTGCTTTCACGCAATTCGTCCATTTCCTCATTAAATGCCGTGACAATGATCGAGATAAGAAAAGACAAGACGCCAAGGCCGACCAAAATCAATAGCATAGCAATGATTCGTCCGCCGGTGGTCTGCGGCGATATGTCGCCATAGCCGACGGTTGCAACTGTGACTATCGCCCAATAAAAGCCCTCGAACAAGTTATTAACCTGCCCGCCGTTAGCCGGATTTTCAAACAAATAAATCGCAGTACTGCCGATAAACACCAGAAAACCCAGAAAAACGCCCAGCGTAATCAGCTCGAAACGCCTGCTGACCAACACGTTGGCAAATACTTTGATGCTATTGAAATAACGAAACAGCTTAAACAAGCGAAACAGAAGAAATACCCGCATAACCCGTAGCGGCCTGTAGGTAGGCAAAATAGCAAGTAGATCAATCAAGGCCAAGGGGCTAAAAATATACTTTATTTTCTCGGCAAGAATGATTTTGGCAACCTTATCCAAACGAAAAGGAATATTTAAATATTCGGATTTTTCATAATGCTCCAGAATGGTTTTATGATTGTCGCTGTACAGCCAACCCCGCAACAGGTACTCAGCGATAAATAGGCTGATGACGCAATGCTCGAACAGCACCTCGCTTTCGCCCTGCCTGTGATCCACTTCGTAAATCAGTAGGAAAACGCTGAGCATCACCAGGCAAATCATGAAAACATCAAAATACGATTTAAGCCGGCTGTTCGGGTTTTCCAGCAGATTATAGAAAAACAGCTTGGCGCCTTGGTAACGCTTCGAGGTTTTCATCAAGTACGCAAAATAAACAATGAATTGTGTGATCATATTGTCGCCTCAAAATCATCACACAGCTTATCAACCAAATCATCCATTTCCTTGAAAAAATAATCTCCCACTTTCTGGCGGTTTAGTGCTTTGTAGCGACGGTATAGTTTGGCAAAATCATCATAAATTTCGGCTTCCGATGCGTGTGATTTAATTTTGACGATTAAACGTTCGCCCTCATTGGCAGTTCGAACATAATCAAAAAAATCTTTAATCTTTAAATCAAAATCCAGAATCATTGAACCAACCAAAGCTTCTTGCTCATTACGCGCGGCAATGATTTGCAGAATATCAAACTGATAACCGCCGCCATACTCGGCTCCCTCCGCTACTTTGAGCGGTTTCTTTTTCTTTTCCACCGGCTCGTAAGTGACGGCTTCAATTATTCCGATCTGATTATCGAAATACACCTCAATCGGATCTTTCACGTCGTCAGAACGGTGCATCATGTTGTAGAGCGTATTGAACTTGCGCCAGAAAAATAGAAACCCCGGCTCGCTATATTTGGCATCCAGCTCAATCACATATTCAATACGGTTGAGGATAGTAAAATACTGCGCCGCCTTGGCTTTGATGTCCGCAGTGTGTTGAGGATTAGCGTCGATGTATTCTTTCAAGCTGCTTTCAAAGTCCAGATAGCTTTCCGGGTCTTCACGCATGGCTTGGTCTTTGTAAATCGCCATAAACACCGTGAAAAACTTAGCAAAGGTATCCGACTTTTTCAGCTCGGTCAGCAAAATATCCAATACCTTCTTATCGCCAAACGGGTCAAAATCGCTCACCACCACATCGGAGAAATGTTCAAACGCGTCTTTGATGTTTTGCACATTCACATTGTTGTAGGAGAAATCCACAATCTTGCAGTCGTTCTTATATTTAGCTGTGCGATTGACGCGGGAAATGGTTTGAATGGCGCTGATGCCTTTAATTTCTTTATCCAGAAACAAAGTATGCAATCTTTTCTCATCAAAGCCGGTTTGCAGTTTTGCCACCACGATCATCAAACCGTTTTTATTCAGCGCAAAGCTTTCCAAGACCTTTTCTTCCGACAGTCCGCCATTTAGTCCCGTGGCGCTTTGTTCGTCCTGATTACTCGAATACACCACATGGATCGGCGCTTCGACATACTTGGCATATTTAGGCTGCTGCACTAAAACCTTGAAATACTTGGTTACCGCCTGCTGGTAGGCAATCGCCGCTTTAATGGAATGCACCGCCAACATCGCCTTGCCCGTGCCGCGAATTTGGCGATATACATCTTTCACCAATAAATCGGCCACATACTTGGCGATCGCATCAATGCGCTCGCGGTTTTCATAGACCTGCTTTTTTTGTGCGTCCTTGTATTCTTTTTCGGTGAAGCCTTCCAGCGGATTGCTTGGCAAGTCGAACAACATTTTGGATGCCACCGGCACAATGTTTTTCAGCGGGTTCAGGATAAAGCCATCCTCAATCGCTTCTTTCATTGTGTAGCTATCGAAAGGCCGCCAGAGTTTTTCGCTTTCGGCATAACCGCTGAATTCGCCAAAACGCGCCAGCGCATGGTCATCGGGAGTAGCGGTAAAGCCGATAATCAGGTTCTTTTTGGTCCTGGCCTCGGCATACGCGGCATTATCGAACGGGCTTTGCAGTTCATCAAAAATACTGACCATTTCTTCATGCTGGTCGCCGCTGTTGGAACGGTGGATCTCGTCGATCAGAAACACGATGCGCAGTTTGGCGAGCTTTTGCAGTACGTCAGCATCAAGCATCTCGCGCACCGAACCGAATTTCTGCAAGTTCACAATCACCAGCCGGGTATCGGATGCCAACGCTGCTTGAAAGGTTTTTTTATTGGTAACTTCCATATACATGCGATTATCGATGTTCATATTCAGCATCAACGAATCAATCTGGCTACGCAGTTGCAGCCTGTCCACCACGATCATGATTTTGTCGTAAACGTATTCGCCATCCCTCCGCAAATCTTTCAGCTGCAATGCAGACCAACCGATGATATTGGATTTGCCGAATCCTGCCGCGTATTGCATCAACAAGGAATACACGTTTTTGTTATTCGAATAGGCTTTGCGCTTTTCCAGCAGCTCTTTTTTCTTGGCTTCGCCTACGCCCGCCAACTGTTTTTCCAGCAGTTTTTCAAAATAATCGGGCTCTTGTTCATGCGCTAAGAACTCATCAATCTTGGCCATGATTTTATCGGTGCCGAATTTCTGTTTCGGGCGCGGCGAAATTAAATGCCCCGTTTCATTTTTGACTTCTTTCACGCCCTTGTTCACGTACACATCGCGCTCGATAAAGTTGTAATACAAGATTTCTTTTTCAATAAAGAACTTGCCGTACAACGCGGTAAACAGCTCTTTCAACTTGTCTTTCTTATCGGCGTCCGGCCTCAGCAGCGGATAAGGTTTGAACACACCGCGGGCTTTTTTCTCAAGCTCTTCGCGGTCGAATTTTCCTTCGCGGCAGGTCGCTAAAATCTCGTCAAAATAATCCGCAATCGTGCGAATGACAAAGGTTTCGCCAATATCGGTGGTGGTGATAGGAATGGCTTTTTCAAAAATTTTCAGGAAGTCTTTACGCTCAACCTGCTTTTCGTAATCGCTCAACATCGCATTGCTATCAATCTGTTGGTGATACACCTTTACCGCATCAAAATAATCTTTAATTACCTTGCCACGGCCATTCCTGGTAGCGCTTTGGTTGGTGTAGTTATTTTTTAATTCGCTATAAGCCAAATAAATGCCGTTCACAAACAACACAATATCCGGGCGGAAAGAGAACACCTGCTTGCCTTGGTAGTTGTATTTATAGGGCAGCTCCTGCACCACGGAAAAAATGTTCTCATCGAACAGCGCATTGTCATGAATCACGCTGTCGCTGGTATAAAACAGATGCAGCTTGATGCCGTGTAAAGTGATGGATTTATTGGCATTGATAAACAAAGCCATATTACGGCTGCTGGCGATACGCTCCTGGATCAGCGCAATCAACTCTTGCAGCAATAGCTTTTCGTTGCCCCGGTATTTTTTCAGCAAGGTTTCATAGGGCTTTTTGTTCAACTCGGCGCCGGAAATAAAAGCCTGCAAATCCTCTTCAATAATCAGGGATTGGGTGACGGTATTGGCTTTGACTTCCTTGTAGCCCAGACCATCCTGAAAGAAGGGGATTAAAAACTTATCTTGCAGATGGAGTTCATTCATTAGGCTTACTGGCCTCTGGCTTGACGGTAATGTAACGTTGATTGGGACTGGAAGGTTTGTCGGGAATGGTTGGCGCCAGTTTGCCCGAGGCAATAAGGGGTAGTAAAAAGGTATCGCGAAAATGCTCGCGATGGCTTAAGCCGAGATGCTGCATCATTTCTTTGGTTGAACGGGGAACTGCACAAAACTGCAACAGCTCGTCAGCTTGTCCGGTAACCTGTTCGAAGCCCTCCGCATAAGGCAACACCAGCCGAATAAAATTGGGGGTAAAACGGTAAATGCTACGGGGGTAATGCTCAAGAATACGCGGCACGCCGGAGCTCAGCTGTTCAACCATATCCAGGTCCCGAAAAACCCGCATCAGCTCTTTATTTTGCGGAACCGAATAGCCCATAAAAAACTCTTCTTCATCGAATCCCGAAGGCAGGCCGCCGGCAGAAGTAATCTCCAAACGATCATCAAAAAGCTCGAATTTGGGCGGCACTTCATTGCTGTAATTATTATGGATGATCGCGTTGATAAGCGCCTCGCGCAGTGCGACGGGATTCAATAATTTGCGCTCTTGGCGCAGGCTTGGCGTTATGCGGGCAAAGGTTTTATTCTCAACCTTGAGCTTTTCCAGCACCGCTTTGGTCGCTTTCACCAGCGAGCAATAGCCGTACTCTTCATTTTCAATCAGCTTCACCCGGTCTGTGCCTGCATACTTGGCAACCTTAATCGACAAGCCGTTAACGTCCGAAAGCAAATAAGCGGCATAGTTGTAAGCGCCATCCTCGGTCAGCAGTTCCAGGTTACGCGCAAACCGGTCATTCAGTTTTAACGGCGTTTCGCTGTAATAAATTTTCAGCTGTTCGAAGCTCAGCGTTTGTTTGCGCGATTTAATGGTGCCAATGGAGTTGCGAATCCTTCCGGCAAATAAATCCTCAATCATCCTGACCGGCATAGGTTCCGAAGCGCTGCCGATTCGGATATAACAACCCTTGGCCGACATGCCCATTTTGGCTAAGTAATACGGTTTTTCAGATCCGCCGACTACGGTAATTTTGACGATCTTTTTTTCATCGCGGGTTTCGGCGACTACATCAAACAGGCCCATCGTCGACGGGCTGATATTGTTTTTAATGCGATCCTTGATTTTCAGTTGTAAGGCATCGGCATCGCTAACGCCTATGATTTCCCGGGTTTTATCGTCGATACCGATATAAATCACGCCGCCATCTCGATAATTAAGAAAAGCAATCACCTCTTTTTCGAGCGTGTCGGTCAGCTCGCGTTTGAGTTCGATACGGTTGGATTCTTGCATTACGCTATCTTGCGCTAGTTCCCAAGCTTGGAGCTTGGGTACTCAAGAGGCGAAGCTCCGAGCCGCCGTGACAATCAACTCCCGGCTCAGCAGCTTAGTCGTCGCCATGCAATCCCCAGTCAACATCGTCTTGATAAAGTCTTCGGTTAACGACCTCAAGCCATTTTGTCGCCGTAAGTGCTGAACTTTTTGAATCACTTCGGTTGTAGCGGGCTTGTAACCCTCTATGGCTTGCGTGGTTTGAATGATTTTTTTAAGTTCATCGGGGTTGAGTGGTTTTTTATTCATAGTCAAATTTTTAATTGTTAATTCATTTTCTTAATAACATCGCTTTGTGGCTGATGTCTTCAATAGATAAGTTTTCATCCAATCCTTGCCGCCATTTTGTATAGTCAAACGGTTCGCGTTGAATTAGGGAGATAAACCTTTCAGCTTCAACATCACCCAAATATTCGCTGAGTAAATGAATGCCTTTTAATTTAATTTCTGTGTCAGTTATCATGGTAATGCCTGTTTTATAAAATCAATAGGGTCAACAATTTTTACGTTGGTGATTGTGTTTGCTTTCTTAATCACGTTATCATCCGTGGTGAGAAAATAGTCAGCCTTAGCAAAAATGGCGCAAGCAATATGCAATGAATCCATTTTTTGCAGTCCTTTGTCATTTAACGAAATGGCCATGCTTATGATTTCCGGGTTTTCTTCAACATCGGTTATTGCGTATTTTTTCCACTTGACAATTTGTTCTTTGCGTTCTTGAAATGGATTCTTGCTATTTTCATAATCAAGAATATATGACCATATCAGTTGATAAGTTCCCCGTCTAATTTCTTCTTGTATTGCAAGTTTCGCCTCAGTTTCCAACCTGATACGAATATGTGATTGCTCGTCAAAGGGGCGATTAAACATGCAGTTGTCTAAATAGATTTTCATTTTTTATTCAATTGTTTCACAAACTTTAATTTTCCCGGTCACCACATCGTTAATCAGGGTAAGACGCAGTTCCTTGTGTTTGTCGATTTGGCTGTTGATGGTGGCGACGATGCGGTCGATGTGGGCGGTTTTTTCGTCGAGGTAATTGGCGATGGCTTGTTGCTCCGCCAATGGCGGCATAGGTAAATTAAAAAGACTAAGCTCTTTAGTGGATAACTCAATGAATGTTGTGCCTCTCCCTAATGCTTCAAGTTTTGATTTTGAAGACAATAAACTGTAAAAAATAAATAAATTATTTGCAGCCTTATGCCTCAAAACCAATGTCTTACAACCTTGATTGGAACTTGCTTTTATCGAAAGTATACCAATGTGACCAATTGGCGCACGTCCAGAAATAACAACCGAACCGATTGGGCAAATAGATGTTCCGCAACTTGCATAACCTTTCGCGGTAATTTTTCTTTTTGTATCCGTAATAAATTTTGTATTTAACTTGCCAAGATCATCCGTAGTTACCCATGGCAACTCACCATCCCAATTTTCTGCAACACTGCTTTTAGGCGTTGCACCATTAACTACTGTGGAAATTTCCTTAACCCGCGTCACTTCCCAATGCGCGGGCACATCTCCCAGCCACTCACCTCCGTTGTTTTTATAAGCCTCATAGCGCTTTATACTCTGTACATTCATAGCTGATTTCCCTGGTCCGCTTGATTTAAGGCAAACATAATGCGGTCATTTTCCAGTAACTGTTTTAACTCGGTTTCGCTTGGTAAATAGAGTTGGTATTTTGAGGCAAAGAGATTGTTTTTGTCGTTAAGTACAGAGTATTTAGCCACGACATCGTCTGTATCAGCACACAGCAAAATGCCAATAGTAGGATTGTCGGTCGCCTGTTTTTCAAGGTCGTCAAACATTCGTACATACATATCCAATTGCCCAATATCTTTATGCGCTAATTTACCTGCTTTTATATCAATGACTACAAAGCATTTGAGCAGATAATTATAAAAAACAAGGTCTATAAAAAAATCCGAGGTTTCGGTGCGAATAAGTTTTTGCTGTGCCACAAAGGCAAATCCCTTACCTAACTCTAATAAAAATTGTTGCAGATGCTTAATAATCGCTGCTTCTAAATCTTTTTCTTTATAGGTAAAGTTAGCAGGCAGGTTTAAAAACTCAAGCACATAGGGGTTTTTAATAAAATCTAAATTTGCGTTTGTCACTGCGCCTATTTCTTTTGGCGATTGATTGGCTAAAATACGTTGAAAATATTGGGGGCTAATGTTTCTATCCAATTTTCGTGTACTCCAGTGCTGCTGTATTGTTTCGGTCATATAAAACCGTCTTGTTTCTATGTTTTCAATCCTAATCAATAACCGATAATGTGACCAAGACAATTCGGGACACACTGCGTCCCATATTGGAAAACATTGATAAAACTGCCTAATCCGTCGTAGCTCTCTTTCATCAAATCCTTTACCTACATCGACAATCAATTTTTGTGACAATTCTTTTAATAAAAATTGTCCGTAACCTGCTCTCCCTTTCCCGTATTGCTCTTCTTCGACAATACGTTTTCCGATAAGCCAATAAGCTTCAACCATGGCAAAATTAATCGCCGTTGCTGCCTTTTGCCTAGCAACCGTGAGTATGGTTTTTATTTCTTCAATCAATGCCGTTGATGCGTTTGTCATCGTCATAACGTCAACCCCGCTTCCAATGCTTTCAACTGCTGATCAAGCGCGGCAATTTCGCCCAAAATATCGCCCACTTCGCGCAGCTTTTCCGGCTTGTAGAAAATTTTGTTAAAGTTCAGCTCCACGCCGACGACGTTCTCCAAATATTCAAACGGCTTGCTGATGTATTTCGCCATAAAGGCTTCGATAGCCGCCCGATTGTCGGCTTGGTCTTTATGAAAAGGAATAATCTCGTAATCTTTCTGATAATCGGGCGTGAGGTCAACACTGATTTCGATGCGCTCCGGCTGAGTTTTGCTGGATTTCTTGAGGGCGGATTTCACTACAATTTTGCCGCAACCTAAGGCTTCTTTTTTTCCGGCGCTTTCCTTAATCAAGGTTTCTTGGCTTACATCAAAATAATATCGCCCTTGGCTGGTGGTGACGACCAGCGGCTGTTCTTTGTAATCCAGTCCAATAATAAAGGGTTTGATGTCTCGCTCAAAGTATTCGGCAAGCGAGTTAGGACTGGCAGAGCCCGCGTTGATGGACATCAAAGGGCTTGCGTACTCGGCATTTTGTTCGCTGACCTTCAGGTAAGCATGCCGCTCGCCTATCTTGCGATAGTTATCGCTATTAACGTTGGTTATGACAAATTCAGTGATTTCACGCTCTCCGTTAGTCAGGCTTAAAGGCGTGAGTTTTTCGCTGGTTTTACCTTCTTTCAATTTCTCTGCAAAGCTGTTGCCGTGTTCATCGACATTGGTGAGCATAATGGCTTGTTTGTTGAAATAGAAAAACTCCTTGTCAAACACTTTGGCGTAATCGGTATCCTGGTACGCGGTGAGCGTGGCGACGATTTCCAGGCGGCTGGCTGCATCGACTTCTTTGCGCTTGGAGCCTTTACTCTTCTTCAGCGGTTTGAATTTGTCGCTGGCGTTAATCAGCATCACTTTGTCTTTATGGTGCGGCTGCTTGTTTTTATTCAGCACCCATAAATAGGTGTAAATGCCGGTATTGAAAAACTCATCGGTCGGCAGTTGTATCACTGCTTCGACAACGTCGCTGTCCAACATCCATTTACGGATATTGCTCTCGCTCGATCCCGCATCGCCGCCAAACAGCGTCGAGCCGTTATGCACCACGACGCCCATGCCGACGCTGTCGAGCTTGGATATAAGGTGCTGCATAAACAGCAGTTGCCCGTCCGAGATCGACGGTATAAATTTAAAACGTCCGGTCTTGTCGTTGATGATGTCTTTATCGTAGCCTTTCCAGCTGACGCCATACGGCGGATTGGCGATGACGACATCAAATTCGTCGTTATCAAACTTGTCGCTCACTAGAGTATTGCCGTGTTCGACTTTGGAATCGGGGCGAAAGCGGCTTTCAATCTTGGCGAGTGCATAAAGCGCATCGTTCCAGTCTTGGCCGAAGGTTTGAGTCAGGCGCTTGAATTTTTGGTTAATGCGATCTTCGACACCAAACAACAGGTTACCGCCGCCGCAAGTGCAATCGTAGATTTTGAGCAGGGTGTCGGATTCTTCAAGCTTGGAGGCGATGATTTCGGCAATCAACGCGATCACGTCGTCGGGCGTGTATTGCTCCCCCGCAGTTTCGGCGGAAATATCCGCCCATTTGCGTTTGATGTGCTCTTCCAGCGTGGTGATTTCGGAGTTGTTGAACGGTTTAAGGTCAATCTCGGCCCATAACTTGGTGTAGCCCAACAAGATTTTTTTGGCTTTGAGCTTGTTGATCACGCCTTTAATGTCGAGGAATTTTTCGCCATCGGTCGCATCCACGCCGAGCAGGTCTTTGGTCTCGCCATCAAAACCTTTGAGGTAGGCGTCAAAGTCGATCTCGAACGATTTGTCGTTTTTGCAGATGTCGGTTAACGACTGGCTTTTTTCAAAAATGAAGATGTTATAGCCCTGTCCCTGATCTTTAATCATATCGTAAAGATCGTCTTTAGCGATGTTGGCAAAGGCTTGTTCGCCGATTTCGTCCTTAAGGCTGTCAAACATTCTGACGAGGCGACTTTCAATCATGGTGAGGGCAAAAAACGGCATCATAAATGAAGGCCATTCGGATTCTTTAATGCCGCAGCCGCGCAGTAGATCGGCAGTGGCCCAGATTTTTGATTCGTACTGGAGGATATTGTTATTCATTATTGTGTTTGTCTGTCCTTGGTTCTACTTTCCTGAAGTTTTTAGATATTCAGCCCACCTTTTACTATTCTCCTATTACCAGTGGACGTAAGAAAGAAATAATTTTTTGATGGCGTCATACTGACTGGTGCGCCCATGTATATCCGGCATGCCTACCTATCTTCACGCATATGCCACAGCCGCAATATATAGTAGTGAGTTCCTGAATCCTAGTGCATTTCATATCGTCCGCCCAAGATACGGCGAACTTCGCGGGGCTCGAACTCTTCCAGTTTTTCGCCGATAATGGATTGTTGCAGAAACCGAGTGTGAGTTGATTAAGGATTGGACAGCCGGTCTATTCACCGTCGCTAGAAAGTCATAGTCGTGCCGGACCCAGCCATCGCATTGCCAGTCTACTGCAACCCTATTAGCGTGGAATCTGTCGCGGCTTATTGGTTGGCTCAAGCTTGCACCAATTGATGAAATGGCCTGCCTGCATCAACATCTGCAAATGCTTACAGCGTCAGGCGCCTGTGCTGTTTTTCCTGCCCGAGGCAATCAGCCAAGCGCCTGCTTTACAATCCAACCGTGCGAAAGATCCAAATGGGCAAACTTTGATCGACTTTATCGGCCATTTCTTCAATCATCAGCTATAGGGTTTGAATCCGATGATTCCATTGCGGAGGTCATAAAGCACTTGGCCATTGAAGAATGGCACAAGCCCGACATTGACATAGCCGGGCGGATTCAAGTTGAGCTGAGTAGCGCTGGCTTCGTTACTACCCGAATCTCCGCCGGTTTTTTGAACTTGCACCACTGTTTTCGATACAGCGTTGATGTCTTCGGCTGTCAAATTAAACGCAATGCCGCCTTTGACTTCGGAGGATTTTATGTTGTCGTTAAGAGCCTGCTCAAGATAAGGATTCAGCGCCTCGGTTGTAATGGTCGGCGCGCCTACATGAATCTCTATGGAGGGCGCGCCGGTATCAAACACCACATCAATCGCTTGACTGAAATTCGAATTGGGCGGAGAAAGTTCCAGCGTTGCCGTGACCAGTTTTTCACTATAGGTCGGCATCCCTGAATCCGGAAATTTAAGGTTCGAGGGTGAGACCAGCATTTTGAACCTGGATGGAAAGCTTTGGCTGTCGTCTGTATTCAAGCCGATTTGTATGCTGCCTTTTTGCACCCATCCTTCTGCATTGGGCTCAGTATTGCCGGGATAAGGCCCCAGGTCAATGATGAAGCCATTGCATAATGGATCGGTCAGCTGCGGCAATATGGCGTATAGCAATCCCGTGTTGTTTGATTTGTCCATGAATGGTGAGAGACCCATACCGAAATCACCGAAAAAATTACCCCAGAGCGGCGGCTGCGGATCGGCTTCATTAAATGCGTTTTGCCAGAGTTGTTCGAACCCGGTGTTATTGTTCTTCGTTGCCTGGGTGATCTGTGCGACCGTCGTGGAAAGGGGCGGAATATCCGGGTTTTCAAAGTATAAAGTGGTTATGACCGGATTGGCGGTGTATTGGATGCCGCTTGAATAGTTGATTTGTTGCGGGCCGGGATTCGGATTGGGCGGCGTGAATTGTGACCACCAATGCGAATTGCCCGCCGCCCAGAAGCCGCTACCGCCTGTGTCGAACTCATACATTTTGAATGTGGTGTTATCAAAGCTGATTTTGATGCCGATTTTGAACCCGCCTTTGTCGGGTAAAGGGAAAACATAAAGCGGCAGGCTGAGCGGGGATGAATTAGACATGGTTTATCTCCTGATGATGTAATTATTTTTATGCGGTTCAATGAATTAGCTGATTCTCAACGCCCAAAGGAAATGATCGAAGTACCAACTCGGTGAGGTTTCAGGCGTTGGAATATTCGGGTTCGATCCTGAGCCCGAATTGTTGAACGGTCGTACTTGGATTCCGGTTGGAACGAGAACTCCGTTTTCATCCATGACTTCTCCGCCATGGCTATCGGTCACCAAAGGTATGCTGCCGTTTGAAACGCCGACATTACCTAACCACATGATGACATGGGTGATTGCGGGGAGCGGCGTCGAAGAGGTGCCAGGATCGGCTTGGTTGGCTGCAAGCGCATTTTGAATGGCGGTTTTTGATTCGGCAACGCCTCCTGCGATATAGAGCAGGTCGCCTGTTTGCAGCGTTTGACGCAGGGTTTCATAATCCATTGATGCATCGGCGATGCGCGTAACGGTAAACGAAGGATTGCTGTTGTTCGCTATTATCGCGGTAGCTCCCAACTTAGCTCCAGGCACCATCGCACCTTGATTCGCTACATCCGTGTCTAAATAAATGCCCAATCCATAGTTATGTAGCCATGACGTGTAATCGCTGCAATCCAACCCCTGCCCTACAAGTTGATCGGTCGGCGTGATATTGATTGCCGTATACCAATTCTGACCGGGGTTCCAGTCCGGAATATGATGATGCAGATAACCATAGCCTATCATTGAGGCAGCAACGGCGACTAAGCGCTGAAGCCGCCATTCGGTGCTATTTGTCACATCGGATGGCGGCGTCGGTTGCGGGTAATAGCCGGGTCCTGGCCCCCAGGATAATGAACCAACTTGTTGCCAATTAGATGCGTTTTCTTTGTAAATCGATGGATCGAACCAGTCTTGTGGAATGTTTTTAAAATAATTTGGATTGCCTTCCTGCTGCCATTCGGTGAAAGGTGTTTGCGTCAAACCTGAAACCAGGTCGGCCCAGCTAAAGTTAAAAGAAAGTTGGTAGGGAGATTGATAGCCATTGCTTTCAGGATTGACCGAGCTGGGAGTCAGCGTGGTTTTTCCGTTTTGCTCGGAAACGCCCATCAGTTGTGCAGACAAGATGCGGTTAGTGAAAGAAAATGCGGGGGATTGTACGTCAATGGGCTGTGAGGTGGAGCTTGTATTCATTCTTTTATCCTTGATGTTAAAGTTCGGTATGTCGGGCGGCATATTTTAACTGTCATTGCAGCGCTAGTACCAGAACTCAGTGCTCACTAAACCATCAAAGTAAAAAGCAATCAGTTGGCTTATAAATTCAATAATAAAAACATAATATTAGGCTCTCTCAAGACAAGCTTTGCCTATCTATATAACTCAGTGGCTTAGCAAGCGATATGTTCCTGTCAAGATATGAGGCTCTTCAAAGTAAGCCAATTTCTTATTGCTTTATAACGTCAGTAATTTACGTCGCCCATTTTCAATCAAGGCTTCTTAAACTTCACAACCTTGTTCAAAGGACTCAGGTTGATTTCATCAATCACTATCTGCACGCGTGAATTCAACACATAAGACACCGCCTCGGCAACATCTTCAGGCTCGATAAAGTTGCTTGGTTCATCGCCCGGCTCGAAAGACAGTTGCTCGAAAAACTCGGTTTTGACCATGCCGGGATTGATCAGGCAGACCCGCACATTGCTTTTGCCGCATTCTTCGCGCAAGGCTTGGGTAAAACCACGCAGCGCAAACTTGGTCGCGCAATACATCGCGCCTTTGCGGCTGCCTTTTAAGGCGGCTTCCGAACCGATAAAAATCAAATCGCTGTGATCCTTGCGCTTTAAAGCGGGCAGCAGCGCCTTAACCAAAAAAGCTTGGCTGGTAAAATTCAAGGTCATCAGGTCTTCAATCTGGCTGTAGGAAAACTCTTCCACTGAACCGAACCGGCCCTGCCCGGCGCATAAAACTACCGCATCAATTCCGGGAAAGGCTTGCTCCAGTTCGTGGATTTTTTGCGGAATGTCGCTTAACCGGCTTAAGTCCAGCTGCACGGGAGTGAAGTTATCCATCTGCCGGGCAAACTTCCCGCTATCGCGGGATACGCCGATTACATGATGGCCCTGTTGCAATAAATTCCGGGCTATCGCGCGGCCGATGCCGGAACTGGCTCCGGTTATCAAAACCGTGCGCTTAATAGGATTCATAACTGGTTTCTCATTAATAAATATCACCACGAAGGACACGAAGAAATAAAACTTCGTGTCCTTCGTGTCTTCGTGGTAAATAAAATACTTTTAATCACTTTCTGGACGAAATTAGGTGCATGGGAAAAACTTCTCGGCTGGAATGTAGTTTAAGAGTTGCTCGGTGCAGTAGTGCATCATCTCCTGCTCCAGTTCCTGCTTGTAAGAAACCATGCCTTGCTGGCTAATCAAGGGTCCGGCAAAAAGTTTTTCTTCAGGATAAAGTTTGTGCAGTTTTTTAAAGAAGTTCTCCGGCAACCTGAACACGCCTAAACTGACCGAATGCAACCGGTTTAAATCGATTCTTGAAAAAACCTGTTCGAACAGTTCCCGGTATTGCTCCCGATAGCCCGATTGATAAATCAGCGGATCAAAACGCAAGCCGATTTGCCAGCCCTGGTCCTGCAATTTGCATAACGCATCCAGACGGCGCTGTAGCGATGGCGCTTTAGCTTCGACTTTTTCCGCTATTTCATCCGGCGACAAGCTGAAAGCGACTATGCACCGGGGTAGCGGCTCGCGGTTTAACAGGCTTCTGACCTGGGTGCTTTTGGTTCTTAACTCCAACCAGGCATTCGGTATCGTTGCAAAAAACGGCAAAAACTGCTCGGCAAAGCCGGTGACCGGTTCCAAGGCCAAGCTATCGCAATCGTAGCCGGAAAAAAAATGCAGTTTTTCGTCAGGCGACTCAAAGCACAGCTGCCGGATGTCTTGCTGAAAATCTTCGTAATTGACAAACAGCACATAATTAGCCGACTGGTACATGCCCTGCAAAAAACAGTAACGGCAATCGTACAGACAGTTGAGCATATGCGAAAAATAGTAATTCCTGCTCGCTCCGATGCCGTAACCCACCGGCGCAGGCAGCGCAAAGTTCTTATATTTCTCCGCCAATATCAACGCGGGTTGTTGCTTTTGCAGACGGAAGTTTTGCGCTTTGGGATTAAATACTTCCCCGTAACGGCCGCAGGTTATTCTCCTGGCTTGCGAAAATCGCGCAACAATATCCAAAACTCGCGGGTGTTGCCGGATAGCTTCTTCTATATAAATGGTTTCGATCATAAGCTCTGTTTATCGTTTGATGCGCGTAATGTAGCACAGCTTGTCAGATCAAAAGCCTTGTGATTTATTATGCAGACCTCATATAGGGTAAAATACTTTCAACTCAACAAACACATTAAACAAGCATGAAAACAAACAAGATAGGTTTTATCGGCGGCGGCAATATGGCGTCCAGCTTGATCAGCGGATTGATTGCCAGCGGCCATGCTCCTGAACAGATTTGGGTATCGGATATTAACCCCGACACGTTAAATAATCTGGCTGAACAGTTAAACGTTAACACGTCGGCAAACAATGATGACGTCGTCAATGCGGTTGACGTCGTGGTTCTGGCAGTCAAGCCGCAGACGCTAGGCGCTGTGGCGCAAGGTATCGCCGCGCTGATTCAACAAAAAAAATCGCTGGTGGTATCGATCGCCGCCGGTATTAACCAGAACAGTTTGAGCCGCTGGTTAGGCGCTGACACCGCCATTGTACGCTGCATGCCCAACACACCGGCGCTGGTGCTGACCGGAGCAACCGCTCTGCATGCCAACGACAAGGTGACGGCTGAGCAACGCGATCTGGCGGAAAATATTTTACGTGCGGTCGGTATTGCGCTATGGGTCGAAGACGAAGCCGAGTTGGACGCGGTGACCGCGGTTTCCGGCAGCGGCCCCGCCTATTATTTCCTGCTGATGGAAGCCATGGAAAAAGCCGCATTGGAACTGGGCCTGAGCCAGGAAACCGCACGTTTGCTGGTGCAGCAAACTGCATTAGGCGCCGCCAAAATAGCGTTGGAATCGGCCGAATCGCCGGAACAGCTGCGTAAGCGCGTCACCTCTCCCGGCGGTACCACGCAGCAGGCTATAGAGACTTTTGAGCAAGGCGGTTTTACCGAGCTGGTTGCAAAAGCATTACACGCGGCACGAGACCGCTCTATTGAAATGTCTAAACAAATGGAGAATTCATAATGGATTCCAGCTATATGACCGACCCGGCTATTTTTATAATCGACTCGCTGTTTTCGCTGTATATTTTGGCTGTTTTGCTGCGCTTTTTATTGCAATGGTGCGGCGCCGATTTTTACAACCCTATCTCACAATTTCTGGTCAAGGCAACGCATCCGCCGTTAAAACTGCTGCGCCGCTTTGTGCCGTCTATCGGAAAAATAGATACGTCCTCGCTGGTGCTGGTGCTCAGCCTGCAAATGCTGGCCGATTTTTCAATATTGCTGTTGAAAGGCGTTGCTATCAGTATCGGCGCATTGACCATTTTATCGCTGACCCAGCTGGTTTCATTGCTGATCAATATTTTCATCTATGCAGTGTTTGCCAGAGCCATACTCAGCTGGTTCAACCCCGGCACGTTTAGCTCAGCATCGTCTATCTTGTACAGCCTGACTGAGCCTGTGCTTAACCTCTGCCGTAGATTCATTCCAGACTTGGGCGGCATAGACTTGTCGCCTTTGGCCGCGTTGATGCTTTTGCAACTGGCAAAAATGGTCATACTGCCGCCGTTGCATCAATTAGCCAGTTTGATCGGTTGAACTGGTACCATTGGGAACATGGAATTTTAACGCTGAGTCTGCATGTTCAACCCAAAGCCAGCAAAGATGAATGGGCCGGTCTGCATGGCGACCGGCTGAAGCTGAGAATCAAGGCTGCGCCGATCGACGGCAAAGCCAATCAGCACCTGATTGCATTTATAGCTGATGAATTTGCGGTCAGCAAATCGGCCTGCAAGCTCATTTCAGGCGAATCCGGACGGGAAAAACGCATCGCCATCAGCTCGCCAAAAAAGCTGCCGGCGCTGCCGGATTCGCTGCACTTTGATTTTTCCTTATAAGTGCGTTGACTGCCAAGGCGATAAAACTGCACATCCTCTAGCTTTGCAATATAATTTATTTTTCTTGTAAAAATCATTAATCAGCCATGCAAACACGCATTTTTTCAGCCAGCTTTTTTCTAGTTTGTTTCCTTTGTCTAAGCAGCCAGTCTGTGTTTGCTAAAAAGATGTATCGATGGGTCAACGAGAAGGGCGAAACCGTTTTCTCCGACCAGGTACCGCCGGAACACGCTGAATTACGCAGGGAATCTCTAAACGAAAAAGGCCGGGTTGTTGAAGTCACCGAAAAAGCTAAAACAAAAGAGCAGCAAGCTATCGATGATCGCTTGAATGCCCTGAAAAAAGCCCAGGAAAAAATCATCGCCCAGCAAGCGGCTAACGACAAAGTGTTGCTCAGCACTTTTCGCAGTCTAAAGGACATGGAAGCGAGCCTTTACACAACCATGCAATCCCTGGATGCACAACGAAATGTGGCTCAAGGCAATTTAAAGCGCGTCGAAGACCAACTCGGATCACAACAAAAGAAAGCCGCGGAACTCGAGCGTAACGGTAAAAAAATTCCAAAGAATTTGCTGGACGAAATCAAGCAAACAGAAGTCCAGATACAAGCCGCTTACGCCGAGATAAACAAACAGATTGAGAAAAAGAATCGCGCCAAAGCCGAGTTTGAAGCGAACATCGAACGCTTTAAATTCTTGACTCAAAACAATGCGGATCCATCGAAAGCATCTGACAACATCGCACAAAATAAAGTCGCCAATGAGATCGGCCTGTATACCTGCGAAACCGATGCGCTATGCGCAAAGGCATGGGCAGCCGCGCATGACTTTATCAATACCCATGCCACCACACCGATTGATACCGATACCGACAAATTGATTATGGGCCGCGCGCCTGCAACCGATAGCGACCTGAGCTTGTCGGTCTCAAAAATAGAAGACGAAGATAAAAAACAGCAGCTTTTTCTGGATATTCACTGCCGGGAATCGTCGCTGGGCACTGAGCTTTGCGCCAGCCAGAAAGTGCGTGATATAAGGTCTGCTTTCAGGCCGTTTATTGAAGCGGCGGCGGTTAAGTAACGGGTGTTCGCAACAGTCTATAAATTCACCACCAACGACTGCATGAATGCAGGAGCAGTTGCCGAGACACGAAGCGATATATAGTCAACGACACTCCACAAGTACGGCCCTTCACATAGTACTATTCGTCCGCCTCCGAATAATAATTGTAGAATTGCTTCGCAGTTCTACCGCTTTTGGAAGCCCTGGACATGGCGAACATTTTCGCCGCTTCGTGCAATACGTTTTTATCGCCGCGATAATCCGGAAAGTAGCTGTCGACAATGTCCAAATAGCTCTCCATATTTGCCTGATAAAACGATAACCACAAGCCGAATCTGTCGGACAACGAAATCTTTTCTTCAACCGCATCGGAATAATGCAACTCGCCGTCTACCAGTTTTGCATCGAGATTATCTTTCATATACTCAGGCAGCAAATGCCTGCGATTGGATGTGGCATACAGCAATACATTTTCCGGCGGCTGCTCAATAGATCCCTCAAGCACAGTCTTTAAAACCATATACGAGTTTTCATTGGCGTCAAACGAAAAGTCATCGCAATAAATGATAAAGCGCTGCGGAAGCTCTCTTATTTCATCAACAATATAGGGCAAGTTATATAAGTCGCTCTTAAATACTTCAATCAAACGCAATCCGTCCGATTTATAGGCATTAAGTATCGCTTTAATCAGTGACGATTTTCCTGTACCTCTCGCCCCCCACAACAACGCGTTATTAGCCGGTTTATGCGCAATAAACCGCTCGGTATTTTTTATCAGCTCCGCTTTCTGCCGATCAATGCCAATTAACGCATCCAGCGTAATCGGATCGATAGCTTTAACAGGGCGTAGCGTACCGGTTTGCTGCCGCCATATAGCGGCATTGACTTGCTTCCAATCTATATTCATAAACTATGTCCTTTCTATCAAAAACCCTTCACATAGAAGCTATTGATTAACATGGGTTTCGCGTTGCCCTACCCATCCTACAGCACTAGCCCTTAAGCAATAAAGTTCCAACACCTTGATCGGTAAACAGTTCCAACAACACTGCATGATCGACACGGCCGTCAATAATATGCACACTGGTGACTCCGCCTTTTATCGCATCGGTCGCGCAACGGGTTTTAGGAATCATGCCGCCGGAAATGGTGCCATCCGCGATAAGTTCCTCGGTCTTTTTGATCGATAAGCCGGTCAGCAGTGCGCCCTGTTTGTCCAAAATGCCCGGTATATTGGTCAGTAAAATCAATTTCTCGGCTTTTAGCTGTTCGGCAATTTTTCCGGCAACCAGATCGGCATTGATGTTATAAGAATGCCCGTCATCGCCGACCCCGATCGGCGCAATAACCGGGATAAAATCGCTACTTCCGAGCATATCGAGAACCGCCGGGTCTATGCTGCTCACTTCGCCGACATGGCCTAGATCAATGATCTCGGGAGCAAGCTTGTCGCGCGGGGTAAGGTGCAGTTTTTTGGCCCGAATGAAATTGCCGTCCTTACCGGTCAAACCGACTGCTTTGCCGCCGTGCATGTTGATTAAATTGACAATCTCCTTGTTTACCAACCCGCCCAATACCATCTCGACCACGTCCATGGTTTCGCTATCGGTGATCCTCATGCCGTCGACAAAGCCGGTGGTTTTGCCCAGTTTTTCCAGCAGCTGGCCGATTTGCGGGCCGCCGCCATGCACCACAATCGGGTTTAAGCCGACCAGTTTCATCAGCACGATGTCCCGTGCGAAGCTGTGTTTGAGTTCTTCATCAACCATCGCGTTGCCGCCGAATTTAACCACGATGGTTTTGCCTTTAAAGCGCTGGATATAGGGCAGAGCCTCAATCAGCACATCGGCGATCTGGTGAGCTGTTCTTTTTTGCATCATGTTGTGGTCTTTCCGTTATTTTAAAAAAAATTATCACCACGAAGGCACGAAGGACACGAAGTTTTATTTCTTCGTGTCCTTCGTGCCTTCGTGGTAAATAAAAAATTATTAATCGCTTGGCGATAATGAGAAGTTACGCTGAACTCTCTAACCGGTGAATAATTTTTCCTGCCTGCAAGGTATGGGTTACCCGACCTTTCAAGGTTTGCCCCCAAAACGGCGTGTTGGAGCCCTGGCTTTTCCAGTTTTCCGCATTAACCTGCCAGTCGAGTTCCGGGTCGAAAATACAGACATCGGCTGAAAAACCCGGCGTTAATGCACCGCTATTTAAGCGCAGAACCCGCGCCGGATTTGTGCTTAAACAAGCGATGCCCTGCTCCAGCGTTATCGCCTGCTGGGTAACCAGTTTGAGCATTAACGGCAACAAGGTTTCCAACGATGACATGCCCGGCTCAGTCTCCGGGAACGCGCCCAGTTTGGCGTCCAAATCATGCGGCTGATGGTCGGAGCAGATGCTGTTAAGGGTGCTTCCGGCCAGGCCTTTTCTTAAATACTGTTTATCCGCTTCGGTACGTAATGGCGGCAATACATGATAGGCGCTGTCAAAAGGCGTCATATCGTTTTCAGTCAGATGCAGCTGATGAATCGCGACATCGGCGCTGACCTTCAAACCGTACTTTCTGGCTTGGTGTATTTTAATCACCGAGCGCTTACAGCTTAACTGACCAAAATGCACACGGCAGCCGGTCAGCTCGGCCAGTTCCAAACATTGCGCCAGCGCTATGGTTTCCGCTGCTTCAGGAATGCTGGGCAAACCGTAGCGGGTAGCAACCTCGCCTTCATGCGCGCAACCGTTATTGCCGAGCCAAAAATCATTGGACCGGAACATCAACAATAAGTCATGGCTGGCCGCATATTCCATGGCCCGCCTCAATACCAACAGGTTTTTCACCGGCTGATTGGCATTACCGACAGCAATGCATCCCGCTTGTTTAAGCGACAACATGGAGCTTAGTTCCGTACCTTCCAGCTTCTGGGTAAGTCCGCCGATTGCATAGATTTGCGGATAATCGGCCTTTTCCGCCAGCTCCTTGATCAGTTCGACAACAGCAGTCGTATCGATGACCGGCACGGTATCCGGCTGCAAACACAGCGTGGTGACGCCTGCAGCAGCGGCAGCAAGCACCTCGCTTTTGAATGTCGCTTTGCGGCTGTGCCCCATATCCCGCAAGCGGGTACTTAAATCGATAAAGCCGGGACAGACGATTTTATTTTCAGCATTAATGACAGCATCCGGTTCAAAACCGGCCGGTTCGTCAGTCACTGAAACAATCTTGCCATCTTCGATATAAACAGAGCCGACGCGGTCGATGTTGTTGGCCGGATCGATGATTCTTCCGAGCTCTATGCGTATCCGCTTCATTGCGCAGCCCCCTTATCGCCAGGGATGGTGTGTATGCCACTAGCCGGTACGGAACCGGCGTGGCGATCGCCAAGGATGGTGTGTACGCCGCCAGACCTGCCGGGAGCAGGTGCGGCCGTTTGCATGGCCATCGCCATGACAGCCATGCGTACCGCTATACCATTGCTGACTTGTTTGAGTATCACCGACTGCGGGCCGTCTGCGACTTTAGAATCGATTTCCACACCGCGGTTAATAGGGCCTGGATGCATGACTATCGCATCGGGTTTGGCGATTTTCAATTTTTCTTCGGTCAATCCGAAACATTTGAAATACTCGCTTTCGCTGGGCAGTAACGCCGAACTCATTCGCTCTTTCTGCAAGCGTAACATCATGACCACATCGATATCTTTAAGCCCTTCGGTCAGATTATGCGAAACAGTCACGCCTAAGCTTTCCACATGCGCAGGCAGCAAAGTTTTGGGCGCAATCACCCTGACTTCGGCCGCGCCCAAGGTATTTAAAGCCTGTATCTCCGAGCGCGCCACCCTGGAATGCAATATATCGCCGATAATGGCGACTCTCAGGTTGGAAAAATCCGGCTTAAGCTGGCGTATCGTAAACATGTCCAGCATGGCCTGAGTCGGATGGGCATGCTGTCCGTCGCCGGCATTGATGACGCTGATATGCGGCGCGGTTTGTTGGGCGATGAAATGCGCCGCGCCGCTGAGCGCATGGCGCACCACAAACATATCGACAAACATGGCTTCCAGGTTGCGGATGGTGTCGAGCAGGCTTTCGCCTTTTGACGTTGCCGAAGTTGAGATATTCATGTTGATCACATCGGCCGACAAGCGCGTCGCAGCCAGTTCGAAAGTCGTCCGGGTACGGGTGCTGTTTTCAAAAAACAGATTGACGATGGTTTTGCCGCGTAACAGAGGGACTTTTTTAACCTGATGCTCGGACATACCGGCGAATGACTCGGCGGTATCGAGGATTTCCGTCAATAAGCTCTTGTCCAGACCTTCAATGGTCAAAAAGTGTTTAAGCTTGCCTTCCGCATTTAATTGCAGGTTATCAGTCATTGTTTAGGCCACCGCGTCAATGGTTTCCAGATGAATTCCTAAAGGTTCCGGCCCGGTTAGTTTGATCCGTTGGTTGGCATTTAAGCTAATCCGTGCGCCAACACAATCCGGGTTAAGTGGAATTTGCCTGCCATCGCGCTCTATCAATACCGCCAGGACGATCTGGTTCGGCCTGCCATAATCGAAAATCTCATTCATTGCGGCGCGTATGGTTCTGCCGGTATAAAAAACATCATCAATCAGGATAATGTCGCGGCCTTCAATATGAGTCGGCAACTGGCTGGGCTTTACGTTGGGATTAACGCCGATTTGCGAAAAATCGTCCCGGTAAAACGAAATATCCAGCAACCCCAGAGGTTCGCTGATATTTAAACGCTGATGCATTTGTTCGGCAATCCATACGCCGCCGGTACGAATGCCTATCATCAATGGATTAACCAGCTGTCTGTCGTCGATAATGCGCTTTAACTCGGCTTCCAGATTGTTTAATAATTCAGAAATATCTAACACTTAATGGTCCTTTTTTGTACGATCATTTAACCAGGTTTGCAAAATAAGCTGGGCGGCGAGTTGATCCTGCACTTCCCAGAGCTTGCTGGCGCTGACGTTGACGTCATCAAACAACATCTGCTTGGCTTCGAATGTCGACAGGGTCTCGTCCTGCTGAAAAACAGGCAATTGGTAACGCCCTTCCAGCTGTCTGCAAAACTTTAACATTCGAGGCGTTACGGGATTATCCGAGCCGTCGGCCTGCTTGGATATGCCGACCACTAGCCCGGTGGGACGCCATTCCTGTATCAGCTTGCCGATTATTTCCCAGTTGGGGTTTTGATTGATCGAGCGAATGGTTTGTAGCGGACTTGCGGTGGCCGTGGTCGTTTGACCGACAGCCGCGCCTATTTTTTTAGTGCCGAAATCAAAACCTAAATAGGTATCGGCATTGCTTTTGGCTAGTAATGGGTCTTGCATAGCTTATATCGCCAGGGATGGTGTGTATGCCGCAAACCTGCCGGGAGCAGTTGCGGCGTCTGGGCTTTGCTCAAACAAATACAGACTGGAATTAGCCATGTCCTGCCGGAGTGGTCAGCTGGTTAATATCAATGCCGATTTGCTCGGCTGCCGCGCTCCAGCGCAAGTTAACCGGCGTATCAAACAAAACCCGTTCGCCGCAAGGCGTATTAAGCCAGGCATTATCCATGATTTCTTTTTCCAATTGCCCGGCACCCCAACCGGCATAGCCTAAAGCAATCAAATACTGCTCCGGGCCTTCGCCGGCGGCAATAGCTTCAAGCACGTCACGGGATGTTGTCAGGGAAATAGTCTCTGAAACCGGCATGGTTGCATGCCAGTCCCCGCCGGAAGTATGCACCACGAAGCCGCGCTCCTGTTGCACCGGGCCACCGGCAAAAACAGGTGCTTCAGCTGCATCAGGCGCAGTGACGCTTATATCCATCTGCTTGAAGATTTCGCCCAACTTCATATCCGTCGACCGGTTAATGACGATACCTAATGCACCCTCTTCATTATGTTGGCACAAGTAGGCAACCGTATGAAAAAAGTTGGGATCCGCCAGAGTGGGCATGGCGATAATGAATTGGTTATTTAAGTAAGTAGTGTCGTTCATAGATATTAGTATCAAAGTTTACGTTAACTTAAGCAACTGTTTATCGAGTGGTCATGCCTGACTCATCAGAAAATTTCCAAACCCGGGTAATCACCAGCACATCCAGTTCTTTCAACAACTCTGTAGGTAATGGCGCAAAGGGCGCACTCATCCGGACAATTTTTTTAGCCGCCTCATCCAATGCCGGATTTCCCGACGACTGGTTGATGCGGATGCTGTAAATACTGCCATCTGATTTTATTCCGACATCCATGGTTAAGGTGCCGGAAAAATTTTTCTTGGCCGCTACTTCAGGATAATTAAGATTACCGGTACGCTCCACTTTATCTTCCCAATCCTTCATGTATTGAGCCGCAACATATTTATGGGCGCTCACCGAGTCAACAAATTTTATCTTGGCCTGCTCGCCACTTTGCTGGCTGAGCCTGATTTCTGTACCCAATTGGGCAATTTGTTGCTGTAGCATTTCCGCAGTCAATTGCGGGTGTTTTTCAACATGAGGCTCAGTATCCGGCTTGCTTGCGGTAACGATCTTTTTTTCCGCCTTAAGCTGGGTAATCAGTTTTTTTACCGCTTTGGGCGCGCTGTGCTCGGGTTCGCTCTTTTTTACCTGCTTGACTTGGTTATTGCCTTGACTGGGCAGTTGTTGCGGAGGAGGCTCCGGTTTCTTACTTTGTTCACCCGCACCAACCTGATTTTCCTGCGCCAGCAATTGCGCCTTTTCAGGCGCTTTTTTGGCCGGCATATTGACCAGGGTAATATCAATAGATCGGCTGACTTGCTCCGGTTGCGGCGCTGTAAAATTAATCCCCAACCCAATAATGACATGAATTACAGCCGCTAAAAATAAAGCAATTAATAATGAATCATTATTAGACAGCGGCGCAGGCGGATCAAACATTACCTGATGTGTTTTCATTTATCGCCATGGATGGTGTGTATGCCGCAAACCTGCCGGGAGCAGGTGCGGCAAGGGTCTTTTCAATATGATCCATGAGTTGACCGCAAATATTCAACCCAAACTGGCGATCCAATTCCTGAACGCAAGTAGGACTGGTGACATTAATTTCGGTCAGCGTATCGCCGATCACATCAATGCCGACAAAAATCAGGCCTTTTTCCCGTAATGTCGGACCTACTTGACCTGCAATCCAGCGATCCCGTTCGGTTAATGGGCGGCCTTCGGCGCGGCCGCCCGCCGCCAAATTGCCGCGAGTTTCGCCTTGGGCGGGGATACGCGCCAGGGCATAGGGTATGACCTCGCCGTTAACCAGCAAAATACGCTTATCACCGTCTACAATTTGCGGCAGATATTTTTGCGCCATCACATAGCGGCTGTTGTATTGGGTCATGGTTTCCAGAATCACGCTAAGATTAGGATCGTCCTGGCGCAAATGAAAAATAGAGGTGCCACCCATGCCATCCAGCGGTTTTAAAATGATTTCGCCCTGTTCCTTCAAAAAACTCCGGATTCTGGCAGGCTCACGAGCAACCAAGGTTTCCGCGCAGCACTGCGGAAACCACGCGGTAAAAAGTTTTTCATTGGCATCCCGTAGCGACTGCGGCTTATTGATCACATAAACCCCCATACTTTCTGCCCGCTCCAGCAAATAGGTTGCGTAAATATATTCCTGGTCGAAAGGCGGATCTTTGCGCATCATGATCACATCCAGCTCATCCAGCGAAATATCCTGCTCCGCGCTAAACTCGTACCAGTTTTTCTGATCCCGCTGAACTTTAATCGTCCGCGTTCTGGCATAAGCCCTGCCGTTTCTCAGGAACAGGTCGTTGAGTTCCATATAATGCAGTTCCCAACCTCTGGACTGCGCTTCCAGTAACATTGCAAAACTGGTATCTTTTTTTATGTTGATATGGTCGATGGAATCCATGACCATGCCGAGCTTAATGGGCATTATTTTTTCCTGATAATTACGGAGAAACAGTTTATATAAAAAGACGTAGCGAACAAGACGGAAAGATTAAAAAAATATTGTGATTTTTACGCTTTCTGCCTTGTACTTTCTGCCTTTTCAACCTGAACGGTAGAGTTATGCTGGCTTTATTTTATAGATTGTTATTTACCTTGAAAAGATTTTTTGGTATAAAGCTCGGCTAACTTTTGAATTTAGGCACGCATTAGGGGTTAATCATGTCCAGAGTATGTCAAGTAACAGGCAAACGCCCAGTTACAGGTAACAACGTTTCACACGCTAATAACAGAACTAAAAGACGCTTTTGTCCAAATCTGCAACACCACAGATTCTGGGTAGAGAGCGAAAACCGCTGGGTTCGCCTCAGAATTTCCACCAAAGGCATGCGTATCATTGACAAGAAAGGCATCGATGCTGTTCTTGCTGATTTGCGTAAAGCCGGCGATAACTCTTAAGAGAGGATACAAAAATGCGCGACAAAATTAAATTGATTTCGACCGAAGGAACCGGGCACTTTTATACGACAACAAAAAACAAACGGACAATGCCTGAAAAAATGGAGATCAAAAAATTTGATCCTGTTGTTCGTAAACACGTTATTTACAAAGAAGCCAAAATCAAATAATTATTTGGCTTTAAAAGTTTCCTTTTCGGTTTGTGCTCAATGAGCACAAACCGGATACAGGTATTTTCACATTTGACTACCGGGCTATGCTCTCTATAGTCAATCTATAATCTCATCCTCCTTTTAGCCTATCCAGAACCTGGGTTAGCTTCTCCATTTGCTTGTGCAGTATGCGGCATTGCTTTTCAGCATTTTGCTTGTCAAATTCCAGCTTCATGCACTTATCACTGAGCTGTTGATTGGTATTTTTGAGCGCTTCATTTTCAAGCTTAAGGGCTCTTACCTGATCTTCCAAACTATTGGTAGTTATAATCTGCTTCCGATCACTACTTTCAGCGCGATTTTCAGTGGAAACAGAAACTTCATATTCCGGCTCAGGCGTAATACTCGGCTTTGGCGCAATGCTTTCCATTCCGCCTTTCAGAATTATGGCGTCAATCTTATTCCTGAGCAATAAAAATGCAGCGGCCTCACTGGTTCTGCCATCCTGGCAAACAACAACGACCGGTCTTTCATGGCTTAATGTTTTAAGCTGCATCCTTAAGGAGAAAAAAGGCAGATTGATGCTACCGTCAAGATGCTGGTCGTCATAGTCATCTTTCGAACGCACATCCAGCAAAACCACCCCTTGCTTTACTGCATCCTGCATTCCTGCATAATCGACAAACTTTAAAGAGGGCTCTTTTATTAAGGATACAAATTGTTTTTTATCCAGGCGCAACAAAACAATATCCGTCAGCGCTGTGATCGTCACGTTTCTAGGCGCACCGGAAAGCAAGGCATCTTCGCCAAAGGTATCGCCATTTGCCAACTGGGCTAATTTAATCTCTTTTGCATTGGGTGACGGCTTACGCGTTAACAGGCATTGTCCATTTTTAATCAGGTAATAATAATCCCCGGCACCGCCTTGCTCGAGTATGGTCTCGCCCTTTTGGAAATGAACGGCTTCCAGACTCATTAAGATTTTTTGCAAATTGGCGGGGGGAAGACGTTGAAAAATAGGCGATCTCAATAACGCTGTCATCCAGTCGTCTGGATCGCCTTCAGTCTCGTCAATGACCATGTAACTGTTGTCCTCTTTATAAGCAAGGGAGAGCGGATTATTAACAATATCAGCATTCAGCCGCAAAAAACGTACATTTCCGTTAGCGACTGCGTCAATCTTTCTTGGTATCTGATGCGCCAGCGCAAACTTGGCGGAATCACTTCCGGCCGCAATGACTTCAACAACCAGCCCGGCTGCCTGAAGTGTAACTTCGCCGTTTATCAGATAAACAAGTTCGGGGGAAACATCGCCTTTTTTAAACAAAAAACCGTCTTGTGTTCCCTCAACCGTCATTTCAGCGCATAACGCATTAAACCGAGAGCCCGGCAATGTTGCGAGCGGAATTAGTTTACGAATGATGAGCCCATCTTCGGAGTTGACGTCTACGGCCATTTAAATATTCTAAGCAAGATGACAATTAAATGACAGTGCCGGTTATTTAAAAATAATCTACTTTAACACACCTTGTATTAAACATTTTTACACATATATTGGGGCTTATGCATGTTTCACAAACACCGGAAAAGCCATGATAAAAACTAAATCTGTAAAGCAGCTGTTACTTATAACTTTTTTGCCCCTTTACTTATGCATCGCCCCAACCGCGCAGGGAGCTTTGCCGCCCTTCGTGGAAGGACAGGCATTGCCGTCTCTGGCTCCGATGCTTGAGCGCAGCATGCCGGCGGTGGTCAATATTTCAACCTCGACCAATATTACGGTCAGTGAAAATCCGCTGATGCAGGATCCGGTTTTTCGTCAATTCTTTAATATTCCCGATCAGCAATTGCGGCGGCAGCAAAGAAACAGTTTGGGCTCCGGTGTTATTATCGACAGCAAACAAGGCTTTGTCCTGACCAATAACCATGTTATCGATAAAGCGGACACCATCACAGTGACCTTGAATGATGGCCGCCAGCTTGCCGCCAAATTAATCGGTACCGATCCTGACGCGGATGTCGCTATCATTCAGATTCCTGCCGACAACCTGAGCATGCTGCCCATTGCCGATTCCAGCCAGCTGAAAGTCGGCGATTTTGTAGTCGCTATCGGTAATCCGTTCGGTTTGGGGCAAACCGTAACATCCGGCATAGTCAGCGCCCTGGGCCGCTCCGGCCTTGGCATAGAGGGCTATGAAGATTTCATCCAAACCGACGCTTCTATTAATCCCGGCAATTCGGGGGGAGCGCTGGTCAACCTGCGTGGCGAACTTGTCGGCATGAATACCGCCATCCTTGCTCCTACCGGCGGCAATGTCGGCATCGGTTTTGCGATTCCTTCCAATATGGTCGTGAGCATCAAGGAGTCGTTGGTCAAGCACGGCGAAGTTCGTCGCGGCTTGTTGGGCGTAACCACGCAAGATCTGACGCCTGAGCTGGTCAAAGCGTTCAATTTAAAAAACATACAAGGCGCTGCAATCAGCCGGATTGAAACCAATTCACCCGCAGCAAAAGCCGGATTGGAACCGGGCGATATCATCATTTCAGCCAATAGCCGCCCCATTAAAAACAGCCATGACATACGCAATATTATCGGCATGATGCAAATTGGCGATAAAGTTGACCTGGAATATTTCCGCGGCAATGAGAAAAAACAAGTTACCGCCACAATAGGTAAACAGGAGTTCCCGCGACTGGCAGGCAATCTGCTGCACCATGCCTTACAGGGCGCGCTGTTAAGTACAACGCTAAAAGGCCAGGTTGAAGGCGTTTTAATTGAAAAAATAGACACAACATCTGATGCGTGGCGCTCAGGCCTGCGCCCCGGCGACGTTATCGTATCGGCAAATCGCTTTCGCGTTCATAATATTGAAGAATTAAAGCAGGTAATTGATCCGAACGGCCCTTTGCTGATTAACATTCAGAGGGGCCAGGAAGGGTTCTTTGTTGTGTTAAAATAAAATTGTAAGCATTCACTTAGAAGCGGAAAGCCGGTATATTCAATCAATTGCTTGAAATTACGAAGAGCACAGCAGGCACAAAGTTTTCACTTTAGCTTTTGTTCGTGCTCTTCATGGTTTTACGCCTTAAGTCAATGCATGCTGGCCATCCTTTTTCTGGCTCGCCCTGATATCAAACCACAGCTGCATTAGCCGGACGCCCGATAAGCTGTCCCTACACCGAGCATCAATCAATGAGCACAGAAAAACAGTTCATCTCTTTAAATATCGCCATACTGGTCGTTTCCGACAGCCGCACCGATGCCGATGATATATCCGGCAAAACTCTGGTGGACCGCGCGACCGATGCAGGCCATCAGGTTATCGAAAAGAAAATAGTACCGGATGACATTTATCAAATCCGGGCGGCCGTTTCGAACTGGATTGCCGCTGATGACGTTAATGTCGTGATCAGCACCGGCGGCACCGGCGTGACAGGCCGGGACGGCACGCCTGAGGCGGTTGCGCCGTTGCTGGACAAGATGCTGGACGGTTTCGGCGAAGTTTTCAGGATGCTGTCCTATCAGGACATTAAAACCTCAACCATCCAGTCCAGGGCAATTGCCGGAGTCGCCAATGCGACCTATCTGTTTTGCCTGCCCGGCTCATCGGGAGCCTGCCGCACCGCATGGGACGCCTTGATCAAGGAGCAACTCGATCACCGCACCCGCCCCTGTAATCTGGTGCAACTCATGCCCAGGCTGATGGAAAAATGATGAAATCGACTTTTTTATTGCTCGGCGCATTAAGCGCATTAATTGGCGTCGGCATGGGCGCATTCGGCGCCCACGGCTTAAAAACCGTGATCAGTCCGGAGATGCTGGCTGTCTACCAAACCGGCGTGACTTATCAAATGTGGCATGCACTTGGACTGATCGGCATTGCCCTGATTCACCGGCAAGCGCCTGACTCCAAATTATTGCACTGGGCAGGATGGTTGATGTTCGCAGGCATCCTGCTGTTTTCCGGCAGCTTGTATGCCCTGGCACTGCTCAACCATCATTGGCTAGGCATGATCACTCCTTTCGGCGGCGTTTGTTTCTTAACAGCCTGGTTGTTAATCGCACTGTTCGCCGCCCCAAACATCCGATATTCCGCTCACAACAGCAGGTATAAATAATGCGCGACCCTAATCCTCAAACCATCTACCTAAAAGACTACACTGTCCCCGAATACCTGATTCACAGCGTTGCGTTAAATTTTAACCTCGATGATGAAAACACCCAGGTTAGCTCCCGGCTCACGCTGAGCCGCAACCCTGCCAGCCGGTCTGACGACGCATCGCTGATCTTAGCGGGCGAAAACCTGAAACTGATCCGTATTAATCTGGATGACGGCAATGACTTAAGCAAAGACCAATACCTGCAAACCCAGGACGCGCTGATCATTAACAATGTTCCGCAACAGCAACGTTTTGTGCTGACCATTGAGAACACGATTAATCCGAAAGCCAATACCGCTCTGGAAGGATTGTACTTGTCCAACGGCATGCTCTGCACTCAATGCGAGGCGGAAGGTTTCAGGAAAATCACCTATTTTCTGGATCGCCCCGATGTGATGACCCTGTTCACCACAACCATAACCGGCGACAAGGACCGTTATCCGGTTTTATTATCCAACGGCAATAAAGTTGCTCAGGGAGAATTGCCGGATAATCGCCACTGGGTAACCTGGGAAGACCCGTTCAATAAACCGTGTTATTTGTTTGCACTGGTAGCAGGGCAACTCGAATGCATCGCAGACCGTTTTATCACGCGATCCGGTCGCGACATCGACCTGCAAATTTTTGTCGAAAAGCACGACATGGATAAATGCGACCATGCGATGGAATCGCTGAAAAACGCGATGCGTTGGGATGAACAGGTCTACGGCCGTGAATACGACCTGGATTTATATATGATCGTCGCAGTCAGCCACTTCAACATGGGCGCGATGGAAAACAAGGGACTTAACGTATTTAATACCAAATTTGTGCTGGCGCGGCCCGATACCGCGACCGACTCCGATTATGAACATATCGAAGCCGTCATCGGCCATGAATATTTCCACAACTGGACCGGCAATCGCATCACCTGCCGGGACTGGTTCCAGCTCAGTTTAAAAGAAGGCTTTACGGTGTTTCGTGACCAGGAATTTACCGGAGACCGTACCTCCAGAGCCGTTAAACGTATCGAAGATGTCAACATGCTGCGCACCCGCCAGTTTGCCGAAGACGCAGGCCCCCTTGCCCATCCGATACGCCCTGACGCTTACATAGAAATCAACAATTTTTACACCTTGACCGTGTATGAAAAAGGCGCCGAAGTGGTACGCATGATTCATACGCTGGTTGGCGCGGAAGGTTTTCGCAAAGGCAGTGACTTATATTTTGAACGTCATGACGGACAAGCGGTTACCTGCGATGATTTTGTCAGCGCTATGGAAGCAGCTAATAGCATTGATTTGACCCAATTCCGCCGCTGGTACGCCCAAGCCGGAACGCCGGTATTAACGGTTCAACAGCACTACGAAGCCTCCACACAAACCCTGGCTTTAACCATCAGCCAAAGCTGCCCGCCGACGCCTGGACAAGCGCTAAAAGAGCCGCTGCACATTCCGGTAACTATGGGCTTGCTTAATAAAGACGGCTCCGTCGCATCCTGCAAACTACAAGGCGTCGATCAGGCTTGTAATGAAGTCATTTTGCAACTTACTCAGCCCGAACAGACCTTTACCTTTGAAGGCCTGGCCGAACAACCGGTGATTTCTATCTTAAGAGGCTTTTCAGCGCCGGTTAAACTGGTGATGGAGCGCAGCCTGGATGAGCTGGCGTTTTTATTAAGCTACGACAGCGATACTTTTAATCGTTGGGAAGCCGGGCAGCAACTGGCAGGACAAATTATTACCGGACTGATTGCCGACATACAAAACGGCAGGGAACTGCACGTCAACCCCATTATGACCACAGCCTTTAAGCAGGTGCTGGAGCAACCGTGGGATGACTTGTCGTATTTTTCTTTGCTATTAAGCCTGCCGTCAGAAACCTACTTGGCCGAACAAATGCCAGTAGTCGATGTAGAAGCCATCCATACCGCCCGCGAATTTGTCATCCTGACTTTAGCCGAACAGCTGCAAACGCAGTTCCAGGCTTTGTATCATAAAAATCATAAAGATGAATCAGGGAAATTCGACTCCGGCACAATAGGCCGCAGACGCATCAAGAACACTTGTTTAAGTTATTTAAGCACGCTGGAAAATAAAGATATTCATCAATTATCTCAGCAACAATTTAACGCCGCCAAGAACATGACCGACCAGATGGCGGCGTTGACGGCTATCGTCAATAACCCGCATCCTGCCAAACAGCAATGCCTGGACAGTTTTTATCGTCAATGGCAAGCGGAAGCACTGGTTATCGATAAATGGTTTGCGCTGCAAGCTTCCAGCAGCACCCCCGACACCTTTGCGACAGTGCAGGCGCTAATGCAGCACCCGGCATTTGATTTAAAAAATCCAAACCGCGTCAGATCGCTGATAGGTGCATTCAGTCAGTCTAATCCGCTGCATTTCCACGCCGCCAACGGCCAAGGCTATCAATTTCTCGCCGACCAAATTATTGCATTGAACACACTGAACCCGCAGGTTGCATCCCGCATGGTCGGCGCGTTAACAGCATGGCGAAGATATGATGAAGGCAGGCAGGCGCTGATGAAAGCACAACTGGAACGGATTATATCGACCGAAGCAATTTCCAAAGATGTTTACGAAGTGGCGAGTAAAAGTCTGGCACACAAAGCCTGATGAACGGTCGGGCAAAAAACGTATTGATTACCGGCGCGGCCAAGCGTATAGGCGCGGCCTGTGCGCACTTGCTGCATAGCGAGGGCTGTAATGTTTTTTTGCATTACCGGTCTTCGACAGCAGAAGCGCAGCAGCTTTGCGATGAACTGAATCAGCAGCGCCCCGATTCGGCAAAAATTATCCAAGCCGATTTACTGAACATGACCGAGCTGGAAGCTGTTGCACAAGAGTCCAGCATGGCCTGGGGCGGTATCGATGTACTGGTAAATAATGCCTCATCCTTTTATCCGACGGCGATGTCTGATGTAACCGAACAGCAATGGGATGAATTATTGGGCAGCAATTTAAAAGCGCCGTTTTTTCTGGCGAAAGCCTTGGCGAAAACTTTAGCCGACAATAAGGGTTGTATAGTCAATATTGTCGACATCCATGCCGAACGCGGACTAAGCGGCTATCCGGTGTACAGTATCGCAAAAGCCGGACTGGCCGCGATGACTAAAGTCTTAGCCAAGGAGCTGGGACCGTCTGTCAGAGTCAACGCCGTCGCTCCGGGAGCCATACTCTGGGCCGATAACGATTTATCCGAATCGGCCAAACTGGAGATACTGCAACGGGTAATTTTAAAACGTCAGGGTGAACCGGCCGATATCGCCAAAGCCGTGCTTTTTTTGATTAAGGATGCCGACTATATCACCGGCCAAATACTGACCGTCGATGGCGGGCGCACGCTATTCTGCTAGATATCAAGGCTGTATATGGCGTTTTTGCTTGAGGCCGGTCTTATCGAATTTATTCCAAAGCTCGGCATAGCTCAAATGGCTGACAGGATGCTTTAAGCCCGGAGCAATTTCCGCTAAAGGCTCAAGCACGAAAGCGTAATGTTCAATTTCGTCCCGAGGTATCTTCAGGCGGCCGTCATTGATGATCAAATTGCCGTATAGAATCAAATCCAGATCGAGGGTACGTGCAGAAAATTTTTGGCTGTCGCGAGCGCGCCCATTATCCAGTTCAATTTGCCTGAGTTGTTTAGCGACCGCCTTGACATCCAAATCAGACTCAAACTCAACCACAAGATTATAAAAAGTATCGCCCGTAAAGCCCACAGGCTCGGATTCATAAATACTTGAAACCGTCAGTTTGCCAAAGGCTTGCTCAAGCGCCAGCAGGCTGGCAGGAATGTGCTTATCCTTGTCTATATTGCTGCCTATGCTGATATAGCCTTTGGTCACGGCTTCAGTACTCCTCGCTCAATCACAATACCAACATCACTGGCGCCACTGATCGCGCCTTTTTTATTCAAGGTTATTTTCACCCAAGGCACGCTAAATTCATTACGTATAATATCGGCTATTTCTGAAATTAACTTTTCAACCAGCAAAAACTGGCTGGCTTCGACAAATGAAATAATGCGGTGAGAAACGGTTTTGTAATCAAGAGTGTATTGAATATCATCGGTTTCAGCGGCTTTTTGAATATCAAAAGCCATCTCAATATCAAGAATGACGGTTTGTTTGGTCACTCTTTCCCAATCGTAAATACCGATAATAGTTTTAATTTCCAGCCCGCCTAAAAATATGATGTCCATTGTGATTTCCGGTTATGATGCGTGTTTTTTAAATTGCTCGGTTTGTGCTCCTGCATTACTCTACGTCCCGTATCCATGGGGCTGTAAGTATCAGGGAAACGCACTGTGCTTACAAGTTCTGAATGATGAAAAGGTTACGCAATGGTTGAATGGTTGTTTATTCCGGCTGCTTATTTAATAGGCTCAATTTCCAGTGCAATTATTATTTGTCGCCTGATGGGCCTGCCGGATCCTCGCGAGCAGGGTTCGGGCAATCCGGGAGCGACCAATGTGATGCGTATTGGTGGAAAAAAGGCGGCAGCGATTACCCTGTTGGGCGATATGCTGAAGGGATTGATCCCAGTCTATGCCGCGAATGCACTGGGGTTGTCGACCGAGTTAGTGGCTGCGACCGGCTTGGCGGCCTTCATGGGGCATCTTTATCCGGTGTTTTTCGGTTTTAAAGGCGGGAAAGGCGTCGCGACATCGGTCGGGGTGTTGCTCGGTTTTTTCTGGGCACTCGGTCTTGCCTTCATGGCAACCTGGTACCTGATTTATAAGCTGGGCAAAATTTCATCTTTGTCTGCATTAATTGCATCGACATTGTCGCCGATTTTTGCCTGGTTCATCGTTGGCGATCAAGCCATTGTTGCGGCTTCCGTGGTGATGATGATTTTCTTGTTGTGGCGACATAAAGGTAATATTCAGCGGCTGCTGGCCGGACAGGAAGGTTGATCAGCAGCCGGTTAATTCACTAATCGGCCAACGAGGGCGGGCATAAATTTCCAGCCCTTGCTGTTGGCCTGTCATTAATCGCTGACAACCGGCATAAGCAATCATTGCGCCGTTATCAGTGCAAAATTGGAGTCTCGGAAAATAGAGCTGGGCATTTTCCTTGGCAACCATTTCCGACAAACACGCGCGAATTTGTTTATTGGCGCTGACGCCTCCGGCAACAACAAGTCTTTTCAGGCCGGTTTGTTGCAAAGCCCGCCGGCATTTAATACTGAGCGTCTCGGCCACCGCAATTTGAAATGCAGCAGCGACATCGGCCTTATCCTGATCGGTTTTTTTAGAGGCATTAACGGTATTCAACGTGAATGTTTTTAAGCCGCTAAAACTAAAATCCAATCCGGGACGGTCGGTCATCGGGCGAGGAAATTTAATTTGCGGTCTGCCCTGTTCTGCAAGCGCGGACAATTTCGGTCCTCCAGGGTAACCCAGGCCCAGCATTTTCGCGGTCTTATCAAAAGCTTCACCGGCCGCATCATCGAGGGATTCACCTAACAATTGATAGCGACCGATACCTTCAACATGCACAAGTAGCGTATGCCCTCCGGAGATTAGCAATGCAACAAAAGGAAATTCCGGCGGATTTTCTTCCAACATAGGCGCAAGTAAATGCCCTTCCATATGATGAACGGCAAGTGCGGGAACTTGCCATGTCCAAGCCAGACTTCTGGCCGTCGCCGCGCCGACCAATAATGCCCCCATTAAGCCAGGTCCTGCCGTGTAAGCAATGCCACCAATATCGCTACTGGTTAGCTGGCTTTCTTGTAAGCATTGCTTAATCAATGGCACTAATTTTCGAATGTGATCGCGCGACGCAAGCTCTGGGACGACGCCTCCGTACTCGCTATGCATTGCTACCTGACTGTATAAAAGATGGCTGCACAGGCCTTGTTCGGAGTGATAAATCGCGACACCGGTTTCATCGCAAGAAGTTTCTATGCCTAAAACGTACATTGAGTTTTTGAAATTTATAAAAGTAAAGGTATAATTAAGGGTTCTGTTTGTTCGGTGGATTAAAAAATCCTAACTTTTTAAATATTAACATATTCAGGTCATTATATGCCGTCAGTAAAAATCAAAGAAAACGAACCTTTTGATATTGCGATTCGCCGTTTTAAACGCGCTTGTGAAAAAGCAGGTGTTTTGGCGGAAGTGCGTCGCCGCGAGTTTTACGAAAAACCAACCGCAGAACGCAAACGCAAAGGCGCTGCTGCTGTTAAGCGTCACTTAAAAAAATTAGCGCGCGAACGTTATGCTCTGAAGAACTTACGTCGCGGACGTCCTGCACTGTAAAACCAAGGCCAATACGATGGATTTGTTAACAGATCGTATCAAGGAAGATATGAAAGCCGCCATGAAAGGCGGCAACAAAGCAAGACTTGGCGTAATTCGTTTGATTTTAGCTGCTATTAAACAGGTCGAAGTCGATGAACGCATTACTTTGGATAACGAACGGGTTATTCAGGTTCTCGATAAGATGCTCAAGCAGCGCCGCGAATCTATCCGACAATACGCTGAAGCTGGTCGACAAGACCTGGTGGACATCGAAGAGGCCGAAATTCCTGTGATCCAGGACTTTTTGCCCCAGGCTTTGACAGAAGCTGAAATTGATTCAATGGTCAAAGACGCTATTGCAGAGTCCGGCGCAGAATCGGTTAAGGATATGGGCAAAGTCATGGCTTTGCTTAAAGCAAAAATGCAAGGGCGCGCCGATATGTCGGCTGTAAGTATCAAAATCAAGGCCGCGCTAGCTGGATAGTATTTTTACCAACTTTCTTGGCAATTGCTCCTGCGTTGCCCTACCTCCTGCATTCGTGCAGTCGTCGGAGCATTGAATGTCCGGTAGAATCCCTCGCGAATTCATTGATGAGCTTTTGGTGCGGGTTGATATTGTCGATTTAATCGATTCGCACGTCCCCCTAAAAAAAACGGGTAACAACTTCGTCGCCCGCTGTCCTTTTCATGCCGAAAAAACCCCCAGTTTTTCCGTAAACCAAAAAAAACAGTTTTTTCATTGTTTTGGCTGCGGCGCTAGCGGCAACTCCATTAGCTTTCTAATGAACTTCAACCATCTTGATTTTGTTGAAGCTATTGAGGACTTAGCTGGATTTGCCGGAATCGAAGTACCCAGAGAATCAATCGAATATCAGCCAGGACAGAAGAAAGAAGATACAAACAATCTGTATGCATTGATGGAGCAGGTAGCCACCTTTTATACCGAACAACTCCGAACTAGCGATGAAGGAAAAAAGGCTGTCGAATATTTAAAAAATAGGGGAGTCGGCCGCGGCTGTGCCGGCGATTTCATGCTGGGCTACGCACCCGACGAATGGAAAGCCCTGGCGACCCGGTTTGACCAGAAATTATTACTTGAAGCCGGATTATTAGTCGACAAAGAGAGCGGACAGCCCTATGACCGCTTTCGCGGCCGAATCATGTTTCCAATCCGGGACAAGCGAGCCCGAATTATAGGCTTTGGAGGGCGAGTACTCGACAATTCTTTACCCAAATACTTGAATTCTCCAGAAACGTCCCTATTTCACAAAGGCAAAGAAGTTTACGGCTTACATGAACTCCTAAAAAAGATAACCAAGCCTCAAAGGATTTTGATCGTTGAGGGTTATATGGACGTTATCGCCCTGGCTCAGTTTGGTATTCATTACGCAGTCGCAACTTTGGGGACAGCAGCATCACAAGCGCATCTTGATTTGTTATTCCGACTCTCCCCGGAACTGGTGTTTTGTTTTGATGGGGATAAAGCCGGACGGGAAGCAGCATGGAGAGCAATGGAACCGGCTTTTGCCAGCTTGAAAGATGGACGACAGATTCGCATCATGCTGTTGCCGCAACATCATGATCCTGATTCACTGGTGCGAGAGGAAGGAATTGATAGATTTATTGAGCGCTTACAGACCGCTGAAACATTGTCGGAATATTTTTTCGGACACTTTTCAAATGAACTGAATCTGTCCGAAATGGAAGGGCGAGCGCAATTAGTAAACAAAGCCAAACCATACCTGGAAAAATTACCGGAAAGTATTTTTAAAGAGATGATGTTTGCACGATTAAAAGAATTATCTGGATGGGCCAGTCTGGATGTTTTGGAGAATGCAGCTACACTTGCATCTAAACAAAACCTGAAACAAAATCAGATAATAGGCAGGAATAGGCTTCAGGATGGCGGCAGATTATCCTCGGCGCGCGTTGCAATCGCCTTGCTGGTGCAAAATCCCAGGCTAGCCGATATTGTTGAGCAGCGCGAGATTGACTGGAACGAACTGGAATTTTCAGGTGCAGCCCTGTTTAAAAGCATCCTGCAAGTGATTACAGATAAAAATCCAGCAAATGCAGCTGTTTTAGTGGAATGTTATAGAGACACTAACGAAGAGAAACCTATAAAAGCATTAGCTTTATTGGACGTACAGGTTTCGGATGACAAGATAGAAGCAGTATTTTGCGACTCTCTGGACAGGTTATTAATTCAAGCCAGAGAGACAACCCTAACCAAGCTACTGAATAAAGACAAAACAGAAGGACTGGATGCACAGGAGAAAGAGCTGTTGCGCAAAATGTTGACAGCTAAAATTTTGGTGCCAAATAACAGGAATTTGTAGTATAATTCTCGGTTCGGCGAAGTCAGGCCGAGCAGAGTCTTCCGTGAGTAAATGATGAATCAAGAACAACAGCAGTCCCAACTTAAACAATTGATAGCCAAAGGCAAAGTACAGGGTTACTTGACCTATGCCGAGGTTAATGATCACTTGCCCAGTGATATTGTTGATCCTGAGCAAATTGAAGATATTATTGGCATGATCAATGATATGGGGATTCAGGTTTATGAAGTTGCGCCGGATGAAGATTCCCTTATTACTGATTCAGCAGCCGTTACGACGGACGATGAAGACGCGGAAGAAGTCGCAGCCTTAGCTTCCGTTGATAGTGAGTTTGGCAGAACCACAGATCCAGTACGCATGTATATGCGGGAAATGGGCTCCGTGGAATTGCTGACCCGCGCAGACGAATTAAAAATTGCCAAGCGCATCGAAGAAGGACAACAGCAACTGGTTAAAGCCATTGCCCGTTCCTGTATCGTTGTTGAAGATTTTTTACAATCCTTTGATAATATCTCCGGCGAAGAAGGCGGCATTCGTCTTACCGATTTAATTTCCGGCTTTGTAGATTTAAGCGAGCCCGAGGATTTTGTAACTGCCCTGCCTGTGAGCGAAGATGTCGAAGAAACTCCGGCAGAAGAAGAGCCGAAAGGACTAAATTACGAAGAAGTTAAAGAGAAGGTTGAAGATCTTAGAAAGCAACTAAAAATAGCCTCCTCCGCAATCAGAAAGCATGGCTATTCAAGCGACAAGACGGAACAAGAGTTTGAAGCGCTGGCCGACTTGTTCATGGAGTTTAAATGGACTCCACAATACTTAAAGAAATTAACGGCTATTATTCCTAATGGCGTTACTGCTGTGCGTGAACAGGAAAAGCTCATTATGGATATTTGCATCAATCACGCAAAAATGCCGCGCAAAGAGTTTATTGCTTCTTTTCCTGAGCATGAGACCAGTTCAGAATGGTTTGACCAGTATTTAAATACAGCAAGCAAATACTCGGAAGCGTTGAAAGAACGTGAAAAAGACGTAAGAAAGGCCCAAAAAATATTGGCCGATATAGAGGCCGAGTACGGCTTGACCATTAGCGGACTAAAAGATATTAACCGGCGCATGTCTATCGGCGAAGCCAAAGCAAGACGCGCGAAAAAAGAAATGATTGAGGCCAACTTAAGGCTGGTCATTTCAATAGCTAAAAAATATACTAATCGCGGATTACAATTCCTCGACTTAATTCAAGAAGGTAATATCGGTTTAATGAAAGCGGTTGATAAATTTGAATATCGCCGCGGCTACAAGTTTTCAACGTATGCAACATGGTGGATCAGACAGGCCATTACCCGGTCCATTGCGGACCAGGCCAGAACTATTCGCATACCGGTGCATATGATCGAAACGATCAATAAATTGAACCGGATTTCCAGGCAGATTCTTCAGGAATTGGGACGGGAAGCGACGCCGGAAGAATTGGCGGAACGCATGGAAATGCCTGAAGATAAAGTTCGCAAGGTATTGAAAATTGCTAAAGAACCCATTTCAATGGAAACGCCTATCGGTGACGATGAAGATTCTCATTTGGGAGATTTCATAGAAGATGCTAAAGTATTGTCCCCGGTTGAAGCTGCAACGATTGCCGGCTTGCGTGAGTCAACACAAAACGTATTGGCAGGATTAACTGCAAGAGAAGCGAAAGTTTTGCGTATGCGCTTTGGTATTAACATGAATACCGACCACACGTTGGAAGAAGTAGGCAAGCAATTCGATGTGACACGTGAAAGAATCCGTCAAATTGAAGCCAAAGCATTGAGAAAACTTAGACATCCGTCAAGATCAGAACAATTGAGATGCTTTTTGGATGGCGAATAAATAATAGAAAGGGCCCTTAGCTCAGTTGGTTAGAGCGTCCGACTCATAATCGGCAGGTCGTAGGTTCAAGTCCTACAGGGCCCACCATACACAAGAAGGCTGCCTATGCAGCCTTTTGTACATCTGGGTTTTACATTTTAGTAAGGTGGTAATCGTGAGCAATAATTATACATTCACATCAGAATCAGTTTCAGAAGGGCATCCTGATAAGGTTGCGGATCAAATTTCAGATGCGGTACTTGACGCCTTATTGGCACAAGACCCTCGCTCACGCGTTGCTTGCGAGACGCTCGTAAAAACCGGCATGGTCATTTTGGCCGGCGAAGTAACCACCGATGCTTGGGTTGATCTTGAAGCCCTGGTTCGAAAAGTCGTTTGCGAAATTGGCTATGACCACGGCGATATAGGCTTCGACGGTCAAAGTTGCGCAGTTTTAAACGCTATCGGCAAACAATCTGCGGATATCGCAATGGGCGTCGATGAAGCCGAAGACCACGAACAAGGTGCGGGCGATCAAGGCTTGATGTTTGGCTATGCCAGCAATGAAACCGACGTATTGATGCCGGCTCCAATTACCTATGCTCACCTGCTGGTTAAACGTCAGTCTGAAATACGTAAAAATAAAACCCTGCCTTGGCTACGTCCTGACGCCAAAAGCCAAGTTACCTTCCGTTACGAAAACAACAAACCGGTAGCGATTGACGCGGTTGTTCTGTCGACTCAGCATTCTCCTGAAATTGCGACAAAAGCATTACATGAAGCAGTAATGGACGAAATTATCCTGCCGGTTCTGCCTAAAGAATGGCTGCATAAAGATACCAAATACTTTATTAACCCGACAGGCCAGTTCGTTATCGGCGGTCCCGTCGGCGATTGCGGCTTAACCGGACGTAAAATTATCGTTGATAGTTACGGCGGCATGGCAAGACACGGTGGCGGCGCATTTTCAGGCAAAGATCCTTCAAAAGTCGATCGTTCCGCAGCCTATATGGCGCGTTATGTAGCAAAAAACATTGTTGCGGCCGAATTAGCCGAGCGTTGCGAGATTCAGGTTTCTTACGCCATCGGCGTTGCAGAACCTACGTCCATCACCGTCGAAACCTTTGGCACCGGCAAAATCAGCGAAGACAGACTGGTACAGATCATCAGGGATATTTTTGACTTAAGACCCAAAGGCTTGATTGCCATGCTGGGGTTATTAAAACCTATCTATCAAACGACGGCTGCCTATGGTCATTTCGGACGTACCGAAGACTCATTTAGCTGGGAAAAAACCGACAAGGTTGACGCATTAAAAGATGCTGCCGGTCTTAACTAACTACTAAATACGAGAAACATAATGAGCCAGCCAGATTATAAAGTCGCCGATATTGCTTTGGCAGAATGGGGCCGTAAGGAAATCAATATTGCCGAAACCGAAATGCCGGGCTTGATGGCCCTGCGCGAAGAATTCGGTGCAAAGCAGCCATTAAAAGGCGCGCGTATTGCCGGTTGCTTGCACATGACCATTCAAACAGCAGTATTAATTGAAACCCTGACCGCATTGGGTGCAGAGGTTCGTTGGTCTTCTTGCAATATCTTTTCTACGCAGGATCATGCCGCTGCGGCAATGGCGGCTGCCGGTATTCCTGTTTTTGCATGGAAAGGCGAAACGGAAGAAGAAGCAGAATGGTGCATTGCCCAAACCATTGACGGTCTCGATGGCTGGCGCCCGAACATGATATTGGACGATGGCGGCGACTTGACCGTCATGATGCATGATAAATATCCTGAATTGATGGCCGATATTAAAGGCTTGTCCGAAGAAACCACTACCGGCGTATTGCGTCTGTATGAAATGGTTGCCAAAGGCACGTTAAAAGTTCCGGCATTTAATGTTAACGATTCAGTCACCAAATCGAAATTCGATAACTTGTACGGTTGCCGCGAATCACTGGTTGACGGTATTAAGCGCGCCACCGACGTGATGATCGCCGGTAAAATCGCAGTAGTCTGCGGCTATGGCGATGTCGGAAAAGGTTGCGCGCAATCCTTACGTGGCCTTGGCGCAACGGTATTAATTACCGAAATCGACCCGATTTGTGCATTGCAAGCGGCTATGGAAGGTTACCGTGTAGTCACCATGGAAGACGCTGCTCCGCTAGCGAATATTTTTGTTACCGCAACCGGCAACTTTAATATTATTACCCATCAGCACATGCTTGCGATGAGAGATCAAGCCATTGTTTGCAATATCGGCCATTTCGATGCGGAAATCGACATTGCGTCATTGCGTCAATACACTTGGGAAAACATCAAACCTCAGGTTGACCATGTGATTTTCCCTAACGGCAAACGCTTGATTATCCTGGCAGAAGGCCGTTTGGTTAACTTGGGTTGCGCGACCGGACATCCTAGTTTTGTGATGTCTAACTCATTCTGCAACCAGGTTCTGGCGCAAATGGAACTCTGGGAAAATTCAGCACAGTATGAAAACAAGGTTTACATACTACCTAAAAAACTGGACGAAAAAGTCGCCAGATCGCACCTTAAGCAGTTGGGCGTGAATTTGACTGTCTTAACCGCCGAACAAGCTAAATACATCAATGTTCCAATTGAAGGGCCGTTTAAAGCTGATCATTACCGTTATTGATCAATCATCGTTCCCACGATCTCCGTGGGAATGCAATCCGTACCGCTGTGGCGGTACGGAACGCAATGCGTCCACAGCGGTATCTCGACAGAAACCGTGGGAACGATACATTACAGATTCCCGTCAGTGAGACCATAAAATGCAGTCACAAAAAAAACATCCCCAGCTGTTCAGTTTCGAGTTTTATCCGCCGAAAACAGAAGAAGGCACCGCCAGTTTGCAGATTGTTCACAGTAAACTGGCTAAGCTCAATCCGGACTTTTTTTCCGTTACCTTTGGCGCCGGCGGTTCGACTCGCGATAAAACTTTTTCAACGGTTATTGATATTCAATCCAAAGGTATCGCTGCCGCACCGCATTTATCCTGCGTTGCCTCAACCAAAGACAATATTCGCGCGATTTTAAAAGACTACCAAGATCACGGCATTACTAAAATTGTCGCGTTAAGAGGCGATTTGCCTTCCGGCATGATGTCAGCCGGGGAATTTCGCTACGCCAATGAGTTGGTCGAATTTATCCGCCAGGAAACCGGCGATCATTTCCAGATTCATGTAGCCGCCTACCCCGAAGTACATCCGCAAGCCGCCAGCGGCGTGGAAGACTTTAAAAATTTCAAGCGTAAAGTGGCTGCGGGCGCCAATGCAGTCATTACCCAGTATTTTTACAATGCCGAAGCGTATTTTCACTTTGTCGATAGCTGTGAAAAAAACGGCATAACCATCCCTATTGTGCCCGGCATCATGCCGATTACCCAGTATTCGCAACTGTTCCGCTTTTCGGAAATGTGTGGTGCGGATATTCCGCGCTGGCTGCGAAAACGCCTGGAAAGTTTTGGCGATGATAAAGAAGCGATACAAGCATTCGGCCTGGATGTCGTTACCGACCTTTGCCAGCGCTTACTCGATGGCGGCGCGCCGGGATTGCATTTTTATACCATGAATCAATCCGCGCCTACCTTGGCGATTCTGGAGAACTTGCAAATCAAGCCCCACGACTAAAGACGTCAATCAGGCAAGCAAATGCGAGCATCAACCTGAACCTTAAACCCATGCCGTCTAACCAATCCCTTTCCGACCGCGATATATCCGTTTTGTGGCATCCCTGCACACAAATGAAAGATCACGAGACTTTTCCGGTTATCCCGATCAAAAAAGGGCAAGGTATTTGGCTGGAGGATTTTGACGGCAATCGCTATCTTGATGCGATTAGCTCATGGTGGGTGAATTTATTCGGACATGCCAATCCTGCCATCAACGCCGCATTAAAAGACCAGCTCGATACGCTGGAGCATGTAATCTTTGCCGGATTCACCCACGAGTCCGCCGTCAAACTGGCGGAAGAACTGATTGAAATAACGCCGACAGGATTGAACCGCTGCTTTTATGCCGACAATGGCTCTTCTGCGGTGGAAGTCGCGCTCAAAATGAGTTTTCACTATTGGCGCAATCACGGACAAACTCAAAAAACCAAATTCATCACGCTGGAAAACAGCTATCACGGCGAAACCTTAGGCGCGCTGGCCGTCGGTAATGTGGCGCTCTATAAAGAAACCTATGCGCCGTTATTAATGGACGTCATCACCGTGCCCGGCCCGGACTGTTACCAGCGCGAACCCGGCGAATCATGGGCGGATTATTCCACCCGCCGCTTCACGCTGATGGAACAGACGCTGCAACAACATGGCGATACGGTTTGTGCGATTATCATTGAGCCTTTGGTGCAATGTGCCGGCAATATGCGCATGTACGATCCGGTCTATTTGAAATTGCTGCGCACTGTCTGCGATAAATACCATGTGCATTTAATCGCTGATGAAATCGCGGTCGGCTTCGGGCGCACCGGAACGTTATTTGCTTGCGAGCAAGCGGCAATCAGCCCCGATTTTATCTGCTTATCCAAAGGCTTAACCGGCGGCTATTTGCCGTTGTCGGCAGTATTAACCACAGATCAGGTATACCAGGCATTCTATGCCGACTATCAATCGATGAGCGCATTCCTGCATTCGCACAGCTATACCGGCAATGCGCTGGCATGCAGGGCCGCACTGGCTACCCTGGATATTTTCCGACAACACAACATTATCGAAAAAAACCGGTCTTTAGCTGCGATCATGGCGAAAGCGGCGCTGCGTTTTCATGACCATCCACATGTCGCCGAAGTCCGGCAAACCGGCATGATCCTGGCGATTGAAATGGTCAAAAACAAGCACACCCGCGAACCTTATCCCTGGCAGGAACGTCGAGGGCTTAGAGTCTATCAATACGCGCTGTCTAAAGGCGTCTTGTTGCGCCCCTTGGGCAACGTCATTTACTTCATGCCGCCCTACATTGTGACCGAAGAGCAGCTAAGGTTAATCGCCGAAGTCGCTTGGCAAGGCATACAACAGGCGGTTAAGGACTGATTATGCGAGTTTCCAGATTATATACGCCGGCACCGCTGGCTACAGGCAAACTAATCGAACTGGATGATGACAACGGCCATTATGTCAGGACAGTGTTACGGCTGAAAAAAGACGACCAAGTCATTTTGTTTAACGGTCACGGCGGAGAATATTTGTGTACGATCATAGAAGTCACTCGGAAAGCCGTGCTGCTTGATGTCGGGCAATGGCATGACCGGAGCGTCGAATCACCGCTACAGGTAACATTGGGCCTGGGCATATCGAGAGGCGACAGAATGGATCTGACCGTACAAAAAGCCGTAGAACTGGGCGTTAATCACATCACACCGTTATTGACCGAACGTTGCGTAGTGCAATTCAAAGGCGAAAAAAAACCGCAACGTTTGTTGCATTGGCAAAAAATAGTTCAACATGCCGCCGAACAAAGCGGCAGAACCACCCTGCCCCCTTTGCTGGAAGTTGAACAACTGCAAAACTGGGTAGGTAATCAGCAAGGACTTAAAGTGTTTCTCGATCCTTACGCGGAAACGACATTATCGGAGTTAAAACCTGAAACCATGAAAGTGACTCTACTGACCGGCCCCGAAGGCGGTTTTTCCAATCAGGAACGAGACGCGGCCAAAGCCTCCGGCTTTATTCCGGTCCGTTTAGGCAGCCGCATATTAAGAGCCGAAACCGCATCGCTTGCCGCCCTAGCCGCTGTCCAGATGTTGTGGGGCGACTTTGGCAACATTACAAATCCGGAAATTGAGAGTCAACGATGAAACGATACCTTGCTTATTCAATAGTGCCCTTGCTGGTTTTGCTGGCGGCAACATCAACGGCTTGTCTATTGGGTTATTTGATCGCGCTGGGCCTGGATGATCCGTCTGCATTACGAAAATTAATCACCCGCTTAACGCAGATACTCCTGCTGCTGAGTATTTTTCCGGCAATGGCTTACCTGAAATTTAAAAAAGAAGACTTGGGATTTAGCGCAAGACCGATATTTTTGAAGCAGTTACCGCAAGGATTCGGAATCGGATTGATTACCCTGATGCCGGTATTTATTGTTTTGTATGTTCTCGGTATCGATGTTGTTGACGACTCGCAGCCGTGGACTGTCGGTTTCATCGCTGAAAAAACGATTCTTTCCTTATTGTTGTCCCTGCTGATTGCCGTCGTTGAAGAATCGATTTTTCGAGGCATGCTGTTGGCCGGCTTAAAAAAGAACATGCCGGTTGTTGCAGCAATTTTGATCAGCTCGGCTTATTTTGCGGCGCTGCATTTTCTGGATAGCAAAACCGAAATATCCCAACAGAATTTTCATCTATCAAGCGGCTTTATCCTGTTAGGTGAAGCATTTTCCAATGTACTGAATCCGAAAAACACCTCGTCATTCTTTTCATTGCTGGCGGTCGGCGCTTTTCTTGCCGTGCTCAGGACGCAGGTAAAAGAGAGCTTAGGTCTATGCATCGGCTGTCATGCCGGTTGGGTATGGCAAATAAAAATGAACGGCAGTTTGTTCAATACCGACTATAACTCCGAATATCTTTACCTGGTCAGCAGCTACAATTATGTCGTCGGACCGCTGGTTACCGTTTGGCTCAGCCTCGCCATCATCGGCTATTTTGTTTATAAAAAAATCCGGCCGCAAATATTCACGGCTTTCAATCATGGCTAGCTTACCGCCTTAATCATAGCGTTTATTGTCACTATTCAGCGTTCTCAAACACAATGGGATTGTGCCCAGTGTTATTAGCTCGTTGGAGTAGCGTTAAGTTTAAAACCGATAAACACCGGCACTCCAGTATTTGCTCCGATGCTTGCTGGGGCCTGTCCAGCCCAAAGCGATAAGCTCTTTGGCAATGAGTCGATTCATAATACCGTGCCCAACAAGTAAAACAGGACCTTGCTCAGCAAGAGCAATAAGTTTCCGGGCAGCCGTCTTGGCTCGGGTTTTAGTCGCCTGGACTGACTCGGAACCTCTCGAGTAACCAAAGAACCAAAACAGGCGGAAGAATGCCGCCCAAACGAAAGGCGACAAACGAGGAAAGCGCCAAAGAGCAAAAGGCAGTTGCGCCTCGCAGAACACGGCGTCGACAACGGACGCGGTATAACCCAAGGCCTGAACAGATGACAACGCCCGAGGCGCAGTACTTGAGACGATGCAGATAGTGGAATCGAGCCGCTGCAATCCGGCGATGGGCGCGCTATCAGCTTCCACCTCGGAGAGATTGTAATGCTCAATCCAGCGCTCCATTTCGGCCGGCGTAATCCGGTCCGTTGGGGCCAAGACAGGCTTTCCGTGTCGCATGAGGATGATTTTCATCGTAGAAAACCTAATGTTGTTGAAGTGATGAGGGCGAGCGCAGATCATCAGAAGCCGCACCTAACTGACGGCATATTTCAGGCGCCGCCCGATAGAGGCATGAGTAATCCGACAGCCCGTTAAAAACTTCGGCTGATGAGCAACCGGGAATCGTCGATGCCAAATATTCCGCCATAGCGACCGGCGACCAGTTATCCTCTGCCCCGTGCCAGATGTACGTATTGACGCCGATGACGATTTCCTGTGCCAAATGATAAGAGGCAATAACTACCAATACGGTTGGATAGCAACACGCACCCTGCCTACTTCATAATCAACACAACACGTCAGTATTTTAGCGTCGTCACTTTTTACCGGGATGAAGCGCAGATTGCCCAAGAGTGCTGTTGAATAATCCCGGAAAGACAAGATCAGTTTCCCTCCTTCGGTTAATAATTCGCAGCAATCAATAATGAGCTGCCTTATCTCATCCAAACTGCCAAAAGGTGTTTTTGATCGAATTACCCGGTAGATTATAGCCATCTACACAATTTCTGCATTCTAAATACAGACTTAGCGCTCTCTCGCCGGAGAAAGAGCCGGTACTTGTGTAAATATCTATGCAGTAATAGGAAATGCTGTTTTATCGACAACTCGGCGCAATACAAAACTTGAATGCACACCGCTTACGCCTTTTATACCGGTGATACGTTTCAGCAATAGTTCCTGATAAGCATCTAAATCTTTCACGACCACCTTGAGTTGATAGTCGGCCGACTGGCCGGTGATCAACAGGCACTCCATCACTTCCGCAATATCACTGATGGCCGTTTCAAAATCGTTGAAACGCTCCGGCGTGTGTTGATCCATGGAAATATGGATCAAGGCCATCAGCGTTAGTCCCAATGCCTTAGCATCCAACAGAGCACGGTAGCCGGTTATCAAGCCGGATTCTTCCAGCGTCCGCACCCTGCGCAAACACGGGGACGGAGAGAGTCCAATACGGTCAGCCAGTTCCTGATTGCTGATGCGTCCATCGGTTTGCAGTACCCGCAGTATTTGCCGGTCAAAACGATCAAGCTCCATAAATCACCACTAAAATTCTGATAGTCGGAATTTATATTAACATTTTGCAAAAGTTACGCAATTATCTGCCAATCATTGTGTAATTTTAGCGCATAAAAGCAATCGCCTGCCGGACTGTTTTGCATATTCTATTGGTCTCAAATACGGCTATCATCAAACATCAGGAGTCTATGATTATGTTGCAAGATCCTTCCAGCAAGTACCAACCGTTTCCGCCGGTCACGCTCGTCGACCGGCAATGGCCCAATCGCAGCATCACAAAGCCGCCTATCTGGATGAGCACCGATTTGCGCGACGGCAATCAGGCGCTGTTCGAACCGATGAACGCGGAACGCAAGTTGCACCTGTTCAGCACTCTTTGCGACATCGGCTTTAAGGAGATTGAGGTGGCTTTCCCATCGGCGTCGCAAACCGATTTCGATTTTGTCCGCCAACTGATTGAAGAGCATCGTATACCGGACGATGTCAGTATCGAAGTGCTCACTCATGCTCGCGAGCACCTGATCCGGCGAACCATCGAATCTCTGCAAGGTGCGCGTCGGGCCATCGTGCATATTGTTAACGCGACCTCGAAACCGTTTCGCGAGCTGGTGTTGGCGATGAGCAAGGCTGACGTCGTGGCTATGGCGGTATCTTCCGTACATTTGGTCAAGCAGTTGATCGCCGAACACCCGGAAACCGAGTGGGTGCTGGAATATAGCTTGGAAGCCTTTACCGCGACCGAGCTGGATTTCGCTGTCGAAGTCTGCGATGCAGTCAGCGCCGCCTGGGACGCGACGCCACACAACAAGATCATTCTCAATCTACCGTCGTCGGTGGAAGTCACGACGCCGAATGTCTATGCCGATCAAATCGAGTGGATGCACCGCCATATTGCCCGTCGCGACAGTGTCATCCTCAGCGTTCATCCGCATAACGACCGCGGCACGGCGGTCGCCGCAGCCGAATTGGCAGTAATGGCCGGTGCCGACCGCGTCGAAGGTTGTCTATTCGGTAACGGCGAGCGGACCGGGAACGTCGACATCGTCACTTTGGCGCTCAATCTTTATACTCAGGGCGTTTCTCCCGGTCTCGATTTCTCGGATATCAATGCAGTGGCGCGCACTTTTGAGCACTGCACTCAATTGCCTATCCATCCTCGACATCCTTATGCCGGCGACCTGGTGTTTACCGCTTTTTCCGGGTCTCATCAGGATGCCATCAAAAAAGGATTTGCCGCGCAAAAGCCCGATAGCGTTTGGAATGTTCCTTATCTGCCGTTTGATCCAGCCGATCTCGGCCGCAGCTATGACTCGGTCATCCGGATCAACAGCCAGTCCGGGAAAGGCGGCATTGCCCATTTGCTAGAATCCCAATATGGCGTGGTCTTACCGCGCCGCTTGCAGGTCGAATTCTCCGGCGTGGTGCAAAAGCATACGGACAATCACGGCGGGGAAATAAGCGCTGCCGATCTATGGCAACTGTTTTCCCTGACTTATCTCGATACCGTCAAGCCTGTTCAGTACGTCGAGCACCATCTTTTCGAGCATAATAGCGGCCAGAGCATCCGCCTCACGCTGGAAATTGATGGGATTTCCCATGTCTTTATCGGAGAAGGCAATGGCCCGATCGATGCGTCCGTACAGGCATTGCGCGGCATCGGCATGGATTTCAAGGTTCGCAGCTATGAGGAGCGTTCCATGGACTGTAGCGCCGATGCCCGCGCCTGCGCTTTCATCGCAATGGCTCCATTTGACAGTCACTGTGAATATTTCGGGGTTGGTATGGATACCAATATTGTGACCGCGTCGATTAAAGCACTGGTCAGCGGCATCAATCGACTGGCGGTAAATGCCGTTTCCTCCGGTTGAGTAACCGGACGTGACCGGCATCAGTCTTGCTGTTGCTGCCGGGAAATTTGTATCGGATAATTGCATTAGTCTTGATTCGATCCTATCCAAATTTTGTTAAGGTGGTAAACACTACTGACACCACGCTGTCAGGAGGGCTGTCATACCATAGTTGCTCGTTAACACTTAAAACAACGGAGATAAAAATGAATAATGTAGCAACCTGGTTTGAAATTCCGGTCACTGATCTGCAGCGCGCTAAAGATTTTTACCAAAATGTTCTGCAAACCACTTTTAAAAATGAAGAAATGGGCGGGCATCAATTGGCGATTTTCAGCGCTGAGGAAGGCGCTGTCAGTGGTATGCTGATGCAGGGCGAACATTACCAGCCCAGCCAAACCGGCGCTGTGATTTATTTCAACGGCGGCGAGGATTTAAGCGTTCCATTGGACAGGGCCGTTCAACATGGCGGCAGTGTGCTCATGCCCAAAACGCCGATTCATGACGGCGACTGCGGCTACTTCGCGCTGTTTTTAGACAGCGAAGGCAACCGCGTCGGCTTGTATTCAGCGTCCTGATCATTATTGGTTTTTAGGCGGCCAGGGCTTGGCCGCCTATCGAAAACCATGCGACGCGCCGATCGGCTATTTCAAATCGTACAAATCCTGCGTAACAAGCGCTTGGTTACCGCCAAAATGCTTGCCGAGCGTCTGGAGGTGTCCGAGCGCACCATTTATCGGGATATTCAGGATATCAGCTTGTCCGGCGTTCCGGTTGAAGGCGAAGCCGGTGTCGGCTATCGGTTGCGGCATACCATCGACATTCCCCCGATCATGTTTACCCCGGACGAAATCGAATCATTGGTCATCGGTGCGCGGATGGCCAAGACTTGGGCGGGAACCGAGCTGGGTTATTCGGCACAATCGGCACTGGACAAAATTACCGCGGTCATTCCTGTCGAACTTCGGAATAAGATCGATGACAGCAAACTGTTTTCGTTGCGCTTCAGTCAGCGTCAGGATCTCGATATTAACCTGGATATTTGCCGCAAAGCCATCGATGGCAAACATTTGTTAAAGATGAGCTATTGCCGAGCCGACGGCGAACAAAGCCTACGCCGCATCCGGCCACTGGGCCTGTATTTTTGGGGAAACGTCTGGACTTTGGTCGGTTGGTGCGAATTGCGCGACGATTTCCGTAATTTCCGGCTGGACCGAATTCAAAGTATTCAACAGGAAAGCGCTGCATTTATAGACGTTGGAGGCCAAAGCCTGCAGGACTTCATCAAGCGTATGACCTGTATGTGACGCCTGTTTTAAGCCTTAGGACTTGATTAAAAATATCTTTCCGAAATCACTGTTTTTTGTCATCAAGCCGTTCGTACTGAGCCTTCGGCCGCGCTCAGGACTAAAGCATGATCGGCTTGACGTGGTGGGACGACGTTATTAGTGACTCTATCCTTGGCTTTATTGAGCGTTGCTTTAGTCCCTGAAATTCTCAAACTGCAACGGCATTTCCAGTTTTTCTTCTCTCAGCATCTTAATCACATCCTGTAGATCATCCCGGTTTTTGCCGGTCACCCTGACTTGGTCGCCCTGAATGGCGGCCTGGACTTTCAGTTTCTTGTCCTTAATCAATTTAACGATTTTTTTGGCCACTTCCTTATCCAGCCCCTGCTTCATGGTAATTTCCTGACGCACCGATTTGCCGCCGGGCTTGGGATCGCCGACTTCCATACAAGCAATATCCACACCGCGCCGGCTGAGTTTCGAACAAACAACGCTGAACATTTGCTGCAATTGGAACGTCGATCCAGACGTCATAATCAATTTATCGTCAGTCAATTCAAAGCTTGAGTCGGTGCCCTTAAAATCAAAGCGCGTGGTCACTTCTTTATTGGCTTGGTCAACGGCGTTTTTAATTTCGTGTTTATCGAATTCGGAAATGATGTCGAAAGAAGGCATGGTTTATGATTACAGAATAACAAAAAGAATTTAACTATAATGATCTTTGCGGCATTATTCAACACCATTCAGCCGGTGCCGGAGGCTTTATTCGGATTTTATGAATTCGCTGACGGCCTTGATTCGCAAGCGTCGAATCGCCTCGCCGATTTGCGCGCCTTTAAGTTCGCCGTTCAAAATAGCCGATGTGTCAACCGATGCCGCCGCCCTGGCTGCACCTATCAATAGATCGGCTTGAGGATAGGGCGAATTTTCAAACCCGGTTCTGCCTTTGGCATCGGCCTCGCAAGCCAGTATAAATTCAGACAATTTATTGACCGGCTTAAAAGCGCCTAAAGCAGCCAGCATATCCGTTAATGTTGATGCGCGTAATTCAAAAGCCCGGTGGCAATGAGTATGGTATTGCATGACCTGCAAGGCCAACACTTTAAACGAGTTGGGTACGCGTAAGCGGATGCACATTTGCTCCAAGATAGACAGCCCTTTAGCTTCATGACCGTGATGGCTCGGCCAATGTTCTTTAGGCGATACGCCCTTGCCCAGATCGTGAACTAACGCCGCAAACCGGACTTCGGGACTCGGCGACAAAAGCGCAGCCTGCTCCAGACAGAGCATGACATGAATGCCGGTATCGATTTCCGGGTGATGTTTTTCCGGCTGCGGCACACCGAATAAGCAATTTATTTCCGGAAAAATTTTCTCCAAGGCCATGCAATCTTTTAAGGTATAAAAAAAAGCACTCGGCGATTTTTCGTTAAGCGCCTTAAACAATTCAGCCCATACTCGCTCGGGCACCAGATGATCCACCTCACCTGCCGTGACCATAGCCTGCATCAGAATCCGGGTTTCCTCAGCCAGCGAGAAACCGAGATGCTTATAACGGGCGGCAAAACGGGCGACGCGCAAGATTCGCACCGGATCTTCTGCAAAGGCCGGTGAGATATGCCGGAAAATACGTTGTTCAAGGTCACTTTGCCCACCGTAAGGATCAACAAGCTGTCCTTGCGGCGTCATTGCCATCGCATTAATTGTCAGGTCGCGGCGAATCAAATCCTGCTCCAGACTAACATCGGGCGCTGCGTGTACCGTAAAGCCTTTATAGCCGGGCGCGGTTTTTCGTTCGGTTCTGGCCAACGCATATTCTTCACGGCTTTGCGGATGCAAAAACACCGGAAAATCCTTGCCCACCGGCCGGAAGCCCTGTTTCACCATGGATTCAGGAGTCTCGCCGATCACTACCCAGTCCTGTTCTTTAACAGGGAGTCCGAGTAATTTATCGCGCACCGCACCGCCAACAAGATATATTTCCACTCAGTTACTCAAGCCGTTTAATAATGCACCTAGAATAGCACAGACGCATGCCAAAAAAGGCATAATGGCCGGTCTGGCCGACGAGTCAACTAATACATAATTAGAGGAACCCTAATGATAGCAATTTTTTTAACCAGCCTTTTATTAGGCGCTGTTTCAGGATTAATGGCCGGCCTGTTCGGGATAGGCGGCGGCTTGGTTATTGTGCCGGTTTTAGCGATATTGTTTGCAGGGCAAGGATTTCCCCCGGAACTGGTTATGATCATATCGGTAGCAACGTCCCTGGCGACCATTATCTTTACCTCGATCTCTTCACTGTTGGCGCATCATCGTTTGAATTCCGTGCTATGGGATAAAGTGCTGGCCCTGGGACCGGGCATTATGGCCGGCGCTGCTGTCGGGGCGGTAATCGCGGACCATATAGCCGGTGACGTATTACGCTTTATCTTCATCATCTATTTGCTATCCGTCGGTATACAAATGGCTTTGCAATTAAAGCCAAAACCCGGACAAAAGCAACCTTCCAAAGCCTTGGATGTGGGTGTGGCCGGTATCATGGGGCTGTTCTCGTCATTATTGGGAATAGGCGGAGGCACACTCACTGTACCTTTTTTAGTACATTTCCAAACACCTATGCGGAATGCGGTAGCCATAGCCAGCGCCTGCGGCTTACCTCTAGCCTTGGTCGGAACGGTTGGCTATGCCCTATTAGGCAAGAATGCGTTACACTTGCCTGAGTGGAGTTTAGGCTATATCTATATGCCCTCGTTTCTGGGCATTGTCCTGACCAGCATATATACCGCCCCGATAGGCGCCAAGCTGGCCCATAAACTGCCCGCGGAAGAATTAAAACGTTATTTTTCGCTGCTGTTGTTTGTAATGGCGGCTAAGTTGATTTGGTTTTGATACCGTAATCGGTTAGAAGATTTCATTCAAACATCAAAAAGCGAAAAAGGTTGGAAGCTGTTTACATATAAGCGACATTGGCATCCCGCGCAACGAGTATCCGGTTCCGCCTCAACAGCGGACAGTCAACCAAGTATATCCGCCCCCCAAAAGATTACTCTCATAATACTTGAGTTATGACGACTAACTGGTAAGTATTTGCCGGTTATCACGACGAACATTTTGCGGCGCTTGGAGCGAGATCGTTTTCCCCAAGCAATCTTATTCAGTTGAGTAAAAACAGATGGCGCAAGTGATCGACAAATAGTTCAAGGCTTGAATGCTTTTTAGCGATGGGATACACTCGTTACAATGAATAATGTGCTACGTCGCTCCAAAACCTGGCTCTCTTTTGTGCTGATGCTCGCGGTTCTAGGCCATTTCGGCTTAGGCCATAGCGATGCTTCAGCCTTTGTGCTGTGTTTCGGGACGGACGGTCATGTGGCCGTGGAGCATGCCGGTCATAATCATGGTGCCGATACGGATAAAGTCTATCCAACCAAGACCGAGACCGATGCCTATTTCACGGACATGGATTCACCTTGCGAAGACATTCCCGTGGTCGGAGATGACCATGGCGCTCATATTCCTCTGACAGATTTATCCAAAGCATCGGTCGATCTTGGACTTTTGCCCTTGGTTTTCCTCGTTTTTCTCCTTATCCCCTACGCCAGGGTCATTGCACGGCGGCCTTTTTTTTCCGATCCGCTGTTCACCGATTCCCGCCTGCTTGGCTTACGCAGTACCGTTCTTCTGATTTAACTATCTCTTCATAGCCGTAACCCGTCGTCGATGATGCAGGTTTAGCGCCTGCTTGTCTGCTGCGTTCGTTTATTCATGCTACGGAGAGACTATCCATGTGCTCAAATTATGCGCTGCCACTCGGCATCGCTCTCAGTGTAATACTTACCACCGGTCCGGTCGGCGCTGATCCGATAGACCGGAAAATACCGCGCGTCCACCTGGAAGACCAGAGCCGGGCAGACCGTACTTCAAGCCCATCCGAGGAACCGACTGGAACCTTGCTTTTAGCTCAAGCGCTGGCTTTGGCATTGACCCAGAATCCAGACTTGGCCTCTTTTTCCTGGGAAACCCGCGCTCAGGAAGCCGCTGCCCTGCAAGCGAGTTTTTTTCCGAATCCAACATTCGGCGCTAATGCCGCAAACTTTGGCAATCGAGTCATCAAGGGATTTGACGGCGATGTGGTGACTTTAGAACTCAGTCAATTAATTGAATTGGGCGGTAAGCGTGCGGCCCGAATGGAGGCTGCCGCCCTAACCAAAGAATTGGCGGATTGGGATTATGAAACCAAGCGCGTCGATGTTCTAACACAAGTCTCCCAGGCTTTCATTGAGGTTCTGACAGCTCAACAGCATCTGACTCTCACGAAACAAATTCAAGAATTAGCAAATCAGATGATGGTAACGACCTCTGCACGGGTACAAGCGGGCAAGGTTTCTCCTGTCGAAGAAACCAAAGCCAAAGTTGTCTTTGCCTCAATTCAATTCGAGCTGTTGCGTGCCGAGAAAGAGTTGGAAGCCGCACGAAAGCGTTTAGCTGCAACCTGGGGCAACACAGAACCTCGGTTTGAGACTGTCAAGGGAGATTTAGATACCGTTATATCGCTACCTTCACTGGAGTCATTGCTCCGACGACTTGATAAAAATCCGGATTTAGCCCGCTGGGTTACCGAAATTACCCAACGTGAAGCGCTGATCAGTGTGGAAAAATCAAAAGCCGTCCCGGACGTGACCGCGACTGTAGGCGCAAGCAAGTACCTCATGCCCAATGATTACGCGCTAGTTGTCGGGTTCTCCATGCCGCTGCCGGTATTTGATCGCAACCAAGGCGGTATCAGTGAAGCGGAGCACCGGTTGACCCGAGCGGAGGAAGATCATCGTAGCTCAGAAGTAAGAATCACAACCCTATTAAATACGATTTATCAGAAGCTGAGCACGGCCCATGCCGAAGTTGCTGCGCTTCGGCAGGATATTTTACCTGGCGCTCAAAGCGCCTACGATGCGGCCCGCGAAGGTTACCGCCTCGGTAAGTTCGGGTTTCTGGATGTCCTGGATGCGCAGCGCACCTTATTTGGCGCAAAAAACCAGTATTTACTGGCGCTTTCCGATTACCACAAGTCGGCAGTTGAGTTAGAACGCTTAATCGGCGGCAGTTTGGATGAAACGCCGCCCTATCGTAAACAGGAGACAGTTCAATGAAAAAAAAACAGGGTTTGGCTATTTTTGGCTTGATTGCGGTTGGCATCGTGCTGGCTTTTTTTATCCTCCGTCTAGAGGCACCTATCGTCAATAATGAAGTAGAAGAGACTCATGAAGAAGCCACCGATCGGACTAAAGGCCCGCATGGTGGCGAGCTATTCATTAAAGGCGACTTTGCGCTGGAAATTTCGCTGGTAGAAGACGGTGGTGAAGCGCATTTCCGTGCCTATTCGCTCAAAAACGAAAAACCTCTCCCGCCAAGTGCCGTCAAGATTTCCGCGATTGTAACGCGTCCGGATGGCGAGAAAGAGATAGTCAATTTTGTGCCGGAAAAAGATTTTTTACAAAGTATTCAGCCCATTGAAGAACCGCATGTATTCGAAGCGACCTTGAGCGCTCAGTATGATGACCAGTCCTATCAATTTTCTTTGCTCAAGGAAGAGGGGAAAATTAAGTTAAGTGATCAACAGATTACGGAAACTGGCGTAACAATCCAGACGGCGGGTGCTGCATCCATTAGTAGTGTAGTGTCGCTTCCCGGTGAAATTCGCTTCAATGAAGACAAAACCTCACACGTCGTCCCCCGACTTGCCGGTGTGGTCGAGGCTATATCCGCCAACCTTGGAGAGCAAGTTAAAAAAGATCAAGTCTTAGTTGTGATTGCAAGTCCTGGATTGGCGGAACAACGTAGTGAGTTGCTTTCGGCGCAAAAGCGTCTGGAATTAGCCCGTTCCACTTTTGCGCGGGAAAAACACTTATGGGAAGCGAAGATCTCGGCAGAGCAGGACTACCTGCAAGCCAGACAGGTGATGAGCGAGGCTGAAATTGCCGTACATAATGCCCAACAGAAGCTGTTGGCGCTTGGCGCAAGTCCAAAGGTATCGGCCGACTCAGGTACACTCAACCGCTACGAAATTCGCGCACCGTTCGACGGCAGGTTGGTCGAAAAGCATATCGCCCTGGGAGAGGCGGTCAAGGAAGATGCGAGCATCTTCACTATTTCCGATATGTCGTCCGTATGGGCCGAGATCATCGTTTCGGCAAAAGACCTCAATGTCGTCCAGGTCGGCAAAAAAGTCTCGATCAAAGCTACGGCGCTCGACTCCGTAGCCTCTGGAACAGTGTCCTATGTAGGCTCACTTCTCGGCGAACAGACGCGCACCGCCAAAGCCCGCGTGACATTGGCGAATCCTCAGATGGCCTGGCGTCCTGGATTATTCATCACTGTCGAGATCGTTGCCAACGAAATGAAGGTGCCGGTCGCCGTATCGTCCGATGCCCTCCAGACTATCAACGATGAGCCGACGATTTTTATTCGCGTGCCGGGTGGCTTTATCGCCCAACCGGTCACGACCGGACTATCCGATGGCAGAGTTACTGAGATCGTGGCAGGGCTCAAACCGGGAACTGAATACGCTGTCAATGGCAGCTTCGTCATCAAATCCGAGCAAGGCAAAGCCGGAGCTTCACATGAGCATTGATACTAAGGAATTTCAACATGTTTGAACGACTCATCCATTTAGCTATCGAGCAACGCTGGCTGGTTCTTCTGGCCGTGCTCGGCATGGCCGTACTTGGTATCTTTAATTACAAGGTACTGCCGATCGATGCCGTTCCGGACATCACTAACGTCCAGATGCAGATCAATACGTCGGTGCCGGGCTATTCGCCGCTGGAGACCGAGCAGCGTGTCACCTATCCGATCGAGACCGTCATGGCAGGTTTGCCCCATCTGGAGCAAACCCGCTCACTGTCGCGCTATGGCTTATCGCAAGTGACGGTGATCTTCCAGGACGGCACTGATGTTTACTTTGCACGGCAACTGGTTAATCAGCGCATCCAGGAAGCCAAAGATAAACTGCCTTCCGGCGTAACCCCGGTGATGGGACCCATCTCGACCGGTCTGGGGGAAATCTATCTGTGGACCGTCGAAGCCAAGGACGGCGCCAAGAAGCCCGACGGCTCGCCCTACACGGCAACGGATTTACGCGAGATTCAGGACTGGATCATTAAACCGCAACTGCGCAATGTAATCGGCGTCACCGAGATTAATTCCATCGGCGGATTTGCCAAGCAATATCAGGTTGCACCGATTCCGGAAAAACTCGCATCCTACGGTTTGACCTTACAGGACCTCGTGACGGCGCTGGATCGCAACAACAACAATATCGGTGCCGGCTACATCGAGAAGCGTGGCGAGCAGTATTTGATTCGTGCGCCAGGACAGGTTCACTCGATAGACGATATTCGAAATGTCATTCTCGGCAGTGTGCAGGGTGTGCCGATCCGTATCCGCGATGTGGGCGAGGTCGAGATTGGTCGAGAACTGCGCACCGGCGCTGCCACCGAAAATGGCCGTGAAGTGGTGCTGGGTACGGTCTTCATGCTAATCGGCCAAAATAGCCGGAGCGTTTCGCAGGCCGTTGACAAAAAAATGGCGGAGATCAACCGCACGCTGCCTGAAGGTGTTGAGGCAATTACTGTCTACGACCGAACCGTGCTGGTCGATAAAGCCATCAATACGGTCAAGAAGAACCTAACCGAAGGTGCGGTCCTGGTCATTGTGATTCTGTTTCTGTTCCTCGGCAACATCCGCGCGGCCATCATCACGGCGATGGTGATTCCTCTGTCAATGCTGTTCACCTTCACGGGCATGGTGACGTACCAGGTTAGCGCGAATCTGATGAGTCTGGGGGCGCTCGACTTCGGCGTCATTATTGATGGCGCCGTGGTGATTGTGGAAAATTGTGTGCGGCGGCTCTCCCATGCTCAGGAGCAGCAAGGCCGAACTCTGACCCGCAATGAGCGTTATCATGAGGTCTTTATTGCCGCCAAAGAAGCGCGACGGCCGCTCTTGTTCGGTCAGATCATCATCATGGTGGTGTATTTGCCGATCTTCGCCTTGACCGGTGTGGAAGGCAAAATGTTCCATCCAATGGCTTTCACGGTTGTGATTGCTTTAGTGGGCGCCATGATTCTGTCGGTCACCTTTATCCCTGCGGCGGTGGCTCTCTTTATTGGAGATAGAGTTGCCGAAAAAGAAAATAGCCTGATGCAGACGGCTAAACGTATTTATGCGGTAGCGCTGGATCAGGTGATGATTAATAAGCCCGTGGTATTGACGTTTGCTGTCGTCGCGGTGATCCTATCGGGTCTCTTGACGACGCGGATGGGCAGCGAGTTTGTGCCGAGTCTGAATGAAGGGGACTTTGCAATTCAGGCGATGCGCATCCCCGGCACCAGTTTGTCGCAATCTGTCGCTATGCAACAGCAGATTGAAGGTTCTCTAAAACAGCAGTTCCCGGAAATTGACCGGATATTTGCGCGAACCGGCACCGCCGAGATCGCCTCAGACCCCATGCCACCCAACATTTCGGATGGTTATATCATGCTAAAGCCTAGCGATCAGTGGCCTGAACCGAATAAAACGCGGGATGAATTGTTGGCTGAGGTGCAAACAGCGGCCAACAAACTCCCAGGCAATATTTACGAATTCTCCCAGCCTATCCAGCTACGTTTCAATGAATTGATTTCAGGTGTACGTAGCGACGTGGCAGTCAAGGTATTTGGCGATGATATGGATGTTCTGAATGACACAGGCACTAAAATATCAGCGGTTATGGAAAAAATTCCCGGCGCATCAGAGGTTAAAGTCGAACAAACAACAGGGCTGCCGATGCTCACGGTCAACATTGACCGAGAGAAAACAGCGCGTTATGGCTTGAACGTCGGCGATGTTCAGGATGCTGTAGCTACCGCAATCGGTGGAACAGAAGCCGGAACCTTGTTCCAGGGTGATCGTCGATTCGACATTATCGTTCGTTTACCTGAGAACCTGCGTAGCGATCTGGAAGCCCTCAAACGTTTACCAATCTCATTGCCACGAACGCAAAACGGCGATGGTCGAACGACCTACATACCGCTGGCTGAAGTGGCCAGTCTTGAAATAGCTCCAGGACCTAACCAAATCAGTCGGGAAAATGGAAAACGCCGGGTTGTTGTAAGTGCTAACGTGCGTGGTCGCGACATCGGATCGTTCGTCGCCGAGGCCGAGCAAAAGCTTGAGCAGCAAGTCAAGACTCCGTCCGGATACTGGACGACTTGGGGCGGACAGTTCGAGCAATTGCAATCGGCTACGCAGCGATTGCAGCTTGTGGTTCCGGTGGCCTTGATGCTGGTCTTTACACTATTATTCATGATGTTTGGTAACGCCAAGGACGGTCTGCTGGTCTTTAGCGGTATCCCTTTTGCGCTGACGGGCGGTTTGATCGCGTTATGGTTGCGCGATATTCCGATGTCGATCTCAGCGGCGGTTGGTTTCATCGCGCTCTCCGGTGTGGCGGTGCTGAACGGGCTGGTCATGATTGCCTTTATCCGTAGCCTACGCGACGAAGGCAAGTCACTGGATAAAGCGATTTATGAGGGCGCTTTGACACGACTGCGGCCGGTTCTGATGACTGCATTAGTCGCATCATTCGGTTTCGTGCCGATGGCGATTGCTACCGGAACAGGGGCTGAAGTGCAGCGGCCACTGGCAACCGTGGTTATCGGCGGCATCCTGTCGTCAACGATGCTGACTTTGTTGGTGTTACCGATTCTATACTGGCTCGCGCATCGCAAAGACGAACAAGCCGGTTCCATAATACGGGAAATATGAAGATTGGGTTTAATGAGGAGAGAAATAGATGAAATCATGCAATCAATCAGAAAAATCCTGCGCTTGTGCAGGAGACAAACCGGATACCAGTCAGCCAAGCGTATCCATGCCTACGAGTGGCATGACTTTCAAGATCGAAGGCCTGGACTGCGCTGAAGAAGTCGCCATTTTAAAAAGCGCTATAGGCCCATTAGCGGGCGGCAGCGACAAGCTGGTTTTTGATATTTTAAACGGACGAATGACACTGTTGCCTGAAGCTGATCCGGTGACGGAAAAGACCATCATTAAAGCGATTGCCTTAACCGGCATGAAGGCGACTCGCTGGCAAGCGGGTCAGGCACAAGCTGATGTAAAACAACTACACCGTTCGAAGACTGTTTATACCATGGTCAGCGGTTTGTTGATCATGGTCGGCATGTTGATTCATATCGCTATGGCCGGTGGCTTTAGTGATGCGCAAACTTTTCTCAGCCACCCTGAAAATTGGTCGTTACACTGGGCGGTTATCACTGACTATCTCACTAGCTTAGCTAACGCACATACTCAGCAAGCGATGCCTTTACCTGAAAAAATCGCGTTTGGCCTGGCGGTGATTTTCGGTGCTCGGCATGTGATGGTTAAAGCTTTTTATGCGCTGAAACGATTGCGTGCCGATATGAATTTGTTGATGATGGTTGCCGTCATCGGTGCCATGTTCATTGATGAATGGTTTGAAGCTGCCACCGTGAGTTTTTTATTTTCACTGTCCTTGACGATTGAAAGCTGGAGCATTGGCCGTGCTCGTCATGCGGTAGAAGCTCTACTGGATTTAGCGCCTTCAACGGTTACGATCAAGGATGACCGCGGACAGGAACGTATTGTACCCGCCGCAGAAGTCGGTACCGGCACCCATTTCATAGTAGCGCCGGGCAATAAAATTCCCTTGGATGGCGATGTGATTGGAGGCTTCAGCTCGGTCAATCAAGCACCGATTACCGGTGAAAGCATGCCTGTTGCCAAGCAAGTTGACGATGAGGTGTTTGCCGGCAGTATCAATGGTGAAGGAACACTGGAAATCAAATCCTCCAAACTCGCCTCGGATACCACGCTGGCGCATATCATTCGTCTGGTGGGAGAAGCCCATAGCCAGCGAGCGGAAGCCGAGCAATGGGTGGAAAAGTTTGCCCGCATTTATACCCCGGCGGTGATGATCCTGGCGCTGGCCGTGTTCATCATTCCGCCGTTGTTTTTAGAGGGCATCTGGAACGAGTGGTTTTACCGTGCTTTGGTGTTACTGGTGATTGCCTGCCCTTGTGCGTTGGTCATTTCAACGCCGGTCAGTATTGTCGCGGCATTGGCTAGCGCAGCCAGGCAAGGTATTTTGATCAAAGGTGGTATTTATATTGAAGCACCTGCACATATTAATGCGATTGCCTTTGATAAAACCGGAACGCTGACCTGCGGTGAGCCGATAGTTACCGGTGTTTACCCTTTTAACGGTCATAGCGAAGAAGAACTGTTAAGTCGCGCTGCGGCACTGGAAGCACGTAGCAATCATCCACTGGCCAAAGCCATTTTACGCTACACGGAAAACAGGGGTATCAGTATTGCCAGTGCTGACAACGTGACCGTTCTACCTGGTAAAGGTGTCACAGGGCTATTTAATGGGGCTGATTTCTGGCTGGGATCGCGTCGCTATTTGTTAGAGCGTAGTCAGGAAGTTCCGGAAATCAGTGAAAAAGCGATTGCACTTGAACAAACCGGCCAAACCGTTATCGCGATTGGCAACGATCGACACATTTGCGGCTTGATTGCCGTCGCTGATCAGCCTCGTACTCAAATTAAAGCGATATTACAATCGCTCAGAGAAAAGGGAATCAAACACCTGGTTATGTTGACCGGTGATAATCGGGTCACGGCTAATAACATCGCGGCTCAAATCGGTATTGATGAAGTACATGCGGAATTACTGCCAACCGATAAAGTTGAGATCGTTAGTCAAATGATCGAAAAATACGGACAGGTTGCGATGATCGGTGATGGTATTAATGATGCTCCGGCACTGGGCCGGGCCAATCTGGGCATTGCCATGGGCGTGTTGGGTTCGGATGCGGCGATAGAAATCGCGGATATTGCCTTAATGGGCGACGACCTGTCCAAGCTCCCTTGGCTAATCAGTCATTCCAAAAGAACACTGGCGATTATCCGGCAAAATATTATTTTTGCACTCACGATCAAAGCCGCTTTTGCCTTATTAGCTTTTGCAGGGCTTGCAACGTTATGGGAAGCCATTGCGGCCGATATGGGGGCTTCTTTATTGGTTGTTGCAAACGGATTGAGGCTGCTAAAGGCTAAATATAATTATTCTTAGATCCTGTTAGCACAAATAAAAATATCCGGTTTTATATATCCGGTAAGGTGGCAACGCTGTTTTGCCAACCCTTTCCGGAAATTACGGTGTTTCGTGCATCCATCTGAGATAGCAGCAGCCAAATTCGGGTGGACACGAAAAGCATGCGCCTACCCTCTCTGCCTTTTTTGCAACAGTAAAGCAAGTTGGGTCGAACGAAGCAAATCCCAACCTGCGGTACGCTATTGTTTTGGCTCATGTCCCATCATATGGTCTCCTCCGCCGCAACCCATGTCATCCATCATCATGCCGCGCATGTGCCCCATGTGTTCATGCATTAGGCGCGTGCGCTCTTCGGGGTTCTTTGTCTGGCGTATTTCGGTCATTTCCTTTTCCATCTGCTTCAGGCGTTCTTGCATCTCCTTTTCGGTCATTGTCTTCTGTTGTTCTTCAACGGCAAGCGCGAAGGAGTTGTTCAATGCTATAAAAGCGAATATGAATAATAGGGTGTACGTTTTCATATTAATATCCTTCTCAAAGAATTTTTTGCACTTCGTTCAGGGGCGGCAAACAATGACACTCGCGATTTTAGTGAGTAGGCATATAAACCCATTTTCTAACTAACTCTTTGTATATTTTTTCAAGATTAAACTATCCTAACTTCAACAACAGCATAATTGGTACAAATACCTAGTACTCAGTCACGCTGGTCCGAATAGATAGAATAAGGATTTAATTTATGGTATGAATATTGGCTTTGGCGTAGCGAGGTTCAGTCATGCCAGCCATCAACTATAAAGTCAATTTGACCGACGAAGAAAAATTGGTAATGGGTCAAATATGTGATTTTCTTATATAATTTTGTGTTTCGTGATTACCCGGCAAATACAAAAATACTGGAAAATGACTCTAAATACTGGCAAGCTCAGCTCATGCATTGCAAGTACAGGGCGGCTTTTTACGATAGCGAAAGTCCAAAAGTATAATAGCTGCCAATTGCCAATAACATAACAGGATTCTGAAAAAAAACCTTACACTATCGACGTTTTTGTTCCGGTTCCTATAACCCGGCGTTGACGGCAAAGAATAAACATTAATCACCGGTCATGCTGTGATAAAAAACAGCGTATTCCATATGAAAATTAAAAAGTGATTGTCGTAAGCCGGGGGCGCTTAACTGATACACTTTAAATTAAAAATAATTCCTTCGATATTGAAGGATGACAACTAATGATTGTAGCGAAAGTCCAGATAATATTGAATTATGACCTGTTATCAAGAAATTGCCTGCCCGGCTTGTGGCAGCAACCTCATCATGAAGTCTAGCCGTAGTGCAGCGGGTACACAGCGTTACCGCTGCCACAAGCCGGAATGCAAAACTAAAACATTCATGCTGAATTACCGCTGTAAGGCTTGCGAACCCGGTATCAAACAGCAAGTAGCGAAGCGTTTGGCCGAAGTCTTCCATAGTGAGAAGGAGAGGTTCTTTCGCAAAACTTGTAAAACCGAAAGATAATTCATTTTGAGACCATTAACCCTGTGCTCTACCTCAAGTAGATTAATAAAAATATCTCAATTTTGGATAACGACTAGCCAATTCTGAGCTCAGGACAAAACCAGCGGCCCGCTGGCTGAGGGCTGATGTTGGGGCTCACTGCCGCTCAGCGCATGTTCATCCTCACCGTCGACCGGTGGCTCGATTTCGAGTTCGGGAGGCGCAATCATCCCCCCTGCATCAGCTCATCAATCTGATATTTATCCAGGGTTTCCCAATCCAACAAGGCATGGGCCATGTTGTGCAGGATGTCGATATGTTCCTTGAGGATGGTTTCGGCGCGCAGATAATTGCTGTCCACCATCAGCCGGATTTCCTTGTCGATGAGCCGCGCCATCTGTTCTGACATCGGTTTGGATTGCAGACCCATGTAGCCACCTTCGCTGTCGCCGTAGTCCATCGGCCCGAGACGGTCAGACAGGCCCCATTTGGTAACCATGTTACGGGCCAAGTGGGTGGCGCGCTGGATGTCGTTTGAAGCGCCGGTTGTGACCTTGTTTTTGCCGTAGATCAACGCTTCAGCGACCCGACCGCCGAACAGGCTGGCGATCTGGCCTTCCAGTTTGTCCTTGCTGGCGCTGTACTGGTCGCGTTCCGGCAGGAACATGGTAATGCCTAGTGCGCCGCCGCGCGGCATGATGCTTATTTTGTAGACTGGATCATGCTCCAGCACCAGACGGCCGACAATGGCGTGACCTGCTTCGTGGTAGGCGGTCATTAGAAGGTCTTCACGGCTCATGATCATCGTGCGCTTTTCAACGCCCATAATCGTTTTATCGCGGGCCTTGTCGAGATCGTTCATCGTCACCACCCGCTTGTTATTGCGGGCGGCGAATAATGCGCCTTCGTTGATCAAGTTGGCCAGTTCGGCGCCGGAAAAACCGGGGGTGCCGCGCGCCAGATCGTTGATGTTGACATCGTCGGCCAGAGGAACCTTGTCGGCGTGTACTTTGAGAATCTGTTCTCGCCCCTTGATATCGGGCAGACCGACCTGCACTTGCCGGTCGAAACGGCCCGGTCTGAGCAGAGCTTTATCCAACACGTCGGCGCGGTTGGTGGCGGCGATCACGATGATGCCTTCGTTGCCGCTGAAGCCGTCCATTTCCACCAGCAGCTGGTTCAGGGTTTGTTCGCGCTCTTCCGCGCCTCCCATATTGCCGGCACCGCGCTGGCGGCCGACCGCGTCGATTTCGTCGATAAAGATGATGCAGGGCGCGCGCTTCTTGGCTTGTTCAAACATGTCGCGCACCCTGGAGGCGCCGACGCCGACGAACATTTCCACGAAATCCGAACCGGAGATCGAGAAGAACGGCACTCCGGCTTCACCGGCAATCGCACGGGCCAGCAGGGTTTTACCGGTACCCGGAGGGCCGACCATCAGCACGCCACTCGGAATTTTACCACCCAGTACTTCGTATTTGCCGGGGTCTTTAAGGAAGTCGACCATTTCCATCACGTCTTCTTTGGCTTCCTCGACACCGGCCACATCCTTGAAGCGCACTTTGATCTGATCTTCGGCCATCAGTTTGGCGCGGCTTTTACCAAAGCCGTTTTGACCTCCGCCGGCGCCCTGTTGCAGCTTACGCATGAAATAGACCATTACCGCGATCAGCAGCAAGGTCGGTGCCCACGATTCAAAAAGCTGCATGAAGGTAGACGTTATCTGTGGCTTCTGGCCCTTGATTTTGACGTCATGCTCCAAAAGCTCGTCTATTATGCGGACATCGTTAGGATTGTAGGTGGAAAAAACAGTGCCGTTGTGACGGCGACCATCAACATATTTGCCGTCGATTATCACTTCTGTAACCGCTTTGTTACGCACCGCCTCGATAAATTCCGAATAGGGAATCTCGTTTTGCTGATCGTATGCAGAAGGCGTGGGATTAAACACCGCAAACATCGTAATGCCGATCACAACCAGTATGAACAACAGAGGGATTAGTAATTTTTTCATGGGGGTGTCGCTTCCTAAGGCAAAGGGCAAAGATGCCCTGATTTGATGTTTGGTTTTTTTCGCCTTTCAAGACGGAGGTTGGCCTCGTATTCGTCGCCACCGACCGTGGTATAAAAAAGACCCACATCACCGATTCGCCACTTGGCGAACGAGTCTACAATCACGTTCTTCTTCTCGAAGGTAAGAAAACGCTTGAACTGGGTGTCCAAGGTCAGCACACGCGCATCAAATGTACCGACTTTATTGATGATGAGAGTCTTAAAGTGGAGTCCCGGTGTAAAGTCGCAGGCAACCATTTCCCCGAGACGAAACAGGATGGCTTTACGGCCATCCTGTTTTAGAGCAGTTAGTGGTTAGCCGCGTAGAGCTGTTTGATTTCTTTATACCGGTTTAAAGCATCAGCCAAAGACTCTTTTGCCGCTTGCGGCTCATTGTTCGACAAAGCCGTACGCGCTTGCTTCAACACGTTGCTGGCTTGATTACGTTTTAGATCAAGCACGTTATTGGCAATATCTTTTTGCAATTGACGGGCATCGGTAACCAGGTCTATGACCGCTTCGTTGTTTGCTCCATTGTCCAGAGCCGTTTTAGCCTCTTCTACTTTGGCAAGCGTATTGTCGATAGCTGCTTTAACATCTTCATAGGATGGGTTCGCTACGGCAGAAGCAGTGGATGACATTGCCGCCATAGATAAAGCCATAACAGAAGAAACCAGGATTTTGTTGAATGTGTTCATGGGATAAACCTCAAAGTTGATAAATAAAGTATTTCTACGTAGCAATTGAAATGAGCTTTTATGTAAGGAAGATTCAAGTTAATCGCTAGGTATGGATATAGTCTAGCAGGTTTAGTCCTGATTAGTACTATTATTTGTTCTAGTAAGGACTATTTTTTTATTAACACTGCCTTTTACCCATCGCTTCTGCTTACGATTCTAAATATATCCATTATTTATCAATAATTTATATCTTTTCAAGACATCCCTGTTTGCACGTTTAATTGGCTGCAGATTTCGTTCGATTTGAGTCGCAAGGTTGCGCGTCTTGCTGAAAAATAAGTAAAACACCTTAATAGCGACAACTTGGTTCCATTCAAATGTTAGAGTGGAAAGGTTTTTAAGGTGAATACTCCAAATTACTATAAAAAGCTTGAGGCTATTATTGATTAGGATTACCATTTAGTCCTTATTAGAACTAAATGAGTGTAACCGCTATGTCTCCTCCATCCACATTTCCCAGCGTACTACGTGAGTTAGTACGAACACATCAAGCTTTTTTAGCTTATGCGGCCATTCATGCGCATACGCTGGATCTGACGCTGCCTCAATTTGATATTATTCTGACCTTGGGCAATGCGTTCGGTATGACCTTTAAGAGGCTGGGTGAGAAAACCTTAATTACTAAAGGGACGTTAACCGGCATTGTCAACCGCCTGGAGGATAAAGGGCTGGTTCAGCGGGTTGCCTCGAAAACGGATGGCCGCAGTCAGATTGTACGACTAACGACGGCAGGAACGGTCTTATTCGACAGCGCTGTTCCCGAGCATTTGGACTATATTCATCGAATATTTAAGGGTTCTTCTCCAGAAGACATAGCGACGCTGGAAGCCGCCCTATTGCGGTTGCGGAAGGCGGTCATTGCCGAACGCGGCGATGGCAACGGAAAGCTTAATGATGAAAGCGATGGCTGGTGCACCAAAGTTAAGGATGTCTGTAAAAATTATCAAGATAGTCTGTAAATCAACCCAAATATTTGCAAGCTATCAACATTGACTAAATCCTTATCTCTCTGAATTATTTCTAACTAAAACCATCTAATTGCAGAATTCTGAATTAGTGTGTTTCAGCTAATATCGTAATAGAGTCGTTACGGATAGTTATGGTGTTAAATTGGAATGGACTGTACGGTCAAAGAATGTGGATGGGTCTCTTAATGGCCGAAACTGTGAATTGGCATATTTTTAAATGCCGTTTTCGATAGCTGAAGTTCAAATCTGTTTGGCCAACGATGTCGAGGTCGCTGCCAGCCCCTAAGGCGAAATAGAACCTAACTTGCTTCTAGCTTTTAGCCATATCGGCTTTGCGTGCAATCATCTTTTCGGCCAGCGCGTGTCCGCCACCGTTGTCAATAATGACCTGGCGAATTTTTTCGTCAGAAATCCGTACTACCACCCTGATGGCCTGTCTAATGTCTTCAGGACTCATGTCGGCGAAGAGTTTGACCGCGTGTGGGTTGCCATCGTCACTTCGCAGCGCATCGAGTTCGTCCACGCGGATGCCGAATGCTTTGCCTTTGGGATCCCCCTGAGCCCGGAATGCCAGCGCTCCGCCCACATCAAGCGTCAGCACTTTACCGTTGAGAACACCTTGGTTGTCGCCATTGAAGCCGGCGGCGTCCCAGTTGGCCGTCCAGGCATGCACACCGAACCACCGCTGCGCCTGTTTGCGTTCGCTTTGACTGAGATGTGCAATGCTCTTTTTATCGAGTTCGACCCACTCAGTCGCAATTTGGTCGGGCGTGTTCGTGTTCACATAGGTCAGAGTCGGAGCGCCGGCCAGTTGGTAGAGCTTGACTGCGATCATCTCATTGCGTGCATGCGCAGGAGATTCCAGCGTCTTCACGTAGTAGCGTTGCCCGTTGTCGGCCTGAAAAATGCCCGCAGGGTTGGTGCCCAATTGTCCGCCAACCCGCTGCATCGTGGTGGTATCAATCGGAGGCATTTCGGCGCTCATCTCTACGCTCCCGCTCAGGGAATGAGCTTAGTTCGACGCACTAATGCCAGTTGTGCAGGCGTTTCGATGGCGCCCTTGCGCACGCGACGAACGGTATGGATCGCCTGTTCGGGATCCATACCTAATTCCACCAGTAGCCGCGCCGCAATCATGCCCGCCCGGCCCAGGCCGCCTTTGCAATGCACGAGCAAATCATCGCCATTGCGCAACATCTCACGGATCTCGCGGCCTTGCGTGGCCCACTGCTGTTCGAAAGCCTGGGTAGGAACGGAAAAGTCGGCAATGGGCAAATGGAGCCACTCAATGCCGCGTCTGCGAATTTCATGCCCGAGCTGAGGCACCTTGAGAGCTTTGAGCTCTGCGGGTTCGACCAGTGTCAGCACCAGCTTTGCGCCCCATGTAGCGATAACATCCAAATCGATTCCGAGGTCGCGTTCCCAAGCACCCGTGTAAGCAAAATGGTCGTGCTTGCCTGGGCAGAAGGTAATCCCGATCCGTCCATGCGAGGGGCTCGCACGTACTTCTGCGATCTGAATAGGGTGTGTATGGCTGGTCCGCGTAGCTGTCATAGTGCTATCCTGACGAAATTTTTTATGTATTTTTTTATGAAAAATATTGTCGACTTACTCCGACCCCATTCACTGGCACTTGATGGCTATTTAATTTTTAGAATTGAGTTGACCACAGGCTGCCAATACATCATCGCCTTTAGCACTTCTTATTAAAGTCGGGATTTTAAAAGTATCTAAAACTTCTTTAAACTTTTCGATTTTATCCAAATCCGGATGATTGTAATGTGATCCTGGGAATGAGTTAAAAGGAATTAAGTTGATATAAGCCCTTTTACCAGACAGTATCGTTCCCAATTTTTTAGCATCATCGGGAGAATCATTAAAATCTTTTATCAGAATATATTCATAAGTAATAAATTGCTTTTTATTTAAAGGTATCTTATCAATATATGCTAATACCTCATCTAGCGGATATTTTTTATTAATCGGAATAAGTTCATTTCTTTTTTCTTTAAAGGGTGAATGAAGAGATAACGCAAGATTCACTCCAGGAATTTCCTGGCTCCATCTTTTAAGCCCAGGAATATAACCCGCCGTTGAAATGGTAATTTTTTGGACACCAATTGAAGTGCCGTGTTGTGATAAAAATATTTCACAGGCTTTTTTGACGGCATCAAAATTATGTAAAGGTTCGCCTTGCCCCATAAAAACAATATTTAAAATCCGCTCTTCTCCAGGTCTATTTTTCGCTAACCAGCGCCAAGCCTGTAGAAACTGGCCGACAATTTCACTTGTCGTCAAATTCCTTTTAAGCCCTTGTTCTCCGGTAAAACAAAATGAACAATTCATTGCACAGCCAACCTGAGATGAAAGGCAGATAGAATATTTATTATTAAACGGAATAAGGACGGTTTCAATTTTATGATTGTCTTTAAGTTTAAAAAGAAATTTTACTGTTCGATCTTTTGATTCATGAACAGTATCGATTTCGGGCAGAGAAAAGTCGAAATTATTTTGAAAAAAGGCCAATGAACATTTGGCAATTTGATCAATGCATTGAGTATTTTCTTTTTTCTTATAATGCCAATTAAAAAGAACTGCCGCTGCTGAGTGGTTTAAATTATTCTGATTTATAACCGTTTCTAAATCAGAATAATTTAAGTCATAAAAGGATCGTTTCAGAAAATATCTCCTAGTATTAATATTTTATCGATACCAAATAGTATGAAATATTGGATTTGGTATCGCAATTATATTGAACCTGTTTATAAGGTTTGGTATTTGTCATGTACAGAGAATCATGTTTTTTATCATAGTTAGGCATCCTGACTTTCGCCTATCCTACGAAAGTAAAGGTTTTCGCCCAAGCTTTACCGTATTTCATTCTGCCATATTCATCGTCATAAAGCTGCCAGTCACGATAGGCAGTTTATGGACGAACTCGGGCAGCCAACTTTTATTATTCTGCCCCAAAAAATGTAATAGTTTATAGGGCTATTTTAGATGACATTGAGACCATAATTTTGTAGGTGCCATTATATTGAACTCGGCCCCTTTTTTGCCGACAGAATCGGGGAATTCGCGTCGGCGGTAAAGATCGAAGTGGGTGATGATCTGGACGTGCTTGATTGTCGGGGATTTTGCTCCGTCCTGCCTGGTGAAGTTGATGCGCTCCAATACGCCTAAGACTGGTGTTAACGGTCTTAAAATCTGCCAAGGCATTATTGAGAAAATCGCCGACGTTGTGAGGGGCTTCGTTGATCAGGTATTGATATCGAGAATGTTCCGACATCCAGAATGAGCCATTCCCCATGCACCAGTCTTTCTGGTATATAAGGCGTCCTAAAATCTGTTCATTGACGCACGTACTGACCCTGTACATGAGTGTACATGTTTAAAACGTCTTTAATACATTCTCCTGTGTCACTTGCACAAAATTTACTTTATTTTTACTCTGCCAAATTTGCGATAATGCACAGTCATTTTATTTACAAGGTATTCGTTGCACATGTGGTTTAAAAATCTGAGCATTTTTCGTCTTACTGAAGATTTCACTTTGGCTCCAGCAGACCTGGAACTAAAACTTGAACAAATGGCTTTTCGTCCCTGCGGCAGCCATGAAGAATTTACTTTCGGCTGGACTTCACCGCTGGGTAAATCGTCAGAACAACTGGTGCATAGCGCGAACGGCTTTTTAATGCTGTGCGGAAAAAAAGAAGAAAGAGTGCTGCCTGCGTCCGTCGTCAATGAAATGATGCAGGAAAAGATTCTTGAAACAGAAGAACAGCAAGGACGTAAATTATCTAAAAAAGAACGCACGGCGATCAAGGACGAGCTGATCTTTGAGCTATTGCCAAGAGCCTTCACGTTCTCGAACAAGACTTACGCTTATATCGACCCTAAGGGCGGCTGGCTAATTGTCGATGCGGCTTCCGCCAAAAAAGCCGAAGATTTGCTGAGCAGTTTGCGCAAATGCTTAGGTTCGTTACCGGCGGTCCCGCTTAATACCATCGAAAAACCGGTCAAAGTCATGACCGAATGGTTGATCAACAATCAAGCGCCGGACGACATTACCATTGAAGACGAATGTGAGCTGCGCTCACCTGAAGAGGAAGGCGGCATTATCCGCTGCAAACGCCATGACCTGAGTCTGCCGGAAATCAAGAACCACCTGGATACCGGCAAGGAAGTCATCAAGCTGGCGGTGAATTGGGCTGATCGTATTGCTTTCATTATCGATGAAAACCTGGCAGTTAAGCGCTTGAAGTTTCTTGATTTGATTCAGGACCAAGTGTCCGATATTGATACCGGCTCTGAAGCGGAACAGTTCGATGTGGATTTTTCGATTATGTCGCTGGAATTGGCAAACTTCCTGCCGCGTTTGCTGGAGCTATTCGGCGGCGAGAACAAAGCGTAATTATCCTAACACCTCCACTCATCGCCAATGCTTGCGATGAGTGGAGGTGCTACTGAGTAGGGCGTGCCGTGCGCGCCTTTTACGATCTTAATCCTCTCTGGCGCGCATGGCACGCCCTACGTTGGACGTATTTACCCCGCTTAGTTTCATGGATGGCTTGCAGGGAAACTATGATGCGCTTAAACTCCGGTCTTAGGTTTTAACTACCCGTGAACTCTCAAGGAGACTCCCATGTTAGAAAAATACCAACCAGCCCCGCTATTCAGCTCAAAAAATCAATTCAATGAAACGGTTAATTTGTCCGACTACCTGGAAAAAAAGAATGTTGTGTTGTATTTTTACCCCAAAGATGACACGCCGGGCTGCACGATAGAAGCCAACCAGTTTACCCAACTTGCCGAGGAATTTGCCAAGGCCGATACGGTGGTTATCGGCGTGAGCAAGGATACTTGTGCCAGCCATACTGATTTTATTAATAAATTCGGCCTGAAAGTGGATTTACTGGCCGACGTGGATGGCGAACTCTGCGAGAGCTACGGCGTATGGCAGGAACGCGAAAAAAATGGCGTTAAAAGTATGGCTATTCTTCGTTCCACTTTCATTATCAACAAAGAAGGCATATTGGATGATGTTACGTATGGCGTCGTACCTGAGGGTCATGCTCAAGAAGTGTTGGAAAAAGTAAAAAACCTGTAATTCAGGGCGATTGTTATCACTGCCGCTGCACTTGGGATTAGGCTAATGCCAAAATTTAACTTCACCATACATCATGCCAGCCTCGTTGTTGCCGATACCGCGGTATCGCTGACATTTTATTGCGATGTGCTCGGCATGCAACAAACGGACAGACCGGATCTGGGTTTTCCTGGCGCCTGGTTGCAGTTGGGCGCACAGCAGATTCATTTGCTGGAACTGGAAAACCCCGATCCGATAACCGGCCGCCCAGAACATGGCGGACGGGATCGGCATATTGCGTTAACTGTGCCGGACTTGACACCGGTTCGGGAGGTATTGGATCAAAACGGTGTTAATTACACCTTGAGCAAATCCGGACGCAAAGCGCTGTTTTGCCGCGATCCGGATGGAAATGCGCTGGAGATTCTTCAGCCGGCATAAATTCGCTTAGGCTTTTTTTCTGTACATTAAATTGTAGATTTTAAAGCAAAGTATCGATGAGGCCAGCAGCAGTGTTATCGCGTTTGCAAATATGATTGCCTTATCGTCGAGATAAATTCCGTAAATAAGCCAACATAACACGCCCAAGGTAAAGGTGCTGTACATGCCTAACGAAAGGGATTCGGTGTCTCTTGTTTTTATCGTTAATATGGCCTGAGGCACAAATGAGGCGGTAGTGAGAGTCGCAGCTAAATAGCCGATAATTTCAGGGGTGAATATCATAAGTGTTTTGGCGTAACGCCATTATTTCCTCGCCGCGGATTTCTTTAGTTTTTTAAGTATGCTTTGACCGATAGCGTTTGCAAATTCTTCAATATTTTCATACTCCTGCTCTTGAGCAAAATCCACTACCGCCATAACCAGCTTTTTAGTTTCCGCTATTTCTTTGTGGCTTCGGCCGCAACCTTCACAATGCGTTCCTTCGTAAGTACATTTATCAATGCATGGACTAAATTTCATGGAATTTCCTCTCATCTTAAAGCTTTGTTCATAACGATAAAAGCGGGCAAAAACTGAAATAAGCTGCCCACGGTGAATTTGTCCTGAGGAATTTTAGCATACTGAAGATTAGCCTCTACAATCGCTATCGATAATCAAGCCTAGGCATTAATTTTTCTATCTCAGCGTGATCCGCTGACACTCAACATGATATTTCCAAAATCAATTTCACCGTCAACGATTTGAAAAACGCCTTTGCCTCGCTCCTCATTATTTTTCCAGATAGAGTTCCCAATCTGGACTTCAACGCCGCAATGCACGGCTTCTTCCGCAATAACCTGGACGTTCTCGGCAAGGGTCATTTCCGACAAAAGATGGACTCGCTCAGCATGCAGTTCAGCGCAATCGGTTTCAAATTTTTCCTTGGTATGAAGGGCCTTGTTTAACAACCCGTTTTTGTCTTTTTCGGGATGCGCCATAACAAAGGCGATAATCTTCTTAAGGTCTTCCTGCTCCTTTTCGTTCGCATCAATTTCAAGTTTAAGCTTGTCCTGCTGCGCCTGAAGATAAGGATTAAAACCGGCTCTGATTTTGGTTATAAACCCGGCATTCGAACCGATTATCGCTGTTTTCACCAAAACCGATGCGCTGGCAATACCGCCGATGATACGGCCTTTTTTTCCGCCTGATTTCCCAACTAATATCCGGTTAAGTGCGGTCAGGTGGTTATGCATGGAGAATTCTTCAATAACAATATCTATGCCCGCTTCCATACAGACATTTTCGGCAAAGTGCGCACTGATCGAGCCTTTGCTGATAATTATCGCGTTAAAAGTGGGCACTTCGTTTGGGTCGCCGCTATGTTCGTTATGACCGATCACGCCGCCTTTTATAACGATATTTCCACCCGCTTCAATTTCTGCCGCTTCGACGGTTCCGCCCACGAACACATCCCCAGTCACGTGAATTTTCATCCCATCCTTGACATCGCCTTTGATATTAATGGTGCCGTCAAAATTCATGTTCCCTGTTGAAAGATCCACCAGCGGCAGGTCGAGGGTCGGTTCCACGATGACGCCATGGGGGACAAGCTTCGGTTGCCCGGTGACCGCAGCCAACAGTAGACTGTTATTATCAGGGTCAAGCTCCGCCTCCGGGTCTAACTCTACACCTTGCAGTCCCGAGGCAAACTGTACATCCTGCCCTGGTTGCGGAAGAAGCACTCGCCCGGTGATGTCCCATCCTTGCTTGCCTTCGGTGGGTGGAGTGCGGCACATCAGCGGATCGCCAGGCCTTACGACAATCAACTGGCCAAGATCGCGGTAATCAACCATACCTCGCTCATCTACCTGGGGTTTCCGTTCTCTTATTTGCGGTATCAGGCTTTGGAACCGTGCGTCAAGACCCCGGACCGGGCGCAATCCTTGGGCTATGATACGATCTGTGGCGACGCCTGCCTTTAAGGCGGCCTCGATTTCATTTGTCATGATACCTTTGACTATTCCTTTTTCCTGCAAAGCCAGCTGAATTTGAAACAGAGTGACTGGAGCGCCACCGTAGGGAGGGGTTAGAGTAAGCTTGGCCGCCATTTTGTCATTGTCAATTTTAAGCTTATAACCGCCATCCCGACGCTCACCAATTTCCAGCACAAAGCTCTCAGTAGAACTGCTGTACTTTTTTAGCAAATTTGAGAGCGCGTTGTCATATAAAAACAGATTGGATAAGCTTTGCTTAGCCAGTGCCGCTTTGATTGTTGCTTCATCCAAAGGCGGTTTGCATTCACACGCTTCAAATGTTGCAAGCAACTTGCCTTCATCGCTCAGCTTAAAAGTCAGTACGTCTGTAGGTGACTCATCATTCACAACGTGTTCCTTGGATAATTATTACAGTCTGTCGAGAATAGAAAACATTGAGAATATCAGGCGTTTTTTCGCCGTTTGATCATCATCGCCAGCAGTAGGCGGAAACAGAAACAATCTTTAAATTAGCAAGATAACCTGCTTTGAAGAGTAGCACATTATTGAAAAGCCACACTTAATAGAAAAAAATCAAGGGACCTGTTTATCCATATTAAGATGCACACACTGCGAAAGTGCTTTGCTGATTTCAAAAAAAAGCCCCAGAACACTTAATCAGAGTGTACTGGGACTAAATGTCGCCGTTTGGCTGGCCTTTCTTTCCATCCCTGGCAAACATCCTTTTGGACTTTCTTAAAATCCGTTTCCCATTTTGGCGACGTAGTTATTGTCTCAAAAAATAACCACAAAAAAAGCCAGCTAAAGCTTAAGATAATGTACGCTCAAAATTACGTCCGATATCATTTTGTAAGTTGCACATTGCCAAGATTTACAATGAATAACAAACACTGCAAAATCTTGCTTGTCATAGTAGAATGCCGTTAGTCACCAAAATATAAATAATGCAAACATGGATCAACGTACTGCGGAAGTAGAGCGAAATACGCTTGAAACTCAAATCAAAATCAGAATTAACCTGGATGGGTCGGGTAAATCCTCGTTTTCCACCGGCGTACCTTTTCTTGAGCATATGCTCGACCAAATTGCCAGACATGGCTTGATCGACATGGACATTGAAGCCAAAGGCGATTTGGATATTGATGATCACCACACTGTTGAAGACATCGGCATTACCTTAGGCCAAGCGTTTACCAAAGCCATGCAAGACAAAAAAGGCATTTACCGCTACGGACACGCCTACGTGCCGTTGGATGAAGCATTATCGCGAGTCGTGATTGATTTTTCCGGTCGTCCCGGCTTGTTTTATGAAGTTAAATATCCGAAAGCCATGATCGGCAGATTTGACGTGGACTTGTTCCGCGAATTTTTTCAGGGCTTTGTCAACCATGCCGGAGTCACTTTGCATATCGACAACCTGAAAGGCGCAAATGCCCATCATGTCGCAGAAACTATCTTTAAAGCCATGGGTCGAGCCATACGCATGGCGATTACCGCCGACCCGCGTATGGCAGGCATAATGCCATCGACCAAGGGCAGTCTCTAACCTTCTAACCTTTAGCTTGTATTTCTTATGTCTTCTGTCGCTGTAATTGATTACGGAATGGGTAATCTGCACTCAATCGTAAAGGCTCTGCAACATGCCGCGCCTGAAGTCGATGTTATTTGCGTTTCCGATGCTGATTCGATTCTCCATGCTGACCGGGTAGTTTTCCCCGGTGTCGGTGCGATACGGGATTGCATGCTGGCTCTCAATCAATCGGGCTTAGCTGACGTTATCCAACAAGCTGCCAAAACCAAGCCTTTACTCGGCATTTGCTTGGGTATGCAGGCTTTATTAACCAATAGTGAAGAAAACGGCGGCACCCCATGCCTGGACATTTTTTCCGGGCAGGTCGTACATTTCCCTGAATCGTTGACAGACAGCGACGGGAACTCGCTCAAAATTCCGCACATGGGTTGGAATCAGGTTCATCAGCTGCAACAACATCCGCTATGGGAAAATATTCCCCAAGACAGCCGCTTTTATTTTGTGCATAGTTATTATGTGCAGCCGGATGATGTAACGATCATGGCGGCGACTACGCGATACCCGGATGCATTTACCTGCGCTTTGGCACAAGACAATATTTTTGCCGTACAATTCCACCCCGAAAAAAGTCAGGCAGTTGGCTTGCAACTGCTGAAAAATTTTATGCATTGGGATGGGCAAGCGTAAGGATGAATACACTTGTGCCCACTGGGTATGTCGTCTTTGGGCGGGTAAATCCGCCCCTATAATAATTACACGCCGCTGAGGATCTTATAAGTTATGTTGTTAATACCTGCAATCGATTTAAAAGAAGGAAAATGTGTTCGTTTGCGTCAGGGACGAATGGATGATAATACGATTTTTTCCGATGACCCGGTCGCTGTAGCAGGCAAGTGGGTCGCCGCCGGCGCGAAAAGAATTCATTTGGTTGACCTGGATGGCGCGTTTGCCGGCAAACCACGAAATGCCGATGTTATTCATGCCATTGTCGAAGCTTACCCCAATGTGCCTATACAAATAGGCGGCGGTATTCGCGATGAAGAAACTATCCAGGCTTATCTTAACGCCGGTGTGGAATACGTTATTATCGGTACCAAGGCGGTTAATGAGCCGCATTTTGTCAGGGATATGGCGCTGGAATATCCGCGCCGCATCATCGTCGGCTTGGATGCAAAAGACGGCAAAGTGGCTATTGACGGCTGGTCCAAACTGTCCAAACATGATGTGATCGATATGGCCCGACATTTTGAGGAAGACGGCGTCGAAGCCATTATTTACACCGATATTTCCAGGGACGGCATGATGTCCGGCGTCAATGTCGAAGCCACCGCAAAATTGGCGCGCGCGATCCGGATTCCGGTAATTGCTTCCGGCGGCATTACCAATATGGATGACATCAGGGCTTTGGGCGCTGTTGCAGCTGACGGCATCATGGGCGCGATCACCGGACGGGCAATTTACGAAGGCACGCTGGATTTTGAAGCGGCCGAAAAATTAGCGGAATCATTTCAATAACCATGAGCTTAGCCAAACGCATTATTCCCTGTCTGGATGTCGATAATGGCCGCGTCGTTAAAGGCGTGAAATTTGTCGATATTCGCGATGCCGGCGACCCTGTAGAAATCGCCAGGCGTTATGACCGTGAAGGCGCCGATGAAATCACTTTCCTGGATATTACCGCCACCCATGACAATCGGGACACCATTGTTCATGTCGTTGAACAGGTCGCCAGTGAGGTTTTTATCCCATTGACGGTCGGCGGAGGCATCAGAACCCTGGACGACATTCGCCGCATGCTGAATGCGGGTGCCGATAAAGTCGGCATTAACAGCGCGGCGGTATTTAATCCGGATTTTGTGCGCGAAGCGGCGGAGCGTTTTGGCTCGCAATGTATCGTGGTAGCCATAGACGCTAAGAAAGTCAGCTCAGCCGACGAACCCAGCCGCTGGGAAATTTTCACCCACGGCGGCCGCAAGCCGACAGGTATTGATGCGATTGCCTGGGCAAAAAGAATGGTCGATTACGGCGCCGGGGAAATCCTGTTAACCAGCATGGACCGAGACGGCACCCGCGAAGGTTTTGATTTGCCGTTAACCCGCGCCATTAGCGAGGCGGTGACGGTGCCGGTCATTGCGTCCGGCGGCGTCGGCAATCTGGATCACTTGGCTGACGGTATTATTGAAGGCAAGGCCGATGCAGTATTAGCTGCCAGTATTTTTCATTTTGCCGAATACACCATTGAACAGGCCAAACAGCACATGGCTTCACGTGGCATAGAGGTGCGTTTGTGAGCTGGTTGGACGAAATACGCTGGACTGAAGATGGCCTGGTACCGGTCATAGCGCAACAGGCGGAAACCGGAAAGATATTGATGTTCGCCTGGATGAATCGTGAGTCCTTGGATTTAACAGTTGCGGAAGGTTATGCCGTTTATTGGTCAAGGTCACGCGGAAGATTATGGCGTAAAGGTGAAGAATCCGGGCACAGGCAGAAAGTTATAGGTATATTTCTGGATTGCGATGAAGATGTTATTCTGCTACAAGTCGAACAGGAAGGCGGCATTGCCTGCCATACCGGCCGGGAAAGCTGCTTTTACCGTAGTTTGGTGGATGGGCAATGGCAAAGCATCGAGCCGGTTTTAAAAGATCCTGAAACTATTTATAGAAAATCATGAGCGATGTATTAAACCAACTGGCGCAAATTCTGGAACAGCGTAAATTAGAATCGGCCGATAAATCTTATGTCGCAAGCCTGTATGCCAAAGGACTGGACAGCATACTGAAAAAAATCGGCGAAGAAGCCACGGAAACCGTCATCGCCGCCAAAGACGGCGATAAAAAACAGATTATTTATGAAACTGCCGATTTGTGGTTTCATTGCATGGTGTTGCTGGCCGACCAAGGGCTGGGACCGGATGATGTATTGCAGGAACTGCAACGTCGTTTCGGTTTGTCCGGCCTGGAAGAAAAGGCGCAACGTAACAAGTAAAGATCTTGCAGTGCAAGGTCTCCAGCAAATACGGCATTGCAATCGCAACGCCTCCATTGGAGTAAGAAATGGGCCTTAGCGTTACTCACTTATTAGTTGTATTAGCCATCGTCATCGTTGTTTTCGGCACCAAGCGTCTACGCAATATTGGCGCTGACCTGGGTGGAGCCATCAAAGGCTTTCGCACCGCGATGAAAGACGGGGAAGAAGACAAACCTGTCGCAGATAAAGATGAAACCATTGAAGGTGAAGTCACTTCCAAAAAAACCGGTGAAAATTAACATTTATGTTTGATGTAGGATTTTCTGAACTGTGCCTGATCGGCTTGGTCAGCTTATTGGTGATAGGCCCTGAAAGATTGCCCAAAGTAGCAAGGCTGGCGGGATTTTGGCTCGGTAAAACACGCAACATGGTGGCTTCCGTCAAAGAAGAAATCAAGCTGGAGCTGCAAGCCGAAGAAATGCGGCAAATATTTAAAGAGCAGTCCGGCTTACAAGAGGTTCAGCAAATACTCGATGAAACCTCCGATACGCTCAAATCCACGATTGACCCGTTATCCACGACTTCAAGAACACAGGACGATGACTTGAATGCAGCGGTTGCCGAACCAGAGCCAAACAAAGAGCAACTACCTATAGATAAAGCCGAGCAGCATGAGTCAAAATAATTATAACGAGGCCGGAGAGCAATCTTTTATCAGTCATCTGATTGAGTTGCGTAACCGCGTATTGCGAGCGGTTTTATGCGTATTAGTTGTATTTTTGGGCCTGGCTTCATACGCCAATGAGATTTACAGTCTCTTGGCTGGCCCGTTGCTACAGCACATGCCGAAAAACAGCACGATGATTGCTATTGATGTGGCCTCCCCCTTTTTCACGCCGTTTAAGCTCGTTCTGATTGTTTCGATATTTATTTCAGTCCCTTTTATTCTTTATCAGTTCTGGGCATTTGTAGCTCCAGGCTTATATAAGAAGGAGCGGCGCATGATTTTGCCGCTGCTGGTTGCCAGCACCCTGTTGTTTTATATGGGGGTAGCCTTTGCTTATTTCGTGGTTTTCCCGCTGGTTTTCGGCTTCTTGACAGCCGCCGCACCTGCTGGCGTAGCAGTAATGACCGATATTGCCAAGTATCTTGATTTTGTTTTGGCGATGTTTTTTGCGTTTGGCATTTGCTTTGAAGTACCGATCTTCACTATCGTCTTGGTCTGGACCGGTATGGTAAGCCCCGCCGACCTCGCCGACAAACGTCCTTATGTCATCGTCGGCGCGTTTATCGTCGGAGCGGTTTTAACGCCTCCCGACGCTATCTCTCAAACATTATTGGCAGTACCGATGTGGATGTTGTTTGAGCTAGGTTTGTTATGCTCCCGGCTTTTTGTACCCGACAACGACTATCAAACATCCGATGGCACCGAAATAAAAGCCCAGCTGAATCAAATTGAACAGCAAGAAGATGAATAGCATTCTGGAGGCAACGAAGGCCTATATTGGTTAAATAAGCCAAGGGCTCTTTTTACCCAGTTTTTTCTCCATCCCTCGCAGTGTTATCAGCGTATCGATGCGGCACTTTCCTCCCTTCTCTATATAACAAACTACCCTGCTCCAACTCTTTACCGGTGGTCGGCTTTTTATACAATCTGCTAATGACAATATCATAAAAAAAACAGTACAATACCCCAAGTCAGAAAACAGATGTTGAGTTAAGGGATTCCTAAATTGTTAGGTTGTCCGGTTATCAATGTTGTAGTTCTGTGTTAACCGTAAGTTTTTATTTTAGGAGTTTCAAAATGGCAACAGGCACTGTAAAGTGGTTTAACAACACGAAGGGTTTTGGTTTTATTGCACCTGCTGATGGCGGCGAAGATGTTTTTGTTCATCATTCAGTTATTCAGGGCGAAGGGTTTAAAACTCTGACTGAAGGCGAAACAGTCACTTTTGATATCGAATCAGGTCCAAAAGGCTTAACTGCTGCTAATGTTTATTCCAAATAAGGAATAAACGGTTTTAAAAAAGCCCTTGTGATAACTCACAAGGGCTTTTTTTTGCCTTGCTGTTTTAAAAACTATTTTAAAGGACGACCTTTGGCATCTTGATGGATCTGCCCGCCAAAAAGCAGAACGCCCTCTACAAAGCCCCAGAGCGCAGCAAACCCGGGCAGACCGGTTACGTAAAGTATCACCGTCAGTGTTAACTGAATAAAGCCCAACTTGTAAAAGCCCAGATAGAAGCGATGTGCCCCGGTCCAACCCAAAAATAACGCCAGCACAGCAGACAGGTATTTATATTTAACAGCTTTAGGTGGCTCCAAATACGCGCCGACCAGATTAATGTTGCTCGCAATTGTTTCATGAACATCAAAATTAACGTCATCGCCTACATCCGGCGGCACGTCCGCAATCCAATCATCTAAATGAAACGTAAACAACGCTCCCTCAGTTTTTATCACCCCGGTTTGCGTGTCGGGATCATAACTTTCAATCTCTCCAATCATTTACTATCTACCTTTAAAATTAGGACGCCCCATCGGCCGCCATTTATAACCGCCCGGGTCACAAGTACCCTGTGGACACTACAATACCAACATCATTCGTCATGCAAACGTACGGCTAAAACATCACACTGCGCATGATGCAGCACTCCGTTTGCAGTCGACCCCAGCAACAAGGCGAATCCGTGCCGACCATGGGAGCCGACTACGATTAAGTCAACCTCGGTTTCTTCAGCAACCCTGATTATTTCCAATTTAGGGCTTCCTGTTTCCATCCAACGACAGTCTTCGGCAATATTTAGTTTATCCGCCAAATTCGCCAGTCTCTTTTTTGCCGCCGCCATTAACTCGGCAGTTAAATCGAGATCGAAAGGAATAGTCGATCCATAAGCCGCATCGGTAATCATCAGATTATCCATCACATGCACAATACTCAGTTTGGCCTGATATTTTTCGGCTAAATCCTTCGCTCTGTCGGCAACGGTGTCGCCGTGCTCGGAAAAGTCGGCCGCCAGTAATATATGTTTATAGTTTTCCATGATGTCTCCTATTTAGCACCGGCAACGTCAGGAAATAGTAAAGCCACCACCTGATAAGATCCCAGTATGTATAAAAACGCCAAGCCTAAACTAAAAGTCCAGGTTTGTCCCAGCGCATTGCGAAAAATATGCCCGGTAACCGCCCAATGCCAAATCATTAAAATTATCGTTATAGTAAATGCCAGTAAAGAACCTCTTCCGATCATCATTGAGGCCATTCCCGGCAGGGCAAGAAAACTAATCAACGCATCAGTGCCCAATAAGGCAGCGCCCGTTTGATAAAATCGCTCCGGTTTTCGATCTACGTATAACATTAACCAGCTAAATCCGACGATCAACAAAGCCCCGACAATAGCCTGTAACAGTGCGTTAAGCCAGCCCGCATTGATACTTATCATTAAAAAACTGATGATAATATCAATAACTACCAACAGCCTCACCAACCCTATGGAAGGCGGTAAATCCTGCGGGCCTTTTTTAAACAGGCAAATATCAAATAATAGCGTTATGACTTCAAACATGATTATTCCTGTATGCATCCGCCTTCGATCATAACGCTAGCTGTTCCGGTCACTGCCACGCTTACATTTCATTATTTTTGACCGCCTCAATCTCTTCCTCAGCTTCCATCCAGGCCGCTTCTGCGTCATCCAGCGCTTTATCGACTTTTACTTTGCGTTCCATCAGCTTTTTTAATTGCTCCTTTTCCGATTCCGCATAAATGGCAGGATCGGCCAGTTGGTGCTCCAATTGCCGCTGCTCATTATGATATTTTTCAACAGCGATTTCAGCTTTTTTCAGGGCGTCAAATAAAGGCTTATGTTTTTGTCTGCGTTCCGCATCCAACTTTCTTTGATCTTTCCGCGATACTGTCTGCGTACTGTCAACAACGGTTTTTTCTTCGCCTTTTTTCTGCTCCGTCAGCCACACGCGGTAATCGTCAAGATCGCCATCGAAAGGCTGTACCTTGCCGCCTGACACCAATAATAACTGATCAGTCACCGAGCGCAATAAATGCCGGTCATGCGAAACGACGACTATAGCGCCTTCATAGTCCTGCAAGGCCACACTCAGGGCATGACGCATTTCCAGGTCTAAATGGTTGGTCGGCTCATCCAGCAGCAACAGGTTCGGATTTTGATAAACCAGCAGCGCCAATACCAGCCGCGCTTTTTCGCCGCCGGAAAAGGGTTTAACGGCTTCCAGAACCTTGTCGCCACAAAAATCGAAGCCGCCCAGAAAATTGCGTAAATCCTTCTCGGTCGCCTGCTTGTCCAACTGCTGCAAGTGCCACAAAGGACTTTCATCAATGCGTAACTGTTCCAGTTGATGCTGGGCAAAATAGCCGATTTTTAACGCTTCCGCTTCGTTCCTATTGCCTGATAACGGCTGCATATCGCCTGCCAGCACTTTAATCAAGCTGGACTTACCGGCGCCATTCGGCCCGAGCAAACCGATACGATCGCCCGGCGATATCGACAATCCCGCCTGTTTAATGACGCAGGTTTGCCCATAGCCGATATCAACCTTATCCAGCGTTAACAACGGATTAGGCATTTTCCCCGGTTTGGCGAAGCAAAAATCGAACGGTGAATCGACATGCGCCTGCGCAATCAACTCCATGCGCTCCAGAGCTTTGATCCGGCTCTGCGCTTGTCTCGCTTTAGTCGCTTGCGCCTTAAAGCGGTCGACAAAGCTCTGCATATGAGCAATTTCGCGTTGCTGCTTTAAATAAGATGATTGTTGTTGCGCCAGTTTTTCGGCGCGCATCCGTTCAAAGGCCGAGTAATTGCCGGTATAAATTTCGGCCTTATTTTGCTCAATGTGCACGATATGATCGGTAATGGTATCCAGGAAATCCCGGTCATGAGAAATCAACAACAAGGTGCCCGGATACTTGCACAACCAGTCCTGCAACCAGATCACCGCATCCAAATCCAGGTGGTTGGTCGGTTCATCGAGCAATAATACGTCCGAGCGGCACATCAAGGCTTGAGCCAGATTAAGCCGCATCCGCCAACCGCCGGAAAACGAATTGACCGCATTGTTTTCCTGGTCGGCGGTAAAACCCAAGCCGTTCATTAACCGCGAAGCTCTGGCCTGTGCGGTATAACCGCCGATGGTATCCATAACGGCATGCAATTCGGCCTGTTTCAAACCATCATCGGCCTGTTCGGCGGCAAGCAACTGCTCTTGCAAGCGTCGTAATTGCTGATCCCCGTCAATGACGTAATCAATCGCGGAACAGTCAACGGCAGGCGTTTCCTGGGCAACGTGAGCGATTTCAAGCCCAGGCGGCATTGAGAAATCGCCCTCATCCAAGTGCAGCTCATCTCTAACCAGCGCAAAAAAACTGGACTTGCCCGCGCCGTTTGCGCCGGTAAAACCTACTTTTTGACCTTTGTGAATAGTGAATGAAGAGTTGGCAAACAGCACCCGCGCACCGCGACGGAGGGTTATATTTCTAAAATTTAGCATTTCAAGTAAAAAAGTAAGGTGCTCAAGGCGAAAGGTTCAAAATAAAGCTTCTTGGACAAAATTTACGAATGATCATCCCATTCAATTTTATAGAGATTATTTCGCAAAATTATTTGGGTTATAAATTCTCTCAAAATCTTTCTTATTCAGATTCTTAGCTTCTTCCATTATTTTTTGTACATTCTTATACACACTTTCCAAATATTGGAGATATTGCTCATGTTCTTTTGTGTAAGGCGATAAATCTGGTGACTTTGGGTTATCCAAATGAAATTTTATATGCCATATAGCCATAGACACATTGTGAAACTCAACTTTTATCGCTTCTCCCCATGATTTACATTCTGCGTTACTAATACTACCTTCTCCTTCAAGGACGTGCTTTTTTTGTAGATCACCTGTTACTTTGTCTAGCTCTTTGATACGGATATTGATGTTCTCAATTAATGTGTGGATTAGTTGGAAAGATATTCTTTGATTCTTGTTTAAAACTTGCACAACGTCTTTATAGTAGTTTTTGAAGATATGGTTTGATAATGGCGTGGCACAACCATTATCTATACATTGCAAAGAATATATTTGTAGCTGACGAGAATAAATTATTAGTGTCCTATTCAGTTCAGTTTGCAATTCTTCAAGTTCTTCGATTAGACATTTTTGAATCTTCTTCTTGCACAGAAAATCCTTAATAACACCAGTAACTTGAGCCAGAGACCAGCCTGCAAAAATGGAGGCCAAAGTGTATATCAGCTTTTCGTAGTCCATATTGTTAAAGTTTGAGCGATCCAGGAAACGCAAAAAATAATATATTCAGTATCGCCAAGCCGATTAACAGATAAATAGTTATCTGCATGCCCAATACTCTTTTCTTAAAGTCCTTTGCGGGAAGCCCCATCGCATGAAGTATCCGTCCAATTAACAACGTGACGCCAAGTATATGGATCAGTATTTTCGGCGCCCCATCTAATTCCAACGTTAATAACAGCATGAGTGTTATCGGGATATATTCCAATGCGTTTGAATGAGCGCGAATTGCCAAATGCAGCTCTTCGTTTCCGCCGTCGCCGACACTGACCCGATTTTTTCTACGCAGTTTTATTACCGCAAGAGAAAGTCTCACTATTAATAAGGCTGAGAGCGATGCATATATTGACGTAATCATGGATACCTCTTAGTGCTTTTTAACCGGTAAGAAAAATCTTAAATAACGTTGTAGGATAAGTAATGTCTTTCCAGGCCATGGGGAATTAAGACTGACTTTCCTTCTCCCGCCGAGGAGAAAGCTTTTTAAGCAAAGCGCTCAATCATTTTCTCCGCCTGCTCGGCAAACTGCTCAAGATTGCCTTTTTTGACCGTTTCCACCGGAATAACCAATGCGGTATTCAAACTAATATAAATATAAACATAGCGTTTGCCGTACTCCACCCTGACCAGCTCGCTCCAAGCCATTTTATGTTTGCCGCTGGGCGATTTTTCCAACAGGTAATTGGGATTGGCAGGATCTATGGTTAGCGTATAAGAGCCGAACATATTGATCTTTTCTTTAGGGGTATAGCTTTTAAGTATTTGCCTGCGCAAATCCAGCATCATTATTTTTGGCGAGAACAGCGCCCAGAGCATCGCAATAGCAATGACGTATCCCGACGACTTTATATCGCCATAATAAAAATAATAAAACGAGCCGATAAGCCCCATGATGCCCGGCACTATCCAGCGATTTTTTCTTATATTGTTCTGTATTTCCTCGTTCCTCATGAACTGTATTTCATTAAAATGGATTAAGTCTTCTTCGCGGAATTCGTATTCAATTTCAAACATGTTTTTGATCTTGGTAAATAATTATAAAAAAATAACTACGCAGGCGTAGGTACGTAAAAAATTCTAATGCATTTTTATCGTTGCATGAGCGCTACGTCTGAACAGATTGGACAGCGTCAACATCGCCGTCCTGAAATAACCGTGTACAGCCACCTGATGCATTTTATACAAGGACAGATAAACCACTCTGGCAATAAATCCCCCGATACTGACCGATCCCATCAAATTGCCCATCAGATTGCCGACCGTCGTATATTTGCCAAGCGCAACCAGCGAACCGTAATCCAGATAAACATATTTCACCGGACTACCGCCCTGTAACTTATTGACTATCGACTTGCTTAAAGTCGATGCCTGCTGATGCGCGGCCTGCGCTCGCGGCGGCACATTGCTGTCATGTCCAGGCCATGGACAGGCCGCGCAATCGCCTAGCGCAAAAATGTCATCATCACTGGTCTTCAACGTTTCATCGACCACCAATTGATTGATTCTGTTAACTTCCAGGCCGTCCAAATCCTGCATCCAATCCGGCGCCTTTATGCCCGCCGACCAGACTTTAAGATCCGCCGGTATCATCTCGCCATCGTGGGTATGAACGCCTTCCTTCGTTACTTCGATCACCCTGCGCCCCAGCTTAAGGTCGATACCCAGCTTGACCAGTTGTTGTTGCGTCGCAAGGGCCAATTTGCCGGGTAATGCGGGCAACAATTGATTAGCCGCTTCAATAATAGTCAATTTTACATCGCTGGATTCACCCAGGCCGTAAACCGCCAACAGATCGGTGACCTCGTGCAATTGCGCCGACAATTCGACGCCGGTGGCTCCCGCGCCGATAATAACGATAGACAAGGTCTTATCGGCGGCTTTACCTGCATGGCTTTTAATATACGATTCAACCAGCTGCTTTTGAAACTTGAACGCCTGTGCGGTCGTATCCAGAAACAGACAGTGTTCCGCTACGCCCTTGATATTAAAAGTATTACTGATACTGCCGACCGACATCACCAACGTATCGTAACTGAACGTGCGTCTGGGGATTAATTCTTCGCCGCTATCGCTCAGCGTCGGACTGACATAAATTTCCTTTTTCTGCCGGTCCAAACCCTCCATCTTACCTAGCCTGAAGCGGAAATGATTCCTGTGCGCCTGGGCCAGATATTCAATCTGCTCGGATTCATCCAACGTACCCGCAGCGACCTCATGCAGCAACGGCTTCCAGATATGCGTCGGCGAAGCGTCCAGCAGCATAACCTCGGCCAATCCTTTTTTACCCAATTTTTTACCCAAACTGGTAGCAAGCTCAAGACCCGCCGCACCCCCGCCAACAATCACTATCTTGTGTTTTTCATTATTCTTATCAGTCATTGTCTCCCCCTCAAAAAGCATTATTTTTCTGCACGATAGCATTATATCGAATCAACCCCGTAATGACCGATTTTACTAGCTGATATTACGTAGTCATCGCTAAGTTCAGTTAGCTGCGATGGCCGCGGTATCGTCGATAATCGATAGCGATGTGAGCCTGCATTTTTTTGTCAGAACGCGAACAGCCCGCTTCAAGTCACTGTTACATCGCATAAATTAAACCCTTACACGTTGTATTAAAGTTATGTACGGCAACGTACAGATCTCTGCCGACCTTGAGGTTATCTTATTTTCAAGTTTACGGCGAAACATACAAGTGTTCGTCCCTAAACTGGGTTTCCTGTAATGGGAATTTTTATTCTTTAATACACTGTAAGGAGAATAGACATGGCTTGGGATCAAATAGAAGGCAACTGGAAACAGTTTAAAGGCAAAGTAAAAGAAGCCTGGGGCGATTTGACTGATGACGAGATCGATCAAATTGCAGGCAAGCGGGATGTATTGTTAGGTAAGCTCCAGGAACGTTATGGAATTGAAAAAGATGAAGCGGAACGACGGCTCCATGATTTTGAAGATCGAATTCATTAACCGTTGAATGTGCTTTACTGAACAAAAGCAAGATCGCCTTTTGAATGAATCAGAATGCCGACATATATATTCCTTTTCAAGGACGTCGCGATTAGCTTTATCCGCTTACTTATACAACTGATACGGCTTATCCTGATGATGTCAGCTGTAATTTCGACGTGGTCATTACATCGAAAATGGGCATATAGTTCAGATAATGCGGCCAATGGGTTCCGGCTATCATGAATCATGACTTTATTGGGCCAACACCTAGCCGCGATAGAAATTGAACGCTGGAAGCCAACATTGACTTTAACGGTCACTAAAGAGCCGGAAATGACTGCAACATTCAAAGGCAATTCCAGCCGGATTCTACATCCGGACTGGAATTATAAGATATGTCAGTGGGCGTCGGATTGACGCCCATTTTCATTTTTGAATACTTTGAACTGTAAGCGGCATAAGTGAACACTATGGACGCGAGCACTTTTACCTATCAAAAACAATCTCAACCAGCGGCAGCTCCCACTGCTCGGCTTTACACAGCGTCTGATAGGCCTCATCACTGTCGCTTCGATAACGCATGATCATGGCTAATACCGTCACCGATTCAACAGCATTGATTTTAGCCGACCAAGACTGAGCGCCCTGTTTCGATAGCTGGGCGACTATCATGCTGTCATCTTTTAACACCACCTTGCCGTTGCTATGTTCAAGGCTAAGCCGTGAACCAGTGTTCAACCGGGCAAGATGCTGATGAATCGGATGAGATATGGTAAAACGTCCGGCATAACCCAGATCAATATCTTTCATGCCCAAAATGGCATACTGCTTGCCGATCACTTGACTTTGCAGCGGCGGACTAACGGTTCGTGATAATAAATGATCGCCGGTTATTTCGGCCAAAAACGGATTACGTTGATCTTGCCGCTGCATTAAACATAAGGTTTCTTTGGCGCGCGTCATCGCGACATAAAACAAGCGTCGTTGCTCTTCGGTGGCAGGCGCTGTCCAGCCGCCGTCGATGATCGCTAAATGCACAAATTCCATGCCTTTTACCGAATGCACGGTGCTGAGAAATACGCCCTGCCCCAGACAGCGCTCGCGGCGTTGCTCGGCCAGCACTTCATAAAGGAATTCCAGCGTTTGCAGGTTACTCACCTCGCCGTTATCGGTTTCGTCCTGCCAATCCTGCAACACGCTTTTAAGCTGGTTCAGCCAGATGTCGCCCAATTCATTGCCATAAATGTCGTCCAGATGGCTCAGCCAGTCTCCAGCCTTGCTTAAGGGTTTATGCGATTGTTTGATCGCATTTAGCAAATCGGCATTTTCTCTGATCCGGGACAGCGGCGGTTGCTTATCGGCAGGCAGCATAATGCTGACCGGAATGTCGTGCCGCTCCAGCAGAGTTCTGACCGGATCGAGCAAGCGCCATGCGCTTGCCAACACCGCGCATTGCGACCAATCCAGTTGGCTGTCGAGTTGACGCAAGCGCAACAATTCATCGACCACAGCAACCGCTTGGCTGTATTCATCTGCGGTGATCAGTTGCTGCACCCGACCTTTGCCGACCGGATCGAGTTTTTGCCAGCGGCCTCCGGCATCCAGGTTTTTTCTGCCCCGGTTGATGCGGATCGGCTGCTGCTGTTTCATTCGGTCCTGATTATGTTGGATCAGCTGGTTGGACGCGGCGATGATGTGCGCGCTGGAACGGTAATTCTCCACCAGATAATGCACCCTGGCTTGGTAATCGTCTTTAAACTGGCGGATAAAGCCGATATTCGCGCCGCGAAACTGGTAGATATTCTGGTCGTCGTCGCCCACTGCCAGAATGCCCAGTTTACGCTCCTCGTCCTGAGTGCGCCCGGCAATGGCTGAAATCAACTGGTACTGCTCGGCGTCAATGTCCTGGTATTCATCGACCAGGATATAGCGGTAACCGGCCAATAATCGTTCCCTCGTTTCGTCCGCATCGACGCCCAGCAACGGCTTGTCGCCGCGCAATAATGCGGTCGCTTCGTTGATAATCTCGGCAAACTGCCGGTTGTCGTCTCTTTGGCTTGCTATCGCGTGGCCGGTCAGGCGCAGGCTCAAACCGTGATAAGTCTGGATGGTCACTCCCCTGGCATCGTCGCCGACCAGATCCAACAAGCGCCGCCGTAATTGGCTCACCGCATTGCGGTTAAAACACAGCACCAGAATCCCTCGGGCAGGAACGCGTTTGACGCGCAACAAATAAGCGCAGCGATGCACGACCACGCGGGTTTTACCGGAGCCCGGCCCTGCCAGGATCAATAAATTGTCGCTTTCATCACTCGCGACCAGCGCTATTTGTTCGGGATTGTTCAGATCGTTGACGATGCGCTGGAACGATTGCTGGCTGGTGGCGCGCTCCAGTATATCTTTGCGATCGGAAAAATAGCGTTTCACGAACTCGGTTTTATCGCTTGAGAAATAGGCGACCACAAACGCCAGCGCATGGCTGATTTTGTCCAGCCCGTATTTGGCGTATTCGTTGATCACATGCACCTGGAAAATGCGTTCGCTGTAATGCTGCGACAAAGGCTCAAAGTCGCCTTTGTTGTATTTGCGGCCTTTGGCTTCGGGCAACACTGCTATGGTCATCGCTTGGCGAAATACCGCCAAGCCTTTTTGCAGGGTGATGATTTTTTGTTCATGCAGAAAATTCAACGCGCGTTCGACAGCGGCCAGCGGGTCTTTGACTTCCGACGACGCAACCAAATCCTGGTTCAACACCGTCAGTAAATCTTCCGCGGAAAACTCGACCAGCAAATCGCCGGACGGTTTGGCATGGTCGGGAATACGCTGCATGATGCCGTCCAAGACGACTTTGGCTACTGACTGCCGTATCTCTGCCGTCGCATTCAGCGCCGCCCAGCCCCGGTTGAGCTTGACCGCATACTGATCCAGTCCTTTGTGCCGAAGCGTCAGGCTGCCTTTTTTCCCGGCCAGGCCTTTACCGTCTTTAGCCAGGCTACCGAGCAACAAGCGCAATATCTCTGGATTGCTGTTGTCATGGCCGTCGTTGAGCAGGCTTTGATTCAGGTGGCGTAGCGATAAGGTTTGCCATTGCCCGCTGTCGGCATCGGGCGCTTGCTCTTGCATCGCTTTGAGCATAGCCCGCTCCAAAGCGCATACTTTTTCCAGTGTGGCGACAGATGAGTTGCCGACCTTGTAACGGACGAACGCGGTCAACAACAGGCTCTTTTGAATCAGTCCCGCCTTGGCCATGTCGTATAAGGTCCTGATCACCTGTTGGCTGGCGGTTTGGTCGGTCTTGCCGGTTTTCTTGTCGTCTTCGTCAGCGCTAAAAGCGCCAAGCAAAGCCAGCTCGTCGGCGCTAAAACCCTCGTCGCTTTCCGCGTTGAACAATGCTTCCAGTATCGCCAGCCAGCGCTGTTGCTGGCGTTGCGACAAGCCCAGTTTCTCGACTTTGCTTTTGGCTTCGTCGATATTCTTGACCAGCGGACGGCCTTGAAACACCTGGGTAAGGTTTTCGTTGCGCTTGATGAAGCCGCCGCACTCCAGCCACGATACCGCCATTTTGACTTTGGTGTCGGCGGCATGATCTTCATTATCGAAAGAGGTTTGCACAGCGTCATCCATCAGCAGTTCGCCGGTCGTCAACACCACATTGCCGGATTTGTCTTTTTTGCTTTTGCGCAGCCCTCTTAAAATCTGCGCAATATCGCGCTGGTTGATTTGCGACGAGGCCGACAATTTAAACTGGGTCTCGATGTCGTTTTCATCGAACAGCAACACGCATTCCGCGTCTTTTTGGTCGCGCCCGGCGCGGCCCGCTTCCTGGAGATAATTTTCGATCGAACCGGGAATGTCCGCGTGAATAACCAGACGCACGTCGTCCTTGTCGATGCCCATGCCGAATGCATTGGTTGCGGTGATGATGCGCGTGGCGCCGGTCACGAAGTTTTCCTGGATGTGCTTTTTCTCGGCGGTATCCTTGCCTGCATGGAAGGCTTCGACCTGCCAGCCTTGTTGCTGCAAATACTCGGCAATTTCCTCGGTGTTTTTGCGCGTCGAACAATAAATAATCGCGCTGCCGCCGTCGGCCTCCGGGGCCAAGCGCTCGGTCAACAGGCTGTTGATACGCGGATACTTGTCCGCGCCGTTGACGGTCTGCACTTCAAAATGCAGTTTGTCCCTTTCCACGCTGCTTGGAAAGAAGGCTAAGTCCTGCGCTAACTCAGCCTTGAAATAATCGATGATTTCATCTTTAACGTCCTGCTTCGCGGTCGCGGTAAAGCACTGCACCGGCGGCAACACGGCTTTTTGCCGCAGCGCGAACTCCTTGATAAACCGCGCCGCATACAGATAATCCGGCCTGAAATCATGGCCCCATTTGGACAAGCAATGCGCCTCGTCGAATACCCAGCAACCGATCTCCCGCTGTTCAATGGCTTTTTGGAAACTTAAGTTGCGCAGTTGTTCCGGCGACACATAGAGCAACGCAATATCGCCGTTTTGTATGCCCTGCAATACCTCGCCGCGCTCCGGCGCGGTCAGCATGCCGTATAAAGCGGCCGCATTCGGCGCGCCGGTTTTATTGCGCAGATTATCCACCTGGTCTTTCATCAAGGCCTGCAACGGCGACACCACGATGGTTAATACGCCGCGCCGTTGATAGCGCACCAGAGCCGGAAGCTGAAAACACAGCGACTTGCCGCCGCCGGTCGGCAATATCGCAAACAGCGGTTTTCCGCACATCGCGGCCTTGACGATCCGTTCCTGCAAACTGCCGCCATCAGCCGCAGCCGGTTCCGACCTGAACCCGGCAAAACCGAAATAGCGTTCCAGCCAGATAACCGGATTATGCATTTGCGCGCAATACGAGCAAGCCGGATCATTGCAGGGAATATCCCTTAGCCGGTTCAGCGTCGGCGCGACATCGTCAAAACGCAAGCGCACCCACGGCGGCAACACCGAATTGCCGCCCGCCACCCGAAGCCATGCGAGACAATAGGCTAAAGCCGTTGTAGGGGCGAATTTATTCGCCATTTGCCGAATAGCCGTATTACAAGCTTTATCCAGCGTTAAGCGCCCGAATAAATCAAACGCCCCAAGCTCATCGACAGTTTTCGCGCCCATTGCCGACAACGCCCGCTGCACGCCCGCAAACTGCGGATCACAGGAAAAAGCATAATGATAAAAATCCAGCAACCCGTCCTCAGCCTGTTGCTGTTGCAAAGCCTCCCATTGATCATGGAACAGCGACACTGCAAGACGCGCATCCGCCAACGGATCGTTCAAACTATCGCGCACCAACTTGTAGTCTTTAACCAGCCGGTGATAGGGATTTTCAGGAAACGCCAGCGGCGACAGCAATAAAGTATCGACTACCGGCTTGTTCAGGAATTTCAACTGCGAAGAGATAGCCCGGCAAACCGGAAGATCATGCTCAAGGATGTTATGGCCTAACAGGTAAATAGCATCACGGGCGAAATCGTCAAACTCGGCCAGCGTTTTTTGGACGTTGAACGGGGCTTTGCGCTGGAAGGTAAGGTCGTTAAAGACCGCGCCTATCGCAAAGATCTCGCCGTTTTCGTTGGTCTCTAAATCCAGGCTACAGCAGCCGGTTTGAAAGCTTTGCCAGTCCATTGTGTGACTATTTTGCCGGTGGGTTGTTTAGCACAGTGCTCATCACCTTACTGCGTTGGAATTTTTCAAGCCGATAAATCATCCAGAAAAAAGCGGTAGTTATAATCATCAAGCTTAGGTTCCGGATCACGACAAAAATGTTCCCACTCTCTTATTCTGGCGCTATTCCGAGAAGGTAGATTAAGTCCGTAAATTTGTATCGTGATTTTGGCCCGATTCTGCAACTGCTCATTCGCATGTGGTGAAGGTTCAATTTCGCCGGTTTTAAAATTCACTACAAAATAGCGCATGAATGCATAATCGGTTTCGTCGGGATTGAGCAAACCGTCATTGAATTGCTCACGTTTTTGCGATTGACACATATCGCAACAAGGAAACAAGTTATCCCATTGATACGCCAAACTTTGAAACTGGCTTTTTGGACGAAAATGTTCAACCGTTTCCCGGCTTTCAGCGCCCAATAGCCCATCGCAAAAAGCGCAATGGGTTTTGGTCATCTCCAACAATCTTTTTCGAACCAATTGGTAACAGTCCGGTTGAGGCCATCTGAACTGGTATTTGGGATTTTGCTGACGAGCGGCAGCAAACGCGTCGGTCCATTTTGCTGCATTAGCTTCCAAACATACCGGTTGCGGAAGTCGATCCAGTTTATGCAAGACTAAGCTCCTGTCCGGTCACTCTGGCAATTTGGCGTAGTTCGCGGTTGACGATCAGCGCCGCCTCCTCACCTCGTGCGGCCAGCTTTCCGGCTGTTTCCAGCAATACTTCCAGCCCTTGCTGATCTTTCATGAATCGGTCTCTAAGCCGGTAAAACTCATCGAATAGTGCTTCAGTCTCAATATCGAATTCATCGTCAATACCGAAGACTTCATTCAAAATAAGCCGATAACTTTTACCTGCGCCTGACTGCACGCCTTCGATAATGCCATTGCCTTGGCCGGGTTCCGGTAAACGGTAAACCCAGGCATCTTCGACCGATCCCACGACAAACGGCGAATGCGTGGAAACAAAAATCTGGGCATTGGGCAACAGAGTTTGAATCGCCGGTAAAATCCGCCGTTGCCATTTAGGATGAAGATGAATATCCACCTCGTCCAGCAGCAGAATAATCGGTTGGGAAAATACGTCGCGCTGTTCTTGCCAAGGAATTGCTTCAAGACGTAGCGACAAATCAGCTACCCAGCTGATGATCGATTTTAGCCCGTCGGGTAGGCTGTCGAAGTGGATAGTGTCGCCATTCACCCGAACCGTCACCGCAAGCGGCGAGCGTTCCAGGCGAAATTCCAGCTCCAGGTCGCAGATGTCGCGAATCAAGGTGGTGATTCTGTTCAGAGCCTGATCATAGACCTGAGCAGCCTGATTATCACCGTCCGCTTTTGCCAAGGCAGATTGAGTGCGATTGTTGGCTATCCATTGCAATAATATTTGCGGGCGAACGCTACCGTCGAATGACAATGCGGCCTCAAATGGCGTAGCGGTGATTTGTTGGATTGCCGATATTTTTGTATCGCGTAGAGTGCGTTGCCCGGAATAGGCGAAGGCTGCATACTTGAAGCGAGTCATAGGATGAAGATTGTATGGAGTAGAAATATCCGTACATTGCCTCCATAATCTCAATCCGTTTTCTTCAAAATTCTTTTTGCCGTAACCGAAATAGCGACCATTTGTTGGCTCATATTTTGCGATCAGAAAATCACCGTAGCGGTTTGAGCTTGGGCTTACTAAATTTGAATAACGAACACCATATTTTCCTGCTTGTTCCCGAAAAAGAAAGTCCACATAGCTATCCGAACTCCGAAATCGGCTGAGAATAAGACTATCGCCCTGATAACCATTAAAAATCTCCGCCAACGCATACAACAACGTACTTTTCCCGCAACCGTTCGGCCCGGTAAACAAATGGATTTCCGCCTTATCGGCATCCCGTTCGGCGGACGCTATGGGTTTAAAATCGATAGAAACATCGTCGAATACGCCCACTTGATGTAAAGCGAGAGCTTCCACACGATACGGTTGCGGCATCAGCGCGCTCCAATAAAATGATAAGTTAGCCTAGTTTAACGCATGCATCCCGTGCGAGCTATCCTAAGCCGTAAGCTGGACTCGCCGATGGATGACATTAGAAAAGACTCCAGGCACTGTATTGTGCATCACACTCCTTTTCGATACCCAACCACACTGGAAACATTAATACCGGAATGGATTGCTCGTTGAAATCTTTTTGAATTACCCGGTATTTTGACATTCGTAAATAATATGACGCGCCTTAGCCGGTAACTCAAAGCAGCTTTTCAATACTGTCTCTCAACTGCGGCAACCTATTTTCAATAACAGCCCAGATTTGCTGCAAATCCAAGCCCCAATAATTGTGAACCAAAATATTTCTAAATCCTGAAATCGCCTTCCAATTAATCTCAGGATGTTGCGCTTTATAATTCATCCGACAACTTTTGCGTTGATTCCGACAACGTTTGCAAATTACGAATAACCGCATCCTGCACCATTTGCGAATTCATAAAAACAAACTGATCGTATTCTGTGTAATCGTTAATTCTGTCAATACAATCAATGATATGTTCAAGATAAATACGGTCGTCTTTCATAATGGTTGCGCTTCTTTCAGAACTTGAGCATAAATGCGCGGATGCAAAGCGTTTTTAGTCACTAAATCCACTTTTCGTTGCAGCAGCGTTTGTAAATCGATGAGCAACTCACCTAAATCAAACAAATCCCGTCCTTGTTCCAACTCAACCAGAAAATCCACATCGCTGTTATCACCTGCATCGTCTCTCGCCATTGAACCAAATAGACAAATAGATTTAACGCCATGCTGTTTGGCTAAATTTAAAATAGCTCTTTTGTTAATCGTGATAAGTTTGTTCATAACGCATCTCGCAGCCTGGACATTAACTGGGTATGCGACAAGGTTTTACCTCGTCGTTTTCAATTTCCACATCGCGTTGTTTCGCTAACGCTAGCGCATCATCTGACAGTTCAGAAGAATCAATATAAGGGGATATCAAGACTTTCTCCGATGGCTTTCGCGATCATACGAGCTGAATCTAAAGCTTCGCTGACAATCTGATCAATACTTATGATACCTGCGAAATATATTTTCAGTTGCGTATCCAGCCGCTAACCACGGCATCGATGATATTCATAAAACAAATATTTTATATTACTTGCCGAATCCATCAGGCCACTTTAGCCGCATCATTTAATTGTTGTTGCTCTGCCAGTTTTTTATGAATGTTGCCTGGACTTAATTCCAGCCCGTTCCGCCAGCACAACGCCCCCAGTTCCAAAAAGAATTGCTTAAAGTACCCCTCATCATTTAACGGGATAACTAATTCCGTTTGCCGATCAATCAGGGGTTGCAAATCATAATCTCCCCATGAATTATCGGAAAAATACAATCGTAAAATCTTCTGCTGCACATGTTTTGCTTGAATTATTTTAATCATTATCGGCTCCCGCAATACGTTGTAACGGTTTTAATTCAATGGCGTATTGCCAATTGCTTAGTAATTCTTGCTGATGTTCTTTCGTCCATTCGCGCACCAGTTTTATAGCCTTGTTAGGCAGTGTTCCTTCTAAAAGCTCACCATTTTCAATAGCCATCAATGCTTGATGGCCTTGATACTCCACATGAAAATGTGGCGGGTTATGGTCATCATGGTACATACGAATATAAATACCAAAGAAATAAGAAATTACCGGCATATTATTTTCTTTTGTTGTCTAAGGAAGCGCTGAACAACTCTTTTATCATCACATACCTTTTGTATTTGAGTTCTAAGAATCACCAAGCCGATTATCAGGATGAAATAACCGTATCGCTATCCCCCGCCAGCAAGCGCTGCGGAATCTGGCTGAAAATATAAGCGCCGTTTTGCAAATCGAAAACCCACACCACATCGAAACGGTCTCCGGGCCATGTTTGCGGGGCGGTCGTGCTGTTGCCGAGAATCAGGTTGGCGATGCCTGGAATATCCTGGTGTTGCCAGGCAATCAGCACGATTCCGTCGCAGCCGAGGGCGTCCTTGATCATGTCGGCTTCATTCTCTTTCTTGTACTGACAGTTGATCTTGATACCGAGTTTTTCGGATAGAGGAGTGATGGTCTCCAGCGGACGCTGGCTGTTGCTGTGCTTGGCGACGCCGGATGCATAAAGATACTGGGGAGTCGCAATGCCGGGATTTTGCAACTTTCCGTCGGTCGGGGCAAAGAATACGGTCAATGCCCCGGCTCTTTGCCAGCCCAACGGAATCAGTGATTCCGGGTTTTGATTGCCGTTAATGTCCACGCCGAACGGCGCACCGGACTCGGCCGGTTTTTCAGCATGGCGGATGATCATTATTTTTTTCGCTTTCATATCAGGCTCCTTTTCTTGATGGTTATTGGACCGGACGCATGATCACTGCCGAAGCAGGATAATCTCTATCGTATTGCGGCCATAAGTCGTGTACGACAAATCCGTATGGCTTTGTCCCATCACATTGGATCTTGTCGTTTTTCACTTCGGCGCAATGCTCCGGCGACCAGGACAGCGTCAGCAGGTAATAGTCGAATTTTCCCGGTTGGCCGTCCGCATAAGCCGGAAAACTTAGGCAGAGAATCAATGCCAAAACCGCCGTGCCGATTGTTTTTACATGAAACATCATGTCTTCCTTTTATGCGGGTTTTAGTTTCCGGATCAATCAATGCCGCTATTTTCGTGAAATGCTTGAAGCTTGCCAATGCCGTTTTATTAGGTCGCTTGGTTGCCGTCCGGCTTGTTTCCGGTACCTCGCAGGCGGACCAGTTTCTGCAAAAGATCGAACCAAAACGGCGCGCCAAAGAGCGTTGCCGATGCGGTTACCAGCCAGCCGGCTAACTGGGTGCCGCTTAACGATGTGCTATCGGTCCAACCGACAGGCAAGGCCATGAGTTTGTCCAGAGTAAAATCTGTCGAGGATGCCGGCAAGCTGATGCCTGCGGCAATTGCAGGATGCTGCCAGAGCGTCGTAAAAAGATGAAAACTATCGATATTAAAAAGACCTGCAATGACCAAGGCAATTATGAAGCAATAAAGCTGAGAATGACGCTTATAGTTGCCTGACAGCCGGTTCATTCCTGCGTCGAACCATCCAGCCACCTCGGTATAAATATTTTCGATCTGTCCTCCCGATCTTGCGTAGATGCCTTGCAGCAGCTGTTTTATCTGTGGGTTCTTTATTGCGTCGATGTCCTTGCCCAGCTGTATAAAATCACCGGGTACGGTCTGTATGCTATCTATAAGCGCAATAGCAAAATGCTTTGGATCGATGTAAGAAGGTTTGTTTTCGATATCTTCCTCGCTGCTGGCATTTCCCTGGTCTTGATGCCCCACTAAGGCGTGGTTGTAGACATCGCGCGCAAGCCCGTCAAAATTTGGATCGTTAAGCAGGGATTTGACGCCATCCAATAGCGAACTGGAGCGCAGCTTAAGGAATGATGCAATGGCTTCGTTAATGGAGCTGACAATAAAAGCGACGGACGCGTAACAAAAGATTAGCCCGATTGCGACTTCTAACGTGGTGCTGTTAAACATGGATTTCCCCTTTTTTAATTGTTTTAATAATTGTTGATCATTGTCACCGGGCTCAAAGCACCGGCGATAGGGTCCTGAGCTGCATATAACCTACACTTTGCCCAAAAAAGTACGTAATTTGTCGCAAATAAAGGGAACCGCAGTAGCTGGGGTTCTGTGATCGGGAACTTCAGGCATGATTCCTCTGACCAGATTCTCGACATGATTCTCGATGTCGTCGAGAATGTTTACTCCCCGATTAACCGGAAGATGGGCGGCAGCCTCGTGCATCGCTTTCTGGAAGTCGTTCAAAGGTGCATTCAATGCTTTGGCAAGTTCATCGGGGCTTACCACGTAGGGTCTGGGGACGATCTTTTCAGGACCGGGATTACTCGGAGTGTCGAGATTCAACACGCATTCAAGATCTGGCGCAACGGCATCGCGATGACTGATAGGCGCGCCGAGAGAGAAACATTTCCTGAGTGTGGCGATGACCGATGTATGGTCGAAAGGACAGGATGAGCCTTCCGGCGTTTTCAGGATGGTTCCGGCTTTGATATAGGGGGAGACCAGCACCGCAGGAACGCGGACCCCGTAGCGATCGAAGCCGAACGGCTGGGAATGGCTGTTGTCAGGAGGAACGGCTGCCGGCGGCGGTACATGGTCGTAGATGCCGCCATGCTCATCATAAAGAATGACGAACAAGGTCTTTTCCCAGGTCGGTGCGCTTCTGAGCGCATTATAAACCTCTGCGATCAGGTCCTCGCCCATGCCGACATGATGCGGAGGATGCTGGTCGTTGGGCAATTTTACATCCGGAAAATAGCGCGGTTCGATAAAAGTATAAGAAGGTAATTTGCCCTCGGCCGCGTCCTTGGCAAATTCCGTTTCAAAAAACCTGAATCGGTCTATGTGCGGCCACAAACGGGTAAGCGTCAGCGTTTGCGGGAAATCGTGAAAATAGATTTTCCATGAGTCAGCACTGAACCGGTTGAAGACCGTCTCCATCAAATAAGGAAAATGGGCCGGAGAGTTGTTTTCATAGCCTTCCGCAGTGCCGCAATGCAGGAAAAAACGATTCGGCCATGTCTGGCAAGGCGCGGAGGCGAACCAGCTGTCGCACACTGCAAATTCTTTCGCCAGAGTGCTGATGACCGGAAGCTGCTCCGGCGTGTAGTAATGCATGATAGATTCCGGTGAATAGTTTTCCGGGGCTTCGTCGGTTTGCCTGACATAGTTGTTGACGAAACCGTTCATCGCCGGCATTCCTATTCCGGGCTTGCCGTCGAGCCCGAACAGTTGCATGTTGATGTCTGTCCAGAGTTCGCCGGGGTCCGGGGTGGGAATCGACATGGATTGCTGGTCGACGTTTCCGCTATTCCATACCTTGACGTCATCTTTGCCGTGGTTCGGGTTGGTTTCATTTCCGGTAAGTCCGTCGAAGCCGGGGTTTCCTGGATAAAGTCCTCCCAGTAGGCTGTCGAAAGATCTATTTTCCATCATCAATACCACGACATGTTCAATTCTTCCGCCAAGATTTTCCATGATTGTCTCCGCTAGTCATTTCGTTACAAGTGTTATTTCGGTTAATGCTTTTCCGCCAATTTCCGGCTTATCCTATCGTGATGAGGCGCATTAACCAACGGCGCAATTGTGGCGCAAAAATTTGTAGACGTATGTAAGCTAAAGCTGAAATTGAGCTGATGATAAGGTCATTTATGTTTTGCAGTCGGCTCTTAGTAGCCTATTAAACGCTGACAGCGAAGTTTCGTCAGTCGTAATTCCGCTCGCCGAACAACGCGGTGCCGATTCTGACGATAGTGGAACCTTCGGCAATAGCGGCTTTTAAATCCCCGGTCATGCCGAACGAGAAGGTATCCAATTCCGGTCTTCCCAGTTTTGCAACGGCTTGGTAAAGCGTTTTATAAGGTAGGCATTGCTGCTCGAAATCGTCTTGCGGAGCCGGAATAGCCATTACGCCGCGCAGCTTCAGGTTAGGCAGTTTGACGACCTGTTCGCAAAGTTCAGGCAATTCGGCCAAGGTAATGCCGGATTTGCTTTGTTCGTCGCTGATATTGACCTGCAAACAGATATTTAACGGCGGCAAATGGGCCGGGCGCTGTTCGCTAAGGCGTCTGGCTATTTTTAAACTATCGACGCTGTGTACCCAATCGAAATGCGCCGCCAAAGGCTTGGTTTTATTGGATTGGATAGGGCCGATAAAGTGCCAGGTAATATCGTAAGCGCCCAGTTCCTGTTGTTTTCCCAAAGCTTCCTGCAAATAATTTTCGCCGAAATGGCGTTGCCCGGCTTGATAGGCGACAGCAAGATCCTCGGCCGGTTTGGTCTTGCTGACGGCCAGCAACAGCACCGAGCCCGGCCGACGGTTATAGGCAAGTTCAGCAGCGCTGATTTGCGAACGTATTCGTTTGAGTCTTTGAGTTATCGTTGTCATTAGTCATCCGTTGTCAGTTAGCAGCAATTATTAAACAACAATTTATCACTAAAAACTAACGTAACAACACACATTCAAAAAAACATAAAGATGAACTATGGTATAAAAACAATTTTATTTTTGTCTTCAAGAGGATGTTATGGATATTGCCGAATTACTGGCTTTTTCAGCTAAAAACAAAGCGTCGGATTTACATTTGTCGGCAGGGCTTCCGCCTATGATCCGGGTCGACGGCGATATTCGGCGAATCAATATTCCGGCATTGGACCATAAGGAAGTGCATGCGCTGATTTATGACATTATGAATGACAAGCAGCGTAAAGATTATGAGGAATTTCTGGAAACCGATTTTTCGTTTGAATTGCCCGGCGTTGCCCGCTTCCGTGTCAACGCATTTAACCAGGAGCGTGGCGCTGCCGCAGTATTCAGGACGATTCCTTCGGTAATAATGAGTCTGGAAGACTTAAAGGCCCCGAAGTTTTTTGAAGAGCTGTGTCAAAAACCGCGCGGCCTGGTTCTGGTGACAGGCCCTACCGGTTCCGGCAAGTCAACTACGCTGGCCGCAATGATTAATCATATTAACTGCAATGATTACGCACACATACTCACTGTAGAAGACCCTATCGAGTTTGTTCATGAGAGCCAAAAATCGTTGATTAACCAACGGGAAATCAAACGCGATACCCACGGTTTTAATGAAGCGTTGCGTTCGGCGCTACGGGAAGATCCCGATATTATTCTGGTCGGCGAAATGCGTGATTTGGAAACCATCCGCCTGGCAATGACCGCAGCCGAAACCGGCCACCTTGTATTCGGCACGCTGCATACCACCTCAGCCGCTAAAACTATTGACCGTATTATCGACGTATTTCCTGCCGCAGAAAAAGACATGATCCGGGCCATGCTTTCCGAATCGTTGCAGGCGGTTATTTCGCAAACCCTGCTCAAAAAAATCGGCGGAGGCCGTGTTGCCGCGCATGAAATCATGGTCGGCACACCGGCTATCAGGAACTTGATTCGCGAGGCCAAAGTGGCGCAAATGTATTCCGCGATTCAAACCGGACGCAAAGACGGCATGCAGACGCTGGACCAGAATTTGAAAGAACTGGTCGATAGAGGCGTGATTACCGCAAAAATGGCTATGGAAAAAGCGGTTAATCGGGATATGTTCCGCTAGGAATATGCGAACTTCGAGATTAATAACTGGTAAAATCACTTTATTTGACACCCAGCGAGAACTTATGACCGCTCCCAAAGCCCTATACGAATCAACACTGTCGTCTTTAAAACTCCGCGCTCGCGGCAAAGTGCGGGATATCTACGACATCGACGACAAGCACATGCTGATTGTAACCACCGACCGGCTGTCTGCATTCGATGTGATTTTGCCCGACCCGATTCCGGGAAAAGGCCGCGTTTTAACCAACGTGTCCAATTTTTGGTTTGAAAAAATGAAGCATGTGATGCCCAATCACTTGTCCGATATTCCGCTGGAACAGGTCGTGCCCGATGCTGCCGAGCGCGCACAGATCGAAGGCCGCGCTATCGTCGTCAAATTATTGAAACCGCTGCCGGTTGAAGCGATTGTGCGCGGCTACCTGATCGGCTCAGGCTGGAAAGATTATCAAAAATCCGGTGCGATCTGCGACATTAAACTGCCTGAAGGCTTGCAGCAGGCGCAGCAATTGCCGGAGCCGATTTATACGCCGTCTACAAAAGCCGAAATGGGCGACCATGATGAGAACGTATCTTTTGATCGTACTGTTGAATTGATGGGCCGGGAGCTGGCTGAAAAAGTGCGCGACGCGAGCCTGAGACTGTACCAGGAAGCCGCCGCCTATGCCAAGGAACGGGGCATTATTATTGCCGATACCAAATTTGAATTCGGCATTGACGATGACGGCGTTTTATACCTGATCGATGAAGCTTTAACGCCCGATTCATCCCGCTTTTGGCCTGCCGATCAATATCGGGTGGGTATCAGCCCGCCCAGTTTCGACAAGCAATATATCCGGGATTATTTGGAAACACTGGATTGGAATAAAACCGCGCCGGGGCCGCATCTACCTGCCGAAGTGGCCGAATATTGCGCAGCTAAATACCATGAAGCGGAAGTTAGATTGACGCAAGGTTAGTTTTCAAATCGATACCCAGCTCCCCACACACAAATCAACAGTGAATGGGGAGCCCCACGGACAGCCATCCATTGCGTCAATGCCAAGTCAAACACAGCCTGTGAAGCCTACCTTAAGGCGTGATTTTCACACAGTTGATACAGCTGAGTTCATGATTCAACAAGTACTGTAGCTGAAACAAGTCCGGTTTATAATCCTGATCAATGTCCGCCAATATGCGGTTTTTGATTGGATTACCGGAAGCCGTATCAGTCTTAACTTCCTGCACGACGTTGTTCCATGCTGACATGTGGTCAACCATAGTGTTAGGCCAAATACGGGGCATATCTGTAATAACGAAAATCGCTGCACCTATCGCAGCGGAAATTGAACAGAAAAAGGGCAGTATCGTGCTAAATTTCCCAATGGTACGAAACAGCATCAACCATATAGCACTGCCCATGATGAACATGAAAAGACTCGGAAATATAACGTAGCGCCCCCCAATTAAATAGGGAAGTACCGCGTCATCCGGTGCAATGGAGCGTAATCGAACAACTATCAGCGCAATATAAATAAGTAAAGCTGTCAAGGGGTACGCAATTACTGCGAACGCGTATAAATACTCTTTTCTATTGGTTTTTAGGTAGTGACGCATCAGGACAACAAGAATCAGTATGCTGATCGCCAAGAATCCGACGCCACAACATGCGTCAACGTTTTGCTTGTCGAACCTTGGCGAAATCAAACCGCCATTCACCCAGATTATTGACCTTAGGCCTGCATAAATCGAGTCCATCAATAGGGCGAAAAAACGAATCGCAATACCGAGAGAAGAAAGAGGTTCCCCAACAGCTTGAGGAACCGGCGCGCCCCGAACCATCAGAAACCCGTGAATCGCCGTCAACGCAGCAGCACCGGCCAACGCAATTAATCCTTTTTTCACATCATTTTCGGATACCGCTCCAGCATAGTTGAATATCAAAAGCAAACTAGCACCAGTAAAGAGTGCTGCCCCACTCATAGCAATACCCACTCCAGAGGCATGCATTGAAGCATATCCCAGCAGAACAAAAATAACCAATCGGCCCGTAGCCGGTTTGTTAAGGTATCGTACTAGTGTTTAATTGCATTAATAGCATTAGATATAGGTTATAGTTGGCGTTATGCCAAGAAAAGCCCCAGAAATCGTCCTAACAGAAGAACAAAAAGCCCAGCTTGAAAAAGTAACGAGAAGCCATAG